>Ga0187778_10002159_pt1 | contig 13497 bp, 14 predicted proteins | sample 1015_Q2_SP5_20_M_FD_132418 | JGI IMG/M metagenome (GOLD analysis project Ga0187778, IMG submission 132418) | Tropical peat soil microbial communities from peatlands in Department of Meta, Colombia - 1015_Q2_SP5_20_MG | ecosystem: Environmental > Terrestrial > Soil > Wetlands > Peat | place... | reverse complement strand
TGGTGGCCAAAGGCCGCGACGGCAAGAACGGCCAATTTGCGTCGGTGGAACTGGAAGCGGCGATGGCCGAAAAACTCGTTGCCACGATTGCCCCGGTGGTCGGCCCGGAACACGTGAAGGCCAGCGTCACGGTAGCCTATGACCACAGCAGCGGCGATACCACGCAGGAGATCTACGACCCCAATAACCCTGTTCTCTTGACTTCGCAAGTGCAAGAAGAGCGCTTTGGCGGCGTCCCGCCGGCCGGAATTCCTGGGACTCCGAGCAACGTACCAATTGCTCCTGGAACCACTGCCCCGGGCGCAACCCCGCCGGCTGGTGCACCGCCCGGCGGAAATCCACAACAACCCCAGCAGCCCGCTGCCGCTGCGACACCGGCGGCCACTCCTGCGGGTGGCGCGGCTGCAACCGGGCAGCAAGCGACGGCTCAGAACAACGGCTTGCAGCCCAACACGTTGAACCCGATTGTGGCGATGTCTCAAGAATCGGGCGGCCAGCGCAGCGAAAGCAAGACCTACGCGGTGAGCAAAGTTCTTCGGCACACTGTGGACCCCGCCGGCAAAATCCAGAAAGTTGCCGCTGCGGTTCTGGTCGACGATGTTGTCGACTACAAAGAAGAGAAAGGGCAGCGGAAAGAAACGCGCCGCAAACGCACACCGGAGGAAATGAAGCAAATCGAAGAAGCCGCGAAAGCCGCCATCGGTTTCGATCTGGCCCGGGGGGATGTGTTGTCCGTTCAAAACATTTCTTTCTTGAGCCCGCCCTGGGAAAAGCCTACCCCCCCGCCGGTGACGGAACGAATCCGTGTGGTGACCGAGAGATGGATCTGGATGGTTCGCTATCTTGTCCTGTTGCTGCTGTTCTTCCTGATCTATCTGCTAGTACTCCGGCCGGTCAAAAATCAGTTGGTGCAATCTTTCAAGAAAGCGGCGGAGGGAATTGTCGCTCAGCCGCGATTGGCCGGTGCCGCGGCAGCTGCCCTATCCGGTGGGGCATCGCAGGAACTGAGTGCAGCGGACAGCCGGCAGCTTTCGGAAGCGGAGCTTGAGGCGGAATTGAACCAAACGAGCTCGGACGTCCAGCGCGTGGTCCGTCTTAAGCGCCATCTTGCGGACAAAGTGAAACGCGAGCCGATCGCTTCCACGCAACTGATCCGCCATTGGATGAATCAGGGGACAGAGCACTGATGCCGGACGGCGAAAAGCATGTTTCGGGGATCGAGAAGGCCGCCATTCTCCTAATCCTCTTGGGAGATGAAGCCTCGACCCTGATCTACAAGCACCTTCATGAAACGGAGATCCAGCTGCTTACGCAGCAGATTGCGTCACTCGAAAGCGTCCCACCGGAAGTCGCGGATTCCGTCTTGCGCGAGTATCACCGTCTCACCATGACTTCAGACTTTCTGGCAGAGGGAGGCCCTGACGTTGCCGCCAAGCTTCTCGCCAAGGCTTTCGGGGAGCAGACTGCGAAGGTTCTTCTGGATCAGGTGACTCTGGCACGGGAGGCTGTGGCGAGGAGTTTTGACTCCTTGCAAAAGGCCGACCCGCAGCAGCTCGTGAAGTTCGTCCAGGGCGAGCATCCTCAGACCATCGCCATGATTCTGGCTCACCTGGGCGTCAAAGCGGCTGCCGCGCTGCTCGTCCTACTTCCGGAAAAAATGCGCGGCCAAACCATTAAGCGCCTGGCGGACATGCAGCAATTTTCTCCCGACATGGCCCAGAAGATTTCCGGCGTGCTTCACCGCAAGGTGTTGAGCCTCGGCGACCAGAGCCGGCGATCCTATGGCGGCGTCAAGACCGCCGCCGAGCTTCTGAACCGGATGGAGCCCACTCTGAGCAAATCAATTCTCGACACTGTGGAATCGGAAGATGCCAAGCTCGCGCTCAGCATTCGCAACAACATGTTCACCTTTGAGGACCTGCTCACCGTTCCGGAGAGCGGCATCCGCGATTTGCTCGCGGCCATCGACAAGAAAACCCTTGCGACAGCGCTCAAAGGCGCACCGGAAGACCTCAAGAACCACATCTTCAAGACCATGTCCAGCCGCGCCGTCGAGATGTTGAGGGAAGACATGGAGGTTATGGGGCCGGTGCGGTCCGCGGTCGTGAACCAAGCGCAGCAGGAAATTGTCTCTGCCGCACGCGGGCTTGAAGCGCAAGGCAAGTTGGTTTTGACCAATGACGAGCAAGAATCCTACGTTGTCTAAACCGGCGCACTCGGCGCCGGAAACAGAGGTGGTCGCCCCATTTGTGTACCGTCCCGCTCCGGGATGGCAGCCTCCAAGCGACCCGGAGGCCTCCACTCCTGGTGTGGCCTTCGCGACCGATTCTCTCCCGGGCGCAGGGGCCGATCGCGAGCTGCGCCACTCTCAGGAGACTCCCAATGCCCGCGAAAAGGAAGCCTGGGAGCGCGGCTTGCAGGAAGGAATCATCCGCGGGCGTGCCGAATCCGAAGCCGCGATGAATCACCAGCGCGAAGCGGTTGCGGATGCGCTGCGCGAGTTCATCCACGAGCGCGACGCTTATTTCCACCATGTCGAAGGCGAAGTTGTGGCGCTGGCGCTCGCTGTGGTTCGAAAAATTCTTCGGCGCGAAGCGCAGGTCGATCCTTTGTTGCTCTCCGGGCTGGTCCGCGTGGCGCTCGAGAAAATGGCCATCAGCCAGACTGCCCGGCTGCACGTGAATCCCTCGCAAATTTCCGTCTGGCAGGAGTTTTTTTCGCACCAGACCGATTTGCCCCTCGTTCCCGAACTCCTGGGCCAGGCCGACCTCGAGCAAGACCAGTGCAGGCTCGAAACGGACCTTGGCTCCTCCGACCTGAACCTCGACGCGCAGCTCAAAGAAATTGAACAAGGCCTGTTCGACCTGCTCGCTCAAAGGCCTGCGCCCCGCTGAACGATGAAGAACGACGACGTGATTCTCCTCGAGCCCTTCTTCCGGCGTCTCGAGCAGCTTTCTCTCTGGCACTCCACGGGCCGCGTAACCAAATCGGTCGGCTTTCTTGTCGAATCCGATGGACCTTGCTGTTCGGTGGGCGAATGTTGCGATGTGATCGGCGCGGACGGCGTCGCTCATCCCGGCGAAGTGGTCGGTTTCCGCGGCCGCACGGTGCTCTCCATGCCCCTCGATCGACCGAGCGGGATTCAATTTGGCGACCGTGTCATTGCCCACGGAATCCGTCCGGCGCTTCCCGTAAGCGGCGATCTATTGGGCCGCGTGATTGACGCCATCGGCACGCCGCTCGATTCCCTGGGAGGCTACCGGGCTCCCACGCTCCAGCCGGTGCATGGCACTCCTCCGCAGCCGCTCGACCGCACTCCCATTCGTGAAGCCCTCGGCTGCGGAATCCGCGCAATCGACGGCATGCTCACTTGCGGGCGCGGCCAGCGCGTCGGAATTTTCGGCGGGAGCGGAGTAGGCAAAAGCACGCTCATCGGCATGATGGCCAGGGGCACGGCTGCGGATCTTACCGTTGTCGCGCTCGTGGGCGAGCGCGGGCGCGAAGTGCGCGAATTTCTCGAGGAGGCTCTCGGAGAGGAGGGCCGGAAGCGCTCGGTAGTCGTGGTGGCCACTTCCGACCAATCCCCGCTCCTACGTCTTCGCGCGGCATTTGCCGCCACCGCCGTCGCCGAGTATTTTGCGGCGCGCAACCGCCACGTCCTCTTGGTCATCGACTCGCTCACTCGAGTTGCGATGGCGCAGCGCGAAATTGGACTTGCCGCCGGCGAGCCTCCTACGGCAAAAGGCTACACTCCCTCAGTTTTCTCTTTGCTGGCGCAACTTGTCGAACGCGCCGGCTATTTTGGCTCCGGCAGCATTACCGCCTTTTACAGCCTCCTGATGGAGGGAGATGACCAGCTGGATCCGCTGGTTGATTCCGTCCGCGCGCTGCTGGATGGCCATATCGTTCTCGACCGCCGTTTGAGCGCGCAGAATCACTACCCGCCGATCTCCGTCCTGGATAGTCTCAGCCGGTTGCTCCCCGCCGTCTGCACGCGCGACCACCTCGACAAGATTCAGGGTTTTCGCCATCTCATGGCTTCTTATGCGGCCTCCGAAGATCTCATCCGCGTGGGTGCCTATCAGAAGGGAACCGACCCGGTGCTCGACAAGGCGCTCGAAACTCTGCCTGCGCTTCAAACTTTTTTGCAGCAGCGGAAAGACGAGAAGTCGATCTTCGAAGAGACGCGCGCGCGTTTGCTTGCTCTGCCGAGCTGATCCATGGCGTTCCGTTTCTCGCTTGAGCCCGTGCTTCGCCTTCGCGCAAGTTACGAGCGGCTCGAGCGGCTCCGTCTGCTGGCGATCGTGGCGATGATTGTCCGCGTGCGGCAGGAGATTGCGGTGGTGGCCTACGAAACTGCGGAAGCCGGGCGAAGCAAACAAGCCAGGCTCGCCGCCGGCGTCGCAGGAGTTGATTTGCACCTGGAAGCAGCCGTCGAGCGGGGCCGCGCCGCCCGCCGCGAACAGCTCGACCGGCGTCTCGCGGCGCTCGAGCGCACCCAGGAAAATCAACGCCGCGCTTTCCACACGGCCCGGCAGAAACGCCAGATTCTGGAGAATCTTCGCGCGCGCCGATGGGAAGAATACCGCCGCGACCAGTCACGCCGCGAGCAGCAACAGCTGGATGAGCTGCACTTGATCCATCGCGCTAGGCGGCCTCCCGAATAACACTTGCCGTCCGGGTCCGGCAATCCTTGCCCACCTGCTGCGCGAGAATAGCTTGCAGTGGAACTTTCCTCGGGAGCCGCTCGCCGCAACGCCCAGTTGTTTCAATACATTGGCAGCGAATTTCCTCGGCTCTTCGCTCACTGCGCCTTTGGTGGCGCGTTTGCTCCCGGCTCGATTGCCATTGGGCTGCACATGCTGAACTTCACGCCAGTCGCGGCTGCATCAGTAACGATCGGCACCGCTCCACCCACTCCCGTGGTCGGCGCGAATAATGTGAACCCTATCCAGAGCTTTGTCCCAAATGCCTCTACACCTTTCTCAAAAGCCCTCTCGGTTGCGGCGTCACCGCAGGTCGCCGCAAAATCGGCATTCACGTCGAAGGGCCAGGTTTCAAACGGCGGCCTACCCCCGCCGCAGCAAATTCCGCCATCGTCCCCTGGCCAAAATCTGACGCCTGCGGCTGCTATGGTTCAGACTCGCCAGCAAAACCAACCGGTTCCAGCGCCGGCTCTCCTGATTGCGGTCGCTCCTGATGTTCCTGTTTCGACGATTCCCGCAATCTTGGACTCAGCCTCCGGCTCTTCATTGCAATCGAGACCCGCTGAGGCGCCAGCAAAAGACGCTCCCTCTACGCCGCTTGCGCCTATTTCAGGCCCCGCGCAACCGGCCTCTCCGCCGCCCGTGCTCTCTGCTGTAGCGGGACCGGCACCAGCGGCTGCGCCAAGTTCGGGGGCACAGTCTGGACCACTTGCGCTGCCGGGCCTCGAGTCCACAGTCGCAGAGACCGCGCGCCAGCCGATCACACTCCCTGAACCCGCTACCACTTTCACGTCAACTCACAACCCAACTTCCGCCACCGAGACGAAAGCCAGTTTGCAAGAGCATCCTGCTCAGCTTCCTGAAATCGCGCCTGCGCAAATCACAACTCCCGCACTCACAAATCTCGACACCCCCCGGGAACCGCTTGTCGATCCGATCGTCGGGTTCACGCCGATTAGCTCTTTGGGTCCTGCCACCCCATCGCCATCCGCACAAGCAACAATCACTCCTGCGGGCTCTTTCGACTCGATACAGTCTTCACAATCGATTGCACCTGTCGCTGCAACTCCAGACGCAGCCGTTGAGGCCGCTGCCGCTATTTTTCAAGACGCCAAAAAGCTCGTCTCCGACTCGCGGCAACAACTGGTCCAGCAAATCACCCCGCGCCTGCCATTCGCGTACGCCACTTCCCAAACGCCATCTGTCCGCGCTCCTGCCTCCGCCGAGTCCGGAAATGGAAAAACAGGGAGCCAGGATTCAAATCACTCGGCGGCGAATGCAGCGGCCCCGGAGTCCTCCCGGCAAGCCGAAGTCACCGCCGTCACAAATTCTCCAGCACATTCCGACGCATCGAGTGCCGCAACCCAAATCACCGAGACCGCCGATTCAGCCGCCGCAACGAAAGCTGCCGGGTTCTTCGCGGCGACTGTCGAGCAGTCCCTGCACGCACCGGCCGATGCTCCCGCGCAATCGGCCGGCGCGAGCGCAGGGTCAACGGAATCCCTTCCTCGAGGATCCGAGACGCCGCTGAATACGGGGGCGATCCCGCTTCCACAAGCACTTCCGAATTCGCTGGGCGACGTTGTGAAAGCCAGCGAACTTTATCAGCGGGTGGGTGGCGCCGAAATGCACATCGCCATGCAGACCGATCTTTTCGGCTCGATTGACTTGCGCACCGTGGTCCACCAAAGCAGCCTCACCGCTACCATCGGCGTCCAGCGCGGCGACGTGCAGTCCATCCTCGCCAACGACCTGCCCGCGCTCCAGCACGCTCTTGCGGACCAAAAACTCCACGTCGAACGGATTTCCGTTCTCGATAATTCCATCGCCGGACGCATGGATCTCGGCAGCCAATCGCAGCAAAAGCGAGGCTCGCCCGGAACGCAAACAGCCCTTGCGGCTTTTCCGCAGGCGATGAATCCCAGCAATCCGGATGATTTTCAGCCGGCTGGAGTGGATCTTGCGCTCATCGGGGAGCCGGCCGGCTTGCTCAGCATTCGCGTCTAGCGAAATTGAAAGGAGAGGAGAACCAGCTATGTCTTCCATCAGTCAGATAAGCCCATTCGCCGCCCCATCCCTGTTTCCTGCTGCGAGTTCGCCCACGCAGACTTCTTCGTCCAACAACTCCAGCTCTTCATCGGATTCTGCAAATCAATTGACCGGAGACTCTTTCATCACGCTTCTAACGGCGCAGCTTCAGGCGCAGGACCCGACCAACCCGCTCGACCCTACCACTTTCGTCACCGAGCTCGTTCAATTCAACCAGCTCCAGCAGCTGATTGATATTAATCAGACTTTGTCGGCCGCCACGGGAGCCGCTCCAACCAGCAGTTCACAATCAACCTTGCCGAATTCCGCGGCGATTTCTGTCTAGGAGGAAGCCGATGCCGTCATTCTCCACGTCTCTTTCAGGTCTGGATGCGACTTCGCAGGATCTGTCTGTGATTTCGAACAACCTCGCCAACTTGAATACGACCGCGTACAAGGGCGCCACCACTGAGTTCCAGGATCTCTTCTACCAGCAGATCGGTTCGAGTGGCGACGGCAACCCCATCCAGGTGGGTGTCGGCGTGAAAGTCGGATCGATTCCCGCCGATTTCACTCAGGGCACGATCCAATCTACGGGCGTTCCTACAGACCTCGCCATCCAGGGCAACGGCTTCCTGATTGGGCAAAACAACGGCCAGCTCGTTTACATCCGCGCCGGCAATCTCTCCATCAGCGCCAACGGAACTCTGGTGGCGCCTGACGGCTCGGAAATTTTAGGTGACGCCGCCGTCGGCGGGGTCATCAATACCAACCAGGTCCCCGGCCCGCTCACAATCGCTGCTGGACTCATCAATCCGCCAAAGGCCACCGCCAACGCAAACCTGGCCATCAATCTCGATCCCTCGGCGACGCCCGCGGCCAACGTCGCCAGCCAGCAAACCGGCACCGGCATCGCTCCCGCCACAGTGCTCGCCACCGGCAGCACTCTCGCTTTCACCGACGGGACGAATGCGTTCACCTACACCACCCTGGCCGGCAACACGCTCAACACCATCGTTGCGCAAATCAACGCCAACCCCAATTTCAACGCCACCATCTCCGGAAATTCTCTCATCATTAATGCCGATAGCGGTAACCCCATCACGTTCACCACGAACACCCTCACCGATGCCGCCACCGGCGCGGAGGCGGAGACTTTTGCCGCTACCGCCAATCCCGCGCCCACATTCAGCACTTCACTGGCTGTATTCGATTCTCTTGGTCTCACGCACATCCTCACTTACAACTTCACCAAAACTGCCGCGAACAATTGGAACTACTCCATCACCATCCCCGCTGCCGACGTGGGCGCCACCGGCAACCCCGTGGTGATCAAAACCGGGACCCTTGCGTTCAACGGCAGCGGTCAATTGATCGCGCCCGCGGCCAACGTTACTGGCATCAACATCACTGGGTTTGCCGATGGCGCCAGCCCGCTCACTTTCAACTGGAACCTGTTCAGCAGCCCTGGCGTCGGCCTCATCACCCAGGTTTCCGGCCCTTCCGCCACTTCCTCCACGAATCAAGACGGATTTGCCAGTGGTTCGCTCGTCAGCTTCTCGATTGGAAGCGACGGCACGATCGAGGGCAGCTTTAGCAACGGCCAGACGCAGCCGCTCGGCAGGATCCTTCTCGCCAGTTTTGCCAACGAGCAGGGCCTTGACCGAAACGGCCAAAATGAATTCCTGGCCACGCTCGCTTCCGGAGCTGCGAATGTCGGCGTCGCGGGCACCGGAGGCCGCGGCACAATTTCCGGAGGCGCGCTCGAACAATCGAACGTGGATATCTCCACGCAATTCGCCAATCTGATTCTGGCCGAGCGCGGTTTCCAGGCGAACGCAAAAGTCGTCACCACGATTGACACCGTCACGCAGACAGCCATTAGCCTGATCCAGTAGCCTCTGGATCTGTTCAATCTTGGCACCTCGCACGGGAGGCGCACCGTCATACCGTGCCCTGGTGGGTTGGAAATTAAGAAGACCAAAGCGATTCTCGTCCGGCGGATATCGAGCCTGCATGCCACCGCAGGCTCGACTGCCGGACCAGGGCGCGCGTTCGCAAGACGCTCTTCATGAAAGCTTTCATATCCTCACTGTGATTGCGCGCACTACCGCGCAAGTGGCGCCGTCGCTGACGCCCCCTCACGGAGCTTTCACAGCTCCAAGACTATTCGGTGCAGGTACTTGACTCGATGCCAGGAGTGGATCCATCGCTGGATGCCACCCCTCCATTTCGGTTGCGCAATTGCTCTACTCCATTCTCATTTATGGCTGAGGAACCCCAAAAAGAGGCTCTGCCACCGCCAAAATCGAAACGCGGCCTGCTGATTGGTATCGGGGGCGGAGTCCTGGTCCTCGTACTGGCTGTGGGTGGCTTCATCTGGCACCGCTCCAAATCGGCACAGGCTGCAGAACAGGACAAACCCGATGCTCCGCTGTCTGTTCTGCACCTCGACAGCTTCGTCGTGAATCTTTCCGGCAAGTCCGAAAACGGGTACCTCCGCGTGGGAATCGACCTCGGCATCCAGGCGGAATTGAAAGAGGGCGAAAAGCAGGCGCCGTACATGGGACGCCTGCGAGACACAATTCTGACCGTGCTCGGCACCCGAACCGTGGAAGATCTTCTCACTCCCGAGGGGAAAACGAAGTTGAAAGAAGATTTGCTGAAAGCCATTACAGAACGGGTGCCGGAAGTCCGCTGCCAGGAAGTCTATTTCACGGAATTTTTGGTGCAGCACTGAGCCATGGCGGAAACTCAAATCGCGAATCTCACTCCCTCCCTGGCGGCCGCCTCGGGCCCGGACCCTTGGCCGGAAATGCTGCGAGTGCGCGCAACGCTCTCAGTCGAAGTTCCCATCAAGCATTTGACAGTTCGCGAGCTCTACTGCCTCGACGTCGGGTCTGTGGTCGCATCCGGCGCTGCCTCCGGCGAAAATGTGCCGCTGCTGGCCGGAGGGCGGCTGATTGCTTGGGGAGAGTTTCAAGTGATCGGCGATTTGTTGGCCCTGCGGATTGCGGAGCTGGCGTGAACCGCGAGGCGTGCACCACGGCCCCAGGTTTCGAATGAGCGCGGCGGAAGTAGTTTCGATGAAGAGGAACGATGTCATCCGGCGCAGATTCACTCGGGCTCGCCCCCATGCTTGACCTTTTGCGGTCGGGCTTCGAGCGTCTCGCCGCCATTTCGCGCCACAGAATCTGGCACCGGCGTGTCCGCCGTTTGCGCTTGTGCGAAACGCTCTCGCTTGGCAACCGCGGCTTCCTCGCGGTCGTGCGCTACGAGGAGCAGCGATTCCTGGTTGGCGGCACGAACACTTCCATTGCGCTGCTGGCGCAGCATTCCTCTCGCTCCGGGCGTGAACCAGATGCAACCCACGAGGAGGACCCGGCGACTTGAGCTTCCCCCCAGCCCCGGCCTGCCCCTATGAAACGGCCCACACTCACCGGTACTCTGGCGCTCCTGATTTGGATTTTTTCCGCACCGGCGGCTTTCGCCGGGCCGCAAGACCCGGTTCCTTCCATCCCCTTGAAGATTCCGCCGGCTTCGGATTCGACCACGTGGACGATTGTTATCGTCCTCACGCTGCTCACCTTTCTCCCCGCGCTGCTGCTTTCCATGACGCCCTTCGTGCGCATCTTGATCGTGTTCCATTTTCTCCGTCAGGCGCTCGGGACAAACACCGCGCCGACGAATCAGACGCTGCTGGGGCTCGCGCTCTTTCTCACCTACTTCATTATGCAGCCCGTCGGTGCGGATATCGCGCGCGTGGCCATCGTTCCCCTCGAGCACCGTCAGATCTCGGCGCTCGAAGCGATCGATCGCGGTTCCGTCCCTTTGCGCGCATTCATGCTGAAATTTTCGCGCGAGAAGGATTTGGCATTGCTCACCGAAATGGCGCACATCCCGCGCCCGCACGGTCCCGCTGATTTGCCTCTCCGCGTGGTTGTGCCCGCCTACATTCTTTCGGAGATGAAGGCGGGTTTCCAGATCGGCGCGGTGCTGTTTCTCCCCTTCATGGTCGTGGACATGGTGATTGCCGCCATCACGACTTCGGTGGGAATGTTCCAGCTCCCTCCCGTCATTATTTCGACGCCGTTAAAAATCCTGCTGTTCGTTGTCGCCGACGGCTGGAACTTGATCGTCGGGTCGCTGCTGAAGAGTTTCTATTGACCCGTGTTCATCCACCGATGGGGAAAATTCACAGGAAAGCAAGGAGGCCTTCACGTGTCGATGGTTCAAGTGATCGATATCACGCGGCGAACGCTGGAAGTCGCGTTCATCGTTGCCGCTCCGATTCTGGCAGCCGCCATGGTTGTCAGCGCGCTCATCAGCCTCACCCAGGTGCTCACCTCGATGCAGGATATGACGCTTTCAACTGTCCCCCGCCTGGCCGCCGTGGGCGCATTCGCTTTCTGGCTGACGCCCTGGATGATGCGCAAGCTGGTGCAATTTACCGTCGCGCTCTTCGGCGACTTCCACCATTTCGTCGAGTGAGGCCTTCAGGTGCCGAGTGATCGAAGCTTTCATCAGCCGCGCCATTCTCGTCGCTTTTCGCGTCGGAGGCTTGATGAGTTTTGCACCTTTTTTAAGCAACGCTTCGGTGAACTTCCGCGTCAAAGCGGTCCTCACCATCGCTCTCACCGTACTTTTGCTGCCGGTCTATTCCTTGCCCGAATCCGCGTACATCCCATCCTCCGCGGCTTCCTGGGGCGCGGTGGCGCTCAGCGAGGCAGCTCTCGGCGTTGTGATGGGGCTGATCGTTCAATTCGTATTCGACGGCATGCAGCTGGCCGGGCAGATCATCAGTTTTCAGTTCGGGTTTTCGCTGGTGAACATCATCGACCCGAATACGCAGGTCGAAATCACGGTCCTGTCCACACTTCACGATCTCGCCACGCTTTTGATCTTCATGCAACTCGGCGTGCACCGGTGGATTCTGCGCGCAGTGGCCACGAGCTTCCAACTGATTCCCGCCGGAACGCTTCCGTCCATCGCGCTGCGCGCGCCGGATTTATTGCGCATGGCCACCTCGATGTGGCTCATCGGCGCAGAAATTGCGTTCCCGATCCTGCTTGCCACCATGCTCACGGACTTGACCGTCGGGTTCATCAGCAAGGCTTCTCCCCAATTCCCCGCGCTGTTTTTCGGAATTTCCGTCAAGTTCCTTCTCGGGGTTGCGGTGCTGTACGGCGTCTTTGCGTATTGGCCGGGGCTTCTCGAGCGCGATTTCTTCCACGCGCTCACTCATCTGGAAACTTTTCTCTCGAATTTGCGCGGAGGCGGGTGAGCGATGGCCGGTGAGGACAGGACTCAGCGCGCAACAGCCCGCCGGAGGGAACAGGCCCGCGAACGCGGCCAGATTGTCCGCAGCCGCGAGCTTCCGGCTGCGCTCACGCTGCTCGGCGTTGCCATGCTCATGCGCTGGGGACAATCCGGCTGGATTTCCGTGTGGCGCGATTTGTTCCGCCATCTTCTCACGGCCGTTTCCCATGGCGAGATTGCGTCGCTCGCCCTGCTCATGAACCTGACGGCAGGGAATGCGGTGCGCTGGGCTGCGCCGCCGCTCGTGTTCGCATGGTGCGTGTCTGCATTCGGCTTGATGGCGCAGGGAGGGTTCTTATTCGCGCCCCAAGCGTTCGGACTGAATTGGGAGCGGTTCAATCCGGCGAACAACGTCGGCCGAATTTTTTCTCTCGCGGGCTTGAGCCCGCTGCTGAAGTCGCTCATCCCCCTCTCGATTGTTCTTTACCTGTTCGCCGCGATCCTCATGCGCGAGTGGGCTCATATTCTGAATTCCTCCCACATGGCGCTGCCCGCCGCGCTCGCCTGGCTCTTTGGCATCCTCTACGAACTTTCCTGGAAAGCAGGGCTTGTCCTTCTGTTCTGGTCGGGATTGGACTACGGCATCCAGTATTGGAATTACGAGCGCTCTCTGCGCATGACCACGCAGGAAGTGCGCGATGAAGCGAAAGACACACAGGGCAACCCCGCCACCCGCAACCGCATGAGGCGCCGCATGCGCGACGTTCGACGGCGTCTCATGCTGCGCCAGGTGGCTCGCGCCACCGTTGTCATCACCAACCCGGAGGAATACGCCGTCGCCCTCGAATACGTTCCGGAAAAAATGCCCGCGCCGCTCGTCCTCGCCAAAGGCCGCGGGATCCTCGCACAGAAAATCAAGCGCGAAGCCCGCTGGTACGAAGTCCCCATCGTCGAAAATCCGCCGCTCGCTCAGGCGCTTTACCGCACCGTGGAAGTCGGCGCCACGATCCCGGCCAAGCTCTACATGGCCGTGGCCGAAGTTCTCGCATTTATTTACCGCACGCAGGCCCGCGTTCGCGCGGAAAAAGAGGCTCGCGAAAGCAAAGCCGCCGGCTCGCAGCCTCCGAAGGGATAGCGCGACGAAATGGCCACCGCCCCAAGACCGCTCCCTCTTATCGCCACCGGCCGCGAAGCCTTCGTTCCCATTGCGGCGGTCGCCATCGTATTCGTAATGATCGTTCCTGTTCCGGCGCTGGTCCTCGATTTGCTCCTGGCCATGAGCATCACAGTCGCCGTCCTGGTTCTGCTCGCTTCTTTGCAGATCCTTAAGCCGGTTGAATTCTCCGTCTTTCCCACTCTGATTCTCTTGCTCACATTGTTTCGGCTGTCTCTCAATCTGGCCAGCACGCGCCGGATTCTTCTCCACGGAAGCGAAGGTACGGCTGCGGCGGGGAAGGTGATCGAATCCTTCGGGCAGTTCGTGGTCGGCGGCAACTACGTGGTC
>Ga0187778_10002157_pt1 | contig 13501 bp, 14 predicted proteins | sample 1015_Q2_SP5_20_M_FD_132418 | JGI IMG/M metagenome (GOLD analysis project Ga0187778, IMG submission 132418) | Tropical peat soil microbial communities from peatlands in Department of Meta, Colombia - 1015_Q2_SP5_20_MG | ecosystem: Environmental > Terrestrial > Soil > Wetlands > Peat | place... | reverse complement strand
TTCGATAACATCGGTAGTTTATGAAGTGTTCAACCACAGAGATCACAGAGGTCACAGAGGCGTGGCGGAGGCTGGGGGATGACAATCAAACTACTAGCTATTCGATAACGTCGGCGTCGAGAACGCGTGGCTGTTCGAGATAGTGGGACACCGCATACTGGGCCAAAAGGGGTGTCTGGAGACGAATCTCGGCCCCAATCCAGTCGCCTTTATTATGCGGCGCGTTGGGCGCGTGGTTACATCGGCCACCATTACCGAACTGAGGTCCAAAATCGGCACTCTGAATCTGATCGAACGGCTGAATTTCGCGCCAGGCCGCGTCACCAACCGTACCGGAAACATCGATTTTCAGCCGTACCTTTGCCACTGCCGGCTTTTCCTCTGGCTCAGAATGATAGATGATCTCATGAGCTGGTCCGCGGTTGTTTTGGCAGGCAAGTGAGTTGAATCGAAAGAACTGAAGGGGACGAAGCTGAATTGCGTTAGATGGAGCGGGATACGTTCGGCAGGGTCCCTTGGGCCGGTCTATTGTGATATAGCGCTGGCCACGCCGGAAAACACATTGTTGGCATTGGCGCCGATGAGCTGAATGGTTCCCACTACGATAACCAGAACGACGGCCAGCATTACGGCGTATTCGGCGACATCCTGGCCTTCATCCTCCGCCCAAAGCGAGCGCAAAGACACGATCACAACACTCCTCCTCTGCAAGTAGCCGCGGCTGGCGGCCGCCCAACAATAGATTGCAACATGCATGAGTAGCCCCGACAATGGCACTTTCAGGGGGTCGCCTTACGGTCGTAACCAGATGGGGGGTTACCGCAGGGCAATTTGAGTCGATTGCCGATCCCGCGCAAGTGAGTCAGCTGCGGTAGGCCGGGAAGCGGAGGCCAAAAACTGATTGCTTCTGGGTTGTGTGTGAGCTAGCCTCTTTGTGCTCTCGCGATTCTCCCCTCCTTCTACCTCACTCGGCTATTTGTGAGCGCAGGTTGCATTGCCTATCGAAAATGGAGGGGTTATCCACAGCAGGACACTATATATAGTGTTTTATTGCTTGACCCCGGCGTAAATTGGTCGTTACATTAAATGCAATTTGTGCCAGCCGATCCAGCCAGGCGGGTTCGGGCGGGATTGGGGCTTGCGGGGAACCAGATTGGTAAACCAGGCCACGCGCCGGACAACTCTAAAGGAAGTTGCGGATTAGAAAACAGCAGATTCCTCGCTGGGTTCTCGCCACGAATTCGCGGCTGCGAACCGCCAAGTTGCATAGTGGCTGGGAATTCCCGTCGGCTGACGGGCTGAGCGAGACTAAGGAGTAACCGTGCTCAAACTGAAAAGGCTGCAAATTCTCGGGTTCAAATCCTTCTGCGACCGCACCGAATTGAAGTTTCACGGGGAGGGTGTGGCCGCCATTATCGGGCCGAATGGCTGCGGGAAATCGAATATCGCCGATGCGATCTCCTGGGTGCTTGGCGAACAATCTGCCAAGACGCTGCGCGGGTCGCGGATGGAAGACGTGATTTTTGCCGGTACGCGCGACCGGAAGCCAACCGGCATGGCGGAAGTGGCACTCACGCTGATTGACCCGGAAGTTTATGACGGGCCGGACGCGAACAATGTGACGGAAATTGAAATCCAAGATGAGATGCCGGCTGATGACTGGGATGAGGCGGAATTGAGGGCGAAAGCAGCCGAGGAGGTGGAGCGCATCACGGAGGATTCGCAGCCAGGGAAACTGGAAGTGATCGAGTCGCCTCATGCACGCAGTGAGGCCGTCTCGGAGTTCGATCCCGGGGATGAGCCGAAGTTTGCAGTTTTTGTGAACCCAAATCCGCCGGTGCAGCCAGCTTCGCAAGCGGCGGGATCTGATCCGCAAGTGGTGCTGAAAATTCGCAGGCGAAAATTTCAGCAGCAATTTCGGGCAGGCGAAATCGTGGTGACGCGCAGGTTATTCCGCTCTGGCGACAGCGAATATCTGCTGAATGGCAAGCTGTGCCGTCTGCGTGACATTCAGGAATTGTTCATGGGGACCGGACTAGGGCCGGAATCCTACGCCCTGATCGAGCAAGGACGGATCGGGCAAATTCTGAGCAGCCGCCCGACCGACCGGCGAGCGGTTATCGAAGAAGCGGCAGGAATCACGAAATTCAAAGCCAAGAAACGGTTGGCGGAAGCGCGTCTGGAAGACGCTAAACAGAACCTGGCGCGGGTCAACGATATTTTCGACGAAGTCACGCGGCAGATGAATTCGCTGAAACGGCAGGCATCGAAAGCGGAACGCTACGCCCGGCTGCGGGATGAGATGCGGGCCAAACTGCGAATTGTATTGGCCAGCAAGTTCGCGCAGTTGGATCAAGAGGCGGCGCACATTGAGGAGCAGATCAATGTCGTATCGGAAGAAATGCGCACGCACGCCGACACCGCGCAGCAACTCGAGACGGAACATACGGAAGGCACGCAGCGTGGCTATGCCATTGAGAACGAGCTGCGGACGAACCGCGAGCGGCTGACGGAAATCAAGCTGGAATCAGATCGGGCTGGGAGTAAGCGTCGAAATAATGATGAACGTTGCGGGGATCTGCTGCGGCGCTCGGCTGCGGCGGAAGCTGAGTTGGCGCAGTCCCAGGTTCGTCTGACAACGCTTGAAGCGGAGCGCAACTCGAACCGGGAAATATTGGATTCCGCGGCGGCTGATTTGTCGGCCGCACAGCAGGAACACGCGTTTCGTGAGCAGGAATCGGTCGCGGCGGCAAATGGACTTACCGAACAGGAGCAGCGGCAGGAAGCGTCTCACCAGGCGATCCTCGAGGCAGTGAACTCAGCGTCGAATTTGCGGAATTTGCTGATCCAAGCCGAGGAACGGATGGCAGCAATAGATCGCGAAGGGAGACGTCTGCAAGCCGAGACGGATGCCGCACGCTCCCAAGCAGAAGGATTCAATGGCCGGCGCGGGCAACTGGCACTGCAATTTGATGGCGTTTCCCAACGCCTGGCCGGACTGGCTGAGGAAATCGTCCAGACACGCCAGTTGCTCGAATCTAAGCGGTGGCGGGAAGCGGAAGGCAAGAACCGGCTGGACAGCTTGCGCGCAGAGTACGCCACGGCGATCGGAAAGAAGTCTTCGCTGGAGGCGGTGATCGTCGAGCACGGATATTCCACGGAATCGGTGCGGCGATTGTTTCAGTCCGGAGCCCTCAATGGGGGTTTGGCACCTGCAGGCGTGCTGGCGGATTTTGTTGAAGTAGACCCACGTTATGAGGGCGTGGTGGAGGACTTTCTGCGCGATGAGTTGAATTACATCGTGGTGAAATCCTGGGATGCGGCGGATGAAGGCTTGCGCCTGCTGCGCAATGACGTGGACGGACGGGCAACATTCCTGGTGCATCCAGAAGACTCGCAAGCCAAGTTTTCGTTTTCCGTGGACGACGCGGCTCGCGCGGGCGGGCATGGGCAATCGATAGTGCCGCTGAAACAAGCAATTCGGGTACTCAATGGGTTCGGGAGGTCGCTTGAGGTGATTCTGCCCAAACTGCGCAATGGATACATCGTTCCGGAGCAGAACGCAGCGCGGGAACTTGCACTGGAAAACCCCGATGCCTTCTTCTTGTCGCACTCGGGCGAGTGTTTTCACAATGTGACGGTGACCGGCGGAAAGCAACGTGCCGAGGGTCCGCTCTCGCTGAAGCGCGAGCTCCGAGATGTGGTGCGTATGTTGGCAGATTTGGAGTCCGCGCTGCGTAACGAAGAGCTGCAGGTGTTCACGCAGGGACGAGAAATCAAAGATCTTACTTCCCTGCTCGACCGACTGGAAGCCGAAAAGCGCGAGGCAGAAAAAGAAGCTATGACGTCGGGACACATGCTGCAGCAACTCGACGCAGAGATGTCTCGCGTAATCGAGCGGCTGAATACCTGGGGGCAGGAACTCGAGCGGCTACGCGCGGATCGCGATGAGCAGGCAAGCTTGCTACATGCGCGAAAATCTGAATTGGCGGAGGTGGAAGAAAAACGCGGGCAACTCGAACGCTCAACGGCAATGGCGAATGCGGAACTCGCGAGCATGCGGGAGCGCCGAGATTTGGCAGGGCAACGGGCCGCACAGCATCTGGCGCGCGTGGCCGCGTTGGAGGAACGGCATCGCTCCGCGGTAGCGGGATTGCAGCGTATTGAGGCGATGCTGTCCGAGATGAGTGAACGGGCCAATTCGCTGTTTGCGCAAATTAGATGTTTCGCGGAGGAAAAGCTGCAGCGTGAAAGCGAGAACCAGCAGCTTGCTGTTTTGCTGAGTGATCTTGAAGCTGAACGAAACGCGGGTGAAGCGCGGGAAGGATTGCTGCAGTTCGAGTCAGACCAGGTGCGGGCGCGACTGGTGGAGATCGATGAGGCTTTGCGCGCTGCCCGGCAAAGGCTTGACCAGGTCCGCGACCGGCGCTCCGGACTAACAGCCAGTGCCGCGAAATTGCAATCCGACGCGCAACACCTGGCGGAAACTTGCCTGAACGAATTGGGAGTCCAGCGGCATGAATTAGCTAACGACCAGAGCATTTTAATTGTGAGCGGAGAAGCTTTGGCGGCTGAAGATCAAGCGTACCACGAGATGCGCACGCGCCTGGACGCCATGGGCCCGGTGAACATGATGGCTCTAGAAGAGTACAAAGAGACGGCGGAGCGCCACGCATTTCTTGATACGCAAAGAAAGGATCTGCTGGATTCGATCGAGAACACGCAAGCGACAATCAAAGAGATCGATACAGTATCACGGCAGAAGTTTGAAGAGGCGTTTCACAAGATCAATGAGAACTTCCAAACCACCTTCAAGAAATTGTTCGGCGGCGGCCACGCGTTCATGCGCTTGACCGACCAGGAGAACAATACAGAAAGCGGCATTGACGTGGTAGCATCTCCGCCGGGAAAGAAATTGCAAAACGTGCTGCTGCTCTCCGGCGGGGAGAAGGCATTAACCGCGCTGGCGCTGCTGGTGGGCATCTTTCAATATCAGCCCAGCCCATTCTGCATCCTGGACGAAGTGGACGCGCCGCTGGATGAGGCCAACATAGGGCGCTTCACCGAACTGGTGAAGCAAATGAGCATGCAGACGCAATTCGTGCTTATCACGCACAGCAAGAAAACGATGAGCATCGCCCCGGTATTGTATGGGGTGACGATGCAGGAGCCAGGCGTTTCCAAGCTGGTTTCGGTGAGGTTTGGGGCAACGGCGTAGGTAGCTGTCCAGTTTTCCTCTGCCATCCTCACCTTTTCCACAAAAAGATGCACGCGGGTTGGCCAACTCTGCTCAACTCTTTTCAGCGCAACGGTGGAGCCGTGCTCACCTTAGATGTGAGTTAAGCGTTGACAAAAATCCTAGAGGGATTAGAATACGCGACGTTTTCCTAACGTAAAATCGTTTCATGAGCCCCCACGTACTAGAACCCGTCTTGCTGCATACTGATTTTCCGGGCCTTAAACTCTTCGCCAGCGGCAAAGTGCGCGACATCTATGAATTGGATGAGCAGCACCTGCTGTTTGTGGCCACCGATCGAATCTCGGCATTCGATTACGTGCTGGCAACCGGCATACCCCACAAAGGGGATGTACTGACCCAGCTTTCCCTGTTCTGGTTTGAGTTTCTCCGCGATATTGTACCGAACCATTTGGCCACCGCGGACGTGGAGCGTTATCCCCCAAAGGCAAAGAAGTATGCCCACCAACTACGTGGCCGATCCATGATGGTGTTAAGGGCCGAGATGATCCCGGTGGAGTGCGTGGTACGTGGGTACATTTCAGGTTCGGCGTGGAAAGAGTACAAAGCCAGCGGCAAGGTTTGCGGGATTGAACTGCCCGCCGGGCTGCGGGAGTCGGATAAACTGCCAGAGCCGATCTTTACCCCTGCCATCAAGGCTACGAGCGGTCACGACGAGAATATTTCATTCGAGGAAATGGCGCGCATCGCGGGGGACGAGCGCAGCCGGGGATTGCGCGAGCTTTCGGTAGCGATCTACAGCAAAGCAGCGGAATACGCCCGTGAACGAGGCATCATAATTGCGGATACCAAATTCGAATTTGGCATGACGCGGCTTGGGATTACCTTAGCCGATGAAGTACTGACGCCCGACTCCTCACGTTTCTGGCCTGCGGACAAATACGAACCGGGCCGGGCACAGGATTCCTACGACAAACAATATGTTCGTGATTATCTGGAGGAAATTAGCTGGAATAAGCAGCCGCCCGCACCGGCCCTCCCCCCGGAAGTGGCGCTCAACACCAGCGAAAAATATTTGGAGGCATACCGCCAGCTCACCGGACACGAGCTGGATATTTAAAGAAAAACAGAGCAGGAGCACTCGGTGACAGGCGCCGACTGGATCATTCTGGCGGTGATTTTCATGTCGGTGATGCAAGCGGCGGCCGTTGGCTTTTTTCAGGAAGCATTCGGGATCGCAGGGCTGGTCTTAGGGTACCTGCTTGCCGCATGGAACTATCAGAGGCTGGCGAATCACTTCGCCTCGTATGGCGCACCGTGGTTGGTAGAAATCGCTGGCTTTCTGATTATCTTTCTGTGCGTGATGCTTTTGGCCGGGCTGGCGGGGCGAGTTGCCCGCTGGCTTATGCAAGAAGCCGGGCTTACGTTTGTTGATCGGAGTCTGGGGGCCGCGCTGGGCTTGTTACGTGGAGGCCTGATCGTGGCAATCGTTCTCGCGAGCATGGCCGCGTTCACGCCCACATCCAAGTGGCTGCAAGGTTCGCAACTTGCTCCATATTTCCTGGTGGCGGGACGCGCTGCCATCTGGGTGGCGCCCGCAGAGTTGCGGGCACGCTTTTATCAGGGACTGGACGTGTTGCGCAAGAAAGAGCTCAGATGAGCTACGGCTGCCAGCTTCAAGCTATTTTTGATAGCGGAGAGCGCAGCAAAGAAAGAGAGACGCCGTGAGAGATCAACTCGAAGCACTCGTCATGCAGATGTACAAGAGCAACATCCTGTATTCGGAGGCAGTGCGCGAGTTCAAAAAGCGATTCATCTTGACCGTACTACAGGAAAACAAAGGCAACCAGTGCCGTGCCGCGCGGCAACTTGGCATGCACCGCAACACTCTAAGCCGAACCGTTTCCGAGCTGAAGATTGATGTCCGGCAGCTGCGCGCCGGGGTTAAGCGGCCTCCGCGCAGCGCCCGACCGGTCGGCTACGAGCGCAAGGCCCTCCGCTAGCAACATCTACATTCTTGCGCAAGAAGAAGGGCAGCTCGAAACGCTGCCCTTTGGATGCGAACTGCTCAGCCATCACTGAGACTGAGATGTTGTAGTACGGTGGTGAACCGGCGGCTTCTTTGCGGGAGTTGGCTTCTTGGCAGTAAGTAAGGCGCCCTTTTCCATATTCATCACAAACGGACTCGGAGTATAGGAGACGGGGGTGCCTTCGAATTGAAGATTCGAACCCACTTTCGGCATTAGCTTGTCAGGAATTGTCCCCGACATGGCAACGATAATGTCGGCCCGCTTGGCATCGATGTCATCCTGACTCTCGGCAATCTGCACTTCGGTGGGAGTGGCCGCGATGACCAGGCCTTCCATCTGCAGGGGAGTGCCTTTGATGACGTTCCAGACCTTGTCCTGATCTTCTGGTTTGCCGGCGGATAAGACGAGTTCCCAATCGGCGAAGCTCATCTGCTTTACATCATTCGGGGTCTTGTTCTTCACCAGATCAGCGGCCTGCTCGGCGGGAGTTGGCGGAACATACTTGGTGATGTCAAATCCAGCGGGAGGCAGGGGATTGGATTTGGCCGTGGCCAAAACGTCGGTCCAGCCCTGATCTGAACCATGAAACTTGACATACTGGCTTTTGCCATAGTTCTCGATCTGCGTCTGGCCGGGTGAACCTGCCGCGAGGGCTGCCGCGCGGGCGATAAAGAATAAGCCTTCGACCTGATTGGGTGGGGTACCGGTGAGATCAGCCAACGCCAGGGGGTAAACGTTACGCAGCTCATTGGGGTCGCCTTGCACGGCGGCTTTCAGATCGGTCTGCGCGGTGGGATAATCTTTATTCTGCAGCGCAGCGATGCCTGCCGTTCCGTTGAAGATGACACCCATTTGGGACTTGAGTTTGTCGAAATCCGCGTCCGACATCCCCTCGGGCTTGGGAGCGGTTTTCAAAGCCTCCAGGCCTTTGTTCGCATACTGAGCAGCATCTGCGAGGTTCTGCTGGGGGTTCTGTCCAGCCTCAGCCTGGGCACGCTTGACGTAAGCCAACAAAGCCAGAGCACGCAGGTTATTGGGGTTGGCTTGCAACAACCGCTGCGCGGTCTCAAGCATTTTGGCCTGATTGTTCGCTTGCTGATAAGCGCCCATGAGGATTTCCAGGGCATCTTCCTTCATCACGCTGTTGGGATATTGGGTTAGGAAAGCTTCCACGCCGCTGATCTTGGCCGCGGGATCCTTTTGCTGAACCGCTCCAACGTAAGCGTTGTACTCGGCGGGATCCTTGATCTCTTTCTTCTGCGGCGGCGGCGCAGGAGCTGCCGGTTGTCCCGGCTGCGCGGGTTGGGCCGCCTGCGCGGGGGCAGCGGGCTGGGTCTGCGGTTGCGTGGTAGTCTGCTGGGCCAGAGCTGCGGCAGCAAACGCGAGCACAATCGCCACTAGACTGGTGTTCATTTCAGAAGGCTCCTTGGGTTTTCGGGAAATTGGCGATGACAACTCTGCCCGGGAAACACTCGACACGTACCCGGGGTACTCAGACATGAGCCTCGCCAGCTCATGCAAAAAACCGGAAAACCTCACGGGCCTATGTAACATCCCCAAGATAAAGGTCCTAGGTCCGGTGAGCGGATTATAAGTATGTACCTCAACGAAGGCAAGTCGGTAAATGCGGAGACACTCTGAGTACGGTAAGATGCGGCAGATTGTCAATTAGGTGGCTTGACACAAGGTGGACATGGTGAAAGCGAACAACCATTCAATGGTGGGTCAGGTTGCTGTCGTAACCGGCGCTGGGCGCGGTATTGGGGCGGCTATCGCGAAATGTCTGGCAGCTCTGGGCGCGACGACGGTTTTGTGCGGACGAAGCCGTGAGCCGCTAGAGGCAACGGTGACACAAATTTTCCAGGATGGCGGCAAGGCAGAAGTAGCACAATGCGATGTCACAGATCTGGCGGCAGTTGAGAAGACGGCCCATCACGTGAATGCCACCTACGGCCGCTTGGACGTTCTGGTAAACAATGCCGGGATCGGAGGTTTCGGCGGACCGCTGCACCAGCTGTCGCCGGATTCCTGGGACCAGATACTGAATACAAATTTACGCGGAGTCTATTACTGCCTCCGCTCTTTTGCGCCCCTCATGATGAGCGCGCGCAGCGGGCACATCATCAATATCTCGTCGCTCGCGGGAAAAAATGCGCTACCCAATGGCGCGGCCTATGCGGCTTCGAAGTGGGGATTGAACGGGCTCAGCTATTCGGTGGCTGAGGAGCTGCGGGCCTACAATATTCGGGTGGCCGTTATCTGCCCTGGGTCGGTGGATACAGAGTTGAGTCCACATGCTGGCAAAGATCCGCGCAAGATGCTCAAACCCGAGGATGTCGCACACGTGGTAGAAATGCTGGTGACGCAAGCACCCGAATCGTTTGCCAGCGAAGTGCTGCTGCGGCCAACGCTGAAGCCTTAACAAATCGGTGGCGAAGCTCCCCGTCGCAAGCTATTTCCCAACGGCGAACAAAACTGCGTCATTGATTGCATACGCCGTTCCATCGGGTCCGATGACCGTTGGAGTGTAGGCTTCGCCGATGCCGCTGCTTAGCGTGATTTTCTGACTGAAGTGATTGGTCGTAAGATCCCAACGATAAAGCTTGCCATCCTCGCTGTTGGCGAGAATAGATTTGGTGATGGGATCTACCGCCGCGGTGTTGATGCACCACTCCCGTACAGCCGGAAGCGTCGGATCAGGCGTCAGGCCGGTCTTGGTGATAACTTCCTTCATGACTTCGACCGACGAGATAATCGGATCTGGTTCGGTGGCATTGGGGTCCAGAACTGCAATTTTGTTTACGCCGTTGCCAGTGCCAATACCTTTATAGTTGTTGTATTTGGTCATCAGCAGGTATGACGAGGCGCCGTGATATGAACTTACCAGGGATGCCGCCACGATCGAGGGAGTATCGTCCCAGCCGAAACTGCCGGGAGTTTTCGTTACGCTGAGTGTGCTGTCGAAATGCAGCAGCCAGCCACGGTCGTTGTGATCGGGGAAAGGGTTCTCTAAAACACCAAAGTAAACGTCGCCGTCAGGGCCGACGGTCGGGCTCGCACTGCTGCCGCTGTAAATCCAGGCGTCCGAACCGGAAGATGGGTCTTTGAGGCGAACGGCGGCGATTGACTTGAGGGTTGTGCTATTGAGAGAAGCGAGATAACCGTAGCCCGCGCTGGGACCATTCACGCCGAGATAGATGGTGCTCTCATCGTTTGACAAGGCAGGCGCCGAGCACATATCCACCTCGGTCATCTGCGGGTCTGCCGCAACTGAAGCAGCGGAGATCCATGAACCAACCTCGGTGGCGCTGATCCGTGCCAACCCGCTCTGCAAATTGACTGGGGTGGGCCCGAGCACGAGGAAACCGAAATAAATGTCGCCCTTGGAATCGACAGTGATGGGAGTGTTGATCTCGACATTCGCGTTATAGGTCGAGGGATCCGCGTTGTAGTTCTTGAGGCCGTAGAAAACCAGCCGGAATGTTTTGCCGGTAGTCTGGTCGGGATTTTCGCGCACCAGCAGGACGCCGCCAGCCGCAGGAATGTAAAGCCGGTTGTGGGAGAGCACGGGAGAAAAGCTTGGGAGAAAGTTTGCCGAGGGCGCGTGATAATTGGTGGTGTGCGTCCACAGTAAAGTACCGTCGCTCCCTGTGTGCGCCTCAACCCGAAAGCTATTTGTTCCGGTTTTTACTGGCACGATCACGGTGTTCGCCGCGGTAATGAGCGGGGAGCCGTAATGAATAAGGATTTCACCGCTGGGCGGCTGAAGATCTACCGGTGTGCTCCAGTGAATTTTGTTGAGCGGCTGAGCAGCGACTGCGGACACTGCGCTATGCTGGGGATCGTGCGCATAATTGGGCCAACTGGGGCTGACGGCATCTTGCGCAAAAGTGAACAAGGCTGATGCGATCGCCAGCGCCAGAACTTTAATTGCTGTTTTCATAGTCGTTCTCCCAAGCCAGAGAGGATACAACTGACGGGGTTCTCGTGGAGTGGTCATTCTCCCTATAGAGCAGGAGGGGGATGTCACCAGCTTGTAAAAATTGCGTTAAGAGGAGGGCGGCGTAAGAGCGGGTTCATTTCTTGAATAGATTTTCGAAAGCCTGGCGAGCATCGACGGGCCGAGCCGCGGTAGGGGTCGAAGTCTCTTTCTCTACCCGAACGCGCATGGAGTAGAAAGTACACTGGTTGCGCTCATCCTTGCGGGCGATTCTCTGCGGGATAGGTTGGCTGCATTCGAAACGGCTGGAAGTATCGAAGTACGTGCACTGGCGGCAGGAGTGTAGTTCAAAACCACATTTTGGACAGCGAGCGGTCGGCTCAATTCCGGTTGGCAACAAGGTACCGCATTGGGCACAACGGGAGACCGTGTGCGTGCCTGGCATGTGGACTGGGCGTGGACCGAAGGTGTCCTTCTTTGGCGGCTTCTCGGCCGAAGGCTTGTGCCGTTCCTCGCCGCTGTCCTGATAGCCGCGCTGCCGGTATTTCCGGTCGGACACGAAGAGGTCTCCTTTTATGAGGGCACATTGTCTCGCTTGACGGGGATTCCTGCAAGTAGGAAACAAAATTGTCTTTTAGGGATAGTGGATGCTACCATCCGATTAGGTCAGGAAGAAAGGAAGGCCGGTTATGTCGGATAGAGACGGCAATAGTCTTGTATGGTTTCTAGCAGGATTAGGACTGGGGGCGATTGCAGGAATTCTGTACGCGCCACGCGCCGGCAGCGAAACCCGCGAAGCCTTGCGTTCCAAGGCAGAAGAGGGCCGAGAGTACATGCGAGACCGCGCACGGCAGGCGCGTGAGCAAGCCAGCGGATGGGCTGATCGCGGCCGTGACATTCTGAATCAGCAGAAGGAGCAGTTCCGCTCCGCCTATGAAGCGGGCAAGCAGGCATACCAGGAAGTGACCCGGCCGGAAAGCTCCGGCCCGCAGAATCAATAAATTGATTCTCCGTTTTGCCAAGGCTGCAGGCGGAGGACACTATGGATAATCTGACAATCTTCATTGCCGTGACCGCGGCTGCTGTAGTGATCCAGGCCGGCATTCTGGTGGCTATGTATCTGGCGGTTCGGCAAAGCACCGCGCGAATTGAGGCGTTGGCCAGCGAGGTCCGCACGAAGATCCTGCCCACGGCAGAATTAGTTCAATCCATGCTCACGGACCTACGGCCGAAGGTGGAAACTCTGGTCAGCAACGCCAGCGAGTCCAGCACGATTGTGCGCAACCAGTTGGAGCGGTTGGATGCCACGGTTAAGGATGCAGTCGACCGCGCCCGTCTGCAGATTATCCGCGCTGACGAGTTGCTGGGTCGCACCCTGGACCGAGTAGAGCAAACCACCGACCTGATGCACAAAACCGTTGTATCTCCTGTGCGCCAAGTCTCAGGCGTGTTCCAGGGCGTCGTTGCGGGCATGGAATTCTTCTTCAGTGGTAAGCGGCGTCCGAGAAACAGTTCGCCTGTAGCACAGGACGAAATGTTTATCTAGCGGGATACCCGGGCGCAGCACAGAGCGGCGAGTCATCAACAAAGTTAGTTACTGCACTCGCTTGAGATGTGCCACTGTGTAAACTTCAAAATCCTTGTCGGGCTCCGCCAATGAGAATGTTTCTTCAATGTCATCGGCAGACAGCACTCGATATGATTTCTTAGCTCTCCATCCTGGGGGAAGATTCTCAATTCGTATTGTCACAAACTCAAACGAGTTACGATCAGGGCTCGCCGATTCCAAGCGGTATTCGTTAACAAAGCCTTCGCTGTGGAACTGACGCCAGACAATCTTGTTCAGGAACTTGTCATAACTCAAGTAGCCAAAATCTTCGCGAACCTTTGGGGCGGAATCGGCTGATTTGGCCTCGAACACGGAATGATCGTGTTGCCATAGAAAGGTTCCGTTCGATACGAATTGATACTCGCGCGATGTGGACTGCTTGCCCGGTTTCCCATTGACCGAGCCCTCCCATTTTCCGTTCAAGACTCGTACAGGCGCCCACGGATCCGACTGGGCTACAGTGGCCATTGCAAACAGGACAACGAACCACAACGTTTTCAGAGTGTTCATAACCGCCTCCGATAACACTAAGTTGGCAGTGGTTGCCATCGAGATAGCAGTTTGCAATTATCTACGATCGCAAACGCAAACCGATGCAAAATCTCTACTGCGCTCGCTTAATGGGGATGCTGGCTTCAGCGGTCAGCCGTTGCCTGAGGCCTCGGAAGGTAAGCGGTGGGCATTAGTTTTAGTATCTCGTTTTAGCGATGCGAGCTTCTTCAGGT
>Ga0187778_10002154_pt1 | contig 13506 bp, 9 predicted proteins | sample 1015_Q2_SP5_20_M_FD_132418 | JGI IMG/M metagenome (GOLD analysis project Ga0187778, IMG submission 132418) | Tropical peat soil microbial communities from peatlands in Department of Meta, Colombia - 1015_Q2_SP5_20_MG | ecosystem: Environmental > Terrestrial > Soil > Wetlands > Peat | place... | reverse complement strand
TGGCATGTATCTGGGAAGCTTCCCCATGCACAACGATCATTGGCGTGAGACCGGATTCTTGTCGGGGGAAGCGGTCCTCAATAGTCTGGTCGCGACCGAGGTACTCAAATATTCCTTTGGAAGACAACGACCCTATCAGGGAAGTGGCGCAGGGTCGTTCTTCAGTGGCGGCACTTCGTTTCCTTCGGAGCATGCGGCTGCCTCATGGGCTGTCGCGGGCGTGATTGCCCACGAGTACCCCGGAATCTTGCCTCAGCTGCTCGCCTATGGGGCAGCATCGGTCGTCAGTTACTCCAGAATTCACGCCCGTCAACACTTCCCGTCGGATGTCCTCGTCGGCAGCGTCATGGGGTACTTCATAGCCCAAGGCATTTACAACCGTCGCCATGATCCGGAGCTTGGCGGTAGGCACTGGGCAGGTCCCTGGGAACCAAAGGAAGACAACGGTCGCTCGCTCGCCAATATGGGATCCCCCCACGTTCCACTGGACAGCTGGGTCTATCCCGCTCTCCAACGATTGGAGGCCCTAGGCTACGTCAACACAGCTTATGTCGGACTGCGGCCCTGGACTCGCCTGGAGTGTGCGCGACTCGTGGAAGAAGCCGGCGAGAACATGCGGGTGGAAGGGCTGGAAGACCGTGTCGCCGAAGGCATCTATCAGGCGTTGTCGGCCGAGTTCTTGCCAGAAGCTGAACGACGGGGTGGTGTAGCCAACCTGGGCGTGAGCCTCGACTCAATCTATACCCGCATGACCGGCATCTCCGGTCCTCCACTGACCGACGGGTACCACTTCGGACAAACCATTATCAACGACTATGGGCGACCTTACGGAGAAGGATTCAACAATGTCACTGGCATGAGCGCCCATGCCGAAGCCGGGCCCTGGTCGTTCTATGTGCGCAGCGAATACCAGCACGCTTCAGCCATTCCTGCCTACCCTTTCGCGACCCAGCAGGAGATCGCAAATGCCGACGCTACCACTCCTGTTTCAAATGCAACGGGAACGGTCGATCGGCTTCACATCATCGATGCCTCCGTCGCCCTCACTGTGAACAACGTTCAGCTCTCGTTTGGCAAACAAAGCCTGTGGTTGGGCCCGGGGCGATCAATGTCTCTCCTGCTCAGCAACAACGCCGACTCCATCATGATGATGAACATCGAGAGCGTGTCGCCTTTCAAGATTCCGTTGCTCTCGCAACTCTTGGGGCCCCTACGGGCCCAGTATTTTCTGGGCCAACTTGGAGGCACCCAGTTTGAACTGAATGGCAGCACACTGCTCGGGCCCGGTAGTATCAACCCTCAGCCGGTTCTGAGCGGTGTCAAGGCAAATTTCAAGCCAACCCCCAATTTCGAATTCGGAATGGGCATTACCGCTCAGTTCCGAGGTCCGGGACTGCCGTTCACGTGGTCGAATTTCTTGCGGACGTTTTACATTCACAACCAAACCGGTCCCACTTCAAACAATGCCAATCCGGGCAAGCGCATTTCTTCAGCGGACTTCACATATCGCGTTCCGCGGATTCGCAACTGGCTCAGCATATATGCCGACACTTTGGTCGTGGATGAGCTTTCACCTATCGGTTCTACGCGTGCGACCGTGAATCCCGGTTTCTACATGCCTCAACTCCCAAAATTGCCAAGGATGGAGTTGCGAGCCGAAGGCTTCAACGAGCCCCTTACCAGCGAGTTTGCTCCCGGATTCGTTTATTACGGTGCCCGTCGCTACCACTCCGGTTACACGAATGAGGGAAATCTGATGGGTAGCTGGATCGGGCGCGCAGCCCATGGTGGCCAGGGTTGGCTGACCTATTCTTTCTCTCCGCGCACGAAACTGGAGGCGGGCTATCGCCACCAGGAAGTATCCAAGGCTTTTATCGGAGGCGGTCGTGCCGTCGATTATTCCTTACAGGGTGAGGCACTGGTGAACCGTGCCTTGTCCGTCGCCGGGTGGTTTCAATATGAGCAGTGGAACTTTCCGATGCTGGCTGCAACCGGGAAGTCTAACATTACTGCCTCCCTTCAGGTCACTTTTTATCCGCATTGGCGGACACATTAGCGCCCACTTTCACGGCGCTCGCGAGCTTTGAGAAGGTCAGCGGCCATCTAATGCATTCTTCGGTCGGATTAGGTAGCTCCCCGCAACCAGCTTCGCACGAATTTGTGGGCGTTGCGCTCCATCTTGTGGAGCCGGGGGAAAGATCGTCGGCGGCCGCTCGTTTCCGGCGTGTAGTACTCTTATGCGAAGTGGCGGCCGATCTTGTCACCGTTACTCTCGCTGTGGTGCTTGCTTATGTGATCTATGGCGAGTCGGCGTTTGGCAAGCACATTCACTACTCGGGCAGAATCATTGTCACCGTGGCCGCGGGATTCGCCCTCGTGATGGTGCTGATGCTCGACCGCGCCGGTGCATACCGGCTGGGCAACAGCCTGTTGCGGGTGAGAGAGACCGAACACGTCCTTCGCGTTTCCCTTGAGTCGTTTGCAATCGCAATGGCCGTGAGCTTCTTCACCAACGTCCTCTTCGCCCGCTGGCTGTTAGTGCTGTGTCTGATGTTCGTGCCGCTGTTACTGGTTCTCGAAAAAAGTCTTGCATACCTCATTTTGCGTTTCCTACATTCCCGTGGATATGGCAACGAGCGGGTTCTCATCTACGGTTCCGGCAGCACTGGGCGTCGGGTGTTCTCGGTGCTCAAGCGATCGCCCAAACTCGGCCTGCAGCCTGTCGCCTTTGTCGACGATGACCCCGCTAAGGCGGGTAGCGCTGTCTTTGAGCTTGGTTACGAACGCCGCCAGTTCGCCCCGGTGGTGCGTGGACCCCTGACGCGAGATCTGATCGACAACTACAGCGTCGACATGGTGATTCTGGCGATTCCTTCCATCGCCCGCGAAACATTTATTCGAACATTGGACGAAGCCCTGGGAGCGCGCGCGAGGATCTCTTTCGTCCCGGGCCACCTGTTGCCTTCAGACCCCTGGATTTCATATCAGGACATCGACGGCGTCCTCCTGGCATCATTCCGCAAACCGGTTCTGCGCGTTGGGTATCAGGTGACGAAACGCTTGTGCGATTTCGTTGGATCCGTTGCCCTCCTTGCTCTGCTCTCTCCACTTATTTTTCTGGTGGCGGCGCTCATAAAGATTGATTCGCGCGGACCCATCCTTTTCCGACAGCGGCGCGTAGGCCGAAACGGAAAGCTCTTTACCATTTTTAAATTCCGCACGATGCAAGCGGACGCGTCCCCTTACGAGTATTCCCCCGATACTCCGGGCGATCCCCGCATCACATGGGTTGGGAGGTTTTTGCGACGGACGAGTCTCGACGAACTCCCGCAACTTTTGAACGTGCTCCGTGGCGATATGTCGCTCGTCGGACCACGGCCTGAGATGCCCTTTATCGTCGAGCAGTACACCGAACGGCAATTGCAACGCCTCGAAGTCAAGCCTGGCATTACCGGGTTGTGGCAGCTGAGCGGCGACCGCGTGTTCCGGATTCATGAAAACATCGAGTACGACCTCTACTACATTCAGCACCGGAACTTCTTCATGGATCTGGCCATTCTGTTGCACACCTCGGTTTTCGCCATGCGCGGTATTTAGAACTGTTGTCCCTGCTGATCAAAACCTCCTGAACTTTACCTCAGATGTGAATTGGCCGTGGAAAGCTTGAGACAAAACGCTGTTGTGCATGAAATCGACCCCATCACTGAGGTCGAGTTTCCGGGTAGTCAGCGAGAGAGCGCATCGCCGGAACCACCAACCCAGGACCTGCTCGTCATTCTGCAAGTGTTATGGGAGAGGCGTCGCTGGCTCGGCCGCGTAGTAGTCTGGGCTTTAGCAATCAGTGCCTTGATGGCGTTTGTAATTCCAAGCCAATACGAGTCTTCCGTCCGAGTCATCCCGCCTGATTCGACAAGCAATGCTGGCGGCATGCTGGCTGCCTTAGCCGGGAAGGGGAACGCAAACTCAGAACTGGCAATGATGGCAAGCAGCCTGCTTGGAATGAAGGCACCCGGGGCCCTATATGTCAATCTGTTCCGCAGCCGTAGTGTTCAAGACCGGATTATCGATCAATTGAACCTGCAAAAGGTCTATGGGAAACGGTACAGGGAGGACGCTCGCAAGAAGCTAGACGGCCGCACCGACGTCAGCGAAGATCGCAAAAGCGGCGTAATCACTCTCGCGGTTGAGGACCACAATCCGCAGCGCGCCCACGATATCGCGCAAGCCTATGTAGCGGAATTGAATCGTGTGGTTGCCCAAGTAACCACGTCCTCAGCCCGCCGGGAGCGCATGTTCATAGAGCAGCGGCTCGTCGCTGTGAAAAGCGATCTCGAAGACGCCGAGAAGCAATTCAGCACCTTCGCAAGCAAGAACACTGCGCTCGACATCAAGGAGCAGACGAAGGCCATGGTCGAGTCTGCTGCGGTGTTGCAAGGACAGCTGATCGCGGCCGAATCAGAGCTGCAGAGTCTCGAGCAGATCTACACTGACAGCAACGTCCGTATTCGCGCCCTCCGAGCGAGAATCGCCGAACTCAAGCACCAGCTCCTGAACATACAAGGTTCGGATTCCTCCCTCATGGCGGCTCCCACCCAATCCGACGACCTCTATCCGTCGATCCGCAAGCTGCCCCTCTTGGGTGTCGAATGGGCCGATCTCTATCGGCGCATGAAGATTCAGGAGACCGTCTACGAGTTGCTCAACCAGCAATACGAGATGGCGCGCATCCAGGAGGCCAAGGAAATTCCCACTGTGAACGTTGTCGATCAAGCGAACTTTCCGGAGAAGAGATCCTCTCCGCCCAGGGCAATGATCATTGTAGGGTTAACCCTCTTAACGATTGTCGGCTCTTCCGTCTGGGCCGTAGCTTGCCATAATTGGCGGTTGATGGATCCGCAAGATCCAGGAAGGGTATTTACGGAAGGCGTGTGGCGCGAGACGTCTCAACATTTCCGTCGTTGGATCGCTCCCATCTCGGATCGGCTAAGACTGGACTAAGGATCTAAGGATCTGACGAAAACAAACAACCGTCTTGGTTTGAGTCAGGCTGGCGGAGAAGAAATTCTCTTCAATAGACTGTTGTTAGTAGCGTCCATTGTCTCTGCCGCTACCCCTCTGCATGTCTTCGCTTCCTATATCCAGTCTGTACACTGCACTCGAGAGGGTTAGCATCCGTAAGGATGCTTTCCTGATTCCGATACTGATGCCCCTGTTCGCGTTGTTGTACTTTCGCGAACAGAACGATGACGGCCCCCCTTCCACGATTTATGACAAAGCGCTTGGCGGTTTTCGCTGGATAGACCTGTTCATCATCTTCATTATCCTCGGGACTGTGTTGCTAGCCTGGCGCAAATGTCGTCCTTGGCCCATGCCGCAGACTTTCGTCAAGCCGGGTATTTTGTTTGCCGTGGCCCTAATCTTCTCTATCGTTTACGGATGGGTCCGTGGTGGAACAAATCTCTTTTTTGACTGGCGAGGCATCGCACTCTTAGTTGGCTTGGTGGTTGTGTTCGGCTACTGGGTCAACACACCTCTTGCTTTACGGTCTGCGGTTCGGGTCTTCTTGCTGGTCTTTGCGGCGCGCGCAATCTGGGTCCTGCTTAACTACACCTTTGGTGGTGGCGTGATGGGGGCAGTCAGTGGAGTTCGTACTCCGCTTTTCGACGGCTCAACGCTCAGCATCTCGTGCCTGGCTGCGATCCTTAGCATTCGCTTTTCCGTAGAAGAGCCACAATTGGTGTTGAGATTCGGCTACTTGCTATGTGCGCTGCTCGCTAACTTGTTGGTGATCGTCTGCTTTCGACGTACTTTTTGGGTGGAACTATTTGTTGCCAGCGTTATTCTATTTTATCCGAACCGAAAATTACGATTGTTTGGAGCCAGTGTGCTGATTTTCGGCTTTTTGCTCGCAATCGTACTTGTCCCCGGGGTTTTTGTCGAACGACTGAAGAGCTTCAACCTGCTGGAAGGTGATGAGGCTTCCGATTACGCTGAGACCAACATGGGTCACCTCGGCGATCTGCTCGATGCGTGGGACCAGATCCAGGAACATCCGATAACAGGCATCGGCCAGGGGTCCGCATACGATACGGTCCGTATTGTTGACTGGAAGACAGAGTCCTGGATCGTGCACAACGCAGCCCTTCACGTATGGCTTCGATACGGAATCGGGGGGCTGATCGCGTACTTTTGGTTCCATTACAGGTTGCTCAGGTGGATTCGCAGCTTGCGCAACGGAACTGACCGTCAGGTGCAGGCGCTCGCAGAGGCTAGCTTTGCGTATCTGACTGCGGTATGTATCGTGAGTCTTGGGTTCGCACCGTGGCCATACGGAGAAACCCAATCCTGCATTGCGGTGGCCTTTCTGGTTGGTTGCCTGCTTGCTTTGCAGGAATCCCGGACCTCTTTCGCTCTTTCCGCGGGCATCCTTTGACATGAACAGGATCGCGAGCTTCTCCTCCATTCTTGAAAATCGTGAATGGCGATCTAAACTCAAGTCACAGATTCAGCTGGCAGCATCTCTTCTGCGATTCAAACCGTTTGAGACCGACAGCCAGCAGAATCGCTCCAGGGAGAGATATCGTCGTGTGCTACTCACCGCGGTTAGCGCTGGTGGCGCCAGATTCACTTCGTTGCTGATGATGTTTGTCTCGGTGCCGCTAATCGTGCATCGACTCGGGCCAGAGCGTTACGCGGTTTGGGCGACCATTACGTCGACTGTAACGATACTATTGTTTGCTGACTTCGGAATCGGTAATGGCCTTCTCAACTCCATTTCAGAGAGCGATGGTGCAGATGATCTGGAAACCGCGAGATCGGCGATCTCCACCAGTTTTTTTGTCTTATTGGGTGTTGCTTCGGTTGGTGCAGTGTGTTTCTTAGGAGTGTATCCCTTTGTTCCGTGGCAACGGGTCTTCAACATTACCTCGACTACTGCGATACAAGAAGCTGGGCCAGCGACCGTGGTGTTTGTCTTGTGTTTCCTTCTCCAATTGCCGCTGGGTGTTGTGCAACGGGCGCAGCTCGGATACCAGCAAGGTTATAGTACTCAAGTCTGGAGTGCGGCCGCCAATGTGGTCGCTCTCCTGGGTTTGCTTCTTGTTCTTCGCATCCGCGCAGGTCTTCCCATGTTGATATTGGCAGTTGCGGGTGCGCCGGTCCTAGTTGGAATCCTAAACAGCATCGTCTTTTTTGTTGTCAGTCGCCCATGGCTCATGCCTCGCTTGAGCCTTGTTTCGCGTGCCGTAGCCGCTAAGGTCCTCACTGCAGGTTTCTTTTTCTTCGTTTTGCAAGTCACCGCCGCTGTCGGCTATCAGACGGATACTCTTATACTGGCGCAGATTCTTGGTCCAAGTAGTGTGACAGTGTATTCGATTACCAGCAAATTGTTCATGATTCTGCCGTCCGTGTTTGGCCTTGTGATGATTCCGTTGTGGCCTGCCTATGGGGAGGCTCTGGCTCGAGGCGATACGCAGTGGATTCGAAAGACTCTTCTGTGCTCTATATTGATCGGTGTTGCAGTTTTGCTACCTTCGAACCTGTGTCTCATCTTTCTTAGTAGATTCCTCATTCGCATCTGGGTCGGTCCTCAGATCGTCCCACCGCTACTGCTGCTCATTGGCCTTTCGTGTTGGGCCGTCCTGGCCACTGGCATAAGCACACCGCTCGCTATGTTTCTCAACGGCACAGGCATAATCCGCCTGCAGGCCGTGCTCGGTGTGTTGATGGCCATCGTCAATCTTGCTCTGTCAATTTACCTGACTCGACATATTGGTATTTCTGGGGTTATTTTTGGTTCTATCATTGCCCAGGTGGCGATCGTGCTTATTCCGTTTGCCTTATACCTTCCAAGACTGTTGTCCAAGTTGGAGCTCAGCGTCGTACCCGACAGGATCCCGCGGCTAGCCGAGATTCGGTGATGAAGGAGTCGACCCGGTAAAGCCTTGTTCCAATCATAATCTCCAACGGTTTTGTGCAGACCTGACCGATCCGGTGAACTCGAAGATGGGGGATGACGAGGCGATTGCCTGGCTGAGGAGCAGGCCAGAATACGGCGACGTCGTGCGGGACACATACTGGAACCCCGACATCGTCGAGGCCGCTCACCGCTTCAGCACATCGGCCGAATTCGGCGAGGTATGCGGGATCGCGGGGAGTAGAATTCCGTGCGCCACAATCCTCGACTTGGGGGCGGGAACTGGGATCGCATCCTGGGCCTTCGCTGAGCGGGGTGCTCGCTGTGTATATGCAGTAGAGCCAAGCCCAAGTTCGGAGATTGGCCGGGGCGCCATTGAGAGGCTTTGCGCTGGCAGGCCCGTCGAGATCCTCGATGCCAGAGGTGAGCAATTGCCGCTCTCTGATTCCAGTATCGATCTCGTGTATGCCCGTCAGGTGCTTCATCATGCCCGGGACCTAAAAGCGGTACTGTCAGAGATCGCCAGGGTACTAAGACCTGGCGGCATGCTGATTGCTTGTCGCGAACACGTGGTGGACGACCAGCGTCAACTGCGGATGTTTCTTGACGCCCACATCATGCACCGCCTGACCGGAGGAGAAAACGCATATCGCTTGTCTGAGTATACCGATGCCATTCACAGCGCTGGTCTGTCACCGATGAAAACCATCGGCCCCTGGGAATCAGTTATCAATGCTTTTCCCGCGGTGCACACCAACGAGGAGTTGCTCTCCTATCCCCGCACTCTGCTGCGCTTGCGACTTGGGAAAATCGGTCGGTGCATCAGCTGGATCCCAGGAATCGAGGCTATCGTGTGGCTTCGCTTAAATCGCAGCACACCCGGGCGTATGTTTTCGTTTGTTGCAACTAAAGAGGTATCCGGACTCCCTGAGTCGGAAGGAGTCGCGAAAGCGGCATGCGATGGCAGGCCAAACGTCTCATTCGAACGGAGCCGTCGGTGTTCCTGAAGGAATCCGTTAAAGGATCGCTGCGGCGGTTGGGCTGGGATGTTAAGCGCTTTAACCCAGTAAATTCAGAATGGGCGCGAGTCGTTCAGTTGCTTTCAACCCACCAAATCAACGTCGTTCTTGATATTGGAGCGAATACCGGACAGTTTGCCCGCAACTTACTGGATTCTACATTTGACGGCCGGATTGTTTCCTTTGAACCTTTGTCTTTCGCGCACTGCGAGTTGGTACGACAAGCAAGGCACAATACACGATGGACGATCGCTCCCAGAATCGCTATAGGCGATCGCAACGGTCGGGTGACCGTCAATGTCTCCGCAAATGCCGTTTCCAGTTCGATATTACCGATGCTTGAAACGCATCTGAGTGCAGCGGCCAATTCTCAATACGTCACCACCGAAGAAGTGGACCTACGGCAGCTCGACACCGTCGCGGCGGAGTACATAACAAATGGCGATCGTGTCTATGTGAAGCTCGACGTTCAGGGTTTTGAGTATCAAGTCTTGCAGGGAGCAAAGCACTTTCTCAGCAAAGTAGTCGGTGTCCAGATAGAGCTGTCCCTAGTACCCTTGTATCAGGGTGACCATTTGTTAGTACCGATGATTCACGAAATGGAGGAGCGTGGGTTCGAGCTTTGGTCTCTGGCTCCCGGGTTTGTCGACCCAAGCACCGGAAGGCTTCTGCAAGTGGACGGAATTTTCTTCAGACCCCAAAGTTTGAATTAGCCGAGGATCACGGTATGTGTGCACGCCCAGAGCTGAAGGTTTGCGGTCGGTTGCCACAAAACTAGACTTGCGTTTCCCTTACCACCCAATCGGTTATGGATTCACGCCTCCGTGTCAACTACGACTACCAGATTTTTTCGATGCAGGTGTACGGCGGTGTCTCGCGATATGTTGTTGAACTGGCCTCACACATCGCGCGTATGCCGCACGTGTGCGTTCGTGTGGTTGCCCCCATCTATGTGAGTAAGCTACTCGCGAGCGGAGGCGCGCTCCCCAAGACTGGACTTCACCTAAGGCATCGGTTACCTCATACTGTCACTGCGCTTTCCATCTTGAATGCGGTAGTCTCCCGCGTGTTGCTGCCGACATTGCCAGCGGATATTGTGCACGAAACTTACTACTCGGCATTGCGGACTGCTCCGCAGCATGCCAAGGTGGTGCTAACTGTTCATGACCTTATTGAGGAGCGATTGGGCAGGACCGACGGGGCGATGGGTCGTGCAAAGCGAGCGGCCATACAACGTGCAGATCACGTGATTTGCATTTCTCAAAGCACAAGAAATGACCTATTGCACTGGTGTTCCGTGCCACGCGAACGTGTGTCCGTGATTTACCTTGCGGGATCCTTGGGAGATGTCCCGTCGAGCCCCCCGCCCGTGTCAGGGCCCTACATACTTTATGTGGGGCAGCGCGGCGGGTATAAAAATTTCCGTCGACTCGTCGAAGCAATTGGAATTTCAGAGCTTCACCGTTCCTTCAAACTCATTTGCTTTGGCGGGGGCCCGGCGTCGCCAGAGGAGATGAGATTGATCGCCGGGCACCGGATTCCCTTCGATCATGTTGAATTTGTGAGCGGAGATGACACGCTTTTAAAGGGCTACTATGAAGGGGCGGCACTATTTGTGTATCCGTCCTTGTACGAAGGGTTTGGAATACCACTTCTTGAGGCCATGCAGTGTGGTTGTCCGGTTATTTGCAGTGACACTAGTTGCTTTCGGGAAGTGGCGGAGCACTCAGCGGAGTATTTTGATCCCGCGGACACCGCGTCCCTGGCAGCCACGATGGTGCGCGTCCTTCAATCGTCGGAGCTGCTAGGCGCTTTGGTGCGAGGCGGCCGCCTCAGGGCGGAGATGTTCTCCTGGAGCAAATGCGCACACGAAACTTATAGTTGCTATCGGGATGTTGTGGGGCACTGATGAAAGCAATGATCTGCGACATAACTGGGCAGGATAGCACTGGGCTAGGAGGAAACACCTATTCATGGCGGTACTTCAGTCAGAGGTAACGAAACCCCTAGTCTCGGCGTGGAGCGCAGACTGTCGTGTCAGCACCTTATTCTCTTGTCTGGATCAAATAGTAACGGAGTTTCCGGACGAGATCAGACAGAGAGGGATCAATCGCAATTGGCATGGCTACCGATTTGTGCTGCGCGAATTGTCGCAGCTTCTACTCTCATCACACATCCCGGTGAGGGACTATCTGGATATTGGCTCAGGGGCGGGAGTGATACCGTTAGTCCTTGCGAAAGCCGGCCTACGTGTCCATGCAGTCGATACGTGGAACGAATACGCGCAGGAATTCGACAATCTCATGGGACATTTCGGACAATTCATAATGCGTTTCGACAACTACGGCGTGAAGTGGACCAAACATAACATTATGCAGTCTCCAATCCCCTACCCCTCGCAGTCATTTGACTTCATCAGCCTCTTTGATGTTGTGGAGCATTTGCCCAGACCGCTCAGCGTTCTCGAAGAAGTGTGTCGATTATTGCGGCCGAACGGTGTCGCGGTAATCACAGTGCCGAACGTCGCTAACTTGCGCAACAGATTGCGACATCTGGTAGGTGCAACTCCCCACGCAGCCAACATCGACGAATGGTTCGCTCCCGTATTTTTTGGTCACTATCGAGAGATGACCATGCGCGAACTCACAAGTATCCTGTGCAGGTTCGATCTGTCTGTCATAACCGCTCGGTATAGCAGCATGTGTCACTGGAACACGCGATTACCAAATGGTCGTTGGCGAAGTGATTACAAGATAAATTCCTTACATCAGTTGGCAAAGCTCTGCTATCTGCTGGTTACCCTGGCAGTTCCCAGTTTTCGGTATGAAATGCTGGTTGCTGCACGAAAGACGATATGAGAAGTGAGCAGGATCACTTTTCGTTTCGGTTACGGGCCGTGCGCAGGCAACCTGCTTCGTTGAACACTAAGGTTCGAATCACGGTTGTCCAAATTAGCTCTTTGAGTTGAGCCACTTCCTGAGAAAAAAGAGGCCGAACCTCTGATAAGTTGTCATCGGGTTCTGGACCGAACCGATGTCAACTCAGGAGGATCAGCCTTGACTCGAGTCTGCAGCATTTTCTCACAAATTTTGCAATTAATTTCCCGCCTGGAGTTTGAGAGTGCGGTGCGTAAGCACAAGGCGGAACGCCACGCGCGCGGTTTCACTTGTTGGGGGCAGTTCATCGCCATGCTGTTTTGCCAGCTGGGACATGCCAAGTCGTTGCGTGAGATCTGTGGAGGGTTAGCGGCCAGCGAAGGAAAACTTCGTCATCTGGGTCTGCCGCAGGCTCCGGCTCGCGCCACGCTAGGCTACGCCAATGAACATCGGCCTTGGCAGTTGTACCGGACGGTGTTCGACCAACTGCTGGCCAAGTGTCAGACCGTGGCGGCCAGCCAAGCAGGAACGCGCAAGAAGAAGAAGTTCCGTTTCAAGAACCCTCTGATGAGCTTGGATGCCTCAGTGATCGATCTCTGCGCCACGATGTTTGATTGGGCGAAGTTTCGTCTGACCAAAGGGGCGGTGAAGCTGCATTTGCTGCTGGACCACGACGGGTACCTGCCGTCGTTTGCGGTCATCACCGAGGGCAAAAAGCATGAGGTGCGGGTAGCGCGGCAAATGCGATTCCTGCCTGGGACCATTCTGGTGTTTGACCGGGGCTACACGGACTACGAGTGGTTTGTGAATTTGATCCAGCAAGGGGTTTATTTCGTGACGCGCCTGAAAGAAAACGCGGACTACGGGGTGGTGGAGGAACTGGCGGTTCCGCAGCGGCGGGGGGTGCTGCGCGATCAAGTGATCTTTTTCTATAAGCTGGCGCAGGCCGGCATCGATGCCTACTTCCGGCGGATCGAGTTCTACGATGAAGAGCACGATCGGGTACTGGTGTTTCTGACCAGCCACCGGGAGCTGGCGGCGGCAACCATCGCGGCGGTGTACAAGGAGCGGTGGCAGATAGAGTTGTTTTTTCGTGCTCTGAAACAGTCGCTGCGAGTAAAAACCTTTGTGGGAACTTCGGCCCAAGCGCTGAAGACGCAACTCTGGACGGCGCTGATCGCCATGCTGCTGGTGAAATACTTGCAGTTGAAGTCCAGCTTTGGTTGGTCGCTTTCCAATCTGGTCGCGCTGCTGCGCCAGCAACTGTTTGTCTACCGCGATCTGTGGGTCTGGATCGATAATCCTTTCCAGCCACCGCCGATACCGGAAACACTGCCCGAGCAATTGGCGCTGCAGCTTGCCAAGTAGGTCAAGGGTTTGGACAGCAGAAACCTTCTTACACTTCAAGAAGGCGCAACTACGAGGTTCTTAAGGGAGCGAACTTAGACAGCATCAAATCGACAGCAGCACTCGGGAATGGCCAACCTGCCCTCCGCACAGGCCTGAAACGGGGCACTATGCACTGTGTTTTCGCGATTGCGGAGCTGAATTCTCGGTTAATTTAGACAGCAGTGTACCGTTGTATGCTGCTGGAAAATCCTTCAACACCTCCTCCGTGGTAGTAGAGCAACCTGCCAAACTTGAGGCGCGAAATCACGATGCCATGGCCGTAGTGCTGTCCTTCATGCGTTGCCTC
>Ga0187778_10002153_pt1 | contig 13511 bp, 10 predicted proteins | sample 1015_Q2_SP5_20_M_FD_132418 | JGI IMG/M metagenome (GOLD analysis project Ga0187778, IMG submission 132418) | Tropical peat soil microbial communities from peatlands in Department of Meta, Colombia - 1015_Q2_SP5_20_MG | ecosystem: Environmental > Terrestrial > Soil > Wetlands > Peat | place... | reverse complement strand
CACGTTACGGTTGAGAAGTGTAAGATCACAGGTTTCACTGAGGGGCTTTACGTCGCCGGAACCAACTCAAGCACCTTCACGGACAACACCGCCACCACCAACACATATGGCGTCCAGGTTACCACTAACGGGACTATCGGCGCTTCCACACGTAACACGTTCTCAGGCAACACAGCCAACTCAAACAGCAACGACGGCATCTCCTTCGATGAGTCGTATGGGAACACTCTAAAGAGTAACACAGCCAACTCAAACACCAACGCAGGCTTCATCTTCGTTTACTCGGATGGCAACACTCTAAAGAGCAACACAGCCAACACAAACAAAGATGGCTTCTTCATCTATCTGTCGAGTGGCAACACTCTAACGACCAACACAGCCAACTCAAACACCAACGACGGCTTCTCCCTGGAAGTGTCGTATGGTAACACTCTAACGGGCAGCATAGCCAATTCAAACACCTATGGCTTCTACGTCGACAACTCGTATGGGAACACTCTAACGAGTAACACAGCCAAGTTAAACACCAACTCAGGCTTCTACATGGGGGACTCCAGCAACAACGTGTTGTCGAGTAACGTGGCTAATTCAAATACCTACGATGGCTTCTACTTCGACTCTTCAACTAGCTCGAACTGGGTGGTTAGTAATACCGCTTCAGGCAACACCCATTACGATGCGGAGCAAGCAGCCCCGAGCAACTTTTTTGTGACGAACAGCTTCACAACTACCTTCGGCATCTAAGCAGTTAAGACTGTTCCGAGACACCCTCCTTTCCTTTTCTTAACACGCAGGCCGGAAAATTGGCAAGATGACGACAACTAGAAACTACCCGAAATAGCAACCGAACTCAGACAATTGTTCGGAGAAGAGCGCCGGGGTGGGATTTTCACCCACGTGGGTGTATTCGAGACACCCAGCGGTGGGATTTGAACCCCCGTGGTTTTCCGTGCGGGGCTGGATGAACGCCGGAGATTTATCGTTGGCAGGGTTCCTGTCGTCAGACAATTACTTCTCGGCACATCTTAGCTGTCTCTGACTCTAAACAGTTTAGTCGATTTTCGATACTCGTGGGGTCAATGGGTTTGAACCCACCAATATCGTGGGTTCCATCAAGGTTCCACTTTACGATTAGCCTAAAGTTCAACGAGCGGAGGTTCGACAGCTCCCATACTTTCGTGGTGACGGGGATTGCACACCTTCCATCGATTTCATTTGCTACGTAAATCCCGCAGTCGGGTGCTTGCGGCTCTTTCTGACATAGTCTAGTAGTCCTTTGTGGTCGGCGAGTTTTATTGACTTCACAACAACTGAGGTAGACAAACCCATCGTCAACGGTTCGAGTTCATCGCACACCCCTCCCCTAAGTCTCTCCATGCTAGTGTCCAAAACTGTCATGGAATACTCATGAGAACCCAAGGTTGTGTACGCCTCTAAGACTCTTGGCTCATGCTCGATAAATTCGAACAATCGTTTCCGGCTCTCATCCCCATGGGAAGTGGCGGTACCGATATACGCAGTTGCCGCCAAACCTAGTTTCGACCAATCCACATCGATCGTCGCACGCCTCACCACACCTTTCATCTTTAGACGCTCGTACCTTTTTGATATTGTGCGTTGATCAGTTTTCGCCAGCTTCGCCAGTTGCTTGAACGTAACAGTGCTGTCTTCAATCATCTTCTCCAGAATGAACAGATCGACATCATCGGGCACATACGTCTTAACGCTCGAAAAAGAGACACGCCGCTTAGTTCCCACCAATTGGCCAACCGTATAGCATTGCTTGCTTTCGGATTACATAGCATTTGTTGTTTTGTGTCAGTTGATTGCCTTTCGCTCGCAGCACGGTTGCTATCCAGTAGTAATGTTTAACATCCATTATTTCGCCCTGACCTTTCGATGGGTATGGACGTCAAATCGTTCCTGAAAGCGCATCCCAGCGTGATCGGATTAGCGATCGGAGCACTGATCCTAATCTACATCATAGTGACCATAGCGACGACTAAGGCGCCTTAATGGCCAATCAATTGCCAGACTCCATGCGAAGCTGAGCGTTAGGCATCCCATGGATTGCCCTCTCTGTCCTATCGGTCGCCTTTACCGAAAATTCAGAGCAGAACTGAAAACAACCCAGGACTTCGTTACCGGATGGGAGCATCGTATGAAGTCATGAAAGCGGGCTCTACGCGACAAGAGGAAAACGATAACTGATCTCACATGCTTGCTCGCTTTCGATTCTTCCTGACATACTCTAGTAGTCCCTTGTGATCGGCATGCTTTATGGGCTTCACAACGATTGATGTTGACAGACCGGTTGTCAAAGGTTCGAGTTTATCACATATCTCTGCTCTAAGCATCTCCATGCTAGTGTCCAGAACCGTCATGGAATACTCATGAGAACCCAATGTCGTGTAAGCTTCCAACACTCTTGGCTCATGCTCTATGAACTCAAACAGTTTCTCCCTGATCTCTTCACCGCGAGTAGCCGTACCAATGTATGCCGTCGCTCCTAAACCCAATTTAGACCAATCCACATTTATCGTTGCACCTCTCACAATGCCCATCCTCCTCAATTGCTGGAATCTCTTCGCAATCGTGCGTGGATCAGTTTTCGCCAACACGGCCAATTCTTTGAAAGTAATGGTGCTGTCCTCAATCATTTTTTCGAGGATAAGCAAGTCAAGGTCATCGGGCACATACGCCTTTTCAAGAAGAAGAGGCAAACACTATCTAACTCCAATCAATCAACTCAATCTTGAGCGCGTCCCACTCTAATTCCATGAAATGATGGCAGGGTTTGTGTAATCAGCCTCCAATTCCCTGCGACGAACATTGACTTGAAGGAAGAACCAAACGAGCATGGGGATGAGGAGAATAGCAATCCAGGCTCCTCCCGCGAATTTGGTATAGCTGACTATGACGAAGGTCACAGCGGTTGCGAGAGCTCCAACACCGTTTAGCACCGCCTTCACTGCCCAACCTCTACCGCGTTGACGCCACCAATGCAACACCATGCCGCTTTGCGAAAGGGTGTAGGCAAGAAACACACCTACGGCAAATAGTGGAATCAAGGCATGGCTACTGCCTGAGAATAACAAGATCAAGGCTCCAGCCGACAAAGCCAGAAGCAAGATTCCGTTCGCGAACACCCCTTGCGAATTTATCTTCGTCAGCGATTTTGGAAGGTACTTGTCCTCTGCCATCACGCTCAAGAGTCGAGGTAAACCCGCAAAACTCGTGTTGGCACCCACAGTTAGGATTATCATGGTAGTCGCTTGGATCAAGAGATACGCCGGGCCATATCCAAGCAGATAACGAGCCAATGCTGATAGAATCGTCTCCTGAGGGCCAGCCACCACATGCAGAACTTGAACCAGTCCGACACTGCCGAGAAACAAGATGCTCATCAAGAAGGCCATAATCAGCATGGTGCGACCGGCATTAGTCGTCTGAGGAGAGCGAAAATAGGGAACACCGTTGCTGATGGCTTCTATTCCAGTCATAGCCGTGCAACCGGTAGAGAATGCGTACAGCAGCATGAAGGTACTCAGGGGCTTTGTGACTGGTAGAGGGGTCGAAGTCACAGGAGGTGTAAGACCGACTGAGACTGCCACTCCTCCATAAGCCAACATGGGCAGGTACGCGAGCAGGAAGAGGTAGACCGGAATCGCCATAATGATGCCAGTCTCACGCATGCCTCTCAGGTTCAGTAGCGTAATCGCGGTGAGGAGGAGAAGTGATAGCATCATACGGTAAGGCCATAAGTCTTGAAATGCTGAGGCTATCGCGTCAACTCCCGTAGTGAGGCTCACGGCTACGTTCAGCAGGTAGTTGACAAGCAGCCCAGAGGCAGCCACTAAGCCTGGAATATCGCCTAGTGTCGTCCTCGCGACCGTGTAAGAGCCACCACCAGATGGGTAGTTTTGGATGATTTGGTAATAGGAGAGAGCTAGGAGAGCCAGCAGGACTATGATGGTCAACGCAATAGGGAAAGCTAGTGAGAGTCCGACGCTACCCGCGACAACAAGCCCCAGATAGATTTCTTGATCCGCATATCCGATTGATGCCAAAGCATCGGGCGAGAAGGAAGCAAGTGCCTGAAGCTTGCTCAGTTTCCTCAATTCAGTACGATTGGAGAGCAAACTAGGGGCTTCAATCTCGCGCATCGCTGAAGACCACCACATAATTCAGGTCTAGCCGATGTCTTAATCATTGCTATCGGATAGCAAGCTTAGCGAGTATCATGTCTTTTTACTACACAGAATTGCCTTTCAAGTGTCACATGGAGGCACTACAGGGCTCTCAACGTGTACCTTGACAAACAAATATCGTTACCCGAGTCAGCCGGGTCGTGAGCTGAGCGCCCACAAATATCGTGGGTTCCATCAAGGTTCCACGTTACGATTAGACAAAATTCACAGGTTTGGCAGTCTCTCCAAACCACCAATCGAGGAAGTGTCTGATTCTCAACTTCAGCGCATATTTGCCTCAGTTGTCCAACTGCCGCACAAAGAGAAAACGCGGTATAATCTTAGCCCGCTTCCTGCTCCCGCGTTTTTTTCAATTGTTCAATTTCCATCGAGATTCTTTAATTTCACGATGAATGATGATGTTTGTGTGAACCCACCAATATTCGAGTCGTCCTAAGACCTGATCGAAAAGAAGCCGAGGAAACTATCTGAGAGATTATGGGCTCACGATTACTGCGCCATTTTGCATGTACGGGTGAATCGCGCAAAAGACGTTGCAGTACATTCTGAAGGTGCCAGCTTCGTTTGCCATGAAGGTGATGGTGTGTTGCTGTCCGGGCGCAGTGCTGAAACCCTTGTCATCGTAATGAACTATCGCGAACCCGTGGATTTCTCGGCTGTCATTGTTGATGACTGTAATAATCACTGTATCGCCCAAATGGACTCGAATAATAGGCCACTGCGTCCCAAGAGGTTTGTAGTAGCTGCCGTTCATCCCTGCCAGCGGGTCAGGTGGGTCAGACTCTATGACAGTAAAATGATCCACCTGAGCGCCCGACGAGGACTGCGACGATTGAGTGCTGAGGAAACCTGCGTACCAAAATGCGGTTACTGAACCAACACCTATAGCAGCTATGACAACTATTACGGTAAGAATCTGAACGTTTCGCACCTTACCTTCCTCTCTCCTTTTTCCACTTCGTCCGTTTTGGGAGGAATTGACCTGCGTTCTTCTCTTTCGGCTACACTCTTACACCTTTGGGGGGGATCCCCCACTCAATAGGCACTCTTGCAGTTCGACTAACCGAAAAAAAGGTGGCAAGGGATCTAGTGTAGTAACGCGGCGAAGTAGAGTAGGAAGAAGCCGATTGCCAAAAAGACGAAAGTCTTTGCGCCGAGGTCTGAGGGCAGGGTGCCGGCGGTACCCTTCGTGTTCGCAATCAGCGGCCCCGCGAGCCTAATCGCCGCGTAGAACCCGGACGTGACGCCAAAAGCGTAGAAGAACGTCGTATCCAACGGCACGAAATAACCCACCACAGAACCAATCACTGACGTAAGACCAAACAACAGCCCTAGAACGGGCAACTGCCACCAAGCCTTCTTCGCTATACCATTCCTCTGAACATAGATCGTGTAGACGATGCTGATGATCGAAGCCTCAAAGAACTTGTGCAACGGATAAGAAACAACCGGATTCCAACCTCCAAACGCCGTAACAATATCCGTAGACCCTGAAACGCCAACCGCCACACCGGCAAAATCCCAACCCTCACCCAACCCATGAACCCCCATCACCGCCGCCACAGCAACCGGAACGAAAAACAGCGCCCCGCTCACAAAACCAGAAGAGACGCTCTTACTGGATACCTGACTTGTGGTAGCAACGCCTTCGTAGGAAGTGGAGCTGGTGACAGCAAGGTGGTCGAAAGCGGCTAGCGCCGCGATGCCTAGAATAAACGCAAAGATCACAGCGAAATGGTACAATCCCCCGAAAGCCGCCGGAGGCCACGCGGCCGCGTTCACATCGAGATAGGTAGCATCTCCAATGGTGTCAGTCCAAAACCAGAAAGTTAGCCCAACCCCCAAAGCCGCAAGATACTTTGTGGGCACGGATTTGAGGTTGGGGAAGAGATAGAGTGCAGTATACGCCGGAATCAGCGTGCCTACTAGAATGCTACCGACAGTGAGACCATAATCTAGTGGCAATCAAATCGGCCTCTCGGCATCGCCGCCACATTATAAAAATTATTTCATGGATTCGGGAATCTCGTTTAACCCTCGGAATTTCCAAATGGCTGTGGAGACAAGCCATGATGCAAGAAAAATTACGATGATTCCGAAACCGATGCTTTCGAAATCCAGACCCATCAGCCAATCCCAGAACGCGCCTGACAACCTCAACTCTCCAGCCACGACCTGCAGTAGTTCGACCAATCCAATTACCAAAGCAACAAGGACGGAGATTACAGTCACTGTCAAATTGTAGTATATTTTTCGAATTGGATTCAAGAAAGCCCAACCATAAGCCATACGCATCGTAACTCCGTCAGTCGTATCCACCAAAACCATGCCGCAAGTGAACGTGAAAGGCAAGACGAGGATCATCCAGACCGGAACATTAGAGCTAACCCCGATTCCCACACTGATAGCGATGAGTGCAACCTCGGTGGCCGTATCGAACCCTAACCCAAAGAGAACCCCGATAGGATAAATCTGCCAAGGCTTTCGGACAATTTTGAACAATGGCCGGAAGTAACGGTTGAGGAACCCACGATTATCCAGCAGAGCCTCAAGTTCCCCTTGATTCATCTTACCTCGTTTCAATTCCTTGTAAATCCGATAAATGCCAAAGACGATAACCATGTTAACCATGCCGATCAGTAATAGGAACACGCCCGAGACGGTTGTTCCAATGATGGCTCCGGCGCTTTGCAAGACAGGTATGCGCCCGATTATAGTGCGAGTGATGAAGACTAACCCTACGATGAGTGCGACAACAATTGTCGAATGTCCAAGCGAGAACCACATGCCCACCGTGAACGGAGACTGATTCTCCTGCATCAGCTTCCGGGTCGTGTTATCGATTGCAGCTATGTGGTCTGCATCGACTCCGTGACGCAAGCCGAAGACGTAAGTGATGATTCCCAGACCGGCGAGCAGCACTGAAAGCCTCCCTATAATTGTCGAGGCTACAAGAGCAAGGAGGGTTGCCGTCCCAATCAAAGAATACACTGTGATGATCTTGAGCTTATCACCCTGAGATAGAGCCACACTAGATTGGGTGGAATCCTTAACGGTCATTCTGGATTGAAACGCTCCTCCCGAGTTACAGTATTACTGATTGAACAAATCGTAATAACCATATTAAAGCATACCGAGTGGTTCCCCTTCTAACGGAGCAACCTAAGCAAATGGCGAGAGTAGGTAGGATTAGTTTCTCAACACCGTTATCATTGGTGAAAGAATTCGACCAGTCACTCAACGAATTAGGGTATGGGGATAGGTCGAAGGCTTTGCAGATTGCGATGAGAAACTTCATCACGCAATACGCTTGGAAAGCAGAGAAGGGAATGCTAGGGGCGGGAGCCGTTTTACTAACCTATAACCACGAGGCGCACGGAGTCCAAGAGGAACTCACACATGCACAGCATCGATACCGCGATGTGATCAGCTCCACGATGCACATACATCTCGATGAATTCAAATGCCTAGAGATAATCTCGGTAAAGGGTAAACTAGAGAGGATTCAAACGATGGCCAAGGAGCTTATGAAGACAAAAGGCGTCTCCCAGTTCAAACTCTCCACAATCTCCCTTTAACCTGCCACCAGACGTAGGTAAACCAGTCATTAGACGCGCCCAGCTTAGCCACAGTGCAAACGAGTAAAGGCAATTTTCCAGTGGAAAGCGTGTACTGGGTTCATCGTAGAATACAGGGGACCGGATTTGAACCCCCGTGGTTTTCTGCGCTTGACCGGATGAACACCGGAAGTTCATCATTCGATGATTCACTCGTATCTGTCAAACGAGAATCATTCACTCATAGTATGAATCAAGCACTAAACTGTTAGGTGTAAAGACGATACTCAGCCCCATCGGTGTCTATTTTCGTATTTTGATGCGGCTTTTTTCAAATACTGTGTGAGTTGCTCTTCATCCATTGTTTGAATCGATTCTTCTATTTGTCGTAGTACTGCTTCGCTCTCTGTTGCTGTCCACGGATCGTCGAAGCGTTTCACCATTTCAACTGTTTCGACATCAGCCATCAAGAAGTCCTTTCTTGTCACAGGTTCTCCAGCCTCCACTTTGGATAGTATATCGGCTGTAATGGGAACAAGAACATAGGGTTCGTAGGGATGAAAACTTTTGAACTGTTCCCGTCTGCCTTTCAGGAATTTTTCTATGCTTCGTTGGTGTACTGCGCCCCGCATCACCAGGATATTTGCGCGGGGATGATCCCGACGGATGGCGATGATTTGATCACATAACGCCATGTCACGCCGCCTATGGTATGTCGCTTGCAGTTCATAGCGTCTCATACTTTCTCTCGGATCCGGTATGACATGTGGGCTGAGCGGTTCGGACTCGATCAGTACTTCGTGATCGTTTTCGGTAAGCGGAGAATCTTCAAGGCAAATCTGTATCTTAGTCCCACTGATGCTCTCGAGAAACTTCTTGTCAAACTTGTTTCTACCAATTGATGCATACCGCTCGCTGAAGATTGCGAGGATGTCCTCTACTACTGGTTTGCCTTGTGACAGTTCGTTGAGGAGGCTTTCATATAACCCACCATCGGTCATCCGAATTTCTTGCTCGACCACTATGACGTTACTATCTCTGATCAACTCCTCGAGTCTTGAGGTAAGATGGTCAATGAAATGTCCGTGGAAGAAGAAGTTCAGCGACAACGAATCACCCGCAAACTTCTCACATTTCAATCCTGATTCCTAGAAAACTTTCAACCAGTTGATTCGTGCGGACGTCTATATCGGTCTCCGAAAGCTGTGGGTATAGCACATGTAGTAGCTCCTCAAAGATGACTAGAGTGACGTTAACGATGAAATTTCGATTCGGATTTTCCGATCGCAGTAGTTTGAGCGGCGTCTCGAGATCAATGAAAATCAAATTTCTTCCTCGCACTGTACCTATTGAGATCCCATAGGTATTGCGAGCGTCGGCCCCATGCCTAGCAGATAATGCTTCATAATCGGAACGGTTGTAGCAAAAAGTGAATTCAAAGGTCGGAAGCACGTTTCCCTCGGTCTTCTCGATATATCCAATGCTATCGGATCTGATCTTTTGCAGAAGAAGGTCGAGTTGATCCAAGTCAGCTACGCACATTGCTGCGCTTAGAGCTGCCCTGTATTCCTCAAATCTGGTCACATGATCACTATCCTGTTTGTTGGGTTGCGTCTAGTGAGCGAATTCTTTGCAACGTCTATTACCACCTACCGCGAAGCTGGTTCAGTATCCGTCTGTCCTCGGGACTCAATCCTACAGGGGCGTGACGAACGGGCTGCTTCTTGAGAGATGACAACGCTGACTTCAAGCGCTCCTCGACATCCACGTTCCTACCATTCCGATAATCTTCAAACTCAATGTCGATGTGGCTTTGAAGCTCGTCTCGTGACCATTTGTACAATTCCAGCAACCTATTCGAACTCCTACCAGTCGCCAAACTGCCACTCGCAACAACGTACACCCTATCTTTTGCCCTCGTAAGAGCCACATTCAACCTCCGCCAATCAGAAAGCGCCGATTCTCTCCCAACTGATTCCGAACCAGGATTCGATCTTGTTAGGTTCAGGATTACCGCCGAGAACTCACGTCCTTGATTGGCATCAACCGTTGCAAATCGGATGCTCCTGCGGTCTAGGCTCACAAAGAACCGATCTACATTTTGCTCTCCTGCGACTTGCTTGGCTACACGCAGAAGGATGTCTGTCTGCAGTCTGAACGGAGACATTACTGAGATCTGATCTGAGGAAATCGTTCTCGATAGTCGTCGCCAGATGTCTAGAACGATTTCAGCTTCCACGAGATTGCATGCCGACCAATCGTCTCCATACTTGATCCAGTCTGACGCTGAAACTCGACGGGTGTCTATCCAAATAATTCCGCGATCAATCCCCAAAGCCTGCCGAACCCAGTTCGAACCCGCTTGTTTGTCAACTCTAGGAGGTTCTCTTTCCTCAACGCTAGGATGAGTCCGTATCTTTCCATCGTAGAACTGTTCCGAACAGAAGTTCATGATGTCCGGGTTGCAACGGTACTGGACGTCAAGCAGCAGGCTCTTTTCCGGAAACCTGTCAATCAACAGTTCGAAAAGAGACTTTTCAAGAAACCCATGTAGTTCACTATCTCGGACCTCAAGATCAACAATTGGTCGAAGCTGCTTGTGATCTCCCACAAGAACAAAGCGTGAGCAAGTCTTCAGTATCCCAACAAGAGTCAACATCACCGAAGCCATAGACGCCTCGTCAATAATCACTAGGTCAAACTGAGGATTCAAATCTAGAAATCTTCGTACTAGTCCGAATTTGGAGAGCGTCATCCCGATGACATATCTGCTCGATAGTTCTCTGGATATTTCCGACAGATTCGGAGGAACTCCGCGGCGAATCTGAGGCAGGAGTTGGCGCACTTTTTCCGATGTTTTGAGGAGGCTTCCTATTCTGGTGATGTATGGAAGTATTGCTGGGCCTGATGAGTCGATTAATCGTTCTAGTGCGTTGTCCACCGCCACATTGGTGTGTGAGGTTAGCAGAACCCTCCACTTGTTTTCAATTGCCCAAGACAGAATTTGTTCAATTAGTTGAGTTTTTCCTGTTCCCGGGGGGCCATGGATGAGGGCAAAGTCTGCCTGAGGTAGGTTCGTAACGCAAATGAAAGCGTCAAGTTGAGCTTCGTTGAGTTCTTCTTTCTCAGCATCTGGCCTGTGTCCGTCCTTGGAGAATCTGCGTCCAACTCTTGATCCTTCTAGTAGGAGTTTGCCGATCCAATGTGTTGGTTCCAGCTCAGCGGTAATGCTTTTCTGTGATTTGAGTAGGGGAATCTCGTCATTCTTGACCAGTCCGTAGCTCTGTCCTTCTTGGGGTACAAAGCTAGCAGTTTCGACACCGATGTATCCGTCTAGATCGCTTAACGAGCCGAGGAAAAGTCCCCAGCCTACAACGGACTGTCCTCGAATGAGCACGACTCCCTCCCACGGCCTCAAGGCTAAGTCTGGAATGGATTGGGATTGGAAGACCACTCGTAACGTGTAGAGAGGAACAATCTTCTCACCAATAGTTTCGGTTCGCACTCTTTCGATTCGAATGTCCGCCCTATGAGCCGCAATCGCCTTGCGAGTCTCCTGCTCAAGTAGGCTGTCGAGAACCTCTAGCAGATGGCTTCGGTCAACTATCTCCACAATGATCTCACTCCGATCCTATCGGGATTCAAACAAGGTCAAGTAGGAGTCGGTCTCGTCCGCAACGAGATACCCGACAATTGATCGCATTGAACTGGCAGTCGAGAACTGACGTTCCACGCCTCTCTCGATTACTTTGCCGCTAACATGCACTCCTCTTGAATCATTGCGAAATTCACTTATGGCAGTTCTCAAATGAGCGCTTCCTAACGATCATCCAGGTCATTTTCGTCTTTGTGTCGCTCTTCGGGTGTTCGTCTGGTTCTAATGTTTTCGACAATTTCCGTGCCAGATTCCTACTCCTTCCTTCCAGAGCGCTCTTTCTCCCTCCGAGATCAGCTTCGAACATTTCAAGCAGTAATTGGCGTACTTCACGGTTATCCAGCTTCCCTCAAGTCTTCCACGAAGTTCGGTTGTGCGCGGCGCCCGACGTATGCTGGATCGGTATGATTCTTCATAGCGTGACTGAGCGTCCTGATCGCCTCTCCAAGGCGGCGCACTCCTTCGTGCTTCAGAGTATCGTTGTGGCGCGGTTCGCACATTGATGAACCGAGACCTCTTGTATAACCGGTAAGCGATCGCCAAGCCCACGAGAACTACGAGACCTAGTAAAATCTCATAGGCCAACGCTCAGACTCATAAGTAACATTCCTAACGTGCTATTTGCAAGTTCTGGTCACGCTCGGTGGACACCGTGCCCTCAGAATCCCAATACGTATCCAACTCAGCCTACATCGAGAACAGGGCACCAAACGGTCTTATCTTAGCGGTCGAAGAAATTGTCTCCAACGCCAGACAACTGATCTGGATTGCGGTTCCCTGGTTCTACACCTCAACCCAAAACCAATGGATCCTCTCAATAACCGACTCCTTAGCCGAAAAAAAGAAGCGAGGACTAGACGTCAGACTCTTCATCCGCCCCGACGTAAGCAACCACTCCACCGTAAACAAACTCAACCTCGCCGGCGTCAAAATCTTCTCAAAGAAACAGATCATCCGTCACATCCACACTAAGATGGTGATCAACGAATCCACCCTCCTAGCCATGACAGCCAACATAACTGACTTCGACCTCTTCAGAAACCTAAACACCGGCATCCTCACCTCAGCGAACAAGGAAGTAGCAAGAGCGAAAGCAGATTTCAACAAACTCGTAGAGGAAGACGTCCTCAAATACGCAGAATTCAAACCAACCAACATAGACGAAATCCTACCCCCCAACACAGCCGACTTCTTCAGAGAACAATACCCCAAACTAAACCCCGTTCAAACTGAGGCAATGCCCCTTGTTCTTCGTAGGGCTGAGAATCTTTTGATTGGGACTGAGACGGGAACTGGGAAGACTCTGATGGCTGAGGTTGCGATCTGGAATCTCCTATCTAAGAATGAGAGGTCTAAGGCACTCTACATCGCTCCCCTTCGAGCGATAACGGCTGAGAAGGAACAGGATTGGCAGAAGTTCGCAGCCGCAGGCTTGCCCGTATACAAGATCACCGGAGACGAGGAGACTGTTGATGAGGAAAAAGCCAGGAAAGCTCGGCTCATCCTGACGACAGGTGAAAAGTGGGACAGCCTCACTCGCAAACCCGGACGTTTCCCTTTCGTCAAAAACATCGATCTGGTGACATTAGACGAGATTCACATCATTGATGAGGAAACAAGAGGGCCCACGACTGAAGTTCTGCTTGCTCGACTTAGACGAACACTCCCCAAAGCTAGGATTATCGGCCTATCGGCGACAATGCGAAACATCGAGGAACTCGCCCATTGGTTGAACGGAGAATTCTACAAGAACAGCACGTACCGCCCGATTCCGTTGACCATAGCTTTCCAAGACATTCCGGACTCACGCTACTACAACATATCCGAGCAGGCGAAAGACAAGATTGTCATCGAATCGGTTCAAACACTCTTGAGCGAAGATACAGGAACAGGGAAAAGAGGAAAAATCCTGATCTTCACCGGCAGCCGAAGAAAAGCAGAGGAAACAGCAGCAAAAATCGCCAATGCAATCAAACTACTAGACACACCATTCCTCAGCCAAACATCAAACCGCAAACTGCGGGGTTTGATGGAGAAAGGCGTAGCCTACATTCACGCAGGACTCAGCGCGACCGACCGAAAAATGGT
>Ga0187778_10002152_pt1 | contig 13513 bp, 14 predicted proteins | sample 1015_Q2_SP5_20_M_FD_132418 | JGI IMG/M metagenome (GOLD analysis project Ga0187778, IMG submission 132418) | Tropical peat soil microbial communities from peatlands in Department of Meta, Colombia - 1015_Q2_SP5_20_MG | ecosystem: Environmental > Terrestrial > Soil > Wetlands > Peat | place... | reverse complement strand
TCCCACGGGAACAGCCTCTTGCATGTACCGTCCTCGTTTACTTACCGTGCGGACCGCGTCGGCAAAGCTTAAGGTTCCCGCAGCTACATGCGCCGAATATTCTCCGAGGCTGTGCCCTGCCACAAATGCCGGTTTGATGCCGCGTTCATCGAGAACACGCCAGACAGCCACCGATGTGGTGAGGATGGCCGGCTGCGTAATCTCAGTAAGCCGAAGTTTCTCTTCTGGGCCTTCGAAGCAGATTTCAGAAACCTTGTAGCCCAGTGCCTTGTCGGCCTCCTGGAAGATTTGCCTTGCGACTGGATAATTCTGTGTCAATTCCTTGCCCATGCCGAGAGTTTGCGAGCCTTGGCCAGGAAATAAGAATGCGATCGAGCCGTTAGCTAATGAGTGAGAGTATGTCATGCTGACTTGCCGACCGGCGCACAGTTCATAGCAAATCCGGCGAGACCCGGGCCAGGGTTCAGGCTTCCCATAATTAGTGTGTAAAGCCGAGGCGGCACCTCTGCGCGTTCAAGAAGTCCTGCCAATAAATCGGCTGCTTCTTCCAGCTTTGCCAATGCTCGATTTTCGTCGTCTCCGGCATCAGGGATCAATATCAGCGTCGATTCCGCCCTGACTGAACATGGATCAAGGTCGTAGCGGAAGAGCCCGAAAATCTGAGTTCCGGAATCGGGCTCCGCTGACCATCTCTGCATACCGGATTCTTCCAGATAAACGTGAAAGGTGCGTCCATCGGACCGCGAGAGCAGGGGGCCGTGGACCGCGGGGCGGATTATCTTGCGCTTGTGGAGGAAAACGCAATGCGGGCAATCGGTAAAGTTCTTTTCCATCTTTAGTTCAGGCGCTACCGCTAGTCTACCCGGACAAGGCCGTCCAGGGCCTAGGTGGACACAACCATTTCGCGAATCCCCGCCAGCTCTTTCTCAATCTTCTCGTTGATCTCGCCTGCCGCGAATTCGGCCGCAACCCGAATGGCATTCTTAATCGCGTTCGCATTCGACGAGCCGTGGGTGATGAAGCAAACTCCCTTCACTCCCAGCAATGGCGCCCCGCCGTATTCGGTGTGATCTAAGCGCTTTTTAAAATCGGCGAACGCGCTGCGGGAGAGAAGATACCCGACCTGCCGTGTAATGGTCGCTTTCAGCGATTCCTTCAACGTATAACGAACCAGATTTGCCACACCTTCCGAAATCTTCAGTGCAACGTTTCCGACGAAGCCATCGGCCACAATTACATCCACGTGGCCGTTGTAGAGGTCCCGCCCTTCGACGTTTCCCACAAAGTTCAAGGGGAGCTGCCTCAGTAGTTGAAACGCCTCTTTGGTCAGCTCGTTCCCCTTGGTTTCTTCCTCGCCGATCGAAAGCAAACCCACGCGCGGGTTGCGTGTACCAAACATGGTCCGGAAATAGATGTCTCCCATGACCGCGAACTGTTCAAGGTTGTGCGGCTTGCAGTCCACGTTTGCGCCCACATCGAGCAGGGCTGCTGCGGTTCCCATTGCGGTTGGAAAAACAGCCGCTAATGCAGGACGATCAACCCCGGGGATGGCACCTAACACCATCTTGGCGGCAGCCATCGCAGCGCCGGTATTGCCTGCCGTGACAAATCCTACCGCCTGTCGTTCGCGTACCAGGCGCAATCCGACGCGCATGGACGAATCGCGTTTGCTGCGCACCGCCTGCACAGCCTTGTCCTCCATGCCGATGACTTCGCTGGCATGGACGATTTCAATTGGCAGGTCCGCGGCTGCGGGATAGCGGCCCAGTTCTGTCCTGAGCGTGGATTCAGGGCCCACCAGCAGAACGCGCACGTTGTAGTGCCGCGCTGCCTGGATCGCACCTTCAATCTCAGGCTTCGGCCGGCGGTCCGAACCCATCGCGTCCAAGGCTATGACGCTTGGCATGGTGTGAAGCGAAGTTAGCTGGCTTCTTTGATTTCCAGAACTTCCCGGCCTTTATAGTAACCGCACTTGGGGCAGGCGCGATGGGGCAATTTGCGCTCGTGGCAGTTGGGGCATTCAGATAGTGAACGGTGTTTCAACGCATCATGCGCGCGCCGGTTGCTGGTCCGCGCTTTCGAATGTCGCCGTTTTGGATTAGGCATCTTGGATTCCTCAGTGATCTCCGCGTCCTCTGCGGTTTAAGATTTTCAATGTTCCAGCTTGCCGCGGATGTCTTTCAGCGCCACCCAGCGCGGATCTTCCATTGGCCCTGAGCATGAACATGGGCCCACGTTCAAGTTAGCGCCACATTGTGCGCAAAGTCCCTTGCAGTCCTGCCGGCAAATTGCTTTCAAGGGAACGGCCAACAAAATCTGCTCGCGCAGCACATCTTCGAGCAGCAAGCCTGCGCCTTCATAGTAGCTGATTTCCGCCTCCGTCCCCGCCACCGACGTCTCCTCGCGTCCCGCATCCGCGCCTAGTGGACGATAAAGGAGCTCGAAGTTGCGCGCCACATCCTGTATCACCGGCTCGAGGCAGCGAGCGCAAGCCATCTCCACCCTTGTGGACAGCTCGCCATTCAGCCGGATGTCCTTGATTACCTTGTGCTTGCCGTGATGTTCTTCAACTAGCTGAGCGCGCCCGCTGGTATGCAACTGGCTCTCTTGTCGCAAATCAGATCCGAGATCAATTGTGCCGGACAGAATCTTCTCGTCAAAATCAACCGGGTGCCGTTCCAACTCATGAATTTCAATGAACATCAACATCCCCGGGCCCCATCCGATACCGCCACCGGCGCAGGAGACGCTCACAGGCGCAAGTTCTTTCCGGAGCTGAAGTTAGGATAAAGGCCACCCGAGAAGGGTGTCAAGGAAAGGTCACGCCTTCAGCGCCAACTTGTGGGCAGGCTGATATAGCCCGATCTCGCCGCCGCTGGGCAACGGGATGGTGGTGCGGATTCCCCAATCTTCTTTCTCGATTTCGCTACACTTTACTTTCTTCTTCGCAAGAGCCTTGATGGTTTTCTGCAGGTCGTCACACATCAAATAAAGAGCCGCTCCGCTCATCGGATGATCAGCATGCGACTGAGTAAATTTGCCATCGCCCGGATGCACCGCCAACTCCGTAGGAGGAGTTCGGAAAATCAGCCACCCGCCGCCAACGTCGACCGCCTTGAATCCCAGCACGTCACGGAAGAATTTCCGATCCGCTTCCGCATTATTGCTGTAGAGCAAAACATGAAGCCCAAAAATCATGGGCAGAGTCTAACACTGTAGGTCAAGAGCCAGAGCCGTTTTGCGACGGTGGTCGGCTTGCTGATATTGAAAGATAGAATGGTTGCCGTGACCATCCACGTCAGAATTGTTGAAACCATCCGCAAAATCCCGCGGGGCAAAGTTGCAACTTACGGATCTGTGGCCCGCGCCTCCGGTCATCCTGGCGCCGCAAGACAGGTGGTCGGCGTGTTGCGACGCTCCATCGGGTTGCCTTGGCATCGCGTGCTGGGATCCGGAGGAGAAATCAGGTTGCGCGGCGATTACGCGATTGAGCAACGCCTCCGGCTTGAGGCTGAGGGCGTCTCCTTCCGTGGCCGTCGGGTCGACATGAAGATCCACGAATTCAAATTTCAGAAAAGGCAATCTCGGCGGAACAGCAAGTAGGGAGTCGGTGCCGACTACCGACCCTCCTGACCACTTGTTCCTCAGCCGCGAGCTACCGACTCCTAGCTGCTCGTCTTGAACTGCTCGTCAACCTCGACCTGATACCCCGCGACCAGTCGGTTGGTTTCATTCGCCATACCGACCACGGCCATCAACTCTTTGAACATCCCAACAGTCATACCTTTCTTCTTCGCCGATGCCGTATGGGAAGCAATGCAGTAATCACATTGATTGCTGACGCTCACCGCCACGTAGATCATCTCCTTGGTGACCGCATCCAGCGCACCGGGGGCCATGATCTGCTTGATGTCTTCCCATGTGCGCTTGAGGGTGACCGGGTCATGCGCAATCGCCTTCCAGAAATTATTGATCCAGTCGGTTTTGCGAGTCGCCATGATGTCGTCGTAGACCGCCCGCACTTCCGGGCTGGCATCTTTGTATTCAATGAGTCCGAAAACAGCCATTTTTTATCCCTTCGGTGTTTTTCCGCCTAGTAATCTGCCCAATTCGCCCGACGAACCGCGTATGCCCACATAAAAATGTCCAAATAACGCATAGACCGCGCTGACTTCGTCGAAGCGCATTTCATAAATGAGCTTCTTGAAGACGATAGGGTCGTCGGCAAACAGGTCGACTCCCCACTCCCAATCATCAAATCCGATGGACCCACTGATAATCTGCCTCACTTCGCCGGCGTACCGCCGTCCCACAAGCCCATGCTCGTTCATCTGCCGGGCGCGTTCTTCCATCGGAAGCGTATACCAGTTGCGCTCTTCTCCCCGCCGCCGATCCATCGGGTAGAAGCAAATGTAGCGATTCTTGGGAATCTCAGGAAACAGGCGCGGCCGCATCGCCTCGCGTTGGCGATTCAGAGTCTCATTGATCGCCTGGTTCCACTCCTCCGAATGCGGCTGCACTCCCCGCTCCACGAGTTCGTTGTATGTCTTCATGCTGGACTCGTAGAGCCCCAGCTCAATCACCGACAGATATGAAGACGTTGGTTCAAGGAAGTCGCTCAGCTTCAGCCGAGCCAGGCTTACCTCTGCCTCATTCAACTCTTCAAACGACGGCCGGAAGTGGACAAACATCAAATCGCCCTTGTGTCCCAGCAGGGAATACAGGGCGGATTGCCCGTTTTTGTTCTGTTCCATCTTGGCCAGAACCTTGGCGGCTTCTTTCACGAGTTCATTTTTGATCGAGGTCCGCAGAGGCCGCCATGCTGCCCAGCGAAAGCGCATCATCTGGTGAAGCACGCTGTAACCCTCGATTGTCAGCGGAACTGGCGGGGCCTCGGTTGAAGTCGCCTGTGGACGCGCCGTACGCGTAGTCGCCATAGGTGTTTTCCTTGCCGCTTATTCTACGCGTTCTTTTGGTGGTGAGGATTAATCAGGCAGAGCTCGGACCTGCCACTCGTCAAGTCCAAAATAGCTTAGATGGCTCGCAGCACTACAAGGCTGGCATCGTCATGAAATCTGCCGTCGCAGTGCTCTGAAGCCCCGTGCATGATGCGATTAAGCAAGCTCGTGGCAGCGCAAAACGGATTCGCCTGCGCGATTTTGACCAATCCCGGCTCGCCGAACGGCTCTCCACCTTGTCCACACGCCTCAACCAGTCCGTCGGTGAACATCAGCAGTCGGTCTCCATGTTTCAGCTGGATTTCACTCTGCTCATAGGCCCAGTCGGGAAATTGCCCAAGCACTGCTCCTGCCGCGTTCAGCTCCACTGCTTGTCCGCCTGTCCCAACCAGGATCGGAGGATTGTGACCCGCATTGCAGTAGGTGAGGCGATTTTCTTTATTATCCAGCACGCCGTAGAAGAACGAAGTGAACTTGTTTGCCGGGGTGATTTCGCACAGCATGCGATTCAACCGCGAACAGAGTTCGCGCGGAGCCAACCCTTGCCAGATCAGCGGCTTTAACGCTGCCTGCAGGCTCGACATCAACAGCGCCGCCGGCGTGCCCTTGCCCGCGACATCGGCGATGCAAAGCGCAGTCGCTCTCTCGCTGACACGGACGACGTTGTAATAATCGCCGCCCACAAAGCGGACAGGCTTGGTGACCGCCGCAATCTCATAATCGGAGATTTCAGGAAGGTCCCCGGGGAACAGCTTGTTTTGGATTTCCCGCGCTTCACGCAGTTCGTCCTCGCGGCAGCGTTGGGCCCGCCGCTCGATCTGAGCTCGCTCAACTTGCTCCCGCAACTTCGCCAGCAATTGATGGTTCTGCCACGGCTTCTGCACGAAATCGGACGCTCCGCGACGCATGGCCTCAACTGCCAGCTCCACGCTTCCCCACGCTGTCATGACCAGCACCGGCACATTCTGGTCGTGGGCTCGAATTTGCGAGACCAATTGCAATCCTTCCTCGCCTGCCGTGGTGTCACGTTCATAATTCATGTCCATCAGCACGACATCGAACTGCTCTGATTCGAGTGCTTGCAACACGCGGGACGGCTCGTTCACTGCCTGCGTCCGGTATCCCTGGCCTTTGAGCAGGAGTTGCAAGGCGTCCAAAACAGGCGCTTGATCATCAGCGACCAGGACTCGCGCTGTTTCAAACTCAGTTGGTTGGAATTCGGTTATCGCGCTAGTGTTCATGCCTGAGGGAACAGCAGCCTGTTCGCCATTGGTCCGCTTGGCGTATCTGATAGATTTCTAAGGTTTTCGCTCCGGCATTGGCGGCTTCAAGCGGGTGTGCCCTGTGCACCCGTGGAAAGATGTGTTCGAAAGTGAACATTTGAGGAGTGACGGACATCACCGCATCTTCAGGCGCGTCCACGTTATCTAATAGGCGAGTCGATGAGTCTCAAGCTGCAATCCTTTCTTCCGCATGTTCAAGCCTTAGGCTGTTGTTGTCGCTAGCCGTACAATTCTGCACAATTGAATTCAGATGAAGTCCGAGGAGCTCGGAGATTATGAAAATCGCGAATGACGTAACCGAATTGATTGGGCACACGCCGCTGGTTTATCTGAACAAAGTCACTGCAGGCTGTGCAGCCACCGTTGCCGCCAAACTGGAAAGTGTCAATCCGTGCTCCAGTGTGAAGGACCGCATTGGGGTGAGCATGATCGCCGAAGCGGAACGGGCGGGCAAAATCCATCCCGGGCGTACGGTTCTGATTGAGCCTACCAGTGGCAACACCGGTATCGCTCTGGCGTTCGTTGCTGCCGTCAAGGGCTACCGCCTCATCCTGACCATGCCTGATACGATGAGCCTCGAACGTCGTGTCTTGCTGCGCGCTTTTGGCGCAGAGATTGTGCTGACCCCCGGACCGAAGGGCATGCGTGGAGCAATCACCAAAGCTGAAGAATTGCTCGCCGCCAATCCGAATGGCTTTATGCTCCAGCAGTTCGACAATCCCGCAAATCCCAGGATTCACTTCGAAACCACCGGCCCCGAGATCTGGAACGACACCGACGGGGCCGCCGACATACTTGTTTCGGGAATAGGCACTGGAGGCACGATTACCGGCGTGTGTGAATACATCAAGCCGAAGAAGCCGTCATTCAAAGCAGTTGCCGTCGAGCCTGCCGATAGCCCGGTGCTCTCCGGTGGACAGCCGGCTCCGCACAAGATTCAGGGAATCGGCGCTGGATTTGTGCCCAAAATTCTGCGCACTGACTTCATCGATGAGATCATTACGGTCACAAATGATGAGGCAATCATCATGGCGCGCAGGCTGGCCAAGGAAGAGGGCGTGCTCGTCGGAATTTCGTCCGGTGCTGCGGTGGTTGCTGCGTTAAAAGTGGCGCGCCGTCCCGAAAACGCCGGCAAGCTGATTGTCGTGGTCCTGCCGGATTTTGGCGAGCGTTACTTGACCAGCGTACTCTTCGATGACCTGCGCAAGGAATCCGCAGAAATGGTCACGGCGGCGGTGTGAAATGCCCGGATTAGCATCAATTCGCGAGGATCTGGCGACGGTGCTGGAGCGCGACCCGGCGGCCAAGTCGCGGCTGGAAGTTTTCCTCTGCTACTCCGGACTGCATGCGGTCTGGTTTCACCGCATCAACCACTGGCTCTGGAACCGCCACCTTTATCTGCTCGCGCGCTGGCTTTCGCAAGTTGTGCGATTCTTTACCGGAATCGAAATTCATCCCGGAGCTCAGATCGGACGCCGTTTATTTATTGATCATGGCATGGGAGTGGTCATCGGCGAGACCGCGACGGTGGGCAACGACGTCACGCTTTACCAGGGCGTTACTCTGGGCGGTACCGGCAAAGAGCACGGCAAGCGACACCCCACCATTGGCGACAATGTTGTAGTTGGAGGCGGCGCCAAGATTCTTGGCAACATCACCGTCGGAAACAACTGCCGCGTCGGGGCGGGGTCGGTTGTGACCAGAGACGTTCCAGATGACTCCACCATTGTTGGAGTTCCCGGTCACATCATCTTCCGCAATGGCAAACGTGTTGTGATCACCGATCCTAAGCAAATCAACGACCCGCTCTCCGAGGCACTTGCTGCCGTGGCCGGCGAAGTCAATAAACTGCGCGAACGCGTTCACAAATTGGAAGGCGAACTGGCATCTAACGGCGACTCAGGCGCTGCTCTGGAGCAGATCATTCACGAAATTGATTACCAGATCTGACCTATTTTTTCCGAGCGTAGTCACTCGCACCCATCAGGTGAAGAGAAACATACGCCTCATCCCCGACTACCCAACTGTCGTGTCCGGGTGCGATATAGAAAACGTCCCCCGCTTTCATCTCGATGACCCGGCCGTCATCCATCGCCGCCGTTGCCCGGCCAGACACGACGATCCCGATATGTTCCACCGAGCAACTCTTCGCGCCCATAGCTCGGCCCACGTGCTCTGACCACTTCCATCCCGGCTCATAGGTTGCCCGGCCGATCGTCATGCCGTTGATATGGATCAGTTCAAACTTGCCTTTCTCAAAGGCCCGCATCTCGTCGGGATGCTCAAACCGCTTCACAATTACTTCGTACAAGATGACCTCCTAAGGGCCCTGCTGTTTTCTACTGATCATCGGGCTTGGCGGGAAGATTCAACGTTCGCTCAGTTCACGCGAAATCTTCATATCTGAGGAGAGAATGAGTGCAACGCCTGGCCAGCAGCCACCTTGCTCAGAGTCTATTCGCGAGGGGAGACTAAGGTGCTATTCCAGGCATCGTAGATGTGAGCGGGCAGATTGCCCGAAGCCAAGTCTGAGCGCCATCATCCGTGCATGGTGTGCCTGTGCACGTGCGCACGCAGCTTGCTGACGAGCCATATTCGCCTCGATCGAAGCAAACCGGCCTTGCATCCTGGCAAGCTGGAGCTCAGGAGTTGCAAGCTGAGGGTTTCCGGCAAACACGGCCTGAGCCATCGCAGAAAAATGGGTCGCATCGGCCGTCAGGCGTTGCACTGCCGCAGTTGCGCGATCAATCACGCAACCGCCCTGATACCGGTTCACGAAGTGATTGCCGACAACCACCGCCAGAACCGCCACCGACACCCAGTACATCGTCTTTTCCGAGCTCATGTTGCTGCTCCTCGCTCCGTTATGGGGTTTAGACGAATCGCTCACAGATTTGTTATCGGCAGTTTGCTTCTTGTTATGTATAACGGAGTTGAGACAAGGTTCCGCCGGGTTCGCCGCGTCTCTTAGGTTGAGAATTTCAAACCTGTGACGACTAACGGCTCCCGGGCACCGAGTTTCTCGAGGATCATCGGGCCAAGCTGAGAAACGCTTCCTGCGCCTAGAGTTACGATCATGTCACCTTCCTCCGCGACGGCTGCCGCGGCATCCGCCGCATGGTCGAAATCGGGCATATAGCGAGCGTTGTGTCCAGCCTCTTCGATCCGTCGTACCAGAACCTCGGCGGTGACACCTTCAATGGGCTTTTCGCTGGCGGCATAAATATCAAGGACGATAAGCGTATCCGCATCCCCGAATGCAGTTGCAAATTGGTCCATCAGGTCCTGCGTGCGGGTGTACCGGTGCGGCTGAAAAACCACATGGATCTTGCGGAAGCCACATTGTCGTGCAGCAGCTAAGGTGGCGCGGATCTCGGTAGGGTGATGCCCATAATCATCGATCACGCTCACACCGGCCGCTTTGCCACGCAATTGAAAGCGGCGATCTACACCCCGGAAATTTTCCAGTGCGTTGCGAATTTGGTCGGGACTTAGCTCAAGACCAACGCCAACCGCAATTGCCGCGGTGGCATTCAAAACGTTGTGCGCTCCGGGCACATGCAGGGTGAATTCGCCCAGATCCTGATTTCCAAAAGTGACCCGAAAGCGGCTGAGCGGCTGAGTCCGCCCAGTCATCGCTGCGGACTCGCCCATCTTGATGTGAAAATTTGAGCCTCGCCGCGTTCCATAGGTGACTGTGCGGCGGCGGATCTGAGGTATTAGCCGGCGAAGATATCCATCGTCATTGCAGAGAACGACAACCCCATAAAACGGCACCCGATCCATAAAATCCAGGAATGCGCGCTTCACATCGCGCAGGTTGCGGTAGCAATCCATGTGCTCGCGATCGATATTTGTGACCACCGCAAGGATGGGTGAGAGCATTAGGAACGATCGATCGCTTTCATCGGCCTCGGCGACAAGGTACTGCGACTTGCCCAGCCGGGCGTTAGAACCCATGGCATCAACGCGGCCGCCGACAACGACCGTCGGGTCCAGACCTGCGCCGGCCAGAACCGCCGCCACCATGGAAGTGGTCGTTGTTTTGCCGTGCATGCCGGCAATCGCGATGCCGTACTTCAAACGCATCAGCTCAGCCAGCATCTCGGCGCGTGGAATGACAGGGATGTGAAGACTTCGAGCTTCGGCAACTTCGGGATTGTCTGCCGCGATCGCAGAACTTGTAACCACCACCTCTGCGCCCGGGACGTTCGTGGCGCTATGGCTTTCAAAGATTTGTGCTCCGAGGGCTGCCAGACGCTGAGTAACAACGCTGGTTTTGAGATCGGAACCGGAGACCTTGTAGCCGAGGTTGAGCAGCACTTCGGCAATCCCGCTCATGCCGATACCGCCTATGCCCACGAAGTGAATACGTTGAATCTTGGCGAACATGAGTTTTCAGACTACACGAGCCTTCAACGGCTTGCGACGACAACCGTCACTTGACATCTGCCAGTTGTGCCGCAATTTCTGCGATCTCCTGCGCGGCTTTGGGATGAGAAAGCTGTCGAGCCGCCTGTCCCATCGCTCTTAACCGCCCCTGATCGCTAAGAAGCGCGATTACCGTGTTCAACAGAGTCTCGCCGGTGAGTTGCGACTGCTCCAGCATCACGGCTGCTCCTGCCTTCACCAGGGCCTCCGCATTACGTTTTTGATGGTCATCGGCCGCGCGTGGGAACGGCACAAAGATCGCAGGCTTTCCCGCAGCTGTCACCTCCGCGACCGTGCTCGCCCCCGAGCGGCAAACTAGCAAGCTGGCTCGCGCAAACTGAGCCGGCATATCGTCGATGAATCGGTAAATCTCAACCTGCCCGTCCGGATCAGGGTGCGCCGCTTTCGCCGCATTATAGTCAGCTTCTCCGGTTTGATGGGCCACGTGCAGCCCGGGAATTCGCTTCACAAGCTCTGGTATCGCCTTGACCGCAGCCTCGTTGATTGCCCGCGCCCCCTGACTTCCACCAAAGATGAGGAGAGTGGGTTTAGCCGCATTGTCCCCTCCCGTTTGAAAAAAGGCTTCCCGCACCGGAACGCCCGTCACTCTGGAATGCGGAAAATATTTGGCGGTTTCTTGGAAATGGACGGCAGCGGCGGAGACGAAGGGCCCAACGATCCGATTGGCGAATCCCGGAACGACGTTGGGCTCAAAAATCAATGTCGGAATTCTTCGCAATACTGCAGCTAACATCGCCGGGCCGGACGCATATCCGCCAACCCCAATGACCACATCAGGCCTGAAGTCAGAAAGAATGTGCCCCGCCGACCACACGGCCCTCGGCAGAGCGAAAAGGGTCTTCAGGCGGGTGGTGAAGCCAACATTTTTCAGCGCTCCAACGTCCACCAGGCGCAGTGCAAAGCCGGCGTTCGGAACCAGGCGGTTCTCAATCCCCCGGCTCGTGCCAATAAACAAAACCTCGGCGGCGAATTGTTTCTGTAGTTGCTGAGCGATTGCCAGGGCAGGAATGACGTGCCCCCCAGTTCCGCCGCCTGCCAGAATCGCCCGCATGAACTGACTATAAATTGAAAAACCGGGAGCACGAGCGGGTGAGGTTAACCTTCCGGTTGCTGAGTTGAATCCTGATCGAACCTGGGACGGTGCACATCCCCATGCCGGTCTATTCTGCTTGTTTGGAGATGTTCAGCAGCACCCCCACCGAGGCCAAAGCGAAGAATAAAGATGAGCCGCCATAAGAGACGAAGGGAAGGGGAATGCCTTTGGTCGGCATCAGCCCCAGAACCACGCTGATATTGATGAACGCTTGCACCACAATCATGCTGGTGATTCCCACGGCTAGAAATCGCCCAAACATATCTTGCGTCCGCAATGCAGTGCGGGTGCCGCGCCATAAGAAAATCGCGAAAAGCGCGACGATCACCAGAGAACCCAGCAACCCCATTTCTTCAGCCGTCACCGCAAAGATGAAGTCTGTGTGCGGCTCGGGCAGATAAAACAGCTTCTGCTTGCCTTCCATGAGGCCGACTCCGGTAATTCCTCCGGTGCTCACTGCGATCAGCGACTGGATGATGTGAAACCCGCGGCCTTGTGGATCTGAGTAAGGGTCAAGAAACGCCAGGATGCGTGCCCGACGGTAAGCCACATGGAATATCAGGAAATATAAAGGAAGCAAGGATCCCACCAAAGCATATCCGAGATAGCGCAACTCCAGGCCGGCAACGAACAGAACACACCCGGTGATCGCGGCGCAGGCGATTGCGGTGCCCAAGTCCGGCTGAAAAACAATAAGACCTATGAAAACCAGCGTGGGGAGCACCGCCGGCAAGACCGTGTTTCGCCACTGGTCCATCGATTTCGTGCGCGTTTCCAGGAAAAACGCGAGGAAAAGGATGATCGCCGGCTTGGCCATCTCCGACGGCTGAAAGGAGAACGGCCCCCAATGGATCCAGCGGTGCGTATGGTGCGAACGATCGAGAAGGAAGGCCGAAATCAGCAGCAGGGTAGTTACACCGAGCAGGGAGAAAACCACCGCTGGATGTTTGTAGCGGCGATAGTCCAGCTTCATGGTAGCCACCATGAGCAGAAGCCCGCCTGTCGCCCAGCCCAACTGCCTCAGCAGAAAAAAGTATCCGGAACCATAGCGCTCTTTTGCCATCACCGCCGAGGCGCTGAACACCATCACCAGTCCGATAAAAATCAGAAGCAGGGTGATGGTGAACAGCCATCGATCGACACTAACGCGCTTGGCCATGGAAAACTTTTTATTTGACCACGGAGCCGCAGGAACACGGGAAAAACTTCTCTGGATTTTGCGAGGAAGGTAACTTGTTTGGTTCCAGGAGCGCTTTGGCGCCGGCGAGAGGGATTCGCTTTGGGATCTCAGCGGAGAACTAGGAAGCCTCGACTTGGGTCTCGGCCAAACTGCGCACCACTTCCTTGAACGCCTTCCCCCGATGTTCGTAATTGCGGAACTGGTCGAAGCTGGCACAGGCAGGGGCTAGCAACACGATATCGCCGGGTTGTGCCGCATCGCTGGCTTGTCTGATCGCATTCTCCAATGTGTCGGCATGAACAATCTCTGCCGCTCCCTTGATCTGCGATTCGATCTTGTTGGCCGCAGCCCCGATGGTGTATACCCGTTTCACACGTTGCCGTAGAAGATCGTTCAATACGCTGTAGTCGCTGCCTTTGTCTTTCCCCCCGAGGATCAGGTGAATATTCGCCGGAAACGATTCCAGCGCCTTAATGGTGGCATCAACGTTCGTGGCTTTGGAATCGTTGTAGTACTCCACTCCGTTGATCGAGGCCACATGTTCGAG
>Ga0187778_10002149_pt1 | contig 13526 bp, 12 predicted proteins | sample 1015_Q2_SP5_20_M_FD_132418 | JGI IMG/M metagenome (GOLD analysis project Ga0187778, IMG submission 132418) | Tropical peat soil microbial communities from peatlands in Department of Meta, Colombia - 1015_Q2_SP5_20_MG | ecosystem: Environmental > Terrestrial > Soil > Wetlands > Peat | place... | reverse complement strand
GTCCACCGGAATCCCGTTTGTCATAGTCCCCCTGAAGGGCCTGAGGCAGATTAGGCGAATCAGGGTCGACCAAGCGGGCTTGGCGGTGTTCCTGAAGAAGACGAGGTCGACGGGGGTGTTGGTCTTCAGTCCAGAGACGTACGAGAAGGAGAATGACCTGAACGTACGTGTCCTAGGGGTGGAAGAGATCCCCGAGGATCCTGCGACAGGCTCAGGGAACGGCTGCCTCGCAGCCTACCTCGTCAAACACAGGTACTTCGGCGAGGACGAGCTGGACGTCAGGGTCGAGCAAGGGTACGAAATCAACCGCAGGTCGCTCCTTCTCCTTCGTGCAAGGACCACCCCCGGCGGCATCGAAGTCAACGTGGGCGGCAAGGTTCGGTACATCGCGCAAGGGGAGCTTCCCGAGTAAAGATGGACTGATGGGATTAGCCCCCGTATGGGTGCTATGCACGCATGTGGCACGTGCGCCGAGTGCACGCTATCTTCGCCCTTGACCCGGAAGGCTGAGGAAGCCTTCTAGGCGAAAGCACTGCCTATGTCGAGGGTCGTCCGAGCCCGGTTGAGCCTTGGGTCTTCCTGCCGTTTTTGGTGAAAGCAGTCATTTTTCTCATTCTGATATCCTTGATAAGAAAGTGTCAGCTCCAGCAGTCCATACCAGGCCAAATGCTAAGAACGTTAATTAGATTCGACGGACCGTAACCTATTCATGAACCAGGAAGGAGTAATGGAAGTTGGCAGTACTCCCCTGGTGTGCGTTGACGGCGTATACGCGAAGCTGGAATGTGTCAATCCTACAGGAAGCATCAAAGATCGCATGGTCAAATTCATCATCGACGAAAGCGAGAAACGCGGGCTCTTGAAGAAAGGCATGACAGTGGTAGAAGCGACGAGCGGGAATACTGGGATAGCTCTTAGCTACTATGGAAGACAGAAGGGATACGAAGTCATGATCATCATGCCTGAAGACATGACAGAGGAGCGAAAGGAGATGATTCGTGTTTTCGGTGCAAGGCTCTTCCTCTGCTCATCCGAGGGCAGCTTCTCCGAGGCCGTTCGTATCAGAGATGAGTTAGCGAAAGACAAGGGTTACTTTAGCACGGACCAGTTCTCAAACGAATTGAACGTGGAATGCCATTATAGAACCACGGGACAAGAAATCATCAAGCAGCTAGGAGCCTTTTCGCTCGTTCCCGACGCCTTTGTCGCCGGTGTGGGCACAGGAGGGACCCTCATGGGTGTTGCCAAGGCCCTGCGTGAAGTCAATCCAAAAGTTCACATTGCGGCCGTCGAACCTGCCGAATCCCCCGTCATGACTGGCGGTGTGGCCGCGCATCACGGCATCCAGGGAATCGGGGACGGTTTCATTCCGGCCATAGTCAAAGGCAAGAACGGAGAACTTAGCTCATTGATTGATGAGGTAATACACATCGAGAGCACCGACGCGCTAGAGCAGGCGAAATCCATTGCAAAGGACCGTGGCTACTGTGTTGGTGTTTCTTCAGGCGCTAATATCCTTGCGGCGAAGAGACTGCTGAGTGACTTCAACTGCGTGGTCACAATTCTCCCAGATGGGTATAATCGGTACGCATCACTTGGCTTGAGTTCTTCTAAATGGTGCGAATACCACGCTGGAGGATGCCGAAGCGTATAATCTGAATGCCTATTCAAATAATCCGGGCTGTACTGGGATCTTGTTGGTTCCAGGTCTTTCTATCGCGCTCGCACTGATATTCGGTGGAGTACCGTGGGTGGTCAGGCGATTCGGAAGAAAGCTATTGGCAACAAGTCTGGCTATAGGGATTGGGGGATCGATTGTCGGAGCTTCCTTCGCATTGTCTTTGTTCCCATGGACCAACCTGGTCGTCCTGCTTGTGGCGCTCTCTGCAGGAATCCTTCTTGGAAGATCGCTGAAGCCAACGCCATGGCCACTTCTCGTCCTATTGCTTGTCTTTAGCGTCCTAGACATCCTACAAATTGCGTTGACCTCGGGTGGATCGGCACCCGGTGGAAGCACCGGGACTTCGCTACTTCAGTACAGCAACCTCACGATACCGCCGCCGATTGGAAGGTTCAATCTTGGGATTCTCGACATTTTGTTCATTGCAACCATCGCAGAGCACTGGCGACGAAGGGGAGGGTCGGTTCTCCTTGCAGAAGGACCGGGGGTAATCGGTTTCATAGCCGCAGGCGTGTTCGTTGTTCTTACCCCATATAGCAATCTTCCCCTGATTCCTTTCTTGACCTTCGGTTGGTTGATCAGCCAGGGCGCGTCGCGGGTGAATAGGCGGACTACCAAATCAGGAGAACGCTCGTAGCAGTTCGTAAGATTGCAGTCGGCGGAATCTCTGCTAGGAAATGGGTCCGAAACCGGGTTCGAATGTCTCATGAAAGAGTTCGAAAATAGCATCAAACGACCAAACAGAGTTCGTTCTGAGCTATTTCAAGGTGGACCGGGGGGGAATTGAACCCCCGACCTTCCGCGTGCGAGGCGGACGTTCGTACCGCTGAACTACCGGCCCCCTTATTTCCGCCCTCGGCCTTTTCCTTGTTTAAGCGTTCGCAGCACCCTTCCCGTTCCGCCTGAGAGAAACCCTTTTGCCGGACGCTCTGAGGTGGCAAAACCGAGATGCCCCGGAGAGACCTCGACGACAGGCTCTTCTGGCTCGCAAGCGAAAAGGAGGTCAGAAGCGCCGAGACTACTGACGCCTATTTCCTGCACACGAAGAAGGTCCTGCAAAAGAACAACATCGATTCGAGGGTGGTCATCGAGGTCTTCGCCAGAGACGTCCCCTACCCGGACAACTGGGGGGTGCTCACGGGCGTCTACGAAGCTGCAAAGCTCCTGGAAGGACTTCCCGTCGACGTTTGGGCCTTTGACGAAGGGTCGGTCTTCGTGGCCGACGGCACCTCCGTCATGTACGAGCCCGTGATGGTAATCGAGGGGAGATACGCAGACTTCGTCGAATATGAGAACCCTCTGCTGGGCTTGCTCACGTCGTCTACAAGTATCTCTACCAGGGCCGCGAAGTTCAGAAGAGCAGCCGGCTCGAGACTTCTGCTCAGCTTCGGCACTCGGCGGGTACACCCAGCCCTAGCTCCGCTCGTCGAAAGGGCCTGCTACCTGGCCGGGTTCGATGGCGTGTCCAATGTCCTTGGGGCCAAGCTCCTGAAGCTGGAACCATCGGGGACCATGCCACACGCGTTGGTCCAGATTCTGGGCAGTCAAGAGAAGGCCTGGCGTCTCTTCGACGAGACCATCCCCAGAGGCACACCACGAGTGGCGCTGGTCGACACGTTCTGGGACGAGAAGACTGAGGCAATCAAGGCGTTCGAGGTTCTCGGTCCCAAGCTCTGGGGAGTCAGGCTCGACACGCCGGCCTCCAGGCGGGGCGACTTCACCAAGATAGCCGAGGAGGTCAGGTGGGAGCTGGACATCCGCGGAGGGCAGAAAGTCAAGATCATAGCTTCAGGAAGGCTCGATGAGGAAGCAATCACAAGACTCAATCCGATTGTTGACGGTTACGGCGTCGGCACAGCCGTCGCCTACCCACCCGTAATCGACCTCAGCGCGAAAATCGTCGAAGTACAGGAGGGCTCAAGAAGAGAGTTCAGGGCGAAGCGCGGTGGCCTCGGAGGACGAAAGGCGGTCTACAGGACGTCGGGGTTCAACGACTCTGTGGTCCTGGAAGGCTCTCCCAAACCGAATCGCTCGACGGCCATGCTCAAACCTCTCTTGGAGGGGGGCAAACTGGTTCGCAACTTTGAGAGCGTCGAGGATTTGAGAGCCAAGGTCCTCGCAGACATCGAGGAACTCAAGACCTCGTCCCCGTCCCTTCGGTGGAGGTGACGCCTTCGCGGGCGGCGCTCCTAGTAGTGGATGTCCAGCGGGATTTCTGTCCTGGGGGAGTCCTCCCCGTCGAGCGCGGCGACAAGGTGGTACCAGCACTCAACAGGATCATAGGTGCCTTCGAAGACATGGGGCTTCCTATCTTCTTCACGAGAGACTGGCATCCGCCGAATCACATCTCATTCAATGGAAGGGGAGGGCCGTGGCCTCCTCACTGCGTCCAGGGAACGAGGGGCGCAGAATTCCATCCAGACCTCCTGATTCCTCCCGACGCGAAGATAATCAGCAAGGGGAATAACCCTCAACTCGAGGCCTACTCCGGCTTCCAAGGGACTGGTCTCGAGGCCCGTCTGAGGAGGGCAGGGGTGGACGAGATCTTCTTGGGCGGCCTGACTACAGACTACTGCGTCAAGGAGAGCGTCATCGACGCGCGGAGAGGAGGCTTTTCCGTGGAGGTGCTACGCGACTGCATAAGGCCCGTGGACGTCAAACCGGGAGACGGGGCCAGGGCATTGAAGGAGATGCTCAAAGCGGGGGCAAAGCTGACGACATCCTCCGAGGCGATTAAACTGTTGGCCAGCACGCAGCAGTAGAGTCATCATCCCGGCTTTGCAAGCCAGTCCAGATCGCCCGTCGTAGCACGCTGCGTGCCAGACCGGAAGTTTTGCCGGTTTTCTGTATTTATCCGTTCCCGACCCGCGATTTCTTCACACGGTTTTATTAACGACGTTCGCTTCGTCAGACAAGCTTGAGCGAAGAAAGGGAGGAGTACGCCAGCTGGTGGCTGGCGCTGGCCAGGGATCCTGACTACTACACCAACACCGAACAGGGGCAAAAAGAACTGGCCGACATGATCCGAAAGGAGTCGGAGCGCCTCCTCGAAGAAATCGGGAAGTCGGTCAAGAGGACCAAGGAGATAATCTGGCTGTCAACCTTCTGCACCTCCTGCCACCACTTCAAGTCAGAGGGGAGGAAGATGACGTGCAGCAAGTGGCGCGTCCGCATCGTCAAGCCTTTCCACGGCCGCGCAATCTGGAGGCAGGTCTCATCAAGGATGAGGGACGACGAGAAGGAGTTCGTCGTCGAGGGCATCGATTGGGACGCCCGGTGGAAGGAGGTCTCTGAGAAGGTAGTGGACATGGCTGTGGGGATGGTAAACGGCGGGTATCCCTACTTCTGTTACAGAGGAAAGTGAAGCCAAAACCGCAGATTCTTGGAACCAAAGGGCTCGCAGTCTCCCCCGCATCCACCGAAGCATCCTATCCCGGTAGCTCTCCACGTATCCGCTTCGATCGTCAGGGCGCCCTCTCAGGGGACCATTCTCAGAGACGAAAATCGTCGCTCCGTTTTTTATTTCGCGATTGATGGCCGGGGCGACGGCACGGGATGGTTTTCGACCCAGCCACTATGCTACTATTCGTAAGATTCCTCTTTGCATTTACAATCGGGTCGCACATCCTGCTCGTGTCGACGAGCATAGCCCTCGCCTTCCTCATCTCGGTCGCCGATTTCCTCTCCATACGAGGGCACGACCCGACCTACGAAGCACTGGCCCGAAGGCTCACCAAGGTGCTCGTCATCTCTTTCGGCGTCGGCACGGCGAGCGGAATCGTCATGGCCGTCGAACTCGTGGGCTTGTTTCCCTCTTTCATGACCCTGGTGGCTTCCACGGGTGCCATGGTGCTCTTCTACGCCGAAATCTCGGCGTTCTTCTTGGAAGTTCTGGCCCTGGTGCTCTACGTTTACTACTGGAACGCATTCAAGGGAAGGTACACCCACTGGATGGTCTCTCTATTAGTCATCGCAGGAACTCTGGCTTCTGCCGTGTTCATCACAATGGTGAATGCCTGGATGAACACACCCGCCGGATTCGATGCGACCACCTTCATCAACAGCGGCTTCAAGACAATCTCGGGCGTCCAGCCCTACGCTGACTTCCTGACGGCGTCTGGTCCCAACCAAATCTTCCACGTGCTCGCGACCACCCTCCTCGCAGGTTCCATGGTCTTGGGCTCCTACTTCGCCTACTGGTTCATCCGTTCCCGCGACCCCGGCGAGAAGGCGATATGCGGCAGGGCACTGAAAATCCTCGGCGCCATCGCGATAATCACTGTCATCCTCTCCGGAATCTCGGGCTCCGAGCAGATGGGGAACCTGCTAGTGAACCAGCCCCTGAAGTACGCCGCCATTGACGCCAACCTCGTCTCCGGCCCCAACCTCCCAGACAGGTTCTTCGGCATCATAGTGAACGGCAGCTATGTCGGAGGCATAACAGTCCTAGGGATGCAGGCCCTGCTCGCCCGGTTCGAGACGGGGGTCACCAGCCTGCCGGGCCTCAACCAGTTTCCCCCCTCCCAGTGGCCCCCTCTGCTAGTAAGCCTCACCTTCAACGTAATGACCGTCGGGGGTCTGGTCGTTGGCCTTTTCCTCCTCGTATACTTCTTCGCATTCGTGACAAAACGGAGGCCCTACGAGTCCAAGAGGCTCCTGTACCTCTGGATTCCTGCGGCAGTCCTCGCCATGGTAGTGTACCAGTTCGGCTGGGCCACCGACGAAATAGGTAGGCAGCCGTGGATAGTCTACAACGTGATGACAGTGGCCCAGGCGGCCAACACGTCTAACGCGCTCCTAGTCCCCGGCATCCTCATCGTCCTGTTCTACCTCCTTGTCATCCCCGTCACGTTCTACCTCTACGCTAGGGTGTTCCAGGGTTCGAAGCCAAAGGAAGGTGTCGCGCCCTGAACGGAATCTTCGAGGTGAACTACGCCGCCTTCTCCGTCTTCGCTGCGCTTCTGATATCAGAAATCATGGGGGGCGTGGTCCTGCTCGTCGCCTGGCCAGCCAGGGCCAAGGTCTTCGACTACGCCGTCCCGGTCTGGGAGGTCACAGGCACCTTCGGCGCCTTCTGGGTGGTCACCGGGGTGTTCGCCTACCCCGGGCTACTTGTACCCGTGGCCTCGATCTTCGCCCCTCTGCTCATGGTCTTCCTAATCCTCTGGGTCGCAAGGAGCTCCTCCATAGCCTTCGCCGAGTTCATCACCAAGAGGGGATGGCTTGACGAGACCAAGCTCTACAGGGCTTACGCGATCTCGACTTTGCTGCTGGGGCTGGTCGTCCTCATTCTGCTTTCGTCCCTCGTCGGCGGTCAGGGGGTCAGCCTCGCGACTGATTCCTTCTCCCTGTTCTCATGGGTCACGGCCGGGAACCTGGCCTTCGTCATTGGGACCCTGCTCCTAGGCGTCGGGTTCGCACCCGTCTTTTTCGACCTCCCTCCTCTCCGCAGGCTGGTCCTTCCATTCGCGGCGGCCGGAATCGTCATCTCCGTGGCAGCCTACTGGCTGATGTCCCCCACCCTGCTCACGCCCTGGATGGCTGTCCCGGTCCTCCTGACCCTCGCTGCGGGATTGCTCTACCTCTTGCCCGCTACCGCCAAGATAGTGACGAACAAGGCAATCTTCCTCGTGGTCCTCGCCATAATCATCTTCTCCCTCCAGCCTCTGGTGTATCCGGTGGTGATTGGCCAAGCCCTCTCCATAGATGCAGTCACCACCAGCGGCGCCATGGCAGACGCCTTCGTTTCGATAACGGCAGCCGGAGGACTCCTTTTGGCACTGCTGCTGGCTCTCTACATGAGGATAGCCGCCCGGGGACCCAGCGGCCCAGAGCCTCCCTGACCAGCCTGCACTGTGTATATAGTGCGGGAGGGGGTTGAACGCCTGGTGAGAGAATGGGTCCCGACGAGATTTACGGCCAGCTGTCCAACTCCTACGGCAGGAATCACTTCGAGGTCGACAAGCCATTCCAGCTGATTCTCCGGTATTTCGCAGGGAAGGTGCCCGACCTCCATGAACTTGGGGCCTTCGCCGGGAAGGAGCTGTACGAGGTGGCTGACTACGTCGATAAAGTCGCAAGGCCCAGGCTCGTCACCTGGAGCATCAACGGCGAAAGAGTCGACGGCGTCTGGCTCGACCCCGCACAACGCCAGGCCCTCGAGAGGCTGTTCAAGGAGTTCGGCGTCAACAAGCCGCCATACAGGGGCGGGACGTGGTTCGACCACTACGCCTCGATATACCTCATCTCCGACCCGGGCGTTGCCTGCATTCTGACTGTGACAAATCAGACCGCTTATGCGCTCTACAAGTACGGTGACAGACAGCAGAAGGAGCTCGTCCGAGACCTCATAGGCGAATCAAGCACGGTCAGCTACGGCGCCACGTGGTTCACAGAACTGCAGGGCGGCAGCGACCTCGGCGCAAACCTCGTCGAGGCCCGCCAGGAGAAAGGGGCCTGGAGGATAAGCGGAGACACGAAGTACTTCGCAAGCGACGCCGGGCTCGCGGGCTACGCACTGGTGACAGCTAGACCAAAGGGAGCCCCCCCTGGCGCCAAGGGGCTGGGTCTCTTCCTTGTATCAAAGTACGACTCGGCCGGCAGGAGGAACTTCGAAGTCAGGAGGTTGAAAGACAAGAGCGCTACTGCAAGCGTCCCGACCGGTGAGGTCGAGTTCCACGACTCCGAGGCCAGCCCGGTGGGAGAAATCAGGAACGGCATCTATTACACAATGGAGAACCTGATGGTCTCGCGGCTCGCCAACTCCTTCGGCGCCCTTGGAATCGCACGGAAGGCATTCCTTGAAGCCTACTACTACGCCCGTAAGCGAAGCGCATTCGGGAGACCATTAGTCGAGCACCCACTCGTCCAGAGGGACCTGCTCGACATGGAGGTGTCCATCGAAGGCTCCTTGGCTCTGGCCCTGAAGGCCGTAGACCAATTCGAGAAGTCGTGGAAGGACACGCCTCCGTACACCGAGGCCTACCACTACGGGAGGCTCCTCACTCACATAACCAAGAACATCACGGCTGACATGTCGTCCTACACCACGAAACTGGCAATGGAACTGCTCGGAGGGCTTGGATTCCTGAACGAATACCCGATCGAGAGACTCCACAGGGAGGCCCTGATTACGCCGATATGGGAGGGACCCAGCAACATTCAGGCCCTAGACATGCTCGAGGCCATGGCGAAGAAGAACGCGCACCTTGCACTTCTTGACGACATGCGAACCCTAGAAGGGGGCATAGTCGACGGAAGGGAAGTGGCCGAGTCAGCGCTGAAAGAGATGGAGGAGGCGCTCGCCCGGCTGTCCTCCTCAGATGATACGGCGGCTCAATTCAACGCCAAGGACACGCTGAACATCCTCGGGCATGGGATTGCGACCATCATGCTCCTCAGGATTGGGAATGGGCTGGGAATCCAAAGGTTCGTCTCCGTCGCCCGTCTGTACGCCCTCCACTTCCTTGAGGGTAGGCCTTACCCTGCCGAGTCGCTCGCAGATGCGAGGAGCATCTACGCCATAGACGAGCTGAAGCTCGACGCAGTCAAACGAACGTGAAAGCCTAGAGAATTGCGGCAGGACTGTCAGAATTCACACTTTTCCTTAACGCACAACGACACCAACCAACGACTATTTCGCACGTGCGCGCCCCGCATCCGTGGCCAAAACCCAGGTCAAGAAATTCGGTGCTCTGAATTGACTCAAGAAATTCGAAAAACGCAAGACAAGATAGCCATCCGACATGATGTTCGCAGGCGTGGGACGGCTGTTCCTTACGCACGAATCAGGTAGGAGGGTTCGTGCACAGCGCCAATCCACGAACCGATAAATAGGCAAGTCGTCAAAATGGCGTATATGTCCCCTTGGAAGGCTACGCCTCCAAAGGACGACAGTGGCTACTTCGAGCGATTGACCTCGCACATCTTCTCCGCGGGTTTGAATTGGAAGGTCGTCGAGAACAAGAAGGCAGCTTTTGACAAAGCCTTCGCAGGCTTCTCGCCAGCCAAGGTCGCCCGCTTCACTGAAGCAGATGTGAAGAGACTAATGAAAGATGCAGGCATCGTCCGAAATGAGAAGAAGATCCGCGCCACAATCCAAAACGCCGCTCGGTTCTTGGAGGTGAAAAAACAGTATGGTTCATTCCGCCAGTACCTCCATCAATTCGAGAAAGACGAAACCGCGCTACAGGCAGACATATCAAACCGATTCCTTCACGTAGGTCCGTCCACCTCTCGAATGTTCTTGTGGTCGGTAGGTTTTCCATTGACGCCCACCAAGGAAGAGAAGGAGTGGATGGCTACGCACGAAATGTGAACGAGTCAGGGCCGGCAGGCACAATCCGTGTCAGGACATGGCCAGCAAGGTGGAAGTGACCCGGGGCTCGAATTTCTCCATCGATTACCTTCCAGGCTCGAGAAGCAGGCCTTCTTTGAAAGCCCTGATGTTGGTGTCGGCTGTCTTCAAAGTAGTGCGTTCTCTGATCGCTTTCTCGACCGATTCAACGCTCACCATCCGAGCCGTTCCCAGGAGAACCCCGAGCATGACCATGTTCGCGTAGAGCGCACCGCCAAACTTCGTTCTGGCTGTTTCGGTGATTGAGAACCTACGAACCTCCGCCTTCGTGGCGGGGACATCCTTGACCGAAGAACTGTCGACTATCAAAGTGCCTGTCTCCTTCAAATCTTTGAGCAAGCCGTTCGTCGCTTCTTGGCTCATGGTGACCAGGATGTCGCACTTCCTCACCGCGGGGAAGCCAATCTTGCCCTCCGCGATGATTACCTCGCTCTTGGTGAGGCTGCCTCTTGCTTCGGCACCGTACGCTTGGGTCTGCAGGGCGTTTCTTCCATCCAGGACTGCGGCCTTTCCGAGAATCTGAGCTGCCAGCACCACCCCCTGTCCTCCGCTCCCTCCAAATCTAATCTCTGTTCTCTCTGGCACTTTCCATCCCTTTTCTTGAAACTTCGGCAACGGTCTCGACCAGCGTGGCGCGTCGACGTCCGTGGAACTCTCCTGTGACTATCTTCGAGTCAAGCTCCTCCGGGCTCAACTTCTCGCTCTCTGCGACCGATATGGCTGCCTCCCTCAAGTGCTTCAGAATCTCCGCAGCGCCTCCTAGCCCCGTCCTGCGTCCGAACCCGACAGGACACTGAGTCACAGCCTCGATGAACCTGAACCCCTTGAGTTGGAGCGCTGTCTTTACCGAGCCTTCGAGTTCCCTAAGCTGAACGGTCGTCCAGCGTGCCGCGAATGTTGCTCCTGCTGCCATGGCGAGCTTGACCGAGTCTACGGGATACTCGAAGCTCCCGTAGGGGGTCGTGGAGGTCAGCGAATCGAAGGGAGTGGTCGGGGCGACCTGACCTCCCGTCATCCCATACACCATGTTGTTGCCCATTATGACCAGAATGTCGGCGTTTCTCCTCGCCGCGTGAATGAAGTGGCTCATCCCGATTCCGACTATGTCTCCGTCTCCTCCAAACACAACCACTTTCAGGTCCGGTCGCACCAGCTTGATGCTTGTCGCCACAGGGATGCTTCTTCCATGGAGCGTGTGGACCGAGTCGGCCAGGTAGTAGGGGGACGGGATCCAAGAGGCGCAACCAATTCCACTGACGAAACAGAACCCGTTGAGGTTCACGTAGCCGAGACCGTGAACCGCCCTCAGGAATGTGTCGCTCAAGGAGAAGAGTCCGCATCCGGGACAGAAGGGGGGTTTCAGATTCCTCATGTATACGCGCGGGGAGAACCCCTCGGAAATCCTACTTTCCATCCATGATTGCCTCCAGTATTTCTTCGGGGGTTATGAGATCGCCTCCCCCTATCTTGTTCAGCTTCACCACGTTCCGCCTCGAAATTCTCTCCACCTCGCCTGAGACCTGACCCAGGTTCATCTCGGGTACGATTATCTTGCTGGCACGTTCGGCCAGCCTCCGGACATCACTCTCCGGAAAGGGCCAGATGGTCTTGAGCCGGACGTGGCCCACTCTCACCCCGGTGCCTTCCGCGCGCTCGATGGCTTCATACACCGACCGCGAAGCGCACCCGAAGGATACGATGCCCACGTCGCAGTCCTCGATGTTGTAGCACTCCGTCTCCACGATGTCTGATAGGTGGTCGAATATCTTGGCGTTCAACGAACCGACCATCCTCCTGTGCACCATCCCGTCCTGGGTGAACCTCATTCCCTTCTCATCATGAGTCGAACCAGTTACCGCGACGTTGAAACCCTCGCCCACAGCGGGCATGGGGCGACTTCCTTCCACCCGAAGAACTCCGTTTCCCCTGGCCGGGGACGCCTGCGGTCTACGACCTCGACACTTCCCTGCGGTGGCGCCACGACGCGTTCCCTGACGTGGGCTATGGTCTCGTCGGCCAGGAGGACAACGGGAGTTCTGTACTTCTCCGAGAGATTGAACGCCCTCGTGGTCAGTTCGAACATTTCTTGCGCGGAGTTGGGGGAGAGCACGATTGATGCGAAGTCGCCGTGGGATCCCCAGCGCGCCTGCATTACGTCCCCTTGGGCAGATTTGGTCGCCTGCCCAGTCCCGGGCCCGGCCCTCTGCACGTCGACTACAACGCAAGGAGTCTCGGTCATGAACCCCCATCCAAGGGTCTCCTGCATGAGCGTGAAACCCGGGCCGGAAGTGGCCGTCATCGACTTCCTACCGGCCCAACTCGCGCCCATGACCGCGCCGATGCTGGCCAATTCGTCTTCCATCTGCATGAATGTCCCACCCACCCTCGGCAGGCGCTCCGAGAGAATCTCACTGATCTCGTTCGCGGGCGTAATGGGGTAGCCTGCGAAGAAGCGGCAGCCAGCGGCAATCGCTCCTTCGACACACGCCTCGTTACCAGTCCAGAAGGGGACTCCGGCATTGGCCGTCGCTTCTTTCACGGCTCAATCTCCCTCATCGGTTTGTTCAGTCCCTTCGGTTGTCCCGCCAGCACGCGTGGACCCGTGGGGAGCCGAAGCCCTTTGACTCGACAAATCGCTCTAACCGAAGCCTCTCCGGGCCCCTCATAAGGGCAGAAGTCGATTCTCGGCGATAGAAACCAGGTTTCATGCCGGTGAGGAAGGGGACCAAGTAGAGAGATCGCCTATCGACCGGTCGGAGGCCCGCGGGAGGGACCCGGACCACAGAGATGGGACCCTGATGCGCCTTTGGAGCACTCGAGGTGCATAGGCACAGACTCGACTTTCTCGTCCGCTGCAACATCCGGCTGAATTCGTAGCACACAGGTATATAGCGTGGATTCGCGCTGAGACTCTCGTGCACCTTGCAGAATAATGGCGGCGAAACGGTGGCGGGGATCTCAGCGAACAGAATCAAAGAGGGCTTTTCGACCTTAATCAATACCGGAGGCACACACCTAGACGGCACAGCCTCGTCGCAAACTGCCCGCCAGGTGTTGGACGCTGCGTGAGCCAGAAGACGTCTGAGCTGGAGGTACCGAGGAGCGTAGGGAGGGCTCGCAGGACCGTGCCGTACGCGGTCGCCGTTCTTGTCACAATCCTCTGGTCCTCGTCTTACGTGTTCATCAAATGGGGACTTTCGGACATGCCACCCCTCTTTTTCGCCACCCTAAGGTACTCCCTCGCCTTCGCAGTTCTTCTCGCTGTGGAGGCCATGACGGATTCACGGAGAGAAAAGACAGGCGTCTACGGGAAGCGGGAGATGGCCCTCCTGGTGATTGCTGGGCTGGGAGGCTACACGGTCGCCCAGGGCTTCCAATTCGTGGGGCTGTACTACCTCCCCGCCGTGACGACCAGCTTCCTGCTCAACTTTACCCCGTTCTTCGTCCTAGTCCTGGGGATGGGATTTCTCAACGAAAGAGTCTCACTTC
>Ga0187778_10002148_pt1 | contig 13529 bp, 19 predicted proteins | sample 1015_Q2_SP5_20_M_FD_132418 | JGI IMG/M metagenome (GOLD analysis project Ga0187778, IMG submission 132418) | Tropical peat soil microbial communities from peatlands in Department of Meta, Colombia - 1015_Q2_SP5_20_MG | ecosystem: Environmental > Terrestrial > Soil > Wetlands > Peat | place... | reverse complement strand
GGAAACTTACGGCGGCACGCTGAAATGGGGACTGCCGCTCCGCGAGGACCTCGCTTTGCAATTGCGCTATTCGGCGTTCGAACAGAGTATCTCGCTGCCGACCACTTTGGACGATTGCAACAATATAACTCCCGATTTCGTTAATACCTTTCCGACCCCGGCCGCCTTGGCAGCGGGTGGTTCAGGTGCACCTGGGACAGCATACCCAAATGGCACAACCAGCTGTTTCATCAACAGTCAGGCCTCGCTGCCGGTGCGTGTCGAACTGGCCCAGGGAGCCTATCTAACGTCCTCGGTCGGCTATGGGCTGGTCTATAATTCGCTCGACAACAACAAACTCCCGACCAGCGGGCTCTATATCAATTTCGGTCAGGATTTCGCCGGCGCCGGCGGCGACGTGTCCTACTTGCGTTCGATCATCGACGCGCGCGCCTATTACGAGGTCGTTTCCGACCTCATCGGCATTTTGCACTTGCAGGGCGGCGACATGCTCGGGTTCAACACCTGCCCGACTGCGAACACTTGCGTGTCGAACGACGGCTATGTCCGCATGCTCGACGACTTCAAGATGGGACCGAATCTCGTGCGCGGCTTCCAGCCGGCGGGCATAGGTCCGCGCGACATCACTCCCGGTACGACCAACGACAATATTGGCGGTACAATGTATTGGGGCGCGAGCCTGGAATTCCAATATCCGTTCTATTTCCTGCCCAAGGACAGCGGTTTCCGCGGCGCCGTCTTCGTCGATTCCGGATCGGTGTGGGGCTACAGAGCCGAGACGCAAGATCCGGCGACCGGAGAAATCAATGGGACTGTCACATCCTTAGTAGCAACACCTCCGTTCTCCTTCGCTTGCCAGTGCGGCATGCAATATGCCGACACTCCGGCGGTGCGCGCCTCGGTAGGCGCTAGCATCATTTGGGATTCGCCGTTCGGGCCGCTGCGCTTCGATTTCGCCTATCCCTTCCTCAAAGAAGGTTACGACCGGACTCAATTCTTCGCTTTCGGCGGCGGAACGAAGTTCTAATCGCGACCTCGAGCGACGCCCCGGGCGGATATGCGGGATTTTGTCATAGCGGAGTGTGAACTCACGACCGGCGAAATCGCCGCGTTAACGGACGCCAAACTGCGGCAGGGCGATCCGGCGGACCGGCGCATTCGCAATATCGCGCCGCTCGATACCGCGGTTGCGACAGACATAAGCTTTTTGGACAACTCCAAATATGCCGGCGAGCTTGCCCATACGCGCGCCGGCGCCTGCCTGATCGCGCCGCGCTTTGCCGCGGCAGCGCCGCGCGGTCTGGTCGTGCTGGAAACGGCGCAGCCCTATCCGGCCTTCGTGGCCGTGACCCGTAAGCTCTTTCCGAAATTGCTGCGCCCGTCCTCGCAATTCGGCTCGCGTGGACGCTCCGCGGGCGCGCAGATCGATCCGACCGCGCGGATCGAGGCGGGGGTGACGGTCGATCCATTGGCGCTGATCGGACCGCGCGCCGAGATCGGTTCGGGCACCTTGATCGGCCCCGGGGCGATTGTCGGTCCGGACGTCTGCATCGGCCGCGAATGCGCCGTCGGCGCTCACGCCTCGATCTTTCATGCTTTTATCGGCGACCGCGTCATCATCCATCCCGGGGTTCGCATCGGCCAGGACGGCTTTGGTTTCTTGCCGTCGCGGCAAGGCCATCAGAAAATCCCCCAAACGCGCCGCGTGATCGTTCAGGACGATGTCGAAGTCGGCGCCAACACGACGATCGACCGCGGCGCCACGCGTGACACGGTCGTCGGGGAGGGCACCAAGATCGACAATCTCGTCCAAATCGGACACAACGTATCGATCGGCCGGCACTGCTTGATCGTCTCGCAAGTCGGCATATCCGGTAGCGTGACGATCGGAGATTACGCGATGCTCGGCGGGCAGGTCGGGGTCGCCGATCACATTTCGATCGGGGAAGGGGCCTTGGTTGGCGCACGGGCGGGCGTAATGTCGAATATTCCGGCAGGCGGCCGCTGGGCGGGATTTCCGGCGGAACCGGCGATAGAGTGGAAACGCGGCGTCGCCACTATGCGCCGTCTGGTGCGCCGGGGACGCAAGTTGGAAGGAACGGACGAATGAACGGCGAGACCGCCGAAATCGCCGACATCCGCGAAATTCTGCGGCTGCTGCCGCATCGCTATCCGTTTGTGATGATCGACCGGATCATCGACATCCGCGGTGAGGATCACGGCGTCGGCATTAAGAACGTCACATTCAATGAACCGCATTTCCTCGGCCATTTTCCAGACAATCCGGTGATGCCCGGCGTCCTCGTGATCGAGGGAATGGCGCAGACGGCGGGCATCCTATGTCTGCGCCGGATGACCTTAAAAGAGCGGCGCCCAGCCATGTATTTCCTGACGATCGACAAGGCTAAATTCCGCAAACCGGCGGTGCCAGGCGACACGATCGCCTATCAAGTCGACAAGATCGCTCACCGGCGCAACATGTGGTGGTATCGTGCCGAAGCGAAAGTCGGCGATGCCCTTATCGCCGAGGCCGAAGTCGGCGCGATCATCACCGAGGGCTGAATGGCGATCGATCCGACCGCGCGCGTGGCCGCCGGCGCGCGCATTGGCGAATCCGTCGAGATCGGGCCGTACTGTCTGGTCGGGCCCGAGGTCGAATTGCAGCGCGGCGTTCGTCTCATCGCGCACGTCAATGTTACCGGCGTTACCACCATCGGCGCGGAGACCGTCGTTTACCCCTTCTCCTCGCTCGGCACGCCGCCGCAATCGGTGCATTATCGCGGCGGCGCGACCAAACTGTCGATCGGAGCGCGTTGCGAGCTGCGCGAGAGCGTCACCATGAATACCGGGACCGAGGCCGGCGGCGGCCTAACCAGCGTCGGCGACCGGTGTTCGTTCATGGTCGGTTGCCATATCGGACACGATTGCCGCGTCGGCAACGACGTCACGTTCGCCAATAACGTCGTGTTGGGCGGCCACGTTAGCGTAGACGATCACACATTCCTCGGCGGCCACGTCGCGATCCATCAATTCGTCCGCATTGGCGAAGGCGTGATGATGGCTGGGATGTCGGCGGCGCGCGACGACATCATTCCATTTGGGTTTGCGCTTGGGCAAACCGGAGCGCTGGTGGGCCTGAATATTGTCGGGTTGCGCCGGCGAGGGATCTCGCGCGCGCAGATGCATCGCCTGCGTCACGCCTATCGATCTTTGTTCTTTGTCGAGGGCCGGATCGTCGACCGCATCGAGGCGGTCGCACGGGACTTTCCCGACGATCCCCTGGTCGGCAAGATCGTTGCGTTCGTTCGCGCCGGCGGCAAGCGCCCACTAATGCGGCCCCGCGTGAAACGGGGCGCGGAGGCGGGCGGCGAGGATGCCGAGGAGGAGGCGCGCTGATGGCGCACGCGCAGAGTGGTGGTCCGCTTGCCATCATTTGCGGCGGTGGCAGCTTCCCCGCGGCGCTTGCGGATGCAGTTGCGGCACGGGGCCGGCGGCCGGTGATGTTCGGCATCAGGGGCTGGGCCGACCCGAAAATCGTTGAGCGCTATGCGCATCATTGGATCGCCATTGGACAGGCGGGACGCTTTTTCCGTCTCGCCCGGGCGGAGAATTGCCGCGAAGTTCTCTTTATCGGAACCGTGTTGCGGCCGCCGATTACGCAGTTGCGGCTCGACTGGCACACGCTCGTCTTGATGCCGCGGGTCATTCGCTTCTTTCGCGGCGGCGACGACAAGCTGTTGTCGGGAGTCGCCGGAGTTGCGGAAAGCGGCGGTTTGCGGGTCGTCGGAGTAAAAGAGGTGGCGCCCGAACTCTTCGTGTCCGAAGGCGTGCTTGGGCGTCATCAACCGTCGGAACGCGACCAGCGCGATATCGGACGCGCGCTCAAAGCGATTGCAGCGCTCGGGCCCTTCGATGTCGGACAGGCCACCGTCGTCGCGGAAGGCAACGTATTGGCTGTGGAAGCGGCTGAAGGCACCGACAACATGTTGGGCCGCATTTGCGAATTACGGCGGGTCGGGCGCGTGACGTCGCCGCCTGGCGTCGGGGTCTTGGTGAAAGCGCCTAAGCCCGGACAGGATCGCCGCTTCGATCTGCCCTCGATCGGTCCGCGCACAATCGAGAACGTCGCGCAGGCAGGCCTTGCCGGGCTCGCCGTTACCGCGGGAAGCACGATGATCGCCGAACCCGAACAGGCGATTGCGGCGGCCGATCGCGCGAAGGTCTTTATCGTCGGAGTGCGCGAGGACGTGGCCGAGGACATGGCCTGATGCGGGCGGGCATGCACTCTTCGTCCGCGCGGTCGCCCTCGATCTACATCGTCGCGGCGGAGGAATCGGGGGACGCCTTGGGAGCGGCGCTGGCGCGCGCGCTGATCGCAAACGATAGGGCCGTGGAGTTGTCGGGCGTCGGCGGCGGCGCGATGGCGGCAGCCGGAATAGCGAGCCCGTTCGCGATCGGTGAGCTTTCGATCATCGGGCTCACGGCCATTCCACAGCATCTGCCGACGATTTTTCGACGCATCCGCGAAACCGCGCAAGCCATCGTCGACGCCCGCCCGGACGCGCTGGTCATTGTCGACAGTCCGGATTTCACCCATCGCGTGGCGCGGCGGGTGCGCGCGCTCGCGCCTTCAATCCCGATTCTCGACTACGTGTCGCCGTCGGTTTGGGCCTGGCGGCCCGGACGGGCGCGGGCGATGCGGTCCTATATCGACCATGTGCTCGCGATCCTGCCGTTCGAACCGGAAATTCATCGCCAACTCGGCGGACCGCCGTGCACTTATGTCGGTCATCCTTTGGTCGAGCACGTCGCCGAATTGCGACCGGGCGTAGACGAGGCGCGGCGACGGCTTGCCGATCCGCCGATCATCCTGGTCTTGCCGGGCAGCCGCTCCGGCGAAGTCGCGCGCCTGACCAAGATTTTCGCCGCGGCGATCGAACGCCTGAAGGCGCGTATTGGTCCCACGGAACTGTTCCTGCCGACCGTTCCCCATCTCGCCTTACGGTTACGCGATGCGGTTGCCGATTGGCCGGTGCAACCGCGAATTCTGGTGGAGCCGGCCGACAAGCGGTCCGCCTTCCGCAAGGCCCGCGCGGCGCTGGCCGCATCCGGGACGGTCACGCTCGAACTTGCGTTATCGGGCGTGCCCTTGGTCGCGGCCTATCGGCTGCATCCCGTCGAGGCGGTGATTGCAAGGCTGATACGGCTGCGAAGGCGGCTGCCGAGCGTCATCCTCGCCAACTTGGTGGTCGGTGAAAATGTCGTCCCTGAATTTTTGCAGGAGGACTGCACGCCGGACAAACTGGCCGAGGCGTTGTGCGCGGTTGTGCAGGACGGGCCGGAGCGCCGGAGGCAAATCGAGGCCTTCCACCGCTTGGACGACATCATGACGATCGGCGGAACGGCGCCTAGCGCAAAGGCCGCCGCTATCGTCCTTGAGGTCGCCCACCAAAGCCGCCGCGGCGTTCCGGTAGTGGCCGAGCCGTCATCCCCCGGGTAAGTCCCGGCTGCACTACCATTGCAGCAGGCATCCTGCTAATTCGCGATTCAGCGAACTAAAAACGCGCGCGTCTATCAAACAAATCAATGACTTGTTGTTTGTTTGGTCGCTGAGCGCATGTCACATGTCGGACCAAATAAAACTTAGTAATTTCAACGAGTGTCACGGAGTAGCGGCGGCTCCATGCAACATGCTCGCGACATACGGCGGTGAGTTTTCCACAGGTCCACTTTTTCTGTGCGCAAGAACAAGAACGGAACAAAAATTTTTGTCGTCGGGACTTGCGTAACACAACCGGCCTGGAGTCTAGTCTAACAAATACGAAGGGCGCCGAAGTGTTTGCTCCGACGCCCCTCCATCTTCAGCAATTGGCACGGCGCCAACCGTGCCAGCAACAAAGGACAGGAGGCCCTTCGTCACATGCGTGATAATGACGAACCACGCCAACAAGTCAACGGCGAGTCAAAACCCATCCCAAGGTTTGCTTGGGGTGCGGTCGGAATCGGCAAATACATCGACCGCAATCCTCGCGACACGCATCACCTTTTGATCAAGGGCGAAATCAAGTGCGCCCAGAAGAAAGGTGGACGATGGTGGCGGCCATTCCCGAACTTCTTCGCGAGTTCGGGGGCGGCCAATGACCGATCAGACAACAGAGGATGCGGCGTTTTTTGCCAGCAACCCGAAGCGAAAGCACCTCCTGCGCGAGGCGACCGAGGCTGAGATTTTGGAGGCCGGATTTCAGGCCCAGCACGTCTATGTGGTGGTGCGTCGGCTCCAGACCGCCCGCGTAAGGGGCAGCCAAAACATTGAGGTCGTCCCTAGAGCGTGGTGGCCACATGCGCGTTGTGCGTTCTCGCAATGGCAACAACGTCAATCACTATCACCCGAACGTGTGGGCGACTCAGCAAACAACTGCTGGGGTGGTGACAGCCGTGACATTAGGTAGTGACAAGCGTGACACTAGGGTAGTGACAAGGTTGTCACCCGAACCTACGAATGAACCCACGAGGGAACCTCTGATAAGAGATATAAACTCAGAGATTAAAAATGGTGAGCGAGGAAGTAACGGAAACCAGCCTAACGACCTCGGACAGCCCAAACCTCAATGGTCAACTCCAGTGCTGGAGGAGATTACCGGCACCGCCGAGGCCAATCTCTTGCAGCGGTTATATGCGATGCCTCTGGGTTTGTTCCGCCCGGTCATCGGTCGCTTTGATAGGCACTGAGTTTGGGTGACCGCACTTAATCCCTGCGGTAAATGATACAAAAACCACTGCGGAAACTTAGCGCGTTCTTCTTCGAGAAGACTGCCGATACGCGGGTGGGCGATACGTCGAGTTTTGGACGCAGAACCCGTTCAGATAATTGCGATCAGCCAAACATTGCTGGAAGGTATCGTAGGAACAGCTCCGGTCCCCCTCGAAGGCATCGGATTGCAGACACCACTGAGCACCTTGGGCATGCGTCGTAGCGATACTACCAAGCACGAAGATCGGAATGAGAAAAACTTTCATGATTGCACCGGTTCAGCTAACCAGATCTATTGCGGACAATTATCGGCGCCAGCTGTCCATCGCAATCGCCCGCCAGTCATTTATCGCGGCAAATCCGAGAGAGGGCTCAATTCAGCGTCAGACGCGGCGAGCTTTCACGGCCAATAACTGTAAACCGCTATCGATACGAGAATTGCTTGATTGGTGTTATCCGGCTCGGCTGCGCCAGCACTGGCATTACACGAATATTTATCGGGCGCTGAAGCGGCTTGGTGCGAAGCGTATTGGCTGGGGCGTCTACGCGACATGCGCGCGACACAGCAAATAAATCTGATTCAAATCAAGTGATTAGGGAACGGATTGCGGTTCTGCGATCCGCATATCATTGGAGGCCAAATGCAAAATGCGAGAGGCCAAGTCAGGGCCGAAAAGCAGTTTTACCGCAACGATCCAAATATCCCACGCCAATGCCGCCATTGCTTTCGCTGGTTCCGACGCCGGCCTGGGGATTTCTGCTCGAGCGCTTGCCAGCAACGATTTGAGGGGCGTGAAGGCCCCCCGGGGGGTTCGCTATTAGATCGCAGTCCCGTTTCCTCTCACATGACCACCCCGCCTCACTCTGGCGCAAAATAGACTTGAATGGCACGGCCAAAATTAGGTCCAAGATAGGAATGACTGAGAGATTGCTAGGCCCAGCGGACCTCTATTGGACTCGCGACGGCGATGATTGGGTGCTGAAACTGGGAAAGCGCAAGCTCGGGCGCGTATTCCGAGATAGCAAATACCCCAATATGTGGCGCTCCCGGCGTGCCGATGGTCGACTATCAGATATGGCCAACCTGAGTTGGGCTAAGAATGCCGTCCTCGCCTGCGCGGAGCGCGACATTTCATATGCCAAAACCCCAGTAAAAGGCACCGATTTTTAGCCATAGATCGCCGTGGGTGCGTTTAAATCTTCCGGGTGGCCGGTGTGACCCCCGCCCCAGAAAACGAATCCTGAGGGCTTCTGTGAGTCAAACTAGAGGAGGATGCCAAATGCCTATCGACGAAGACGGGGGCTTATGGCTGCGGCCTCTCAAGGTGCCGAGGACCTGGGCGTCGGTTGCGCGACGTTCTTGCACGCGCCGTTCCTTGAAATTCCGCGAAATACAGATCAATTTGGTTGCCACTATCTGACGCCACGCGTTTGGGGCTGGTCATGAAATTGCTTCAGGTTATGTCTCGTGACGGTACGCGCCTCTATGGCGCAATGATCAGGAAGCAGGCCGAGATCCGTCGCAACGGGCGCGGAACGTTCTTGCGCGCTAGAGCGCGAAAGCGCAATGCTGCTAGATGGACACACGTTCGCTACAAAGGATCGATTAATTTCGAGCCAGGTCCATCGGAGGCAGTAGAAGTCGCCATCCAATCACCGGACCGCGGGGACGAAGCGAGGCTACTGTCATCTTTTCTGGGTTGGCTCGATAGGCATTTCGGCCAGCAATTATCGTCCATCAAGATTGAGTACCGGCAGGTGCGCGGCCACGGTTAAGCAGACGGTAGCCCAGCAGCAGCAATTAACGAGTCATGGAAAGCCATACGAATACGCCGTTTCTGCTATCCAAGCGATGTTGGAGGCCCGATGAAAGACGAGCGCGGACGGCTTAAGCGACAACGGGAGTTCGACCGCTCAGCCGAACCTAAACAATGCGTGGTCTGTGGTCGCTGGTTCACCAAACGCCGATCTGAGACTTGCTCGGATTCCTGCGCGGAGAAGGCCCCCGCGAAGGCCGTAGGAAGCCCGGCAGGACTTGGATGACGCCGGATAGCGACTAGGTTCGCCGACGCGCCAATCGCTTAGAACAAGATGGCTACATAAATGGTAAGGCCAACATAGAGGGCCATTAGCGCGAGCACGGTGAACTGAGCGACCTGGGTCGCGAGGCGTAGAACGGCTCGGTTCGTCGTTTCCATAACAGTGACAATAAGCTGAGTCGTTAGATTCGATGTGTGGTTTCCGAGCAACGCTAACGAACGATTTGACGTTTGCTGCCCGTATTAGATTGACGGCGCCTGTGCTGGGCGGGACGATGGTTGGGCTTCGAACTGGCAAAAGGGCTTTCGCGCGCCAAGTCGAAGCACGCGCTATCAACTCGCCGGGAGGTTCAGACTTCCCGGCGATTTTCTGACTCATCATGGCGGCTCACTCGGCACGCAATGAGGCCTTGCCGCTTTCCACAATCAATCGCCGGCCTTCCGCCGCTCTAGTTTATCACTCGCCCAGTATGCGCCGCCGATGCTCCTCCCGCATTTCATCCGCGATGCTTGTCCGTGAGAGCTGCACGAGCTCGGCAAACGGCGCATTCGGCCGGCACGAGCGGCAGGACAGCGCGGGAATAAGACTGCTCACGGCCGCATCGGGATGGCGATCAAGCCTGCGTAGATCAATGCTGCTGGTCGAACGGCACGCTGGGCAGCGAATCCACAGAAACCAATACTGCGCTGCAATGGCCGCGCCGACTGTTGGCGAGAACAACATCGGCATTTGCCGGGCCTGGCGCTCGTTCCAGGCAGGGATGAGCCGTTCAGTATCTTCAAGCACTTGGGCATCGGTCGCGCGCCTGCTGGCCGCCTCCTTCTCTGCGGTCTCCCGGCGCTGATCCTCCAGCTTGCGGCGGTTGAAGCCCATTTCGCTCGCGGTCTGAATGCGATGCACAATGTCGTTCAGTGGTAACCAACGGAATGTAAGTGTACCAATAGTCGCCCACCTACCAAAAAGATTTCGATGCAGCGATAAGCCGAGTGCGGGAGGCGCAAAGATGGCTGATATAGGATTTTCCCCCCACGTCATCGCTTGTCCGTCCTGTCCTAAGTGCGGGACAAGAATGTTACTGATCCGCATCTTTCCGGACCGACCTGGTTACGACCAGCGCACCTACGAGTGCCCGCGTTGCGAGCACGAGGTGACAGAGAGCATGGAGTTTAAGCGAGCCAGTTAGGGGCTAACGGCTCGTTTGGCGTTGATCCGGGCGCCGTGCAGAGAATTAGCCGCCCTTTCGACGTGGCGGCCGCATGAGGCCGAAAACTCATAAATGACTTGAAGATGACTCGTGTAGTTGGGGGTATAGTTGCACGAGTCGGAGATTCGCCTCATGTACGGTCAAGTTGCACTGTCGCCTCTATTCATGCTGCGTCCCACAGCGAGGACGGTACGCTGCTTTGCCGTCGTTCTTGCCGGCCTGGCCGCATTTTTCGCGCTATTGATGACTTCGCGTGATCCGGAGGGGTGCCATCCCGAAAAGCATATTTCACCGCCCTGGGCAAAAGTGATTATTGCGACCCCTACTAGCCCCACCGCCGCTAGCATCCTCGACCATTGTCCCGGCGGTCCTCAGTTCAGCGTCGGCGATTTCAAATTCCGTTGACAAGCGCCCGTCGCTTTCCGCCGCCGTGGTCTGTCGAAGGACAGCCCGCTTACGTCCAAATTCTATGGTTGACACTGGTGGAGGCCGAGACAATTATTTTCACGGGTAGTCGGGTAGCGTAACTGTGGGGAGGCCCCCATGGACAAAACCGTAGCCCGTCTCAATATCGAGCACTTTCGCAGGAAACTGAACGACGAATTAGACGAGGCTACCCGACAAACGCTGCTGCGCCTGTTGGCTGAGGAAGAGGCAAAATTGGCCCGGCTGACAAACCGGTTATCGGCACCGAAAGAAGTAATAGGTCGGCGCTAGAACGACGCGCGTACGGACAGTGATCGAACTTTGATGCAAGCGGCTTTGCGCCGCATCGCAGGTGCATAGCTGTAGTAGCAGTCTTCTTGCCTTTCAGGTTGGCGAGTCGGAGGCGCCAATGGACCAACGTATCATTATTGCTCAGTTGAACATCGAGCACTACCGCCGCAAACTCGCGACCGAGCAAGTCGAGCAGAGAAGGCAACAGCTTGCCCGCCTGCTTGCCGAGGAAGAAACTAAATTGGCGGCGCTGACCGGCCTGTCTGGGGGAAAAGAGAGCAAGGAAGAATAGCCTTCAAGTCGATCCCTGCCACTCGCGCCAGTGGGTCGGCTGCACGTCAATCCGCTTCTTGGTTTCCGCGTTGATCCAGCTGCCTAGGATGCGCCGGCATGGGAACGCAAGAGCGTGCACACCGTCGTAAGTACTGACGGCCAGTTCGAGGTCGCGGTCGAAGGGCGCGGTGGCTATTGGCTTCCACTCCATATAGGCATTATCAGACACGCAAAATCCTATATGTTTGATTTTAGATCACTTCCCCTGTGGGGGGCGGCAACGTTAGCGGTTAGTTGGCGCACATCGATTGTTTTTCGGTGACAAATTTCTGCTTTGCTTGGTCACGAAGTTTGTCGCTCATTGTGGGTCCGCGATAAGGCGCGGAGGATGGCGCTGAACTTCGCTAAGCTGCCGAAGCTGCCGGTTGCCAAGCGCTGAAATGCCCAAGAATGACTCAGGATTCGTTTTTGCTGCTTGGCGCGGTATCTGACCACCAGGGCGTTTTCGACTCGCCGGCGGCCGTTTTCTGAGTCATTGCGGGGTCGCCAAAAACCGTTCTCTACCGCTCCTGTCTGTGAATACGGTGAACAACTGAAAGCGCGGTCTTTCTTGGTCTTTCCGACTGAAACCGGCACCGTGTTACACCATACGAACTTAATGCGCCGGGCACTTTGGCCCGCACTGGAGGCTGCCGGGTTAAAGCGCAAATATGGCATGCACTCGCTGCGTCATTTCTATGCTAGCTGGTGTATCAATCGCCGGGAGGATGGGGGGCTGGAGCTACCACTAAAGGTGGTTCAGACGCGGCTGGGGCACGCCAGCAGTGTGATGACGCTGGATGTCTACGGCCATCTGTTCCCGAGCGACGACGATGGAACCGAACTTACGGCGGCAGAGCGGTCGCTGTTCGCGACCTAGACGCGACATAAACGCGACATACGGGCAAAAATGCTAGTAAATCCAATGCTTGTAGGCATCCTGCTAAGCCCCACCAACCGAACGCCAATGCATCGCCGAACCATCTCGTGAGCCGAGCAGAAAAAACCGTGCGAAAATCCGCGATCCGGGCCGCGATCACCGGCGTTCACGGCTATGTGCCACCCGACGTGCTGACCAATGCTCAATTGGCGGAAATGGTTGAGACGAGCGATGAATGGATTGTCGAGCGTACCGGCATCAAAGAGCGGCGTATCCTCAAGGCCAAGGGTGCCGGCACGTCGCATATGGGCGCGCAAGCCGTCCGCGGACTTTTGGAAAAGACCGGCACGGCGCCGCAAGACGTCGAGCTCTTGATCTGCGCAACGACCACACCGGACCTTGTATTTCCTTCCACCGCCAATCTGATTTGTGAAATGTGCGGTATCCGGTCGATCGGAAGCTTCGACGTGCAGGCGGCCTGTTCCGGTTTCGTGTACGCGCTGACCATTGCCTCGCAATTCATCGAGAACAAAAAATACCGCAAGATCGTGGTGGTCGGCGCCGACAAAATGTCAGCGATCATCGACTATACCGACCGCGCCACCTGCGTATTGTTCGGCGATGGCGCGGGCGCGGTGCTGCTCGAACCGAACAAGAAATACGGCATCATCGACAGTTTAATCTGCTCCGATGGCTCGGGCATGCCGCATTTGCACCAAAAGGCCGGCGGCAGCCGAATGCCGCCGACGGCGGAGACGGTCGCCAAGCGCTTGCACTTCGTGCATCAAGAAGGGGCCGCCGTGTACAAATTCGCGGTCGCGCGCATGGCTGAGGTCACCTCCGAACTGATGCAGCGCAATCGGCTGACCAGCGAGAAGGTTGATTGGCTGGTGCCGCATCAGGCCAATCGGCGCATCATCGAGGCGACGGCCGAGCGCATGAAACTGCCGCCCGAGCGCGTCATGGTCACGATTCACAAATACGGCAATACCACCGCGGCGACGATTCCCTTGTGTTTGTGGGATTACGAAAGCAAGCTCAAAGCCGGTGACCGTATGATCCTTACCGCGTTTGGCGGCGGATTTACCTGGGGCGGCGTGTACCTGACCTGGGCGTACGATCCAAAGCACAGCGAGCAGCGCCGGGCGGCGCGGCCCGGCGACTGACGGTGAAGGAGCGCGGAATTGGTTGTGACGGCTGCGCTTCTCCTTCTGACGCTTGAGGCCGCATCTGCGGACCTCGTTTCACCATCAGCCTGAAGCGCAGCACCCAAAATCTTTTAGCTATCCACAAGCTGCCGGCCGATTACCCCATCTTTCATGGGTAAAAGCAGACATCGCAAATTCGCGCCATCATGTCCGCTTGTGACCGATAGCGGACATCGCAAAAAAGAGCACGACCGGAACTCAGACGAGCGCCAGAACACCTGCGACGACAGGTTCCGCGAGAAAGAAATTTGATGCAGATCAAGGACGCAAAATACCAATCGGTAGCTCCATGTAGGCCCGGCTCAAATCCGAGGTAGTGCGTTGGATCGAGGTGGCGCGGAAGGCGGGGCTTAAGCCGGAGTGAAGCTAGAACCGCACCGCTGCGGACGGTGGCTGGTGCGCCGGGAGAATGGGATG
>Ga0187778_10002147_pt1 | contig 13533 bp, 11 predicted proteins | sample 1015_Q2_SP5_20_M_FD_132418 | JGI IMG/M metagenome (GOLD analysis project Ga0187778, IMG submission 132418) | Tropical peat soil microbial communities from peatlands in Department of Meta, Colombia - 1015_Q2_SP5_20_MG | ecosystem: Environmental > Terrestrial > Soil > Wetlands > Peat | place... | reverse complement strand
CTGCGTGTTCGAGCTTGTGTACTTCTCGCGCCCCGACAGCCTCATCTTCGGCGAGAGCGTGGACCAGTTCCGGCGCAGCCTCGGCCGGCAGCTGGCCCGCGAGCAGCCGGCGCCGGGCTGCGACTGCGTGTTCTCGGTGCCGGACTCCTCCAACGCGGCGGCCCTCGGCTTCTCCGACGAGTCGGGGATTCCGCTCGAGCACGCGCTGATCCGCAACCACTACGTCGGCCGGACGTTCATCCATCCGGTGCAGGCCGGGCGCGACGCCAAGGTGAAGATCAAGTACAACACCGTCCGCGAGGTGCTGGCGGGCCGCCGGGTCGTCGTGGTGGACGACTCCATCGTGCGCGGCACCACCAGCCGCGGGCTGGTGGAGATGATCCGGCGCGCCGGCGCCGGCGAGGTGCACTTCCGCGTCGCGTCGGCCCCCATCGTCGGTCCCTGCTACTACGGCATCGACACGCCGGAACGCGACGAGCTGATCGCCGCCACCCATTCCGTCGAGGAGATCCGCGGCTTCCTCGGCGTGGATTCCCTCGGGTACCTGTCGCTCGAAGGGATGCTCGGCGCCGGCACGCGCGACGCCGGCCGCTTCTGTCACGCCTGTTTCTCCAGGCACTACCCCACGCCCGTGCCGGCCGAGGCCGCCAAGCTGCGCCTCGAGGCCGGGCTCGAACCAACCCACAAGGGTCCGTCATGAGTCGCTACGTCTACTCGTTCGGCGCGGGACGCGCCGACGGCTCCGCCAAGATGAAGAACGTGCTCGGCGGCAAGGGCGCCAACCTCGCCGAGATGACCAACCTCGGCATTCCCGTACCCCCCGGCTTCACCATCAGCGCCGAGCTGTGCAACGCCTACATCGCCGACAAGACCTACCCGCCCGAGCTGAAGGGCGAGGTCGAGACCGCCCTGAAGCGGGTCGAGGAAATGATGGGCCGGAAGTTCGGCGCGGCCACCAAGCCGCTGCTGGTCTCGGTGCGCTCGGGCGCCGCGGTGTCGATGCCCGGCATGATGGACACGATCCTGAACCTCGGCATGAACGACGCCGTGGCCGCGGCGCTGGCCAAGGAAACCGGCAACCCGCAGTTCGCCTACGACGCCTACCGGCGGTTCGTGCAGATGTACGGCGACGTGGTGCTGGGCCTCAAGGGCAGCCGCAGCCCGTTCGAGCCGCTGCTGGCCGCGAAGAAGAAGGCGAAGCGGGTGGAGCGCGACATCGACCTGCCGGCCGAGGACATGAAGGCGCTGGTGGGTGAGTACAAGGAGGCGCTGAAGAAGCTCCTGCCCTCGGGCTTCCCCGAGGACCCGCAGGCGCAGCTGTGGGGCGCGATCGAGGCGGTGTGGCGCTCGTGGATGGGCGACCGCGCGGTGGCGTACCGGCGCATCCACCACGTGCCCGAGACGCTGGGGACCGCCGTCACCGTGATGGCGATGGTGTTCGGGAACTTCGGCGAGGACTCCGGCACCGGCGTCGCGTTCACCCGCGACCCCTCGACGGGCGAGAAGCGGTTCTTCGGCGAGTTCCTGGTCAACGCGCAGGGCGAGGACGTAGTGGCCGGCATCCGGACGCCCGAGCCGGTGGCGCTGATGGAGAAGAAGTTCCCGCCGGCGTACCGGCAGCTGGTCGAGACGTACCAGCGGCTCGAGCAGCACTACAAGGACATGCAGGACCTGGAGTTCACGGTCGAGCGCGGCAAGCTGTTCCTGCTCCAGACACGGAATGGGAAGCGGACCGGCGCGGCGGCCGTGCGGGTCGCGGTCGAGATGGCCGAGGAGGGGATGATCACGCAGCAGGAGGCGCTGCTCCGCGTCTCGCCGGATGCGCTCGACCAGCTGCTCCACCCGATGGTGGATCCCGCGGCCAAGGTCTCGGTGCTGGCGACCGGGCTCCCGGCTTCCCCGGGCGCCGCGGCCGGCCAGGTGGTGTTCGAAGCCCACGAGGCGTTCGAGTGGGCGAAGGACGGCAAGGCCGTCATCCTGGTCCGGGCCGAGACGTCGCCCGAGGACATCAAGGGCATGGCCGCGGCCAAGGGCATCCTCACGGCGCGCGGCGGCATGACGTCCCACGCCGCCGTGGTCGCCCGCGGCATGGGCAAGTGCTGCGTGGTCGGCGCCAAGGCGGTCGAGGTGGACGAGGCGGGCGGCGTGTTCCGCTCCAACGGCCGGACCGTCAAGCGCGGCGACTGGGTGACGCTCGACGGCTCCACCGGCCGGGTGATCGACGGCCAGGTCAAGCTGGTCGAGCCCAAGCTCTCCGGCCACTTCGAGACATTCATGCAGTGGGCCGACCGCGAGCGGAAGATCGCGGTGCGGACCAACGCCGACACGCCGGGCGACGCGAAGCGGGCGCGCGACTTCGGGGCGCAGGGCATCGGGCTCACGCGCACCGAGCACATGTTCTTCGAGGGCGACCGGATCGCGGCGATGCGCGAGATGATCGTCGCCCGCGACGTCGCCGGACGGAAGAAGGCCCTCGCCAAGCTGCTGCCGATGCAGCGCAGCGACTTCGAGGGGATCTTCACGGCGATGGACGGCTACCCGGTCACCATCCGACTGCTCGACCCGCCGCTCCACGAGTTCCTGCCGCACGAGCCCGACCTCGTGGAGGCGCTCGCCAGGCAGATGGGCATCAGCGCCGAGCAGCTGGCGGCGATCGTCGAGTCGCTGCGCGAGGCCAACCCGATGCTCGGGCACCGCGGCTGCCGCCTCGGCATCACCTACCCCGAGATCACCGAGATGCAGGCGCAGGCGATCTTCGAGGCCGCGGTCAACGTGGCCGCGAAGGGCGTGAAGGTGATTCCCGAGGTCGAGGTCCCGCTGGTCGCCACCGTCGCCGAGTTCAAGAACCAGGAGGCGATCGTGCGCCGCGTCGCCGCCGAGGTGTTCGCCCGGGCCAAGCGCGAGGTGCACTACCTGGTGGGCACCATGATCGAGCTGCCGCGCGCCGCGCTGACCGCCGACGAGATCGCGCAGGCGGCCGAGTTCTTCTCGTACGGCACCAACGACCTCACGCAGACCACGTTCGGCCTGTCGCGCGACGACGCCGGGCGGTTCCTCCCGGCCTACGTCGAGGCGGGCCTCCTCGCCAACGACCCGTTCCAGGTCCTGGACCAGCAGGGCGTCGGCAAGCTGATCAAGCTCGGCATCGAGCTGGGCCGGAGCGTGCGCAAGGACCTGATGGTCGGCATCTGCGGCGAGCACGGCGGCGAGCCTTCGAGCGTGATGTTCTGCCACCGCGTCGGGATGAACTACGTGTCCTGCTCCCCGTTCCGCGTGCCGATCGCCCGGCTGGCGGCGGCGCAGGCGGCGCTGCAGGACAAGGGCGTCGAGGACCGCACGGGCGCGACCGTGTGACGATGGCGAGGCTGCCCGCGCCTGGCGGCGCAGGGCCACACTGGAGGAAAGGCACATGAAGCGACGCACGACGTTCCGTTTGCTCGGGGCCGCCGGCTTCGCCCTGGCGGTCGCGGCCGGGTCGGTCCCGCGTCCGCTCGCCGCTCAGGCGGCGGACTCCGGCCAGGCCAAGGCCGACTCGGCCAAGGCCGCCGCGACCACGGCTCAGGCCGCGACCCAGCTCGCCCAGCGCACCGGCGTGCCGGGCTACCTGCTGGCACACCCGCGGGCGGTCAACCTCACGCCCAAGCAGGTCGACCGGGTGCGCGAGGTGGAGAGCTGGCTGGTCGGGCAGGACACGACCCTCCGGGCCCAGTGGAAACAGATCACCGGCGGGCGTCCGCTGCGCGACATCCCGCCGGCGGACCGCCACCGGCTCGGGCCGCAGCTCCAGCCCATCATGCAGCAGCTGAGGGCCAACAACGCCGCCGCGCTCGACTCGGTGGACGCGATCCTCAGCCCGCGGCAGCAGCAGAAGCTGCAGACCGTGCTCGCCGAGTACCGGCAGCAGGCGCAGCGCCGCGCGCACGCCGGCACCCAGACACCCGCGCAGCACTAGCTCGCGGGCGCGTCGGGAAACGGGCCGGGTCGCCTTGGGCGGCCCGGCCCGCTCCCTTTCCCGCCCCGGCTCGTGCCCGCCGCCCCTGGCCTCTGCCACCCGGCGCCGCGCCGGCCCGCTTAACGGCGCCCGCGGCCGTCCGTCAGATTGGGCGAGGTCGGCAGCGCATGGGAGGGGGTAACGTGAGCACCATCACATCGAGGATCCGCGCGGCGGTGGGAGCCCTCGGCATCATCGCCTGCGCTTCGCCGCTGGCGGCGCAGACACACCGGCACGGCTCCGACATGCGGTACGCCGCGCAGTGGGTCGGCCGCAGTCAGGCGGGGTTCAGGATGCACCGCGCCTGGGCGATGCGGAGCTGGCGCCTCGAGCGGTTCGGGTGGCGCCGCGGCGTGGCGGTCGGGCCGGCTTGGCGGGGTCCGGGCTGGCGGCGGGGCTGGGGGCGGCGTGGCTTTGCGTGGGGCTACGCGCGCCCGTTCCGCCGGGCGTACGTCAGGCCATGGCGCCGAGGCTGGATCGGCCGGCGGTACGGCGCGGGCTGAGCACCGGGCGCCTCGGCATCCCATACCACTAGAAGGCGGGCCGGGCATCCCCTGAGCGGAAGCCCGGCCCGCTTCGCATCCCGATCACGGGACCGTCAGCCGCCGGCGGCCTTCATCCCGACGGCGCCCAGCGCCGCCAGCCCCACCAGCATGATCAGGAACGAGATCACCGCCGCCGTCCAGGCCGCGCCGTTGGAGACCTTCCCCAGGGTCCTGAGGCCGATGGCCGTGATGACGAGCTGCCAGATGGCGAGCGGGCCGATGCCGGCCAGGAACAGCCGCAGGAAGGCGCTCACCGTCGCGTCCGACGGCAGCAGCAGGTCCGCACCGAACGACACCTGCACGTCCCACACCGACTGGATGGAGTCCACACCGCGGATCGAGAGTGCGATCCAGGTCAGGATCTGCTGGAGAATGGCGATGGGCCAGGCGAAGATGGCGACGGTCAGCATCTTCTTGAACGTGGCCTGACCTCCGAACACCATCAGGACGATGTAGAAGATGCCGGCGGCGATGCAGCACAGGATCAGCACCGTGACGGCGCCGCCCACCACCCCGAACAGCGTCCTGGCGATGCTGGCGCCACCGGGAGGAATGGGCTGCCCCATCTTCTGCAGCACCAGGTCCCGCACGCGCATCTGGAACGGCCGCTGCAGGATCTGCAGGACGGCGAAGAGCAGGCTCACCACGATCCACGGCATCCAGAAGGTCGGCGCCTCCTGCTGCTCCTCGAACACCGCCTTCGGCGCGAACGGCGCGCGCACGAGGCGCCACAGGTCCGTGAGCACGGGGGTGTACGCGGGGGCCGGTGCGGCCTGCGGCTGCGGTGCTGCCATGCAAGCTCCGGGTAGAAGTTCGCCACCGAAGCTACGCGCCCGTCCGAAAAGCGAAAGGGCGTCCGCGGCCGGACGCCCTGGAAGGAACCCCGATCGGCTGGCTGGTGAGTGGAGGCGCGGGGAATCGAACCCCGGTCCGAGCAGCGATCCGCAGCAGCTTCTACGTGCGTAGCTCGCGATTCAGGCTGCGACGACGGGCCGGCTCACGAGCAGCCTGCCTGCAGTCCCGCCCCGGTGACATCTCGCCGTACGCGCCGTGGCGCCACGCACGACCAGCCTGACTTTGCGATACCCGAGCGTCGCCTCAGGCGGGCTCCCTCTCGGGCAGGTGCATAAGGCGGTTAAGCCTTACGCAGCCAGCGCATACTCCGCGTTGGCATTTGAAGCGTTCCCAGAGGTTTAGCGAGGATCCAGGAACCTCGGCACGCCGCCACCGCCCCACGATACCCGTCGAATCCTGTCGCCCCCGGGGCGAACGCCGAAATCTAGCCGCGCTACCCCGTGGTCGCCACGACGCGGTCACGCCCCTGGTTCTTGGCCCGGTAGAGCGCGCGGTCGGCCGTCGACATCAGGTTCTCGGGGCTGGGGATCGGCACCGGCGACGCCGAGACGCCGCAGGACAGCGTGAGGGTGTGGTCCGCGCCCTGGTAGCGGAACGGCCGCTGCGCCAGCAGCGACCGCAGCCGCTCGGCCACCTCCATCCCGAGCGACAGGTCGGCCCCCGGCAGCCAGACGGCGAATTCCTCGCCTCCGATGCGCGCCGCCACGTCGGCGCCCCGCAGCGCCGTCTTCAGCAGACTGGCGAAGTGCTTGAGCGCGGCGTCGCCGGCCGGGTGCCCCAAGGTGTCGTTGATGCGCTTGAAGAAGTCGAGGTCCAGCAGGACCAGGGCCGAGCGGCCCGCGTCCGCCGTCGCCATGGCGCGCTTGAGGGCCCGCCGGTTCGCCAGGCCCGTCAGCTCGTCGGTCTCCGCCTGCCGCTCGGCGATCGCCACGGCGTGCGCCGGCCCGAGCACGGGTGAGAACCGCCGCGACAGCTTCTCCAGCTCCTCGACCACGGCGCTCGGCGTCAACGGCGGCTCGCCGAGCGCCAGCACCGCGCCGTCCACGCGCGAGCCGAAGCGGAGCGGCACCGCGACGCCGCCCCGCAGCGGACGGCGCCGATCGCGCGGGCCGGTCTGCACCACGGTTTCGTGCGCCAGCGCGACGGTCGGGGTGGCGTCGGTGATCGCCCGTCCAGCCGACGAATCGGGGTCGACGGGATAGCCGATCAGGCGCGGGTCGCAGCCGGCGGACACGGCGACGATGGCGATGGGGCCGCCATCCGCGTCACGCATCACCACGACGCACGGCAGACCGACCTGCTCCGACGCGCGGTCGGCCAGCACCCGGGCGAGGTGATCGAGCTTGGCGTCCGCCGGCAGGCCGGTGGCGGCGTCCGCCGCCCGCAGCGTCGCCCCGGAGGCCGGCGCCGGATCCGGCGACCCGGGGCGCCGCACGAACACCGCCACGGCCGCGGCCCAACCGCCCGCGGCGCCCAGCGCCATGCCGAACACCCACAGCGCGAGGCCGCTCACGCGGGAACGAGGACCGCGCCGCCCGCCAGGTACCCGGAGAAGATCCGCTCGACCTCGGCCAGCGTGCCCACCCGGTGCAGCCGCTCCCGCAGCGAGGCGGCGCCCGGCAGTCCGCGCGCGTACCAGCCAAGGTGCTTGCGGAACTCGAGCACCGCCTTTGGCGTGTCGCCCTCCAGCGCCAGCGCCAGGCGCGCGTGCTCGAGCGCGACCCGGAACCGCTCCTCGGCCGTGGGCGGCGGCGGCGCGGGGCGCCCGTCCAGCAGGGCCCGCGCGTCGCGGAAGATCCACGGATTGCCGAACGAACCGCGCGCGATCATCACCCCGGCGCAGCCCGTCTGGCGGTGCATCCGCACCACGTCGTCCGCCGTGTTCACGTCGCCGTTGCCGATCACCGGGATGCGGAGCGCCGCGGCGACGGCGGCGATCTCGTCCCAGCGCGCGCTGCCGCCGAACATCTGGGTGCGGGTGCGCGCGTGCAGGGTCAGCATCCGTGCGCCCGCGTCCTCGCAGCGGCGCGCGATCCCGACCGGGTCGCGCTGCGTCTCGTCCCACCCGGAACGGATCTTCACCGTCACCGGCAGCGGCGTCGCGGAGACGACCCTGCGGATGATGCGCTGGACGAGGTCGAGGTCCTTCAGGCACCCCGAGCCGCCGTTCCGCTTCACCACCTTCTTCACCGGGCAGCCGAAGTTGATGTCCACGTACTCCGGCGCGAACGCCTCGGTCACCAGCGCCGCCGCCTCGGCCATCGCCGCGGGCTCCGCACCGAAGATCTGGATCCCGATGGGCCGCTCCTCCGCGTCGAACGACGCCATCCGCAGGGTGCGCTCGCTCCCGCGCCGCAGCCCCTCCGAGGAGAGGAACTCCGACACCACGACGTCGGCCCCGAACCGGCGGCACACCCGCCGGAACGGCGCCTCCGAGACACCGGCCATCGGGGCCAGGAACAGCGGCACCGCCGCCGCGACGGGGAACGGGAAATCCATAGCGCCGCAAGCTATGCGGCCCCTCCGGGGGAGGCAACGGCGCGTTTGACCGACTCCGCGCCATCCGATACCTTTGGGCATGCTGCTACGAGAATTCCTGCGTGACGACGCGATCAGCCTGTCCCTGGCCGCCCGCGGCAAGGACGACGTCCTGAAGGAGCTGATCAAGCTCCTCCGGCTCGACGACAAGGCGGAGGCGATGCTCTACAAGATGCTCAAGCGCCGGGAGAACCTCGGCTCGACGGGCATCGGCCGCGGCATCGCCATCCCCCACTGCCGCTCCCTGGTGGTGAACAACCTGCGGCTGGCGTTCGGCCGGCGCCTCGAGGGCGTCGAGTACAAGTCCATCGACGAGAAGCCGGCGCAGTTCTTCTTCCTCATCGTCGCGCCGCCGCTCGAGGTGTCGAACCAGTACCTGCCGGTGCTGGGCAAGATCGCGCAGTTCGCCAAGGAGCCGGACGTGCCCGGGCGGCTGGCGTCCATCAAGACGCCCGCCGAGTTCCTGCAGCTGCTGGAAGAGAAAGGACTGTAGATCGCAGAGCCGTTCCCGCTCTACTCCCACTCGATCGTGGCCGGGGGCTTGGACGAGACGTCGTAGACCACCCGGTTCACGCCCTTCACCTCGTTGATGATGCGGGTCGCGATCCCACCCAGCACGTCGTGCGGGAACTGGTACCAGTCGGCCGTCATCCCGTCCTGGCTGGTGACCGCCCGCAGGGCCACGACGTCGGCGTAGGTCCGGAAGTCGCCCATGACGCCGACGCTGCGCACCGGCAGCAGCACCGCGAACGCCTGCCAGATGTCGTCGTAGAGGCCGGCGGCGCGGATCTCCTCCAGGTAGATCGCGTCGGCGTGCTGCAGCGTGGCGACGCGCGCCGCGTCCACCGGACCCAGGATCCGGACGGCGAGCCCCGGCCCCGGGAACGGGTGCCGCCGCACGATCTCCTCCGGGAGCCCTAGCTCGCGGCCGACCTGGCGGACCTCGTCCTTGAACAGCTCGCGCAGCGGCTCGATCAGGGCGAACGGCAGGTCCGGCCGCAGCCCGCCGACGTTGTGGTGTGTCTTGATCGTGGCCGAGGGACCGCCGCGCGGCGAGACCGACTCGATGACGTCAGGGTAGAGCGTGCCCTGCACCAGGAACCCCACGTCGCTGCCGACTTCGCGGGCCGCCTCCTCGAACACGTCGATGAAGGTGTGGCCGATGCGCCGCCGCTTCTCCTCGGGCTCGACGATCCCCGCCAGCTCGCCCAGGAAGCGGTGCGACGCGTCCACCACCCGCAGATCGGTGTCCAGCTCTCCACGGAAGGTGCGCTCCACCTGCTCGCGCTCCCCGCGCCGCAGCAGTCCGTGGTCCACGAAGATGCAGGTCAGGCGCCGGCCGATGGCGCGCTGCACCAGCGCCGCCGCCACCGCCGAGTCCACTCCGCCGGACAGGCCGCAGATCGCCCGGCCCTTCCCCACGCGCCCGGCCACCTCACGCACCGTGCGCTCAACGAAGTGGCCCGGCGTCCAGTCGGGCCTGGCGCGGCACACGCGGAACAGGAAGTTCTGGATGATCTCGGCGCCGCGGCGGGTGTGGGCGACCTCGGGATGGAACTGCACCCCGAGCAGCGGCCGCTCGCAGTGCCGGAACGCGGCGACCGGCGTGTTGCCGCTCCGCGCCAGCACCTCCCACCCGGCGGGCGGCACGTCCACGCGATCGCCGTGCGACATCCACACCGGCGTGCGAGAGCCGGCGGCGAAGCCCTCGAACAGGCCCTCGCCCTTCAGGACCTCGATCTCGGCACGCCCGTACTCGCGCTCGCCCGACGGCCGCACCTCGCCGCCCGCGAGCTGCGCCAGCAGCTGCATCCCGTAGCAGATGCCGAGCACCGGCACGCCCATGTCGAGCAGCGCCGGGTCCACCGTCGGCGCATCCGCGTCGTACACGGAGCTGGGGCCGCCCGAGAGGATCACGCCCACCGGCGCGAACGCCCGGATCCACGCGGCGTCCTTGCCGGGCGGGTGGATCTCGCAGTAGACGTGCGCCTCCCGCACCCGCCGGGCGATGAGCTGGGTGTACTGCGCGCCGAGGTCGAGGATCAGGACCCGCTGGGCCGCGCTCACGCGCCCGCTCCGCCCGGTGCGCGGGCCGCCGCGGCCGCCGCCGTCAGTACGCCTTGGCCCAGACCGCCTCCACCACCGAGGGCTTCCCGCACCATGCGCACTTCGCGGGCGGCGTGGGCGAGCGGAATTCCTCGTCGGGCAGCACCCGCACCGTGGCCTTGGTCGCGTCCTTGATGCCCGTCTCGCAGTCGGCCGCGCCGCAGTAGCCGCCGTAGGCGAAGCCGCCCGGCCCCGCCATCATCGCCACCAGCTCGTCCCTGGTGACGTTGCGCCGCGTGCTGGCCTCGCGCCGCTCGCGCGCCGCCTCGTACAGGGCCGACTGCATCTCGGCCAGCGCGCCGCGCACCCCGTCCACCAGTCCCGCGAGCGGGATCGGGGCCTTGCCGCCGGTGCGGCGCGCCGCGAACACCTGGCTCTTCGCCACGTCCTTCGGCCCCACCTCGAGGCGCAGCGGGACGCCCCTGCCCTCCCACTCGTAGTACTTCGCCCCCGGCTTCATCCCCTCGCGTGCGTCCAGCTCGACGCGAACGCCGGCCGCCCGCAGCGCGCTCGCCGCCTGGTCGGCGGCCGCGCCCACCGCCTGACGCTCGGCGTCCGACCTCCAGATCGGCACGACCACCACCTGGACCGGCGCGAGCCGCGGTGGGCACACGATCCCCACGTCGTCGCCGTGCGTCATCACCAGCCCGCCGATGAGACGGGTGGACACGCCCCACGAGGTGTTCCACACGAAGTCGAGCCCGCCCTGCGCCGTCTGGTACTGCACGCCGAACGCGCGGGCGAAGTTCTGCCCCAGGTGGTGCGACGTCCCGGCCTGGATCGACTTGTTGTCCTGCATCAGCGCCTCGACGGCGTAGGTGCGCACCGCGCCGGCGAACTTCTCGCTGTCCGTCTTCACGCCCGTGATGACCGGCATCGCCATCCACTCCTCGGCGAAGCGCCGGTACACGCCGAGCATCCGCCGCGCCTCCCGCTCCGCGTCGGCCTCGTCGACGTGCGCGGTGTGACCCTCCTGCCACAGGAACTCGGTGGTCCGCAGAAACAGCCGCGTCCGCATCTCCCAGCGGACGATGTTCGCCCACTGGTTGATGAGCAGCGGCAGGTCGCGGTAGGAGTGGATCCACTTCGCGAACGAGTCGTAGATGATGGTCTCGGAGGTCGGCCGGATCACCAGCGGCTCCTCCAGCTCCTTCCCGCCGGCCCGGGTCACCACCGCCACCTCGGGTGCGAAGCCCTCGACGTGCTCCGCCTCCTTCTCCAGGAAGGACTGCGGGATGAACACGGGGAAGTAGGCGTTGCGGTGCCCCGTCTCCTTGAACATCCCGTCCAGCGCGCCCTGCATCAGCTCCCAGATGGCGTAGCCGTTGGGGCGGATCACCATGCAGCCGCGCACCGGCGAGTAGTCGGCCAGCTCGGCGCGCATCACCGCGTCGTTGTACCAGGCGCTGAAGTCCTGGGCCCGCGGCGTGATGCCCTGTTCCTGGCTCACCGAGCCGCCCCCGCCCCCGGCGTCCGCCGGTGGACCGGCAGGTCCGCCATGAACTGCACACTCGTCGCGTGGGGCCCGCGGGCGTTGGCCGCGCTTACCGCGTTCCACCCCGCCGCCGGCGTCCACTGCAGGATCACGAACGGGATCATCGCCATCCCCGCCGGATGCGCGCCGTGCGCGGCCGTCGGCGCGTTGAAGCCCAGCACGCGGATCGCCGCCAGCGAGCTGTCCTGCTTGCGCTGCGCGTCGAGCACGTCATCGAGCGCCTGTTGCTGGGCCGAGCGGTCCATCTCGGGCGCCAGCAGGATGCTGAGACTGATCCGCTCGACGCCGGGAGCCACCGTGTCGCGCAGCCGCGCGAACACCGAGTGCATCGGCCCGGGCGCCGCGCCCGGCGCCATCGCGGCGGCCTGGTCCGCGCCGCCCGCCGGCCGCGCCGGCTGGTTGCCGTGCTCCACGGCGCAGCCCGCCAGCGCGAGTGCGACCGGGAGGAAGGCGATCCTAGAACGCATAGTCCTTGACCAGTTGAGTGAGAGCCACCCGCTGCTCCGCGCCCGAGTCGAGCCGCCGCACCACGGCCTCGCCCGCCGCCCGCTCGGTCGCGCCGATGACGACCGCGGCGCGCGCGCCCCGCGCGGCCGCCAGCTCGAGCTGCTTGCCGACCGCCTGCTTCTTGAGCGCGAACTCGACGGCGAGGCCGCGATCGCGCAGCGCGTGCGCCAGGCCGAGGGCCGCGGGCCGGTCGTCGTCCCCCACCGCGGCGACGAAAACGGCCACCGCCGGATCCGCCCGTGAGGGGCCGTCGCGCTCGCCGATCAGCTCGCCCAGCACGACGTCGCCCATCCCGAAGCCGACGCACGGCAGGTCCACGCCGCCCACCTGCTTGAGCAGGTCGTCGTAGCGGCCGCCGCCGCAGATCGCGCGCAACGACCGCCTGGCGTCGAACAACTCGAACACGACGCCGGTGTAGTAGGCGAGTCCGCGGACGATCCGGAAGTCCACGTCGACGAACGCCGCGAGCCCCATCGCCTCCAGCGCCTGGAGGCACTCCCGGAGCGGCGCGGCGGCGGCGCGCTCGAGCAGACGCTCGGGCGCCCCGAGCCCGGCCACGAACCGGGTCAGAGCGTCGCCGCTCCCGGGCGGCGGGGCGTGCTCCTTCAGCCACTCGGCCACCGCCTCGGGGTTCCGCTCCAGCTTGTCGATCGCGCCGAGCGCCCCCGGAACGTCGCCGGGCGCGAGGCCGACCTCGCTCACCAGGGCGTCGGTGAGGATGCGGCGATCCGACAGCCGCGCCCGCACGTCGCCGGGGCCGAAGCCGAGTGCGCGGACGATGTCGATCGCGGCGCCGATCACCTCGGCGTCGGCCAGCGGCCCGGCCTCGCCGATGATGTCCATGTTGAGCTGGAAGTGCTCGCGCAGCCGCCCGCGCTGCTGGCGTTCGTAGCGGAACAGCTGGGGGATCGAGAACCAGCGGATGGGCTTGCGGAGCTGGGCCGCGCGCTGGGCCACCATTCGCGCGAGCGTCGGGGTCATCTCCGGCCGGAGCGCGACGTCGCGATCGCCCTTGTCGGTGAACCGGTACAGCTGCTCGACGATCTCGTCGCCGCTCTTCCTGGTGTACAGATCGACCGGCTCCAGCGGCGGCCCGTCGTACTCCTCGAAGCCATACCGCGCCGCGACGTCGCGCCAGGCCCCGAAGATGCGCCGGCGCCGCGCCAGGGCGTCGGGAAACACGTCGCGAAACCCCGGCAGGGCGCTCGGTGGCATGGGAGAATCTACCCGAGCGGCGGAGCGCCGGGCAAGCGACGCATCGCGTCGCCGACCGTGTGAAACGAGCCGGTGACGAGCACCGTCGTGCCCTCCCGCGCCGCGCCGTCGAGCGCGCGTGTGAAATCCGGCTGCGCCGCCACCGCCAGTCCCTCCGCCGCGGCCCACGCCGACACTTCGGCGAGGTCCCAGACGCGATCCGGAGGCGCGCTGGGCGCGCAGGTGACGACGAGGCGGTCCACGGACCTGCCGAGCGCGCCCAGCATCTCGCGCCACGCCTT
>Ga0187778_10002146_pt1 | contig 13537 bp, 12 predicted proteins | sample 1015_Q2_SP5_20_M_FD_132418 | JGI IMG/M metagenome (GOLD analysis project Ga0187778, IMG submission 132418) | Tropical peat soil microbial communities from peatlands in Department of Meta, Colombia - 1015_Q2_SP5_20_MG | ecosystem: Environmental > Terrestrial > Soil > Wetlands > Peat | place... | reverse complement strand
CGCCCGAGCAACGGGAGCAAGTCCTGGGACTGGTCGAGATCCGCCAGGTCTTTCGCGTCTCCAAGGTCGGCACGATTGCCGGCTGCATGGTGCTCGACGGGCTGGTCAAGCGCACCGCGCAAGCGCGGTTGCTGCGCGACAATGTGGTGATCTGGACCGGCGAGATCGACTCTCTGAAGCGCTTTAAGGATGATGTGCGCGAGGTTAAGGCCGGCTTCGAATGCGGCCTGTCGCTCAAAGGCTACGACGACATAAAGGAAGGCGACCAGCTGGAGATCTTCGAGGTCCAGGAGGTCGCGCGTACGCTGTAGTCGGCTGATCCCAAAGCCCGCCCGCGGGTTACCGGGATTCGCCGCGGCGGCAACCGCTTGTGGGTCATATGGTTCGTCCGATCAAATCACCCAACCGCTCGCAGCGTGTCTGCGACCAGATCCAGCGCGACCTGGCCGAATTGATCGCGCGGGAAGTGCGCGATCCACGCGTGGGCATGGTCACGCTCAGCGGCGTCGAACTGACGCCGGATTACGCGCATGCCAAGGTCTTTTTCACGGTCATCGGCTCGGAGCCAGCGGAGGCCGCGGCCGGGCTGAATGCGGCCGCGGGGCACCTGCACAACCTGCTGTTTAAGCGCCTGCGTATTCATACGGTGCCCAGACTGACGTTTGTGCACGACGTTTCGCTGGAGCGCGGCTTTGAAATCGACGATTTGATCCGCCAGGCGCTGCACGGCGCCGGGGAAGGTGCGCCCAACGGCGCGGGCGAATCGCAGATGAAGCGCGAATAGGGTTTGCCGGGAGCATCCGAATGCGGCGCACGGGGGCCGACCTCGTTGACGGCGTGCTGGTGCTGGACAAGCCGGTGGGACTGTCGTCGAACCTGGCTTTGCAAAAGGCGCGCCGGCTGCTGCAGGCGCGAAAGGCGGGGCACACGGGAACGCTCGATCCGCTTGCCAGCGGACTGTTGCCCCTGACGTTCGGCGAGGCAACAAAGTTCTCCGCCGACCTGTTGGAGGCGGACAAGGAATACGAGGCGCAGCTCGAACTGGGCCTGGTCACGAGCACGGGCGACGCCGAGGGGGAGGTCCTTGCGCGCCGCGCCGTGGACGTAACGCGCGCACGGCTCGAAGAGGTATTGGCGCGCTTTGTCGGCGAAAGTCAGCAGGTTCCTCCGATGCACTCGGCGCTCAAGCGCAACGGCCGACCGTTGTACGAGCTGGCGCGCGCCGGAGGCGAGGTCGCGCGCACCCCGCGTCCCATTGTGGTCGCGCGCTTGACTTTGGCAAGCTGGGACGAGCGCCGACCCGTGCTTTCGGTTGCGTGCAGCAAAGGCACCTACGTGCGCGTGCTGGCACAGGACATCGGGGAGGCGCTGGGATGCGGCGCACACCTGGCTGCCTTGCGGCGAACGCGGGTGGGGCCCTTGTTGCTTGCGCAGGCGACAACGCTGACGCAGTTGGAAGGGCAGGCGCTGGCCGAACGGCGGGCGCGCCTGCTGCCGATCGACGCATTGCTAGCGAGCCTGCCTCGCGTCGTGCTCGACACGCAAGCAGCCGCACGCTTGGGGCACGGTCAGTCCGTACGCTGGCTCGACCCCGGTGTGCGCGAGGCCCCGCGGGTACGCGTGTACGACGCGCGCGGCCGCTTGCTGGGTGTTGCACGCTGCCGCGACGGCTGGTTGACGGCAACGCGCTTGGTGGCAACTGCGGCGGCCACCGCCGACCCAGTAAAGAATTTTGCGGAAGAACGCCGAATCGAGGAAGCAACATGACTCCCAGGGCATTGCGCAACATCGCCATCATTGCGCACGTCGACCACGGCAAGACGACCCTCGTCGATAAGCTGCTGTTGCAGTCGGGTACGTTTCGCGAAAACCAGCAGGTGGCCGAGCGCGTGATGGACAGCAACGATCTGGAACGCGAGCGCGGCATCACCATTTTGGCCAAGAACTGCGCGGTCCTTTACGAAGGCACGCACATCAACATTGTCGATACGCCGGGTCATGCCGATTTTGGAGGCGAAGTCGAGCGGGTGCTGTCGATGGTCGACGGCGTGCTGTTGCTCGTCGATGCGGTCGAGGGTCCGATGCCGCAGACGCGCTTTGTGACGCGCAAGGCCCTCGCGCTGGGTCTTAAGCCCATCGTCGTGGTCAACAAGATCGACCGACCCGGGGCACGTCCCGAGTTCGTCGTCAATGCGACTTTCGATTTGTTCGACAAGCTGGGGGCGAGCGAGGAGCAGCTCGATTTTCCCGTTGTGTATGCCTCGGCACTCAATGGCTACGCGGTCGCGTCCCTCGACGAGCTGGCCAGTGTTCGGGAGCGGGGGGAAGGACTTCGGCCCTTGTTTCAGGCGATCTTGCAGCATGTGCCGGTGCGCGACGAAGATCCCGATGGCGCGCTGCAGCTGCAAATCTGTTCGCTCGATTATTCGAGTTATGTCGGCAAGATCGGTATCGGGCGGATCCGACGGGGCCGCATTCGCGCGGGCCAGGAGGTGCTCGTGATCGACGGCCCGCAGGGTACTGCCACGCGTGGGCGCGTCAATCAGGTATTGATGTTCAAAGGGCTGGAGCGCGAAATTGTGGCGGAGGCCGTCGCCGGCGACATCGTGTTGGTAAACGGCATCGAGGCGCTCAATATCGGCTCGACGATCTGTCCCCCGGATACGCCCGACGCGCTGCCGCTGCTGCGGATTGACGAGCCAACACTGGTCATGAATTTTTGCGTCAACACGAGCCCGCTGGCCGGTCGCGAAGGCAAATTCGTCACCAGCCGGCAGCTGCGCGAGCGCTTGGAGCGCGAATTGCGATCCAACGTCGCGCTGCGCATGCGCGAGACGGAGGACGAAACGGTCTTTGAAGTGTCCGGTCGCGGCGAACTGCACCTTACGATCCTCATCGAGAATATGCGCCGCGAAGGCTACGAGCTGGCGGTATCGCGGCCGCGCGTCGTCTACCGCGAAATCCACGGCGAGCGCTGCGAGCCCTTTGAACTGCTTACGGTCGACGTCGAAGAGCAGCATCAGGGCAACGTGATGGAGGAATTGGGGCGGCGGCGAGGCGACCTGATCGACATGCAGTCCGACGGTCGCGGCCGCGTGCGCCTGGAATACCACATCGCGGCGCGCGGACTGATCGGGTTTCAGGGCGAATTCCTGACAATGACACGGGGAACGGGGCTCATGAGTCACGTCTTTGACGACTACGGACCGGTCCGCGCCCCCGATCTTGGCGAGCGCCGCAACGGCGTTTTGATCTCTCAGGACGATGGCGAGGCGGTTGCCTACGCGCTCTGGAAGTTGCAGGAGCGCGGAAGAATGTTCGTTGCGCCCGGCGAGAAACTCTACGAGGGCATGATCATAGGCATCCACGCCCGCGACAACGATTTGGTCGTGAACCCCATCCGCGAGAAAAAGCTCACGAACGTGCGGGCGTCGGGCAAGGACGAACATATCGATTTGACCCCGCCCATCCGGCTGACGCTGGAGTACGCGGTGGAGTTCATCGCCGACGACGAGCTCGTGGAAGTCACGCCGGCAACCATTCGCCTGCGCAAGCGTCTGCTCAAGGAGCACGAGCGCAAGCGTGCGCAACGCGAGGCGGCGTAGTGGTATCGGTTGCGGTGGACGAGCCGTGGCGCGAAGAGGGGAACCGCGTGAACAAAACCGTTGCCTCGCGGCCGCCGCACAGCCCCTGGCGGCTTTGCGTGGCCCCGATGCTCGACTGGACCGATCGGCATTGCCGCAGCTTTCACCGGCTCCTGAGCCCGCACGCGCGCCTCTACAGCGAGATGGTGAGCGCGGGCGCGCTGCTGCACGGGGATCGCGCACGTCACCTGGATTTTGACGTCGTCGAGCACCCGCTGGCCTTGCAACTGGGCGGTTCGGACCCCGCCGAGCTGGCGCAATGCGCGCAGCTCGGCCAAGCTTGGGGCTATGACGAGATTAACCTCAACTGCGGTTGCCCCTCGCCGCGGGTCCAGCGCGGCTCCTTTGGCGCCTGCTTGATGACCGAGCCTCGTCTAGTCGCCGACTGTGTGCGCGCGATCCGCGAGGCGGTCTCCATCCCCGTGACCCTAAAGCACCGAATCGGCATCGAGCGAAGTGAGGACTATGCGCTTGTGCGGGATTTCGTCGGTCACACGTTTGATGCCGGTTGCCGGGTATTTCTGGTGCACGCCCGAAATGCCTGGCTGAGTGCCCTAAGTCCAAAGGAAAACCGCGAGGTGCCGCCACTGCGCTACGAAGTCGCTCGCCAGCTCAAGCGCGATTTCCCCGATGCGACGGTCGTTCTCAACGGCGGTCTGACCGAGGCCGTGCAAATTACCGACGCTTTGACGCAGCTCGATGGCGTGATGCTCGGTCGCATCGCCTATCAGCAGCCGTATTTCCTGGCAGAGCTCGAAAAGGAACTATTCGGCGGCGCACCGACCTTGGTCGGTCCCATGGCCTGGGTGGAGCCGGCGTCGCGCTACCTCGAGCGCGCGGTTGCGCGGGGAGCGACCCCCTGGAGCGTCATTCGCCACACATTAGGGCTCTTCCACGGATGGTCGGGCGCGCGGGCATGGCGCCGCAACTTGTCCGATCCGCGGTTTGTCGCCGAGCACGGCACGGACGCCCTGCGGATCGCGGCCGCCAACATTCGGCCACGCACGGCGCCTGCGCCGGAGGCCATGCGCGCGGAAGGCGTCGCCTAGTGAGTGACGCAGGTCGTCTCGTGCTCGTCTTGGAGGCGGTGCAATTCGAGCTCAATGGACGCGCGCTCGGACGGTGTGGCCGACAACTGATCCTGCTGCGCATATTCGATACGTCGCACCAGATCGTCGCAACGAGCCACGAGGGATTTTTGCTGTTCGCGCGCCAGTTCTTGCGAATGCTCCGGCGTCTTGGCCTGGCCCGCGTTGCCTGAGGGCACAATACTCGTGGCGGGCGCGGTGCTGCTGGCCTTACCGCTACGAAGCGATGCCTTCTCGCTGGTTGCATCGTGCGGCACTTCCACGGCGGGCCGATCGTCAACGGAACGTTCCTTAGCGGTGCCCGTCGGACACGGCTCGTTGGAGTACGTAATGTGGCCGCTCGAGTCCTCGCAGCGGCGCAAGTCGGCACGTGCGGCCGCATCGCTCGTCGCCAGCCCGACGAGGGCCAAAACTCCGATTCCCCACATTGCCGTAATTGTGTTGCGCGCTGCCATCCTTGCTCCCGGATCCACCGTAGGTCCTTGCATTTCACATAGTACTTGCGTCCGCGCAATTGGGGTACTGCCTCGGACGTTTAGATGACCTTACCCGGGTTTAGTAGGCCTTGCGGATCGAGCACCTGTTTGATGCCGCGCATCATTTCGAGCTCCAGCGGTTGTTTGAACTGACGGGCCAGATCGCGGCGCAACTGGCCAAGCCCGTGTTCCGCGCTGATTGATCCGGCGCAGCGTCGCACTGCCGAGTAGACGATTTCGTTGATCTGCGCTTCGAGCTCGAAGGCCACGCGCACCGGACTGCGTTCCTGGGTTCCGACATTAAAGTGCAGATTGCCATCCCCCAGGTGTCCGAAAACCAGCGCCTGAAGCTGCGGGCTCAGGACCCGCAAGGCCGCTTCGGTTTGCGCCACGAATAGTTCCATGGTCGCCAGCGGCAGCGAAATGTCGTGTTTGACATTGCCGCCGCTGCGCGCCTGCGCCTCGGGAATCGCCTCGCGAATCCGCCACAACGAGGCGCAATCGCTCAAAGAGCGGGAAATGATGGCATCGAAGGCCTCTTTGGCCTCGATCGCCGACGCGCAAAGGCGCTCGCAGCGGCGCACGGCGCTCGATTCGTCCTCGTGCTCGGACCACTCGAGCAAGGCCAACCACGGATACTCCGAGTCAAAGGGACGGCGCTGCGGTCCCAAAACGCGCTCGACCAGCCGGACGCAAGCGCCCGACATGACTTCAAAGGCGGTAAGCGCCGGACCCGCGGCATCGCGTGCGCGCTGCAACACGCCGATCGCCGCCCCCAGATCGGGCAGCGCAAGCAAACACACAACCCTTGTCCGGGGAAGCGCGAAGAGCTTCAGGGTCGCCGCGGTGATCACGCCGAGTGTGCCCTCCGAGCCAATGAAAAGCTGCTTAAGGTCGTAACCCGAGTTGTCTTTGCGCAAACCGCGCAGACCGTTCCAGACCTCCCCGCTGGCCAGCACGACCTCCAGACCCAGCGTCAACTCCCGGGCGTTGCCGTAACGCAGTACCTGGGTTCCCCCCGCGTTGGTAGCCAGGTTGCCGCCGATTGTGCAGCTGCCCTGGGAGCCCAGGCTCAGGGGAAACAGTCGATTGCGAGCCAGCGCCGCTTCTTGCACACGCTGGAGCAGGCAACCGGCCTCTACGGTGATCGTGTCTTCGGCCGTATCGATTTGGCGCACGCGATCCATCCGTCGCGTGCACAACACGAGCGCCTTGCCGCTATCGTCGGGCGTTGCGCCCCCGACCAGTCCCGTATTGCCACCCTGTACCACAATCGGCACCGAGTGGTGCGCACACAATTGCACGATCTGCGCGGTCTGCTGGGTCGTTCGGGGATGCGCGACGGCAACCGCGCGCCCGCGGAAGCGACCGCGCCAATCCGTAAGATACGCCTCCATGTCCGGTGCCTGCTCGAGCAGGCCATCGGCGCCGACCAAGCGGCGCAGCTCGTTGATCCAGTTCATGATTCGGGCCGTTCGAAAATTCGCAATCGCGGGGCCTTGTGTGCCGACCTGCGATTGCCCAGTGCTTCGTGCATGGAAAGACCCCAGCCAGCCAAGGCCCGCAGCGCGACGCTCTGGCAAAGACAGGCTTTGGCCTCGGCAATAGGATAATCCGCAGACGGGCATCGCGACGGATGCTGTATCCGTGGGCGATCGCTGCGGCCCAACAATCGGCGTGATGAAAAACATGGAACCTGCAGACCCCCCCTTTGTCGTGGACACGGCTGTCTCGCGTCCTTCCACCGGCTGGCCGCCTCGACTGTTGCGTGCCCGGGAAGTCGTCGAGTTTGCGATCCACAAGGCACGCAAGGCCCAACTGCCGCAGGTCGCGGCGAGTCTGACTTTCTCCTCTGTCTTGGCGCTGGTGCCGCTGCTCGCAGTCGTTTTGGCGCTGTTGACGGCCTTTCCGGTGTTCACCGAATTTCGGGAAACCTTGGAGCGCGAACTGCCCAAGGGTCTGTTGCCGCTCCCCTATGCGCAGACGATTCTCGCTTATCTGGGAGATTTTGCCGCCAAGGCGGCGCGGGTCGGTGCGGCCGGTTTGGCGTTTTTGGCGCTGCCGGCCTTTTCCATGATTCTCACGGTCGACCGAATCTTGAACGACATCTGGCAGGTCCATCGCCGCCGCTCCGTGGTCCAGCGCCTGCTCGTGTACTGGGCGGTGCTCTCCGTCGGTCCGCTGCTGCTGGGAATCAGCCTGAGCCTGACCTCGTATGTCGTCTCGATGTCCGATGCGCGCATCGGCCGCTGGGGCGCGGGAGCGTGGCAACTGTTCGAACTGGCTTCGCCGTTGATCGCGACGGCGGTCTACAGCGTCGTGTACGTTCTTGTACCCAACCGAAAAGTCGCGTGGCGCCACGCACTCACCGGCGGTGTGGTCACCGCCGTCACGGGGGAGCTCATGAGCCGCGGTTTTGCCGCCTATCTCATTCACGGCAGCGTGCTGTCGATTTACGGGGCTTTTGCGGCCTTTCCGATTTTTCTGATATGGATCTATCTGTCGTGGTTGACCTTTTTGTTCGGCGCGGCCATTGCGGCCACGCTGCCGCAATTGCGCTCCACGCGATTTTTCGATACACGGCGGGCCGGCGATCGCGCCGTCACGGCCATTGCGCTGCTTAAACTGCTCCTCGATGCGCGCGGCAACGGTCCGTTGCGAGCCTTGCAGACGCGCGATCTGGCCCGTGCCTTGCGGACGGACGACGAGGAGGTCTCGGCGCTATTGGGCGAACTCGAGACCCTCGGCTATGTGCGCGAACTTGCGACGGGCGGCGAGTCGACTTCCGATGAATGGGTGTTGTCCTGCGATCCGCAGAAGCAGGGACTGGGTCCGGTATTTAACCGCTTTGCCCTGGATCCGCAAAATTCCTTGTTGCTGCGTCCGGAATTGGGCTTGCAAGGATGGCTTGCTCCAGCCTTGCGCGGGGAGTGGCTGCAGCGAGGATTGGCGCAAATCGGCAGCGTGCCGACATCAACCTTGGGCGCGAGCGCAGATGCGCGCAACGGGTAACGCAAGCATCGGATCAGGGGCCGGCCCGTGCCGCTGCCGCACCGGCCGAGCCGGCGGGGCCTTTGGCCAAAAGACAAGTTCCGGTCGTTAGCGTGATGCGCTCCGCGTCCAGCAGCGCACCAAACTGTGCGCTGGCGAGCGCGGCGAACTCCATCGGCCGGGCGCCCGCCAACGCGTCGCCCCGCGGTGCGCGCGTGGCCGGATGCGTCATCAGGACACAAGCCTCCGGGCCGTCGTGGAGCCATTGCTTGAGACGCCGCCAGTACCTGCCCGCGTCGGCACGAAAATCGTATACGCCGACGAGGTAGGCGTTGATCGCAAAATCGGATGCGGCGGCCAGGGCCCGCAGTTGCCGGTCGCCCAGCGCCGCGATGCCGCGGGCTTTGATATCGCGCACGCTCGCGGGCGGCCGCGTGCTTCGCAGCCAAGGCAAGTCGGTGCCGTATCGACGCCGCAGGGCGCTTACCAACGCCTCGCGCACGATGGCGAACTGGTGGACATGCTGGTGGCCGTCGACATAGTCGGGCCGACGATTCATCGCGTCCTCGAAGGCATCCAGTTGGTGCTCGATGGTGGCGCGCAGAGGGCCAAGAGGCACCGCGCCAACGGCGCAGCGCGCGATCAATTCCCCCAGCGGCCAAACGGCGCCGGCGCGCTGCGCAAGGGCCTGGGTGAGGTTCAGGTGCAATCCCACATCAAAGCGCGCCGGCGACGCACCCTTTACCCGAGCAAGCTGTGCGCGCACCCGCTGTGCAGCCGAACGCCAAAATGGCGAATCGACCAGCGCACTGGTCGCGGTGATGCGCCCGCGCTCGATCAGCTCCAAAATGCCCTCGACCGCGCCTTCGTCGATCGCAAAGTCATCCGCGCAGGCGATCCAGTGGCGCGGCTTAGGGCCGGGCGTTGGCGCCAAGGCGCCGGTCACCGTGGCGGCGCCGAGAGCGACGTCATCGGCGTTTCCATCGGGCTGACACCAAAGCGTCGGGCAACGATATATCGGGGCCGCGACTTCACTTCCTCGTACACGCGACCCAGGTATTCGCCCAGCACGCCGATAAACAGAAGCTGGACCCCGCTCAAAAGTGTTATGCCGACCACGATCGTGGCCCAGCCGGCGACATCGCTGCCGTTCAGGAGATGGTCGACGATAACCCACGCTCCATAGGAAATGGCGAGAACGGCCAGCACGAATCCCAGCCCGCTTGCCAGGCGCAGGGGCAGGTTCGAAAATGCCGTGATGCCCGAAGCGGCCAGGGAAAAGAGCGCACGAAGACCAAATCCGCTGCGGCCCGCCCCGCGCGGTGGCGGCGTAAATTCAATCGCCCGGGAGCGGTACCCGACCCAGGCATAGAGCCCCTTCATGAACCGCGTGCGTTCGGGCAACGCGCACAGCGCATCGACCACGCATCGATCCATGAGACGAAAATCACCCGCGTGCGGCGGGATTTCGATGGACGAACCCAACTTGAGCAACGAATAAAACACGCGGGCGCCTACGCGCTTGACGGCGGACTCGCCCCGGCGGTCGGCGCGCACGGCATACACCATGTCCGAGCCGTCCCGCCAGTAGGCGAGCATGGGCTCGAGCAACTCCACCGGATGTTGCAAGTCCGCATCCAGCGTGACCACTACGTCGCCTCGTGCGTGGTCGAGTCCCGCGCCCAAGGCCGCTTCCTTGCCGAAGTTGCGTGACAGGGCAAGACACACGACCCCCGGCTTACCCAACCACGGCTCGAGCGCGGTCAAAGTCTGGTCGCGGCTGCCGTCGTCGACCACGATGATTTCCCAGCGATCGGACAGCGTACGAAGTTTGTCGATCAATACCGGCAGCAGCCGAGGTAGATTTTGGGCCTCGTTAAACGCCGGAACGACGCACGAAATCGACGGCGCGCGCGGGGAGTGGCGCGCGGCATCGGCGTTGGGAGCCGAATAGATGCCGCCCTTGGCGGCCGGCGCGTGGTTCCACACCGGGTTGGATTGTTCGCGTGCGGTCATGGGCGAACTGTACGCGAACCGTCCCGCCGTGCGCCAGCGCGGCGCACGCGTAAAATGGGCTTTGCCGAATCAAGTCCAACGCGCGACGGTCGAGTGCCCGCAGGACACCAGTGCTCATGGGATACGTCTTCGCCGCGCCGGGGCAGGCCGTGGTACCCGTGGCGGGAACCACGGACCTATTCCCGGTGCACCGCATCTACTGCGTGGGCCGCAATTACGCCGAGCATGCGTACGAGATGGGCCATGCGCAGCGCGAGGAGCCGTTTTTCTTTGCCAAGCCGGCGGACGCGGCCTTTCCGATACCGACGGGCACGGTTGGCAAGCTCGCCTATCCCTCGCAAACCCGCGATCTTCAGCACGAAGTCGAACTCGTGATCGCGCTCGGCCGCCATGGCGCGGCCGTTTCCTCCCAACAGGCCGCTGGGCTCATTTGGGGATACGCCGTGGGCGTCGATCTGACACGCCGGGACTTGCAATCCGCAATGAAAAAGCAGGGTCGGCCTTGGGAGATAAGCAAGTCCTTTGACCAGTCGGCGCCGATGTCGGCGATTCGCGCCGCGGGCGATGTGGGCAGCCTCACGAGCGCGCGCATTTGGCTGGATGTCAACGGCCAGCGGCGGCAGGACAGCGATGTGTCCAAGATGATCTGGGGTGTAAATGAGATCATTGAACACCTCTCCCGATATTTCACGCTGGCGCCCGGCGATTTGATTTTTTCCGGTACACCCGCCGGGGTGGGCGCGGTAAAGCCCGGAGACGAGCTGTGCGCCGCCGTCAATGGCGTAGGCCAGTTCGCGCTTGCGATCGTCGAGCCGGCCGTATAGCTACGGTTTACTTATCGCGCCAGCCGGATCGGTCGCCACAGGCGCAGTTGCAGCCGAAGACCGCGAAGATTCGGAACGGCGCCTTTGGTCGCGGGACGTTCGTATCGTGCGGCGCTGATATCGGCCAGCATCCGGTGCAGGTCGGGCATGCAGGCCGGATCGAGTTGCTTGGCAAGCGCCTGCTCCATCGTTTGCAGCCCCATGGTCGTGGGCAGCTGGATGCCGCTGCGCGCCAACTTGGCACGCAACTGGGAAACGAGCTCCGCCAGGGGATCGCGGGTCGGACGATGACGAACGGAGACGAATGCCAACATGATCAGCAAAATTCCCATGGCCGCGATCGCCACGGCAGCGACATTTTCCAGGTCCGCATGCAGCCCGAGCCGCGTCATCAAGGCAAGCTGCCGTTCTGCCGAGTAGGAGAGGATCCACTGATTCCAGGCGTTTTCCAGGGCTTCGCGATTTGCGCGCCAGTCGCTAAACCAGCCCCAACCTTCGCGCGCGCCCTCGAGCTCTTCCGAGCGTCGCTCGCGCAGAGTATGTTCGATTCGATTGGGTGCGACGGCTGCCGTTGGGTCAACGCGCAGCCAGCCGCGATTTTGCATCCAGACCTCCGCCCAGGCATGGGCATCGGATTGGCGCACCGTAAGGTAACCATCGACCGGATTGACCTCGCCGCCCTGATAACCGGTAACGACCCGTGCCGGTATGCCCATGGCGCGCATCAGTACGACAAAGGAGGAAGCATAGTGCTCGCAAAAACCCGTGCGCGTACCAAACAAGAACTCGTCGACCGAATCGCGCCCGAGCAAGGGCGCGTTGATGCTGTAGTGAAACGGTTCGCTGCGGAAGTGGGCAAGCACGGCGTTTACAAGGCGCTGCTCCGGCCCCGTTGCGCCGGCCGCGGGAACGCGCTCCAGAGAAAGCGTGCGGGCCTTTAAGTCGTTGGCCCAGCGCAAGGTCCTCGGGTTGTAGCCCGTGGGCAGCTGTAGCCATTCCGATAGCGAGGGTTCGTAGCGGGTTGGACCGGTTGCAAACGACAGGTAGCTGCGGACGCGATAGCGCAATCGGCTGACCACCGGCGCGGCCGTCTGCAGCTCGAGCGTCGAGGTCAGGCGCGAGTTGGACGTTGGCACCTCATCAATGGACTCTGCAAACTCGAGCGCAAGGAGCTCGCGCCTTTGCGTGGGTTCAAGGGTGACCGTGTACTCGACCCCGCTCGCGGGGACGTAACGTACGCTGGCCGCGCCGGCGGCGGGCGTCCGCGATGCAATCAGCGGTGACCAGCTTCGCCCGTCGAAAAGACCGAACACCGGTCCGCGCCAGTACAAGTTGCGCTGTTCCGGAACGCGCTCCTCGAACTTGGCGCGCAGCGCCACCGCGTCATTGCGAAGCAGTTGACTTATGGATCCGGGTGACATGGAGTCCGACAGTCCGCTGCCGGCCCGTGGTTCGTCCCCGATCCCGTGCCACAAGGGCGCGGGCAGGCGCGGAAAGAGGAAAAACAACGCCAGGGTAAGCGGTGCCGCGAGCACGAATACTCGCGTGAGGTACCGCACCTTGCCCGATAAGGAGATATCACCCTCCGGAAGATTCACGCCGAGGAGAACAAAAAACAGCAGAAAAACCGACGTCAGCATGACAATGGCCGACAGGATGCTCTCGTCGAACAGATATTGTGTTTGCAGCACGAAAAGCGAGAGAAAGACGATGACGAGCACGTCGCGGCGGGCACGCATTTCCAAGATCTTGAGCCCGATCAACACCAGCAAGAAATTGACGCTGGCTCTGCGACCGAACAAGGTGCCGTGCTCAAGCCACACCCCGGCCGTGCACAGTGCCAGGAGCACCAACATGACAAAACGCCCGGGGGCGGGTTTGAGCGATTGCGTCAACCAGGCGCGCCAGATCCACAGGGCGCCGATGGTGACAACGGACCACAGCGGCAAATGTCCGAAGTGCGGTGCGACGACGACGGCAACCGCGAGCAGCAAAACCGCTTGATCGCGTTGTTCCCGCGCGCCACTGGACACCTGAGGTTGCAACCAGATGCGCAGGCGCCTTGCGTATTCGCGTGCACCGGACGCCTGGCTCTGCGGATGAAGAAGACTTTGCGTCATCGGCACTAGCCGGGGTACAGCGCAAGGGCTTCGAGGCAGCGCGTGCGCTGCCCTGGGCCGGCGGCAGTTGCTATGTGGTTGCCCGGCAAGTTCAGGCTGTAGCGCAGGCCCGCGGCGTCGGCCATGATCACCCAACGCGTCAGCCGGGCGATGCACTGCTCCACGGGCAGCCGGGCGGCAAGGACCTCGAAGTCCAGGACGGTCTCTTCGCCGGCGCTCGACTCAAAGAGCTTGACCGACAGTTCGTCATTGCGAGCGGCCAGGCGCCAGGCGATCGATTTGAGCGGATCGCCGGCCCGGTAGGGTCGCACACCCGCAAAATCATCGTTGCCGGCGACAACGGCGTTGGCCATTTCCCTTTCTCCGCCGTTGCCTAGG
>Ga0187778_10002144_pt1 | contig 13552 bp, 14 predicted proteins | sample 1015_Q2_SP5_20_M_FD_132418 | JGI IMG/M metagenome (GOLD analysis project Ga0187778, IMG submission 132418) | Tropical peat soil microbial communities from peatlands in Department of Meta, Colombia - 1015_Q2_SP5_20_MG | ecosystem: Environmental > Terrestrial > Soil > Wetlands > Peat | place... | reverse complement strand
GAGCGTGATGCTGAGCAACACCCCGGAGATGATCGAGGCGCACTACGCGGTGCCCGCGATCAACGCCGTGCTCCATACGCTCAACATTCGGCTCGATGCGCCACTGCTGGCGTGGCAGATGCAGCACTGCGAGGCGGCGGTGCTGATCACCGATCGCGAGTTCTCGCCCGTCATGAAGCAGGCCCTGCGGATCCTCCGCGAGGAGCACGGCCGCACACCACTCGTCATCGACGTGTGCGACAGCGAGTACGCAGCAGCCGGCGAGCGGCTCGGCGAGTACGAGTACGAGTCACTGCTCGAGCGGCACGAGCCGCTGCCGCGCCTCGAGGGACCCGCGGACGAATGGGACGCCATCGCCGTCTCCTATACCTCAGGCACCACGGGGAACCCGAAGGGCGTGGTGACGCATCATCGCGGGGCCTACCTCAACGCGGTGAGTAATGCGACCACCTGGGCGATGCCACACTTCCCTGTCTACCTGTGGACGTTGCCGCTTTTTCATTGCAACGGCTGGTGTTTCCCGTGGACGGTGGCGCTCCTGGCCGGGACGCAGGTGTGCCTGCGGCGCGTCGAGGCCGGTGCGATTCTGGACGCCATCGACCGGCACGGCGTCGATCACTACTGCGGCGCGCCCATCGTGCACAACATGCTGATCAACGCAGCCCCCGCGCTGCGTGCGAGGATCAAGCGGCGCGTGCGCGGCATGGTGGCAGCGGCTGCGCCGCCAGCGGCCATGATCGAGGGCATGGCGAAGATCGGCTTCGATCTCACACATGTCTACGGTCTCACGGAGACCTATGGCCCCGCCGCGATCTGCGCCCGGCGCGCGAGCTGGAGTGGGGAGAGTCTTGCCGAGCAGGTGCGGCTCAACGGCCGCCAGGGCGTGCGTTACGACCTGCAGGAGGGCATGACGGTGCTGGACCCCGCAACGATGGCCGAGGTGCGCGCCGACGGTACGGTGATGGGTGAAGTCATGTTCCGCGGCAACATCGTGATGAAGGGCTATCTCAAGAACCGCAAGGCCACCGCCGAGGCCTTCGCCGGCGGCTACTTCCACACCGGTGACCTCGGGGTGCTCGAGCCCGACCGCTACGTGAAGATCCGCGACCGCAGCAAGGACGTGATCATCTCGGGCGGCGAGAACATCAGCTCCCTCGAGGTCGAGGATGCGCTCTACCGCCATCCAGCGGTCATGGCCTGCGCGGTGGTGGCGGCGCCCGATCCCAAGTGGGGCGAGCGGCCGCTCGCCTACGTCGAGCTCAAAGCGAACGCCCGCGCGAGCGCGGACGACTTGATCGCGCACTGCCGGAGCGTGCTCGCCGCCTACAAGATCCCGCGCGAGGTGCGCTTCGAGGCCATCCCCAAGACCGCGACCGGCAAGATCCTGAAGTTCGTGCTGCGCGAGCGCGCCCGCTCATCCAGCGCCATCGAGTGAAGGATGCGACCATGAATGCAACGCTCAACGCTAGCGCCGAGCCGCTGCTGCGCCGTGAGCGCGATGCCCGCGGCGTCGTCACGCTCACCTTGAACCGCCCGCAGGTGTTCAATGCGCTCTCCGAAGGGCTGCTCGGCGCGCTGCAGGCGGAGCTCGATACGCTCGCGGTGGACCCCTGCGCACGCGTCCTGGTGCTCGCGGGGGCGGGCAAGGCCTTCTGCGCCGGTCACGACCTGCGCGAGATGCGTGCACAGCCGTCGCGCGACTACTACGAGCACCTCTTTGCGAAGTGCTCGCGGATGATGCTGACGTTGCGGCGGCTCCCGATCCCGGTGATCGCGCGCGTGCACGGAGTGGCGACCGCCGCGGGCTGTCAGCTCGTGGCGCAGTGCGACCTCGCGGTCGCCTCGCGCGAGGCGCGGTTCGCCGTGAGCGGCGTCAAGCTCGGGCTCTTCTGCTCGACGCCGGGCGTTGCGCTCTCGCGCAACGTGCCGCTGAAGGAAGCCTTCGAGATGCTCGTGACGGGTGAGTTCATCGACGCCGAGCAGGCGCTCGAGCGCGGCCTCGTCAACCGCGTTGCCGTGCCCGCGGCGCTCGATGCGGAAGTCGAGCGGCTCGTTGCCAGCATCGTCGCCAAGCCGCGCGTTACGATCGCCCTCGGCAAGTCGCTCTTCTATCGCCAGGCCGAGCTCGGGATCGAGGCGGCCTACCGGGCGGCCGGCGAGACCATGGCCTGCAACATGATGGAGTCCGCCGCACTCGAGGGCGTGCAGGCCTTCATCGACCATTGCGCCCCGCGCTGGACGGCTTAGCGGTCTCACAGGGCGAGACTCGGTGCGGCACGTCCACCGCCGGCACCGGGCGGCGGCGGCGGGAACGCACTGGCGGAGGGCACGCGCGACGATACGAGGGCGGTACGCGACCGGCGAAGGGCTCGCGGGCCGCATTGGGCTCTATGATCACCGCCGCGGAGGTTCACGTGGCCATCGAGCTCACTGTCAACGCTCGACCGGCGAGTTTCGCGGGTGACCCGTCGATGCCACTTCTGTGGTATCTGCGCGATCACGCGCATCTCACCGGCACGAAGTTTGGCTGCGGCATCGGCTACTGCGGCGCGTGCACGGTGCACGTCGACGGCGTCGCAGCGCGCGCCTGCGTGACGCCGATGAGCGCCGTGGCCGGCCGCAGCGTCACCACCATCGAGGGGCTCGCGCACGGCGGAGAGCTCCACGCCGTACAGCAGGCCTGGATCGAGGAGGACGTGCCGCAGTGCGGCTACTGCCAGGCGGGCCAGATCATGGCGGCCGTCGATCTCTTGAGGCGCAAGCCCGCACCCACGGACGCCGACATCGCGACGCTCACCAACCTCTGTCGCTGCGGCACGTACCCCCGCATCCGCAAGGCGATCCGGCGCGCGGCGGCGCAGCTCAACGCCGGGCGCACGTGAGCGCAGTGAGCGACATGAACGCCGTGAGCGGGCGGGCCGCGCTGACGCGCCGTGAATTTCTCCACGTGTCGGTGAGTGCCGCGGGCGGCCTCGCGGTGACCCTCGTCTGGCCCGCCCTGGCGACGGCCGAAGGCGCGACGCCTCCGAAACTGCCGCCGGCCGTGAGCCAGCCACTCGGAAGCTTCGTGCGCGTCGAGCCGGACGGGAGCATCGTGATCGGGGCGCGCGGCTGCGAGATCGGGCAGGGCGTGCGCACCTCGCTCCCGATGCTGATCGCAGAGGAGCTCGATGTCCCCTGGTCGGCGGTCGCCGTCGAGCAGCTCCCCTACGGCCTCATGGCCGGCCGTAATCCTCAGGAAGTGGCGTCGCGCTACGGGCCGCAGGGCGCAGGCGGCAGCACCAGCATCCCGGACGCCTGGTATGAGCTCCGGCAGGCCGGAGCACGTGCCCGCTGGCTCCTCATCCAGGCGGCCGCGCAGGTCTGGCAGCAGAGCGCCGAGGGGCTGCGCACTCAGGATGCGCACGTCGTGCATCCCGATGGCCGACGGCTGAGCTACGCCGAGCTCGCGCCACGTGCCGCGACACTCACACCGCCCTCGGGCGATGTGCCGGTCAAGGACAAGTCCGCGTACCGGATCATCGGCCACGCGACGCGTGTTGCCGACGCACGCGACATCGTGACAGGCACCGCGGCGTACGGGATCGACGCGGCGCTTCCCGGAGCGCTCACGGTGCTCATCGCGCGCTGCCCGTACTTCGACGGCTCACTCGGTGAGCTCGATGACGCGCAGGCGCGGCGCATTCCGGGCGTCCGCCAGGTGGTCACGATTCCGCCTCCGCGCGCGGGGGCGCCGCTCGAGCGTAATCTCGCCGCGGGGGTCGCGGTCGTCGCCGAGGACTTCTGGTCGGCGCACCGGGGGCGCGAGGCGCTGCGAATCCGCTGGACGGCGGGGCCGGGCGGTAAGGACTCCTCCGCAGCGCTCGAGCAGCGCGCTACCGCAGCGTTCGCCAAGAACGGCCTCGTCGCGCGGCAGGACGGTGACTTTGCAGCGGCACGTCGGGCCGCCGCGCGGGTCGTCGAGCGCAGCTATGTCGAGCCCTTCCTCGCGCACGCCACCATGGAGCCGCCGAACGCGCTCATCGATCTCAAGGGCAAGCGCGCGCTGCTCCTGGCATCGCTCCAGAGCCCGGGTGATGCCTCGCGCATGATCAACGCGATGACGGGCATCCCGCGCCCCGACATCGAGATCCGCCTGCCACGGACCGGCGGTGGCTTCGGCCGGCGCCTGCAGAATGATTTCGTGGCGGAAGCCGTGCTCGTCGCGCAGAGAGTCGGCGCGCCGGTCAAGGTGCTCTGGACGCGCGAGGATGACCTGCAGAACGACTTCTACCGGCCCTTCGGCGCGCACCGCTTGAGCGCAGCGCTCGATGCCGCAGGACGCGTCACGGGCTGGTCGCACCGGGTGGCCGCGACGGCGCGCAAGTGGCGGGCCGCGGACATGGAGGACGAGTCGGAATGGGTCGGCTGCCTCGATCGCGACGGCTTCCCCGCGGGCTGTGTCGGCAATTACGTGGCGGAGTTCCTTCCGGTCGACTTCCAGCTCGCCCGCGGTTGGTGGCGCGCGCCGCTTCCGACCTTTGCCGCGTTCCCGGTCGAGACCTTCCTCGATGAGATCGCCCACGAGGCGGGCCAGGACCCGCTCGCCTTGCGCCTCGCGTTGCTCGGTGCCCCGCGCGAGCTCGACTATCGCGATCACGGGGGACCGAAGTTCCATACCGGGCGACTTGCGCAGGTGCTGCGGCAGGCCGCGCGCGGGATCGGCTATGGGCGAGAGCTCCCACGCCGACACGGGGTGGGACTTGCGAGCCACTTCACGCACGGTGGCTACGTGGCGCACGCGATCGAGGTCGCGGTATCGATGCAGGGCGGGCTCGACATCGTGCGCTGCGTGTGCGCGGCGGATGTCGGCACGATCGTAAATCCCCTCGGCCTCGAGGCGCAGTTCATGGGCGGCACCATCGACGGGCTTTCCACGGCGCTCAGTCTCGAGATCACCGTCAAGGACGGACGCATCGAGCAGTCCAACTTCCCCGACTATCCGCTCCTGCGCATGGCGAGGGCACCCGACGTCGAGGTGCACCTGATCGAGTCTGAGTTCCCACCGTGCGGTGCAGGTGAGATGGGGATCCCGCCGGTGGCGCCGGCCCTCGTTAATGCGATCTTTGCCGCCAGCGGGGTTCGCCTGCGCCGCCTCCCGATCGGCGCGCAGCTCAAGGGTGCATTGCCGCAATCTCAGGCGGCTTCCTGAACTTCAACACCACCCGGTCGGTGCGGCCGCGGATCGCGGGATCGAACACCCGCAGCGCATGGCTGTCGGTGGCGTTGCGCAGAAGGTCGCTCTGCGCCTCGAGGCGGAAGCCGCCGGCACGCAGCGCCTCGACGATGACTTCGGGCTCGATGCGATGCAGCGTCTCGGTATCGCGGACCCTGGAGCCGGGCTCGGCCACGTGATCGATGACGATGAGGACTCCGCCCGGCTTGAGCGCGGCGAAGAGCGAGGTAACCACCCGCGGTACGTCCGCCGGCCCCATGAAGGAGTCGTAGAGATCGTGGAAGTTGAGGGACGTCCACACGAGGTCGAGGGGCTCGGGCGCGTGGAAGCGCGCGACGGGGGCGGTCAGCACCGCGACGTTGCCGTAGCGCGCATCGCGCTCGACGCTGCGGGTACCCGCGGTCTCCGCCGGCGCGCAGTTCCTGAGCTCCTCCTCGGGAAGGAACGCGTACACACGCCCGCCATCACCCACGAGGCGGCTGAAGAGACGCGTGAAGTAGGCGCCGCCCGACATGAAGTCTGCGACGCGATCACCGGGCTTGATGCCGGCAAACGCGAGCAGCTCCGCCGGATGCCGCTCGCCATCGCGCGCGAACTGCTCGGCCGGGCGCGCGGGATCCGCGAGTGCCGCGGCAATTGCCGCCGTCGGTGCGGGAACCGGAACGTCGCACAGGGCGGGAACGGCGAGAGACATGAGCAGCGCTGCAGTGGGGACGCTTGACGACACCATGGCGATGGACCTCGGGAAGGTATCGCGGCACTCTACGAGTTAAAGCGCGCTTCAAGTCAAGAGGAGGGCGCGATGCGGGAGTTATCGATCGGGGAGGTCGCGCGTGAGACCGGCATGTCGGCATCGGCGCTGCGCTACTACGAGAAGAGCGGCCTCCTGCCAGCGGCGCCGCGCCGCTCGCGGCAGCGCCGTTACGACGACAGCATCTTCGGCCGCATCGGGCTCATCCGTCTCGCGCGGGATGCGGGGTTCACGATCAGCGAGACGCGCACCTTCCTCTCCGGATTCTCTGCCGAGACGCCGCCCGCGGTGCGCTGGCGCGTGCTCGCCGCGCGCAAGCTCGAGGAGATCGAGCGGCTCATGGCGCGTGCGCGTCGCATGAAGGCGCTGCTCGAGGCGAGCTTCAGGTGCCGGTGCCTCACGCTCTCAGACTGCGAGCGATACCTGGGCGAGCGGTACCGCCCCTGAGCTCGCGTGGGCCGGTGCCTCAGGGCGGAGGTGCTGCGCGTCGCGCGATACCGCCCGCGAAGGGCTTGTCCACATCCATGTGGTCGGTGACGGGCGGCATCGGGTACTTGAGTCCGCTCGCGCAGTTGAAGAGCACCACGCGGTCCGTCGCGGCGATGAGACCGGCCTCGGCGGCCTGAAGATACGCCGCGTAGGTCGCTGCGCCTTCGGGACTCAGGAGGAATCCGTCCGATGCTCCGACGTGCGCGCGCGAGGCAAGGATCTTCTCGTCCGTCACCGCGAGGGCGAAGCCGCCACTCTCGCGCACTGCCTGCAGGATGAGGAAATCACCGAGCGCCGCCGGCACACGGATGCCCGCGGCGACGGTGTGCGCGTCCTTCCACGCGGTCGCGGTGTCCGCTCCCAGATCGAAGGCACGCACGATCGGTGCGCAACCGCTCGACTGCACCGCCACGAGGCGCGGCAGCGGAGCTGCGATCCACCCGAGCTCGAGGAGCTCCTGCCACGCCTTCCACATGCCGATCAGTCCCGTGCCGCCGCCTGTCGGGTAGAAGACCACCTCCGGCAGGCGCCACCCGAACTGCACCGCGAGCTCGAGTCCCATGGTTTTTTTGCCCTCGATGCGATAGGGCTCCTTCAGCGTCGACAGGTCGAACCAGTCGAACTGCGCCTTGCCGGCCTCAACGAGCCGCGCGCAATCGTTGATCAGGCCGTTGACGCGCCACACGGTCGCCCCCTGGAGCGCGATCTCGCTCAAGTTGATCTCCGGGGTGTCATCGGGGCAGAAGCAGAAGGCCTCCATGCCGGCCTGCGCGGCATAGGCCGCCATGGCGGCGCCGGCATTGCCGTTGGTCGGTATCGCGATCCGACGCACGCCGTGCAGGCGGGCCATCGAAACGGCGAGAGAGAGGCCACGTGCCTTGAACGATCCGGTGGGCAGGCGCCCTTCGTCCTTCACGAACGGTGCCCGGAAATCCGCGCGCCGGTGGCTGTTGAGGAGCGGCACGAGCGGCGTCTCGATCTCGCCGAGGGTCACGGCGAAGCGCGCATCCGGAACCGGCAGCAGCTCGTGCCAGCGCCACAGCGTCGGCGCACGGGCTTCGATGTCGCGGCGGGTGACTTCGCGCTTGAGTGTCGCCAGGTCGTAACGGGCGAGCAGCGGCTTCTGCGCTGCCGAGAGTCCCTGCAACCGCGCGATGTCGTAGCGCTCGCCGGTCAGGCTGCACTCGAGGTGCGTCGCATAGGAATAGCGCACAACGACTCCTCAGGACGCGTGGCCGGAGACTGGCGTTCGCCCGCCTGTGATACAAGGGCGCGATGAGCGAGAAGCCGCCGCGCAGCTTGCAGCCGCAACTGCTGCGTGCCATCGGCCGTTGGAGCATGGTAGCACTCGCGGTCAACAGCATGCTCGGCAGTGGCATCTTCGGCCTGCCGTCATCCGTCGCGGGCTTGCTCGGTCGCGAGAGCCCGCTCGCAGTGCTGCTCGCCGGTGCCGGCATGGCCGTGATCGTGGCCTGCTACGCCGAGGTCGCCTCGCAGTTCTCCGAGACCGGCGGCACTTACCTCTACGTGCAGCGGGCATTCGGTCGGTTCCTCGGCATACAGGTCGGCTGGATGACACTCCTCACGCGTCTCACCGCCTGCGCAGCGAGCATGAATCTGCTCGTCGCCTACCTCGGTGAGTTCTGGTCTGCAGCGACGGCGCCTGTGCCGCGGCTCATCATCATCACGGCTTTCGTCGCGGCACTCGCCGCGGTGAACTACCGCGGCGTCGCTGCCGGCACGCTGGTGAGCAACGTCGCGGTGGTCGCGAAGCTCGCGGCGCTCGCCGTCGTGTGCACGGCGGGGCTCGCGTGGCTCACGATTCACCCGGCGGTGTCGCCACCCGCGGTGCACGCAGGCGGCGATGCATGGATGCGGGCAATGTTGCTGCTGCTCTTTGCCTACGGCGGTTACGAGGCGGCGCTCAACCCCATGGGCGAGGCCAGAAACCCGCGTGGCGACGTGGCCTTTGCGCTCTTCACGGCGCTTGCGATCCTGACCGCGCTCTACTGCACGCTGCAGTTCATCGTGGTGGCCGTGCTCGCCGATCCCGCTCACAGCGAGCGGCCGCTCGCGGACGCGGCCCGCGTGCTGATGGGTGGGCCGGGTGCGATGCTCGTGGCCGTGGGCGCCTTGATCTCGGTCTACGGCTACCTGTCCGCGAACCTCCTCACCGTGCCGCGCGGCCTCTTCGCGCTCGCCGAGCGGGGCGATTTCCCGGCCGGCTTCGGCGCCGTGCATCGGCGCTGGCGCACGCCCTACGTCTCGATCGTGGTGTTCGCCGTGCTGGTGTGGGGGTTTTCGCAGTTCGCGAGCTTCGCGTGGAACGTGACGCTCTCGGCGGTGGCGCGGACCTTCTATTACTTGGCGGTGTGCGCCGCGGTGCCGGTGCTGCGCCAAATGCAACCGGCGGCAGCCACCTTCCGCTTACCCGGCGGACTCATCCTGCCGATGACCGGCATCGCGATCTGCCTTGCGCTCGTGACGCGCGCGGACTTCAGCAAATCCATGATCGTGCTCGTGACCATCGCGACGGGTCTTGTCAACTGGGCGCTGGTGCGCGAGCGCAGGGCGCGTACCGCCCAGGTCTAGCCGTCCGTCGCTGACCGAGTTACGCCGAGCCGCTCGCGCGCCCTACAAGCCCTCAGAGCTTGATCTCGGCGATCTGGATGACGGGCTTGGTGTTGGTGTAGTTCGGGATATCGCCGAGGATCTCGGCCGCGTGCGGCGTGAAGGCCTTCTGGAACGCGGTCACGGAGTCGAAGGTGAGGTGACCTGCGGCGATGTACGGGGCCTGTGAGCCCGGCTCGCCACCGGCGAGGCCGCTCTCGGCCGCGATGCTGCGGCATTCGGGGGCGCACCGGTCACGCACCATCGGCAGGTGCCGGCTGACGTAGTAGTTCATGTCGAACCGCGCACCGGGCGCGTTCGGATAGAGAACCGAGACCTTGATCATGGGTAGCTCCGCAGTCAGGGCGCTTCGGGATAACAGGCGAATCTCGCGCCCGCCCGGCGCGGAAGCGCGCCGGCGGCCGGGTGTTCGAGTGTACGCCGCCTGATCGGCGGCTCAAACATCCGTGCGCCTCGAGGCCAACCTCGATTACCTGGCGACGGTCGAGACCTGGGACAGCTGCGACGGCAGCTTGCCGATGTGCTTTCCGCGCGGCGAATTCATGCTCGGCGGAGCCGACGTGCTGCTCGGGGAGATCGGCGGCCAGCCCTTCTATATCCTGACGCGCTCGCGGCTCTACACCGACGAGGAATGGAAGGCCTTGCAACCGGTTACGCACGGGTCGCCGGGATAGCGCACCGCGCGCGGGCGGCGGCAGCGCCTTCGCCGACCGAGAGGGATAATTCCGCCGCCCACCCCAACGGCGCTAATATCGCGCGCCATGGAGGCACGGGGCGATGAACCGACACGCTGGCGCGGCAGGTTGCGTTGTGACGTGGCGGTGCTCCTTGCGCTCAAGGCCGTGGCGCTCGCGCTGCTCTGGGCCCTGTTCTTCTCGCCCGCCACGCGTGTCCCCGTGGAAGGTGCCAGCGCGGAGCGACAACTCGGCCTGACCCACCGGGAGACGCCACCGCAGCGCGCGTCCCGCACGCAGGAAAGGCCGTCCGTGTCAGCGAGCACCCCGTGATCGATGCCGGCGTGGTCACGCTGTCACGCGCACAGTTTGCCCTGACCGCTCTCTATCACTTCCTGTTCGTGCCGCTCACTCTCGGGCTCTCCATGATCCTCGTGATCATGGAGGCGGTGTACGTCATGACCGGGCGCGAGATCTGGAAGCGCATGACGCGCTTCTGGGGCGTGCTGTTCGGCATCAACTTCGCCATGGGGGTCGCCACCGGGATCACCATGGAGTTCCAGTTCGGCACCAACTGGGCGTACTACGCCCACTACGTCGGCGACATCTTCGGTGCCCCGCTCGCCCTCGAGGGGCTGATGGCGTTCTTCCTCGAGTCGACGTTCGTCGGCCTGTTCTTCTTCGGCTGGGAGCGGCTCTCGAAGGTCGCCCATCTCGTCGTGACTGCGCTGGTCGCGCTCGGCTCGAGCCTCTCGGCACTGTGGATTCTGATCGCCAACGCCTGGATGCAATACCCGGTCGGCGCGCAGTTCAACCCGCTCACCATGCGCATGGAGCTCACCTCCTTCAGCGCGGTGCTCTTCAACCCCGTCGCGCAGGCGAAGTTCGTGCACACCGTCGCGGCCGGCTACGTCGTCGGCTCGGTGTTCGTGCTCGCGGTGAGCGCCTGGTATCTGCTTCGGGGACACAACGTCGACATCGCGCGCCGTTCGATGGCGGTGGCGGCGAGCTTCGGGCTCGCCTGCGCGCTCTCGGTCGTGGTACTCGGCGATGAGTCCGGCTATCTCGCCGACGAGAACCAGCGGATGAAGGTCGCGGCGATCGAGGCAGAATGGGAGACCGAGAAGGCCCCGGCGAGCTTCACCGTGTTCGGTCTTCCCGACGTCAAGGCGCACGTCACACACGATGCACTCAGGGTGCCCTGGGTCCTCGGGCTCATCGCCACGCGCTCGACCGACGAGACGGTGCTCGGCATCAACGATCTCGTCGAGCGGGCGCGCGTCAGGATCAAGAACGGTATCGAGGCGTACCTGGCACTCTCCGAGCTGCGCGTCGATCCCGAGGACGCGGCGGCGAGCGAGCGCTTCATCGCGCACCAGAAGGATCTGGGTTACGCGCTGCTGCTCTTGCGCTACGTGCGCGACCCGGCGACGGCGACGCCGGCCGTTATCGATCGGGCCGCTTGGTCGACGGTGCCCAACGTGCCGGTGCTCTTCTGGTGCTTTCGGCTGATGGTGGGCATCGGCCTCTTTTTGATTCTGCTCTTCGGCACGGCGTTCTACCTCGCCGCGCGCCATCGCTTCCTCGCGAACCCGTGGTTCCTGCGCATCGCGTTCTTCAGCCTGCCGCTGCCTTGGATCGCCGCCGAGCTCGGCTGGATCGTGGCCGAGTACGGCCGCCAGCCCTGGGCGATCGACGGGGTGCTGCCGACGTTCCTTGGCGCATCGGCGGTGCCGGCGAGCCACGTCGTGCTGTCGCTTGCGGGCTTCGTGCTGTTCTATTCCGCGCTCGCCGTGGTCGACGTGTATCTGCTCGTGCGCACGGTCCGGCGCGGTCCCGACGGGCTCGGCTACTGGCCGCCGTCTGCGCCGGCCGCCGCTCACTCATAGGGAGGATCGCGTGCCCGACTACGGAACGCTGCGACTCATCTGGTGGCTGATCCTCGGGGTGCTCCTGATCGGCTTTGCGGTGATGGACGGGTTCGATCTCGGCGTGGGGACGGTGTTTCGTTTCCTCGGGCGCACCGACGAGGAGCGGCGCGCGCTGCTCGAGTCGGTCGAGCCGGTATGGGAGGGCAACCAGGTCTGGTTCATTCTCGGCGGTGGCGCTGCGTTTGCGGCCTTTCCGCTCCTTTACGCCGCGTCCTTCTCGGGGCTGTATCTGGCGATGTTCGTGCTGCTTGCGGCGCTCATCCTGCGGCCGGTCGGCTTCACGTACCGCAACCAGATCGAAGATCCGCGCTGGCGCGAGGCGTGGGACTGGGCGCTGCTCGCGGGCGGCGCGCTTCCGGCGCTCCTCTTTGGCGTCGCCTTCGGCAATCTCTTTCTCGGCCTGCCGTTTCATTTCGATGAGCTGCGCCGTCCGGTGTTCACCGGGAGCTTTTTCGGCCTGCTGCATCCTTTCGCGCTGCTCGCCGGTCTCGTCAGCCTCGCGATGCTCGTGATGCACGGCTCGACCTATGCGGCTCTCAAGGTAGGTGAGCCGCTCGCCGCGCGCGCCGCCGCGGACGCCCGCGCGGCCGCCGTTATCTTCGCGGTCGCCTTTGCCGCCGCCGGTGTGTGGGTCGCAAGCGCGCTCAAGGGACAGCGGATCGTCTGGGGCGCGCTGCCGACTGCACCCTCGAACCCACTCAACAAACACGTGGTCCTCGCCTCGGGCGCATGGCTCACCCACTATCAGACCCACGCGGTGCTGTGGCTGATACCGGGCGGCACGCTCATCGCTGCAGCGCTCACCTGGCGGCTGCTTCGCGCGTCGCGCCCCGGGGTCGCTTTCGTCACGAGCTCCCTCAGCGTCGCCGGCACGATACTCACCGCCGGGGTTGCGCTGTTTCCTTTCCTGATGCCTTCCTCGACGCGTCCCGACCACGGCCTCACGCTCTGGGACGCCTCGAGCAGTCAGCGCACGCTCTTCATCATGCTCATCGCCGTTGTGGTCATGCTGCCCGTGGTGCTCGCCTACACTGCGTGGGTGTTCCGCGTGCTGCAGGGCCGCATTACGCTCGAGGAGGTCCGGCGGCACACGGGCCTCTATTGACCCGAGCACCACCGCACGGGAGCACACCGATGTGGTACTTCAGCTGGATACTGGGGACCGGACTCGCGCTTACCTTCGGAGTCCTGAATGCGATCTGGTACGAGATCATGGATCGTCCGGAGCAGGGCGATTCCGATCATCGCGGTCCGGGCGGTGCTGCGTCGGAGCACGAACGGAAGTAGTAAGTTGGGAACGGCCTATCTGGTGGGGCCGCTGCCGCCGCCGCGCCCGTTACGCTCGAGCTCCAGCTGGTTCGTCCTCACGCCCGTGACCCCTGGTACGTTCATCGCGATCTTGCGGGCGCGGTAGATCGCGTCCGTGCTCCAGACGTAGCCGCTGAGATGGGCCACGCCGCGATCGACTTTGACGTCGACGTGACGGAAGTAATAGATCGGATCGGCGTTGAGTGCCTGGTAGATGTGGCTCGCGAGCGCCTCGTCGGCGAGCGTCTCCTCGTAGCCGCGCTGCGCCGCGAGCGCTCCCTGATTGGCGGAAGCCGGCACCGCCGATTGCGGGGGGGTCGTAGCGCAGGACACCGTAAGCGTGGCCAGGGCGATGAGAGCCGCAGTCCGTGGAGTTATCGATCTGTGCTTCAAACCCCTGACCCCCGTAGGTCGGGCCGTGCCGGGCGCCTTGTCCAGACGTAACCGCTCAGCTGCGCCACGCCGTAATCGACGCTAACCTCGACGTCACGGAGATAGAAGATCGGATTGGCCTCGAACGCGGCATAGACCCGCTCGGCGGTGGCCGCATCGG
>Ga0187778_10002143_pt1 | contig 13554 bp, 12 predicted proteins | sample 1015_Q2_SP5_20_M_FD_132418 | JGI IMG/M metagenome (GOLD analysis project Ga0187778, IMG submission 132418) | Tropical peat soil microbial communities from peatlands in Department of Meta, Colombia - 1015_Q2_SP5_20_MG | ecosystem: Environmental > Terrestrial > Soil > Wetlands > Peat | place... | reverse complement strand
TGCAGGGTCTTTGATGGTTGCCGTCGTAGTGGTGGGCATCCTATCACATGCAACCGTTGTTCAACGACTTCATTACACATACACTCAGACTAGAAGGAAAGACGCACATGTTTGATCTTGTTGGAATAGGCAACCCAGTATACGACTCTATTGTTACTCCATCCTCGAGAACAACGGGACGAGTCCTCTCCGGTTGCAGCACGAACGCATGCTTGGCCGCGAAGAGACTCGGACTTGAACGAGTAGGTATGATCGGCAAAATTGGACAAGACTATGCTGATCGTCTTCGTACCGATCTCAGGACTTACGGAATAGCTTCAAGCTTGAACACGGATAGTGTGACAGGGGGTTTCCACCTAGAGTACGACGACGGGGGAAATCGGACACTCGAAGTGTTGGGCGTAGCCCAGAAGATACGTCCAAACGATCTCCCGGACGCATTTCTCGAAGCACGGTTCATCCTGATCGGACCTATCCTAGGGGAAGTTGACCTGGACTTAATCGATTTCATCAGGACTTCTTCTGACGCGAAATTGTTTCTGGACCCACAAGGATTGGTCCGGCTTGTGGCAGATGATAGAAGAATTATTCACAAGTGTGAGGCAGATTCATTTGGCAAAATCTTGGACCTAGTAGATTTCGTAAAACCCAACGAACTAGAGAGCGTCACGATCACTGGTTCGAATGTTCCTGTGATGGCGTTAAAGCAACTTGAGGAAATGGGCAACGCTTTTCCAATTATCACGTTAGCAGAACGCGGATCGGTCTTAACGTATGATAAATCACAGTGGAGAATCCCAGCTTTTAGAACGAACGCAATAGATCCCACAGGAGCTGGTGATGTGTACGGAGGATCCTTCATCGTCGAGTATCTACGCACTTGCGACTACATAGAATCAGCACTGTTTGCTTCGGCTGCTTCATCATTAATGGTTGAGCAGGTGGGACCTGATTTTCAACTTCAGCTTGGGGAAGTAAAAAGGAGGAAGGAGATCATTCGGGCGGGGTTGGGGGAAGACGATTGACGGTTAGTATCTTCTCTCATCTTCAGATCTGACTTTCGTTAATCCAAAGTGCACAGCACAAGAGACACAGTAGAACTTGACAACTCTTTCGCGTGCGATGTACGTACCGTGCGACCGTAATTCCCGGGCCAACGATGGATCTACCAGAGATGTCCATCTCGTCTCACGTTTCGCCTTGTCTCTCGGGACCGGTCTCCCGCAATGCGAACATTGGATCATCACGCTGGCGCCTTTTCCACCTTTGCTACGTCCACGTGACTTTCTTTTCTTCGTCAAAGTATTTCCCAACTCGTTAGTGATGGTTACGTGCTTAAACGTTGTGTAATCGCTGCTACGACCATGTTCTCTCATCGCTTAATGTCGATGCTGTCTGATCTAGTATGACCTTGCGAAGTATCCGACATTCTTGCTCGGCTTGCTGCATTTGATGCACGAGGTGAATGTTGCTTCGTCTTGTAACGGGAGTGTGCGTATTGTTGCCCCAATTTCCGCTTTGATAGCGTCCTCGCATTCTGGATTTCCACACCAGCAGGCCCGAACGAATCCTCCTTTCGTCTCGATTATCTGCTTAAGCTGTTCGTAGCTTTCAGCTTGCCTAATACTTCCTTTTAGAGCAACGGTTGCTTTCTCGAAGAGCGATGTCTGTATCCCTTCGAGACAATTACGTACCTGTTCGACTAGTGCATCATCATTGACGTTTAGCTTTTGGAAGTTATCCCTTCGCACCAATGTAACTTGCCTACGTTCGACATCTCTTGGTCCAACTTCGACTCGGACAGGTATGCCCTTAAGTTCCCATTCGTTGAACTTCCACCCAGGCGTGTACTGCTCACGATCATCCAGACGAGGTCTGAGTCCCGCGGCTTTGAGGATCTCAGCAACTTTACGTACCTTATGGTTGATACCTTCCTTGTCTCGATCCTTAAAGTAAATTGGAACTATCACAACTTGGATGGGTGCGATGTGGGGCGGAACAATTAGCCCTCTATCGTCTCCGTGCAACATGATCATCGCGCTGAGGAGCCGCCACGAGACTCCCCACGAGGTTGTCCACGCGTAATGCGACTCTTCATCTTTACCTAGGTATTTTATTTCGAACGGTTTCGAGAAGTTCTGCCCTAGGTTGTGTGATGTACCCATTTGAATCGCTTTTCCGTCAGGCATCATCGCTTCTAGAGTAGTGGTGTAAAGTGCCCCAACGAACTTTTCCCGTTCACTCTTGTATCCCGCCAGAACTGGCACGGCGAGCTGTTGTTCAATTAGGTCCCTGTAGAATCCAAGGATCATCAACACTTCTCGATCCGCATCTTCCTTAGTTGCATGAACCGTATGTCCCTCTTGCCAAAGAAACTCAGTGGTTCGGAGGAATGGACGAGTCGCTGTTATCTCTGCACGAAGGACTGAGTTCCAAACGTTGATGAGTAAGGGGAGATCTCTCCAGCTGCGTACCCATTTGGAGTATGCGTCGTTGATGATAGTTTCAGAGGTGGGCCTAATGGCCAAACGCTCTGAGAGCTGGTTCTCTCCGGCATGGGTTACCCAGAAAACTTCAGGGGTGAATCCTGTAAAATGCGCCGCCTCCTTCTTCAGGAAACTCTCGGGAATCAACAATGGAAAGTAAGCGTTTGAGTGGCCTGAATCCTTCAATCGGCCATCAAGATACTCCCTTATACTATCCCATACCGAGTAGCCGTATGGTCGGAGAACAATGAATCCTTTCACGGGTGAATAATCTGCCAGTTCTGCTTTCGTTACGACTTGAGTATACCAATCGGAGAGATCTTCAGCCTTCTTGGTCGTCATACCGATTTCTTTCGACATACTTGTCACGTGAGTTTCTGTTCGATGCAGCTGATCTTATCGTTCAAGTAAAAAGTTTGAGTCGCGGCAACATCTTTGATGTGTAGCTAGATGTCAAGTCGAAATGTGGACATTTGCAGATTTCTTAGGATCAGGTTGAGTGACACGGTCACTCGCGCAGCAAGCGATATGGTGCTGATCGAGAGGAGAAGGTCTGACTAGGTAAGATTTTCGAATAGTCGAGTGACGTCTCGATCGTAAAGCTCCTGCTTTATGAGTGGAAGTTGACTAAACGTGGGCATTCTCTTCGCGATTAAATCCTCGAACGTTGGCTGTTCGCAGCGGTAGAATATTCCGATCGGTATTCGGTCGCCCCATTCGAAGGACCGGATTATAGCCTGACCCTTCTTCTCGTTCACTTCCTTCTCATCATTCGCATCTTTCACAAATCCATCGTAGCCTGTGTCCTCGGCCTTGTATAGTCGAGGGGATTTGGTCTGAAGGTCGGATCCCGCATACCATTCCTTGGTGTTAATGTCGTTGTAGGTTGGGCAAGTTTGGAGAACGTCAACGAGGGCGCTTCCCCTGTGGAGTATGGCAGACTTAAGCGTCTCTTTCAAATGTTTGACGTCGAGTGCGTAGCTCCTGGCTACGAATGTGTACCCTGCACTGATTGCTGTGGCCAACGGGTTTATGCCCTCAACGATAGATGGAAATGACATAGATTTAGTCTTCAGGCCCTTCGGCAGGGTCGGCGACGCTTGTCCTTTCGTGAGGCCGTAGACGCCGTTATCGTGAACGACATACGTGAAGTCGAGGTTTCGCCTTCCCGCCCCGACGAAGTGTCCTGCGCCTATCCCGAAGCCGTCCCCATCACCGCCAACTGCCACGACTGTTAGGGCAGTGTTAGCTAACTTTGCCCCCGTAGCGATGGGTAGTGAGCGCCCATGAAGAGTGTGAAAACCATAAGTGTTGACGAAGTGCGGTGTCTTACCGGAGCACCCTATGCCCGAGAAAATCGCTACGTTATGAGGTTCTAACTTAAGCTCGAAGAGAGCCATCTGAACAGCGTTTAGAATGCCGAAGTCTCCACATCCCGGGCACCAGTCGTTATGGACCTTCGTTCTGTAATCTTTGAGTTCAAGCATGAGCCATCACCACTTCTTTCGTTCCGTTCTTCACCGCCTCTTTTACGCCGTCGAAAACTTCATTCTGCGAAAACGGTCGACCGTTATACTTCAGGACTCGGAAGTCCATCGCGATGCCTGTATGCTCTCGGATGAGCGCTCCCAACTGGCCAGCATAGTTGCCTTCAACCAGTACCCTTCTCTTAGCTCCGACAAGGTATTTTGTCACGAGATCGGTCGGGAAGGGACTGAGGTACCTAACTTGGAGAAAGTTGCATCTTACACCGTCGGCTTCGAGATCTTGCATCGCATCCAATATTGCGCCCTTGGTCGACCCCCAACCGACTAATGTAACATCTGCTTGGGGAGGACCAAAAAAGTTTGCTTTCTTCTCATTTGAAATAAACTCGTTTGCAAGGTCAAGTTTTTTCATCCGTTTCTGCATCATCTTTATCCTGTTCTCAGAGTTCTCTGTTATGTGACCGAATTCGTCATGTTCGTCGCCTGTTGTGTGGAATATCCCTCCTGCCATTCCCGGTATCGTTCGAGGCGAGATACCGGTTGGTGTGAATGCGTAACGCTTGAACGTTGAAGAGTTGGCTCCGTTAGTGAGTTCCGTTTCGCTGACAATCTGTCCGCGGTCTATTTTCAGGTTTTTTGAGTCTAAGATTGGCATTGTTTGGTAAGTGGAGGCGAGGAACTTGTCTGCGAGCACAATGACGGGCATCTGGAAGCGGTCAGAATAATTGAATGCGTCAAAAGTATCGTAGAAGCATTCAGTTGCATCACCGGGTGCAATAGCCATTCGGGGGACATCGCCGTGAGCTGCATGCAGAACGAATTGCAGGTCACCCTGTTCAGTTCGAGTCGGGAGGCCTGTTGACGGTCCGGCCCGTTGGTATAGGATTATCACAGGGCCGGGCGCTTCCGTATGACTTGCCCATCCTAACCCTTCAGCCATCAAGCAGAATCCTGGACCTGAAGTGGAAGTTGAAGCCCGCACTCCCGCATGCGCCGCTCCTGCTGCCATAAGAATGGCTGAGATCTCATCTTCAGCTTGAACTACAACGATGTTGTATTCTCTCTCATGATGCTCTAGGTATTCACTTTCATCCGTTGCCGGTGTTATTGGATAATAGGTTTGCAGGGCGCATCCAGCTTTGAATTTTGCAATCCCCACAGCCTGCACGCCACGAATTAGCATCCGCTTCGTTGCAGAGGTTACAGGGTGCAGTTTGTATGGAAAACTGTCTGGGAAGTGTGTTTTGACATAATCGTATCCGTGTCTCGCAGCCCTAACGTTAAGATCGCCTAGAGCTGCCTTCCTTCCCGTGAACCCTTCTCTAATCGCTTCTGCCACGTCATCAAAATCATAATCTACCAGTGCCATCGAGGCTCCGAAGGCGACAGTGTTTGTCATAACTTGAAATTTACTGAGTTCCTTTTCATGCCCGGATTCCTTTAACGCTCCAAGGAGAATATCTACATACGGAACTGGGTAGAGATTCACATCGGGACGCCCTAGCTCCTCGGGCTTCAGTTTGAGAGCAGCATCATATACCATTGCCCCGCCAGGGCTCACCTCATTCCGGTGGCCGTTGTGCGTAGGGTACTCTTTGTAAACATCACCAAATAGGGTTTCTTTGTCCAAAGAGACGAGTACGTCTATCCAATCCACGTGCGAATGGATCTCTCGGTCCGAAGCACGCACTCTATAGAAACTGTGTTCTCCTTTGATGTTCGAATGGTATTCGATATTTGCAAAAACGTGAAGCCCTCCCCGGGCACATGCCTTAGCGAAGGTCTCAGCTACGGAATTAATGCCTCCGCCCTGAGGGCCGCCAATCACCCATGTGAGGTTATTTTCTTCAGGCAGATCCTATACCTTCTACACAGCCCAACCTAATGTGCGCTATTAGGTTTACGAGGTCTAAAAGTTCTCCCTAGATCACACTAAGTGAGTCACCTTGCGCCTATGAAACCAGATTCAGATGTACCTCGCGTCTATTTCTGGGACCATCCAGTTCGACGATGAAAATGTTCTGCCACGTGCCACGTACCAGTCGGTGATCCTCAATAGGGAAAGCACGTGAATGACCTAGGAACGTGGCCGCGAGATGTGCATCGGCATTGTCATCGATTTGATTGTGCGCATACGTGGATGTTTGGGGGAAGATTTCGCGAACTTTCGTGAGAATGTCGTTCAAGAGTCCTCGCTCATTTTCGTTCGCGATGACTGCCGCGGTGGCATGTGGAACACTTACCATGAGTATACCCTCTATCGCCCCTGATTCCGCGACGAAATTAACCACTTCACGAGTTATGTCAATCAGTTGATGCTTAGATGAGGAGCGTAACGTCAAGGTTTTCTTGTAAACTACCATGATAGTTCGCGCTCTGTATCGGATAGTGAAGATTACGGTTGAATTCCTACTTGAAGCCTTCCTGAGGTTGAGAGACGATGACTATTCCCGTGACGAGATATTCCAGTGAATGGAATCAGTTTTGTGGTAGGCTTCCACCCCCTTGCTTGTAAAGTCCCACGCCAAAATTGAAGGTGGTTAGACAAATGAATGTGCACGATCGAACATGATTCTGCAGTCATATTCAACTATGATTGTTAACCTCTAACTTGTGCAGAGTTCGTAACATCGACGAATACGGTTGCGTCAGCGTGGCCGAACCGGGCATCCCGAACGTTTAGTATCGAACGTTCTCCCGATAGAGTTTTTACTGTTCCCCTACACTCAAGATCTATGAAACGGGACGACTCGGAGATTCTTCTGCTTAGCATCGAAGAGAAGAGCAAGTACGAAGATGCAATCACTTACATCTATGCAGGTACCGATCCGGGCGCGGTCTATAAACCAATAACCGTTTACAAAGAACGGAATGCAAGTTCGTACCTTGTTGCCGGACGCTATATTGGAGTTACTGATACGCATTTGAAGTATCGGCCCTTAACTGAAGATGAACGCAAGACGGTTGCGGAAAAACTTGGTGCTGGCAAGATCATAAAGTTCCTGTCTATTAAGTTGGGGTAAGCGGGTTTGGATGAATTTCTAGCGTGCTTGTGTTGGGTCGGCGTCGAACGTACGTAAAGTTAAGCTACTTATTCGCCGCTACGAGCACGGCACCGATCAGCATGAATAGGGCACCGACTATTATCCAAGCAAGCCACGACGGCAAGAACATTGCGAGTCCTTTGGCCATCCCAACAGCGATGACGGCAATTCCCAACATCGCTATAGCTATTCCGGCTAGGATCATAGCGGCGGCTCGTACGAACTTCTTCGAATAACGATCGAACGAGTCCACAAAGTTATCTACAGTCTTTCGCAAGATCACGTTCAAGAGCTTTTCTGTGAAAGTTGGTTTCTCATGTTCCTTTGACAATTACTTCGCCTAGTCCGATCTTGAAAGCGCTACCCCTAAGACCATGCCCGCAACGAAGGCTACACCTAACGCAAGCATAGGGCGTTCCGCCACAGATTTCACAGCCTTCTTCTGAGCTACGTTGACTTGCGCCTTTAGGTCGACTAGTAGCGCATCCATGTCCTTCCGAACACTTTTCACTACGTCTTCAATATCATTAAGTTGAGTCTCTCTCTCCCTTGGCAAGCCACTCGACCGCGTATTCGTAGCTCGGTTACGAATAAAAGACTTTCAGGATGGATCTGAGAGATCGACTGAGTTTCAACGTCTCCGTCGAGAGTGAAACGTGAGGCCTAGAAGCAACCCTAAGGTGAACGCTAAACCAGTCACCAGTAATGGATTCTCTTGAATTGTTGCACGGAGCTGTCTCACAGAGATCTGATCAGACGGCTGCATGTCCAAAATTCTCTCTAGCTCTTCGTCAGAATACTCCTGCTTCGCGGTTGGCATGACCATCAATTCTGGTTGGGTAGGTCAGGCAAATAAGATATACTTCCGTTTTCAGAATACTTCTGGACCTCTCGATCGCACGCTGATGCCATTCGCGAGTGCAGCTATGGAGACGATACAAATGGATGCGGACAGGCAACAAGACAGGCTCGTGACATCTCGAGTTAGAACTGGTTTTTGGCGTGATCTATTGCAATACTTCGGGCCCGCTCTGATCGTCAGTGTAGCATATATGGACCCAGGGAATTTCGGAACTGACATCAGTGGGGGCGCTCAGTTCGGCTACGCCATGCTATGGATTGTGTGGTTGGCGGGACTCATGGCCATGCTCCTGCAATACTTATCAGGAAAATTAGGCATTGCCACGGGGCATTCGTTACCCGAACTGATAAGACTTCAGCTAAAATCAAACCGATACATTATCCCGTATTGGTTAGGCGCAGAGGCAGCTGCCGCGATGACCGATCTCGCAGAGTTCTTGGGAACGGTTATTGCGTTGAACCTGCTGTTTGGCATACCACTCATATACGGAACATTCCTTGCTGTTTTCGACGTTCTCCTGATCCTAGGTGTAACAAGAGGAAGCGTGAGAAGACTAGAACAACTCTTCATGACCCTTGTATCAGCGATTGGATTAGGCTATGTTTACGAGATCATCGTCACAGGACCGAACTTGAGGCTAATTATATCTGGGTCGCTAATTCCTACTCTCAACTCACCATCAAAGATTCTCATTGCCGTAGGAATAATCGGTGCCACAGTCATGCCCCACGCCATCTTCGTGCATTCAGCCCTCGCAAACGATAAGATCACAGACCCTAGTGTTGCGGCAAAGGATAGAGCGTTGAAGTTACACACTGCCGAGAGCCTGATCATGTTTACTTTTGCAGGCCTCGTAAACGCCGCGATAATGGTCATGGCAGCCGCCGCGTTTGGCGCCCGCAACTTACAGGTGGCGACAATCGAACAGGCCTACCTAACACTTGAACCACTGTTCGGAAAAGCTGCAGCAGTGATTTTTGGTATCACCCTCTTAGCCTCCGGATTATCATCCTCGACGACTGGTACGATTGCGGGTCAAGCGATCATGGAAGGTTTAATCGGGCATAGGGTGAATATTTGGGTCAGACGCGTTGTTACTCGGCTAATCAACGTGATTCCAACAACAATCGCCATACTCATAGGTCTTGACCCGTTAGCCATGTTAGTCTACAGCCAAGTCGCACTAAGCCTCCTCCTCCCGCTGCCACTTCTGCCACTCTGGAAGTTCACCAAGGACAAACGACTGATGGGAAAATACGTGAATCGTAAAGAAACAACAATAGCAGCAGCGTTATTCACGGCATTCATTGTCATCATGAACGCGGTATTGTTGTATTTGACCGTCGGAAGTATCTGATAGCGGGCGGGGAGGGAATTTCGCCATCTCGTGGAACATAATCTTATTCCATCGAAGCGGTTTCGAACCCCCGACCTCAGGCTCCGGAGGCCTGTGCCCTATCCAGGCTAGGCTACCCGCCCCACTTGCACGAAGCGGTCTTTACGTATAAAATGGACTAAAACAAAACTTTTCAGTCCAATTCTTTGTTCAAAATTACGCCGTTCGATAAATAGTAGACTTCTTAGCAATCAAGCAAGCATCAATGACGAACCCTGCTGAGACAAGCGGATCACTGATCAATTTGACGGATACGTTGACACAGTTCTATGATGAGTGCAGAACCGTCCTTCGCGACGCATTAAAGAGCGTATATCCGGCTTGGGTGGAGCGCATGCCCAGACTTTCAACTCCACCCAGTCTCGAATTCGGAGAACTCTCCTCATCAATCGCTCACGAGATTGCAACTGAGAGAAAAATCCCCCCCAGGGCGATTGCACGGTCGATCTGCGAAGCGGCAAATATCGGTAACACGGAGTTAATCGCATCTGTGAGTGAGATTTCCGGGTATATCAATTTCAAGCTAGATTACAGTAGAGCAGCGCCGTTGATTTTTCGAACAGTCCTCGACGATCAAGAACACTATGGTATTCAGATGATAAGTAATCCTGTGAGAATCGCAGTAGAGCATACTAGTGCTAATCCTAGTGGCCCCTTAACAATGGGGCATGTCCGCAATTCAATTTTGGGAGACGCATTAGCACGGATGCTTGCAGCACGCGGGCATCTAGTGAAGAGACGATTCTATGTCGATGATGTTGGAAGGCAGGTTTCCATACTCGCATACGGATACAAATTACTCGGAAAACCCTTACCAGAAGGCAAACCGGACACATGGCTAGGACGACTATATGCTGTTACAAATTGCGCTCTACAGCTCGAGACGCTTAAGAAGAAACTCGAAAATACACAAATCGAGCAAGATAGAGGTCCGCTGCAAAAGGAACTTGATGAATGGACCAGCGTAGCAGCCGAATTGTCCTCAACACACGAGGACCTATTCAATACGGTCATCCAGCTTATGCAAAAACAATCAGATGCAGAAGCAGACATTCAAGCGTTAGGCCGAAGCTACGAAACTAACGAAAAAACCACAACAGTGCTTGTAGGGACAGTTGCTCAACTAGCGTTAGAAGGAATACGGGCAAGTTTAGCAGAAATGGATATCGAATTTGATTCATGGGACTGGGAGAGTAAATTGATCTGGAATGGGAGTGTCCAGAGAGTGGTTGACGGCGCTAAGAAGCTTCCATTCACAGAAATAGATGGAGAATCAATCAAAATGAATGTGAACTCGATTGTCGAAGCGTATGCGCTTCGAGGTCAATTTCATCTTTCCGCAGACTACGAGGTCCCCTCCCTAACTCTCATCCGGAGTGATGGGTCGACTCTATACCCCACTCGAGATATCGCGTATACTATCTTCAAGTTTACCGAGTCAGATCGCGTAATTAACGTGATAGCGTCCGAACAGTCGCTTCCTCAATTGCAAATCCGCCTCGCACTTTACGCGTTGGGGGAAAGACATGCCGCAACTAACCTCATCCACTACGCTTACGGTTTGGTTGAGTTACCAGGAGCGAAAATGTCCAAACGCAAAGCGCGATTCATTGCTCTAGACGATGTAATTGAACAGGCAAGGAGAAGAGTGCGCGAGGAAGTCGCATCCAGAAAAGAATCAATTCTAGAGACAGATGTTGAGCTAATAAGCCGAACCATCGCTGTGGGCGCAATAAAATTCGCACTACTCAACATTAACAGTGTGAAGAATATGACATTCACTTGGGACAGAGTGCTAAGCTTGGAAAAGAACAGCCTGCCATTTATCAACTATGCCTACACTCGCGCAGGCACCATACTTCGGAAATTGCCACAAGCCCCTGTCGAATATGACTTGAGAAGTCTCACGCATCCGCTTGAAAGGTTTCTTATACTTAAGATCGCTCAGATGCCCATGATCTTCTGTGAGGCCGCCGATCAATTGAAGCCGGAAGAACTAGCGAACTATGCGAATGTAGTGGCAGAGAAATTTCATGAATACTATGAAAAAGTGGATGTGATCCACGCAGAAGAACGAGTAAAGAACGCCAGGGCACAACTAGTGAAATCTGTTCAAATTGTTCTCCGGAATTCAATGCAATTACTAGGTATCTCCCTCGCCGAAAGGATGTGAAATTCTTCACGTCAGCAGGACCACGATTTGGGTCTCTAGCTTTCCGTTGGCCTGATTTACATCTCTCGAATCTCTATGATCGTCTTTTTTTGATTCTTCTCGCAGTGGACGTTGCGCTACGCGCTATTTGGCTTAACAAGCCAGAAGGGTCGCTCATTTTTGACGAATGGTACTATGTGAATGTTGGACGCGTCATCCTTGGACTACCACAAAGCCTTGGGTCTAATGGCTTGCCGCCATATCAGAACGTGCCCATAGGCCTTGATCCGAACCATGAACATCTGCCGTTAGCTAAGCTATTGATCGCGCTCTCTATGCATGTCTTCGGGGACAATGCGTACGGTTGGCGAATTCCGAGCGTTGTACTTGGCTCATTCGCGATTCTAGTATTCTACCTCCTTTTGAAACGGCTGTCAACCTACAAGTCGGTCCCACTACTGGGCGCTTTCCTATTTTCGTTCGACAATCTAGTATTTGTTCACAGTCGAATCGCAACGCTCGATATCTTCACCCTGAGCTTCATGCTTCTAGGCATATACTGGTACTTCGACGGCCACCCATACTTGAGCGCGTTCGGAATGACCCTGAGTACGCTATGCAAAGAGACAGGAGGAGCAGGGTATGTCATCATAGTGATCGTACACGCGATAAAGTTTGCAAACGATCGGAAACCATTACATTGGTCCAAGTTTCTATCATGGTTTGAGAAATACACGGTAACCTATGCGCTATCCCTACTGTTGCTCCTCTCCATTCTTGACAAACTCTGGGTCGGTTATCCGTGGGCTTGGCCTCACATCGAGAACATATTGTCCTACTCCTCCGCGTTGGTATCAACTTGCCCCAGTGGGATAATCAGCTGTCCTTGGCAATGGCTCGTTAATCAGGTTCCGATCCCCTACTTAGTTGTCAACGTTAAGGTCAGTACGGGTACAGTTACAACAGAGTCAAACACGATCTGGTTCCAGGGCGCTCTGAACCCATCCATACTCTACTTGACGCTGTTCGCGATCGCCTACGCAGGCTACTCATACATTCGGCAAAAGAAAAATGACATCGCTCTGCTATCGATCGTTTGGTTCATGGTCACATATCTACCATACTTTCCGGCAGTCCTGCTTGGCCACAGGGTAACGTACCTCTTCTACTTCTTACCAGCAGTTCCCGCTGTCTGTGCTGCCATAGCATTCATGATAGCCGACCAGAATCCGCCGAAACTAATCGTGCTGGTCTATCTAGCAGTCGTTGTCGTAAGCTTCATTCTAATGTTCCCGTTTAGGGCAGTTCCCTGAGTGACCGAAATCGCCATATTTCAGAACTGACCCATCGTAGCCTAGTAAACCAAACTGCAAATCAATCGAGGAGGTGACACTATGTCAGACGGAACTGTGGCGCAACCAAGACCCCGTCAACCAATACCGCCCGACACAATTTTGATCGGTAAAAAACCAATAATGGCATACGCAACAGCAATAATGATGCACTTTCAGTCAGGTTCTCAACAATTAACCGTTAAGGCTCGCGGTAGAACGATCAGTACAGCAGTCGATGTAGTTGAGGTAGTCAGACGCCGGTTCTTCGCCGGAAAACTCACCGTAAAGGAGATCAACGTAGGCACTGAAGTCATTGGTGAAGGAGCAGAAGCACGAAACGTGTCAACGATCGAGATTAAAGTTCAGAAAACCGAATAGACTCGCTGCATCATATGTTTTTTCCCCAATTTTATGTTGAATCCACAACATGCTTCTGGATTCAGCGTTCTATACAAGAAGATCTGACTTACCCGTGCATGAACTGGCCTGATGTAATCGATTACCGCAATTCTGCGCAAGATCAGAATGGATCGTGAATCGACTTCATAACTGTCGATTATGAAAAACTACTTTCGACGAGCCGACGAAAGTTGACAGCTTTCTTTCATGAAATTTGAATAGCGTTTGTCCGCCTACGGACAATAAACAACCGAATTTGCCGTAAACACAAATGGAGATATCGAAAAGTGAATAATTTCCTTAATCAATGGGACGGCGAACAAGACAACCACAAGATAGGTATTCCATTTCATCACCGGCCAGCACTTAAACAGCAACTATCATCAGCCATTTA
>Ga0187778_10002140_pt1 | contig 13558 bp, 12 predicted proteins | sample 1015_Q2_SP5_20_M_FD_132418 | JGI IMG/M metagenome (GOLD analysis project Ga0187778, IMG submission 132418) | Tropical peat soil microbial communities from peatlands in Department of Meta, Colombia - 1015_Q2_SP5_20_MG | ecosystem: Environmental > Terrestrial > Soil > Wetlands > Peat | place... | reverse complement strand
GCAGTTCATCCCCCAGAGCGCCGGGAAGTTCAGTGGGGAATGGGCCCTCACCTACCCTTGTGCAATATGCCTTGGTGACGCCGACGACGGAGTCGATGGCGGTCGGCGCGACGCCGGTGCCCGTGGCTGCACCGCCCGAGGTTGCACTCGACGAAGTGACAAACGGATAGGTACCGTGGTCGATGTCCAGCATCGTGCCCTGCGCGCCCTCGAAAAGCACGGATTCGCCGCCGGCGATGGCCCGGTTCAGCAGCGCCGCCGTGTCGCAGACGAAGGGCGCCACCTGCTCCGCCGCCCGGGCGTACTCCTCGTACATGGCGTCGGGATCGAGCGGCTCGGTGTTGAACAGGGCGTGCGCGATCATATTCTTTTCCGCGCAGGCGTTGGCGATGTGCTTCCGCAACAGCACGGGATCGAGCAGGTCAGCGACCCGCAGCCCGCGGCGGCCCATCTTGTCTTCATAGGCGGGCCCGATGCCGCGGGAGGTGGTGCCGATCTTCACGCGGCCGGGGGCGTTCTCCGCTGCCAGCTCGATCATGCGGTGATAAGGCAGGATGAGGTGCGCGCGGTTGCTGACGAAGAGGTTCGGCTGTGTGGAATCGCCGGAAGCGGTACCCGGCCCTTTAATGGATACGCCGGCTTCGCGCAGCGTGCCGATCTCGCGGAGCAGCGCCATGGGATCGAGCACCACCCCGTTGCCAATGACCGCTCGGCATCCCCGGCGAAGGATGCCGCAGGGAATCAGTTGCAGGATGAACTTCTTGTCGCCGAGGATGACCGTGTGACCCGCATTGTGCCCGCCGGCATAGCGTGCCACCACCGAGAAGCTCTCCGAGAGGACATCGACAATTTTGCCTTTCCCCTCGTCGCCCCACTGGGCGCCGACCACGACGGCTGTGCTACCCGTCTTCATGAGTTCCTTCGCTGCGCTCGTGCGCACGTGTCACCCGCTGCGGTATTCATGGACCAGGATTACAAGGAAAACCAGCGGGAAGATTACAGAGCATGATAACAGTGAGCGGAGGGCCATCGCTAGAGCCGGGGCTCTGGTATAAAGCTAAGAGCCAGGAGCTGACGGCCAAGAGCCGCTCTTCATGCCCGAACTTCCCGAAGTCGAGACTATTGCGCGCGGTCTGGCGCAGAACCTCACCGGCGACGTGATCGAATCGGTGTGGCTGGGCAGCAAGCCCGAGCCGCTGAAGTCGACGCCGGGCGAGATTGTCGGCGCGCTGGAGCGGGCGCGCATTGCCGGCGTGCGCCGCGTGGGCAAACACATCGTCGTCGACCTCAGCCGCCGGTCGGCAGGTGCCCCACCCGAAGCCTGCCCCGAGCGGAGCCGAAGGGCCAGTGTTGCCAAGGGTGGGGATTCCAAAAAGGAGCGAGCTGCGGAGGCGCAGTGGATCGTACACCTGGGAATGACGGGGCGGCTCCTGATCGCAAAGCCGGAGCATGAGCTTCCCAAGCACACTCACGCCATCCTGCGCTTGCGTTCGGGCAGGGAGCTGCGCTTCGTCGATCCGCGCCGCTTCGGGCGGCTGGCGGTGGCGCGTCACGGCTTCCAGGCACCAGGGTCGGAGCCGCTGGATGTTAATTTTGAGAAGTTCTCGGAACTGTTCCGCAAGCGCAAGACGCCGATCAAGAGCGCGCTGCTCAACCAGGGGCTGCTGAGCGGCGTCGGCAATATCTACGCCGACGAATCGCTGTTCCGCGCCGGCATACGTCCGCGGCGGCGTGCAACTTCGATCACCCGGGCCGAGCTGCAGCAGCTGTATGCAGCCGTACAACAGGTGCTGAACGAAGCCATTGCTGCCGGCGGCTCCTCCGTTTCCGATTATGTGGACTCGAACGGAGATGCCGGATTCTTCCAGTTTCAACACCGCGTCTATGGGCGTGAAGGTGAGCCGTGCCTGGTGTGCCGCACGCCCATCAAGCGAATCGTCATTGCCGGACGGAGCGCGCATTATTGTCCCAAGTGCCAGCGCTAGTTTCACGTTTCAAGTTTCGATGGGAACTTCGGATTGAAACCCCAGGGATGCGGGAGGAATCTAAGCTCTGACATGCCTACCTTCGCCATCGGTGTCGATCTCGGCGGAACCAACCTGCGCATTGCCGCGGTAGACGAGCACGGCACGCTGCTCGAGAAGACCACCACAGGTACGCAGGTGGCGCGCGGGCGCGATTTCGTCATCAACGAGATGTGCGAGGCGATCCGCGCGGCCGTAACCAAGTTTCCGACCTCGACGCTGGTTGGCATCGGCATCGGCGTACCGGGAATCATCGACATGGGCACCGGCATGCTGCGCGAATCGCCGAACCTGCCGGGCTGGCACGATTACCCGGTGCGCGACGAGATCGAGCGCAGGCTGGGCACGAAGGTGATTCTTGAAAACGATGCCAACTCGGCGGCGCTGGGCGAAAAATGGCTGGGGGCGGCGCGCGATTACGATGACATGCTGATGCTCACGCTCGGCACCGGCGTGGGCGGTGGCATCGTATTCGGCGGGCGCGTCTGGCACGGCGCGCGTGGTATGGCGGGAGAGCCCGGGCACATCACGGTCGAACCCGATGGACCGCCGTGTCCCTGCGGCAACCGCGGATGTCTGGAGCAGCTTGCCTCTGCTACCGCTGTGGTAAGGATGGCGCGCGAAGCCATCGCCCGGGGCTCCTCGCCTGCGCTGGCACAGGCTGCCGAGGCGAGCGACGGGCTCAGCGCCCAGAGCGTCTATCAGATGGCGGTGCAGGGTGACAACAGTGCGCAGCAGATCTACCGGCGCGTAGGATGGGCGCTGGGCATCGGTCTTGCTGGCCTGATCAACCTCCTGAATCTGCCGATCTATGTGATCGGCGGTGGCGGGGCCAATGCCTGGGACGCGTTTCTGCCGGCGCTGCTGGAGGAAGTGCGGAAACGTTCGTTCGTCTATCGCGCGACCGCGCCGGAAGACGCGTCCGGCCCCGGCGAGAAGACCATCATTACCCGTGCGCGGCTCGGCGGTGATGCCGGATTGTTCGGCGCGGCGCGGTTGCCGATGCTGGCAGCGGAAACGGCAGCCGATGCGGGTGTGCGCTGGCGTGCGTGAGCATGCGCAAGCAAGACCGCTTTTGGCTCTGGGGTTTTGAAGGGACGTGGCTTCAGCCGCGTCATCCAAAACAATAAATTGTCATCCTGAGCGCCGCCCGAACGAGCGGAGCGAGCGAGGTCAAGCGAAGGACCTGTTTTGAAAGTGTGCTGGTATGAAGATTTTTCTAAAAGCAGATCCTTCGGTCGCGCTTCCTCGCCCTGTTGCAGCGCTTGGTCGCGCTCCCTCAGGATGACAATTTGTGTGAATGTTGTGGCACGGCTGAAGCCGTGCCCCTTCACGAATTGATGCTGCCCTACCGCACTCCCGCTTTTTCCGTCGCGCGCGCCAGCGCGGCGATAAACATCTCGTTCTGCTCCGGGGTGCCGATAGTCACGCGGATGCCAGTGGGAATGCCCCAGGGGCCGAGTGGCCGCACGATGATGCCCTCGCCTTGAATGCGCTTGCCGAGTACAGCGGCATCCTCGCCGGCGTCGAAGAAGATGAAGTTCGCGAACGTGGGGATGGGCCGGTATCCCATCTCGGAGAGCTTGCTCATCAGGAATTCGGCGCCGCAGCGGTTGTTCGCGATTGTCTTGCTGGTGTGTTCCTGGTCGTCGAGCGCGGCAAGCGCAGCGGCCTCGGCCAGCGCCGAAACCGAAAACGTCGTGCGCATGCGCTGCAAGTGCTGCATCAGGACTGCCGGCCCGAGTCCGTATCCCACGCGTAATCCTGCCAGGCCGTGTGCCTTGGAGAACGTCCGCAGCACCACCACGTTTCGCTCCTCGCGCACGTACTCGATCGAATGCGAGTATTCGAGACGGCGCGCGGCGGCGAAGTCGGCGGCAAAGTCGCAATACGCCTCATCCAGCACCACGATTACATGCTCGGGCACCTTGCGCAGGAACGCGTCCATGGCGGACGCTTCAATCAGAGTGCCCGTGGGGTTGTTGGGGTTGGCGATGAAGACGATGCGAGTGTCCGAGTCGATGGCGGCGATGATGGCATGGAGATCATAGCTGTCGTTCTTCATCCCCGTGGCGACCAGCCGCCCCCCCGCCGCTTTGGCTGCGATCGGATAAATGATGAATGACCGCTCGCTGGTGATGGCGTTCAACCCGGGCCGCAGCAATGTCCGGGAGATAACCCCGAGCAGCGCGGTTGAGCCGTTGTCGACCACGGTCTGCTCCGGCCGAACGCCGTGCAATTCCGCCAGCCGCAGCCGCAGTTGCGAGACGTCATTGTCGGGGTAAAGGCTAGCCTGCGGTTCCACCGCTCGCATCGCTAGCAGCGCTTTGGGCGACGGCCCAAAAGGGTTTTCGTTCGACGCCATCTTGATCATGCGGACGCCGCTTTCCCGCTCGGCCTGGCGTAAGGGCTTTCCCGGCGTATACGCCCCGAGCGCCCGAACATGTTCGAGCACCAACTCGTCAAACTTGCTCATCGCCCTCTTTTTTATCACGAGGCGGTCTGGAGCCGCGCCGCGCCTTGGCCGAAGCCATGCTCTTCAGTCGCTGAACTTCTGAGCTTTCGAGCGCGCGCCACTTGCCAGGCTCAACATCCAGTTCCAGGTTGGCGTAGCGCACCCGCCTGATCTTCTCCACGCGATGTCCCACTTGCTCGAACATACGGCGAATTTGCCGGTTGCGGCCTTCGATCAGCGTGACTTCATACCATGGGTTCGGCGCATCGCGCGCTAGTTGGATGCGTGCCGGAGCCGTCTTCACCTGGCGCTTTCTGCCGTGCTTTCCTTCGAGCACAATGCTGACGCCCGAGCGCAGTCTGGCGAGCGCTTCCCCGTCGGGTTTGCCCGCGACCTTGACCAGGTAAGTCTTGGGAACGTGCGAAGAAGCGTGCATCAGCTTCTGCGCCAGGTCGCCATCATTGGTCAGCAGAACGAGGCCTTCGCTGGCATAGTCCAGGCGGCCCACGGGGTAGACACGGGCGCTGATCCCGCGCACGAGTTCCATGATCGTGGGCCGGCCCTCCGGATCGCTGATGCTGGTCACATACCCGCGCGGCTTGTTGACGAGGAAATAGACGTGGCGTTCGGGCGCGCGCAGCAGCTTTCCGTCCACGCGAATGTGGTCGCGAGCGGCGTCAGCCTTGGCCCCCAATTGCGTGATGGTTTGCCCGTTGACGGCGACGCGCCCGGACGTGATTAGCTCTTCGGCTTTGCGGCGGGAAGTGATCCCGGCGGCGGCAATTATCTTTTGCAGGCGCTCCTCAGGCATGCGAATTCGATGCCGGGGGGAGCGTCATGAGTCCGATGTGATGACTTCCGCCGCTCGCGGCTCGCCCAGTTCGATAACCGTGCGGCGCTCCGGTTCCGCCGGGGTTCCGGAATCGGCGGCGGCTGGCTCAGGCGGAACGTCGGGAACGCCCGTAGCGTCGGGAACTGCAGGCTGAAACAGGTCTGCCTGCAGTGATGCTGATGCCAGCTTCTCGAATTCTTCCATGCTGGGCAGTTCGCCGATATCGCCCAAGCCGAAACGCATGAGGAAATCTTTGGTGGTGCGGTAGAGGATCGGGCGTCCGATTACCTGCTTGCGGCCGGCGGTGGTGATCAGCTTGCGATCGAGCAGCGTGGCGATAACGCCGCTCGAATCCACGCTGCGGATCTCGCTGATCTCGGGGACGGTAATGGGCTGCTTGTAAGCGATCACGGCCAGCGTCTCAAGCGCCGGCAGCGACAGCCGCACCGGCGGCTTCAGGTTGCGCGCGAACCCGCGCACCACGTCGTGATGCTCCGGCTTGGTGGACATGCGATATCCGCCGGCGACCTGGCGGATCTCCATGCCGCGGTCAGCGGCGGCGTAGTCGGCGACCAGTTCGTCCAGCGCCAAGCGCAGTGCAGCTTTCATCTGCGCCAGGTCGGGCTCAGCGGTGTTCTCATTCCCACCTTTGCCAAAATCGGGCAAAGGTGGGGCACCCAGCAGATCGTCCTTGAGAACGGCCAGCAACTGCTCGAGGGTGACCGGCTCTTCCGCCGCGTAAATGATGGCTTCGATTTGTGACTTCAGACTCATAGGATTGTTTATGTAGAGACGTAGCTTGCTACGTCTCCCAGATACGCCTTCTCCCGAGACGTAGCAAGCTACGTCTCTACAGATCATTATCTCCAGTCGTCGCGCACAGCCGCTTCGCCGACGAGGGCATCAAACATCGTATTTTTCTTCACCAGGATCTCGCCGAACACGCGGTCCTGCCGCAGCAGGATGGCCTGCAACCGCACCAGCTCGAGCAGCGCCAGGAAGGTGCAGATCAGGGCGTTTTGTGAGCGCGTGTACTGCAACAGCGACTTTAACCGCACGGGACGGTCTTCGAGCAACAGACGCCGGCGGATGTAGTCGATCATCTGCGCTACCGTGACCGTTTCTTCGTCGACCTCGAGGACAGGGCGCGCCTTGGCCCGTTCCAGGATCTGCCGGAACGAGCGCACCAGGTCCACCACGTCGGCGGCGAGCTCGGGCTCCGTACCTTCGTCGTCCTTGAACTCCTTCAGCGCCGGATTCGACCAGGTGGCATCCTCGATCTGCTGCTTCTGCAGCAGCATCTGCGCCGCATTGCGGAATTTCTCGTGCTCGAGCAGGCGCTCGACCAGGTCGCGGCGCGGATCGTCCTCCTCTTCGGCCGGCGCGGTGGGATCCCGTGGCAGCAGCATCCGCGACTTGATCTGGATCAGCACTGCCGCCATGTAGATGAACTCGGCTGCCAGATTAACGTCCAACTGCTTCATGCGCTCGACGTACGCCAGGTATTGTGCCGTGATCTGCGCGATGGGGATGTCGTAGATATTGATGTCCTGCTTGCGGATCAGGTCGAGCAGCAGGTCAAGCGGGCCGTCGTAGACCTGGCCCACGCTAATGGCGAAGGGGAAATCGCTGGCCGCCGCTTTGCGATCAACCGTGTTCGTGACTTCCGGCATCCTGAAACTATTTTCCCCCAGCATCGTCAGTGGGCGGCTGCTTGGACATGTGCATTGCCTCGCGCACCTCGTTCATGGTGGCCTCGGCGACCGTCCCCGCCCGGGCGGATCCTGCTTCGAGGATATCCCAGACTTGCTTCGGATTATCCTCATATTTTTTTCGCCGCTGTTGAATAGGCGCCAGGCGGGTGACCATGGCGTCGGCGGCCCAGCCTTTGCACTCGATACAGCCGATGCCGGCGCTGCGGCAGCCCGCGTCCACCTTGGCCAGAGTCTCCTGATTGCTGAAAATCTTGTGCAAATCTCCCACCGGGCAGACATCCGGGTTGCCGGGATCGCTGCGCCTGACCCTCGCCGGGTCGGTGACCATGGTCTTGAGCTTCTGCCGCAGGCTGGCCTCGGGCTCGCTGAGCAGGATGGTGTTGTTATAGGACTTTGACATTTTGCGGCCGTCGGTGCCGGGGACTTTGGCGGCAGGCGTGAGCAGCGGCTGCGGCTCAGGGAAGACGTCGCGCCCGCGGTACTGATAGAAGCCGTTAAAACGCCGCGCGATTTCGCGCGTGATCTCGATGTGCGGCACCTGGTCCTCGCCGACCGGCACGTAGTCGCCTTTGTAGATCATGATGTCGGCCGACTGCAGCACGGGATAGCCGAGAAAACCATAAGTGCCCAGGTCTTTGTCCTTGATGTTCTCGCGCTGCTCTTTGTAGGTGGGCACGCGCTCCAGCCAGCCCAGCGGCGTAATCAATGACAGCAGCAGGTGCAGCTCGGCGTGCTGCGGCACGTGCGACTGGATGAAGATGGTCGAACGCTCGGGATCGAGCCCGGCCGCCAGGTAATCGAGCATCACTTCGATGGAGTTCTGCTTCACCGCCGAAGTATCGGCGTAGTCGGTGGTGAGCGCGTGCCAGTCGGCGATAAAGAAAAAGCATTCGTACTTGTCCTGCAGTCCGACCCAGTTGGCCAGCGCGCCGAGGTAGTTCCCCAGGTGCAGCTTGCCGGTGGGACGCATGCCACTCAGCACGCGCGACTTCTTGCCAGGCGTCATATCAGGACCGCCAGCAGAAAATTGAAGAAGTGCATGAAGGGCGCCATCATCGTGCGCAGCACGCTTCCCCCAACCAGGAAGAACAGGATGAGGCCAACCCATCCAATGCGGTCGTAGAGATTGCGCGCCGAGTCGGAGAGCATATGGCGGATGACGTGGCTGCCATCCAGCGGCGGGATGGGGATCAGGTTAAAGACCGCCAGCAAGACATTGATCTGCATGGCGCTGTAGAGCAGGATGACCAACGGCATCAGCGACGACTGGCTTTCCATCCCATAGCGCAGAATGTTGCGGGCTTCGGGAAAGACCCAGGAGATCGCCGCCATCAGGACTACGGCAATAGTAGCTACGATGAAGTTGCTGACCGGGCCTGCAACCGACGTCATGATGTCGGCCAAAACGTAATTCTTACGAAAATTCAGCGGGTTCACCGGTGTCGGCTTGGCCCATCCGATCATCGGGATATGCGCGATGTAGGCCATCAACGGCAGCAGCACCGTGCCCACCGGGTCGATATGCCGGATGGGGTTGAGCGAGACTCGGCCCAGCATGCGCGCGGTGGGATCGCCGTAGCGGGAGGCAGTCCAAGCGTGCGCCGACTCGTGCACGCTGATGGCGAACAGGAATACCGCGATCTGGATAACCAAATTGAAGATCTGGTCGGAGCTCATGCGGCGAAGTGCGATGGTATCACGGCGAGAAGTACGTAGGCCCAGCCGCCCTCGGCTGGGCGGGCGAGCGAAGCTCGCCTATTGCAGTCCACAGCCACGGATATTCCTGCGGCGACCTCGCCAACCCCTTACGCACCGGATTATTCATGATGTAGGCGACCTTTTCATCCAGCTTTTCCGAGGAACGCAGTACCCGGTCAAAGGACTCCTCTTGCCACACTCTTCCCCGGCGGCCGAGCTTTCGGTTGATCATATGCGCTGACGCACTCTTGACCGCCTGCATGATCTCAGCGAGGGAGCGCATTTCTTGTTTCTCAGCATTGATAAGCGGGGCGAAGACCATGTGAACGTGGTCCGGCATCACCACGGCGGCGTACAGTTCGTAGCGGACTTGGTGATCGTGAAGGCAGCATGAAAACACAATGTCTCTGGCGCATTCCGGCAGGATCCAGCGACGGTGCGTGCAAAAGGTCAGGAAATGGCGCTTATAGTCTCGCTGCAGATGAGGAAGATTGCGGCGATAAAAACCTCTTAGCATGGCGAGGGATTATAGACCCAGGCGAGCATCGCTCGCCCGCCCAGCCGGGGGCGGCTGGGCCTACGTGATTATTTTTGTATCAGGGTCACTTTGTGGCTCCCGATGACGGCGGAGTCAATGCGGTCGGGCATCGGGACGCGCGAGTCGAGGCCGAGTTCAGGGTGCTTCGGTTTGATGTAGCGGTCGATAAAGAATTCCAGGGCGATCTCGGGTACCTCGACGTTGTCGAGCGAAACGCGATCGACGTGGACGTATCCGACGCCGCGTTCGCCGTGGGCGTGCGTGGCCACCTGCACGTCATGCACTCCGCTGAACAGCGCCAGCAGGGGGTTCGTGGAGCGCGTGCCCTGGGTCACCTGGTCGAAATCTACCTGCAGGTCAGCCGTAACCACTCCCGGCATGCCTTCCACATGCACGCGCTGTACGCCTTTCGGCAAATGAACGGCACTCGAGTTGACGTAAGCGTTTACCTCGTCTTCGGTCAGGACGGTGGGCGCCGGGTCAGGCTTTGGCTTTTTGGCGTTGGTGTCGATGTGTTCCAACTTTAGTTCCATGCTGCGCACCGCAGGGCTGGTGGCAGTCGAGACTGTCTGCTGGGACAACGCAAAAACGACGGTGAGGGATAACACAAACAGCGCGGCGGCCGTTCGCGCGACGCTCATCTGCCAACTGCCGCCTGCATATCGGACCCGGAGAGAGTGGTGACGTGCGGCTTCTCCAAAGTTCCGGAGAGGGCGAATCCGTGCGATTTTCGGTCCATCAACCTGAGTTCCAACTTGCTTAACGACGCGGTTCCGGTAACCGCATAGATGCCGCCGGCGGTCTCCATGCTGCTTTGCTCGAACTGCAGGCGGCGATCGGCAAGCACGGCGCGCCCGGAGAATCGCTTCAGCCGCAAGGGAACTCCGTCAGCGTTCAGCGCCACGTGCTGCAAGCCGCCGTTTTGCCACTCAAAGTTCAACGTACCTTGTGCCGACTGCGCGAGCTCCGCGGCATTCCATCCTGCGAGCTCGATCTTAAAACTGACGCTGCCGGTACCGGTGGCCCAGGGATCGTGCGTCAACGCGGCAACCTCGGGGAGCGCGACTCGCTCCATGGTTCCCGAGCCGGCGTATGCGGGCTCGGAGCCAGAGAAATCGGCTCTCCATTCCCCACGCAGCTTGCCGCCCAATGCGTCGGCACGGAGGTCGGAAAGATGCAGCTTGCGTTCCCGCAGTTCCGCCTGTGCAGCCACGTGCTGGAACTCAAGCCCCTTGAGCACGACTAGATCCGCCCGGAGGCGCCCGTAGGCGGCAAAGGTTCCCGGCGACGCGGAAGTATCTCCGGCCAGCACGCGATACCACGGCACACGCTGAAGCTGCGGATTGAGCAGGCGGTTCAATTCCTCGAATGAAACCTCGCTGGAGTGAAGGTCGAACCGAACTGGACAAGGCTGGGCAGGAGCACACCCACGCGGCAGCGCCAGCGACCCCTCTACAGATAGGTGGCTTCCGGCGAACGTGGCCTCCAGATTCCCCACCTGCACTTCGTCCGGCAGCAGGACCGCGTTGCCCACGCGCACGTGGGCAGGCCTTTGAACGCCAGCCAGCAGTACCGACACATTTCGCAACTGCATGGAGCCGGTAGCGACCGGCGGGGTGAAGCCCGTCCAGTTACCAGCGATCCGCAGATCGAGCTTGGCGGCGCCGCTGGCGCCCAGCGCGGGCGCCCGCAATCCCAGGCAGCGAGCTATCCGGAACAGGCGCTGGAGTTCGGCGTCGCCTGCGGCTTCTACGTTGTAGTCTGCGGACGAGAGCGAAGCCTGGACCGTGGCAGGCGCGGTTCCACCCAGCAGCACCGGAAACGGCGCCAGCACCAGGTGGAAGCCTGGAGCGCCATCAGGCGCGGAAGCCGCAGTACGGTGACCGCGAGCTCGGCTCGCACTTTTCGGCGTTGTTTTCGCCTTCTCCGGACCGATCTGGAATTTGATCGAACCCAGCTTCAGATCCTGTCCCAAGACTCCCGAGCGCAGGACGAAATCGCTGGTGCTCCCCTCGCCGCTCCAACCTGACTGAGGGTTCGAGCTGTGGTAGGCGAATCCTGCATTGAGAGCGCCGTCAGCGGTCAGGTCCGGGGGCAGCGCGAACTTGGCATGACGCGCCAGGCGCGCCAGTTCGGCCATCGGTACTTGCGCCGCCACCAGGGCCAGGTCATAGCGCGGGGCGCCCAGAAAGCCCATGATGTCCCCATGCAGCGACAATTCACCGTTCCGCATGTGGCAGTCAAGGTGGGAGAGTTCCTCCGCCTGCCTGCGATACTGTGCGGTGCAGTCCGCTGCGAGCCGCAATGTGTCCGGCAGGATGATGTCGTAGCGGCGGAAATCGTCAATTGACCCCGTGCTGCTCAGCTTCAGATCCTGAGGTGCGCCGGTGAGGTCGACAGCCAGGTTCACCGAACCGCGCCAGCCGCGGTCGCGGCCGTACACCAGCCGTGTGAGCTGTCCCAGTTGCGCTCCGCGCAGGGAAAGGCGCAGGCGCAAGGGCGTTTCCTCCAGCCGGGACACCCGGCCAAAGGCTCCGCTGATCTCAACCGTGCCGGTATCGCTGAGATTGGCGTCACTGCGGATAGGACGAGCCCGCAGCCTCACGTTCCACTCGCTCTCGGAAGCCAGCCACAGAGCGAAGTCGGCCTCGCTCAAGGCATAGACTTTCTTCTCCACCCCTGACTTGAAATTGATTCGTCCGCCGTCACCCTCGATATAAGGGAAGCGAAGCCGCGCCTCAGGCCGGCTCTTGGTGGTGGGTGCTACCGGGGTTTGGCTGGCGCGCAGGAGCAGCGATTGCAGGTTCCACTGTCCATCCTGCCGGCGCACGACGTTGAGGCTCCAAGGCTGGGCGCCGGTGGGAGATCTCAACGTCAGCGAGCCGATTTCCGGCCGCCAGCGCCAGAGGGAACTCCACCGCAGGATGGCCGTGACTTCTTCCGCATGCAGCACGGGTTCGGCGCTGAAAGCTGGATCGTCCTGCATCACAAATCCTTCCAGTTGCAACCCGGGTTGGGGAAAGAGCCGCAGCCTGACCTCGCGCACGCTGACTTGCCGTCCAAGTCCTGCGCTGATCGCCTCGACGATGCTCTTGCGAAAGCGGGTCAGCTTGATCATGGGCGGCACGAACACGGCGACCACCAGCACCAGCGCAGTCGCGAGGACGATCCGCCTGATGGAGCGTCCGGAAGGCATCAACGCACCATCTTCAACATGCGCCGCCAGCGGGTTTGGGTAGGGAAGTGCACGATGACATTGAACACGAAGGCCACGCGATCACCGATGCTGGTCTTGCGGTACTGGTCGGGAGGCGTTTCGAATGACCAGTAGATAAACATGGGGCGGCCGATAACGTTTTCCCGCGGGATGAATCCCCAGTAACGGCTGTCGTAGCTGACATCGCGATTGTCTCCCATGGCGAAGTAGCTGTCAGGAGGAACCACCAGATCGCCATTCTGGATGTAGTTCGGCATCAGCAGGTGCCAGTCCGGGGTGACGCTGGCGCCCATGGTGGGCGCTTCTGCCGGGAAATTATCGCGATAAGGGAGGTAGCTGGCGGGATTGTGCAGGGCATAGGGTTCATCCAGCTTCTGCCCGTTGCGATACACCACCCCATCGCGCAGATGGATGCGATCCCCAGGAATGCCGATGATGCGCTTGACCACATACAAGCCCGCCTCCGCCGGCGAGAGGAATACCACGATATCGCCGTGCTGAATCTGGCGATAAGCGATTACCGGCCCGATCCAGCGCGTTTTAGGAGCCATGGTCACGCGGTCCACGAATACGTGGTCGCCGATCAGCAGCGTGTTTTCCATCGAACTGGAGGGTATCTCGAAGGCCTGCAGGTTGAAGGTGATGATGAACAGCCCGACCACCAGTACCAGCGCCACCGAGGCGACGAACTCGGTTGTGGTCTCGCGGTGCTTCTCCGGCTTGGATGAATCGTTCTTGCTGGCCAATGGCTTCCTTCCATCAAGCGCCCACACGTCTAGCTACCGTACGATACGAAACGTACGGTTCCACCGCGTATCCTGTACCAGGTGGGTCATGCCGTACAGGAAAGCGGAAAGTCTATCACTCCGCGAACTGGAAACCGCCGCCGTGCGCGGCGCGCGCACCGACCAGTAGATCAAGAGTGGCCGCCCGATGATGTTCTCACGCGGCACGAATCCCCAATACCGGCTATCCAGGCTTTCGTCGCGATTGTCCCCAAGCACAAAAAAGCGGTCTGGCGGCACGATCAATTCGCCCCGGCGTACCAGTTCGTGCATCTCTTTCCACCAGCCGGACTC
>Ga0187778_10002139_pt1 | contig 13560 bp, 11 predicted proteins | sample 1015_Q2_SP5_20_M_FD_132418 | JGI IMG/M metagenome (GOLD analysis project Ga0187778, IMG submission 132418) | Tropical peat soil microbial communities from peatlands in Department of Meta, Colombia - 1015_Q2_SP5_20_MG | ecosystem: Environmental > Terrestrial > Soil > Wetlands > Peat | place... | reverse complement strand
GCCCCTAAAACTAGGGTAGTACGAGACGACCGAATAATCGAAATCGAAACAGAAAAAGTAGTTCCAGGCGATTTACTCGTCTTCACTGAAGGAACAAGAATAGCGGCTGACTGCAAACTCACCCTTTCATACGACATTCAAGTCGACGAATCAGTCTTGACAGGCGAAAGCCTCCCCAAAGAAAAGAAAGCAGGGGACGAAGTTTACGCTGGAACCCTAGTGCTATCAGGCGAAGGCCAAGGAGAAGCATACGCCACAGGCAAGAACAGCAGATTCGGAAAAATATCAGCCATGGCACAAGCCATCAAACCTCCCAAGACGCCTCTACAATTAAGCATGAAAAAACTGTCCATCACACTTGCATACGTCGCCATGTTCTTTGCCATTGTCATCCCCGCATTGGGTATAATCCATTACGGAATCCTGCACGGGTTCCAAAGCAGCAAGGCTCTGTCAACCGACTCGCAACTAGTATTGACAGGGTTAGCGTTGGCATTCGCAGCCATCCCTGAAGAATTACCTATCATAATCACCATGATACTTGGCTTGGGTTCGTATAGACTATCACAAAAGGGCTTCCTCGTTAAAAAACTCAAAGCTGCCGAAACCTTAGGCGACGCAACCGTAATCCTCACAGACAAGACAGGCACGATCACAGAAAACAAAATGCAGGTCGTGCAGGTCTATCCACGCAAACAAGAAGCCCGAACGCTCAGCGCGGCCACAGGGGCACTGACAGAAATGTCACTAGCACCCACGGATAAGGCAATTCTAGAAAGAGCCCAAACGCTAAAAGTGAAGACTGATTATGGAAACGTCATCCACGAAAGAGGCTTCCAACCAGGCAAACGAACAAAAACAGTTCTAAGAGAGAACAAGGGAAGCTACACGCTGTCAGTCATAGGCGCGCCAGAGGAAATCCTAAGCTCGCAAGGCAACGACGACGTATTCGGAGAAGAACTCAAGAGCGAAGCTGAAAAAGGCAGAAGAATAATTGGCGTCGCACAAAAAACAGTCTCAGCGGCAGAGGCTATTCTGCCCCTTTCAGAACTGGAAGGAAATTGGGACTTCATCGGACTCATATCTCTTGAGGATCCACCGCGCCCGGGCGTCAAAGAAACCATAGCAGCCATCAGCAAAGCAGGAATCAGAACCATCATGGTCACGGGCGATCACCCACAGACCGCAGCCTACATTGCACAGAGCGTGGGCATTCCTTCAGAAAAAGTGTTCACAGGCGAAGAACTGCACGGACTAGGCGACAAGGAAATGCAGGACATCGTCAAAGACGTCTCCGTTTATGCCAGAACGACGCCCGAAGACAAATACAGACTAGTCCAAGCGTTGCATGCAAACGGAGAAGTCGTGGCCGTCACGGGGGACGGCGTCAACGACGTACTGGCCTTGAAAGGAGCAGACGTCGGCATAGCCATGGGCACAAGAGGCACAGACGCAGCGAAGGAAGCCGCAGACGTCGTCTTGACAGATGACAACTTCGTAACCATAGGCCGCGGCGTATTCGAAGGACGAACTTTCTTCGACAACCTCAGAAAAGGACTCAAATACTACCTGGCCATCAAAGCCGCACTAATCTCACTATTTGTTGCCGCCTTAGCCCTAGAATACTTCTACAACGCAAACATGCCTCTGCCTTTCGCACCGATACAAATCATCGTGCTCGAACTCTTCATGGACCTCGCCGCTTCAGCAGGCTTCGTAACCGAACCAGCCGAAAAAACCATCTACGACAGAAAACCAAGAGAAATAGGAGCAAAGTTCCCCGACAGAAAAATGAACATAGATATGGCGATCAACGCCGCAAGCCTATTCGTTGCCGTAATGCTAGCATACTTCTACGCGTGGTCACAGGGCTTATCGCCTATTACAGTGCAGGCTTACGCCTTCTCAGCATGGATAATGGGACACATAATACTCGCGTTCGTCATGCGCTCAGAAAAAGAACCCTTATCCGTTCTAGGCCCACTTTCAAACAAGATCATGGACTTATGGGCTGTTCTAGCATTCGCTTTCCTAATCGTCGCCTTAACCATACCCCCAATCACCAGCCAACTCAAACTAGCATCCATAGGACCAGAACAATTCATCATAATACTAGCCTTCGACCTCGTAGCCATAATCTGGCAAGAAATCGCGAAATACATACTCTACAAACGAAACCCAAAACCATGAAACACCAGATGGACAAACGTCAACCAACATAAAAGCATACTATTGAACTAGGATTTTCCGCGAAAAATTTTATGGGTGCACACTTAGGGTTTCTGGGTTTGTCTCAGATGCTGTGCTAAAGCTGAAAACGGGAAGAAACCATTTTCGTCAGCAAGGTTCACTAAGAAGCTTTCCGAATCTCGGACAGTCGAAAGGTCGTGTTTAAGCCTTATCTGAAATTCCGCATAAGAAGAGTAATGCTCGTGTAGGGAAATGACCACATGCGAATACCTCAAGCCTAAGCCTCTTTCAAACATCAGGACATTCTCTAGAGCGGCAATCGTCCCTGGCTGAGGTTCTTTTTCAAGGGCAAGAAAAGTTATGGCGAGAATTTCAAACCCGAGCTTCCGAAAATCTGGAATCACAGTGTATTCTTTTATGACTCCCCCTTTCTGCAATTTCTTAATTATTCTGCTAACCGTCGGTTGAGAAACACCCATTACGTGAGCTAGTTCTCTGTCACTTCTCCGACTATCCTTCATTAGCTCGAATATAAGATTTGATTCATTAATATCCAAATTAGCCATGTACAGGGAGTAAACGCGTGAATAGAATATAACGATTTTGCAGAATTAATACACAATTAATTTGACCAGAGCCTTCCATACTGCACAAAATCAAGCAATAGTAAAAGAGATGGGACAGTCCATACAACTCAAACGCGCGCTTCTATAGCTTGGAGATTGACTCCACGAACTCTTGCAGCTTCTCTTCGTAGCCGCCTCTTTTCTTTTCGGCTTGTGAGAGCATAAGAACTGCAGAAAACTTCTTCCCGATGGCTGTTTCAAAATCAGGAATGGTCTTTTCGTTGCCCTTGCCACCACCTGAGACAGACATGAAAGCCACCTTGTTGAATTTGTCCTTGTTTTCGAAGATGTACGTTCTAATGGGCGGAGGCATGAGACTTCCCCAAAGGGGACACGCGATTATCACCAAGTCGTAATTGCTGGGGTCTTTCATTATAGATTCGATTTTTGTCATTTCCTTCCTCGTGGCTTGACGTCCACTCTTCAGCCACCCCAAGATGCCCCTGCGGTTAACTGTGTCAACGATCTTCTCTACGTCGCATCCCAGTTTCGCCTGAAGCTCGTTCACCAATTTCTCATTGTTTCCAGTTCGGCTATAGTATGCCGCCAGCACTTTCATTTTCTCACTCTACTCGTCAAGAAATCCATCTTAAGAGTAAATCGAGCATTTAACTTTATCGTGCATGCTCGTCTGAGCAAGCGTGGGTGTCATCGTCCGTCCGCATGAATGCGCAGGTAGGTGTGTCATTGAATTAATAGCTATACCCGGACACACTGGAACAAAATTCCATTTTTCGAGTTCAGCGCGCAACCATGAAGAACTTGACACCACAGTTGAACCTAACCAAACAGCAACAACCCAACCCCAGAAGCGATGAACCCACGCCTGAACCACAAGACGAACCTGCCTAACAAAGCAAAAAAACCTACCTAGTAGGGGGGAGGTGTATCTTCGTATGTTCAAACATCCCAAGATACAGATAAAATCCACAGCGGCCCTGTATGTTCGTATGTTACAGCATCCGAAAATACAGATAAACTAAGAAAACAGAAAACCAGCCCATGATGATGAACTCGTGTATCTTCTAATGTACAAACATCCCAAGATACAGATACTTTTCCATCGCAAAAAACCTACCTAGGAGGGGGGGTAGGTGATGTTCGGATGCACAACATCCCAACATTGCTGACGAACTCTCAGCTCCAAAAAAACCTACCGATGATAGGGTAGGTGTATGTTCGGATGTACAACATCCCAAAATACAGACGCATTTCCCAGAAGCAGGAACATACTCGATTGCACAACATCTGGATATACAGATAAACTGCAGATGATTGTGGCTTGAAAAATCTTCCTTTAACAGAGCGCGCGTATGTTTGGCTGAAAACTAGGGCTCCCGCTGAATCCTTGGTTTAGGTGACTACGACATTGTGGAATGCGTGGAGGTTACCGTTTTTTCCGACTCTAAGCTGTTTTTCTCCTCTGAACGCTGATATTCTTGCGTTTTCAACTTGAATCGTGTCGCCTACGGAGACGGATTTGATCTGTTCATTCCACAAGCACAATTTGATCTTCCCCGTCTCGTCGGACACCAAAGCGTTAGCCACGCTCGCATAATTCCCAAACCTTGTAACTACAAAAGACGTGTCTGAAACTTCGACGACTTCAGCCTTCAACGTGACAGCCTTCATGCCGATCCGCAAGTCTTTGATCTGAAAAGCCCGCGAACCATTACCCCTCTTAGCAGGACGCCTGCACAGAAAACTCGCCCTCTCCATATTCTTAATCGGATTACCCTCACTCAACAAGAACTCGTTCGAAACCGGAAACTGCGCCACGACCTTCGAACCCAACGTTATCAGAACAATCATACTCTGAGGCTGCTTAACCCGACATTCAATCGAAAGAACACCACACTTAGCCTTATGATTCTTACCAGCCAACACCAACGCATCAAAAAACTCGTCAGCATCAACCTCATACTTCATAGAAAGAAACGCAAGGTATTCACTAGGCGACGCCTTATCACGCATCACACATCAACTCCACCTGCATACCATACTCACTCCTCAAATCACGCCTAAACCCAGCCTTCTCCACAGGCATTCCCGTCGCCTCGCAAGCATCACTCAGTTATCCAGCGGAACCAGCCTACTTAACAAACTTCGCAGGGTGCCTCTTAAACCTCTTCTTGCAGGTAACACTGCAAAAATGATAGGTCTCACCATCATACGTAATCTTGAACTTCGCAATCTTCTCATCCAGAATAGCACCACAAACAGGATCCTTAGGCATTATCCTAACCTTAACCTCATGGAAGAGTGTGCACTCTGCTTATTAATATTGTCGCCTCATTTCCATTCTACCAGTCAAAACCGAAACATCTGAATAAGGAAAACTGCGGCGAGCGCTCCAATGCATCACGAACCAAGCAACGAGCCAGCAAGCCTCACATACGAAAAAAATGAACACCACGGCAGTTCGCCAACAATTATGAATCATTTGATGCTAAAACAATAATTTCATCAATAGAAGCCTTAAATCCTTTGAATCGATTAAGATAATACCGAGATGTGCCGTGCGCTAGTTGTCCTTTCCCCTTGCAATTTGCCCGGATAATTTTTGCGCGCGGCGCGTCCTCTACCATCATCCCTTAACAGTCATCAGCACATACGTCTCAACATTCTGGAACAAGCAACAAAACATCTTAAAATGCGAAAATCTTACAGCATGCGAGTTCGACTCAGGTCGGCGCTTTGTCTTCAAGGTAATCTTGACTATTTCACGGTGAACTCGGCGCATTCCTTGCTAGTCTTTAGTTCCGAAAAGGTCTTCTTGAGGACGATAATTTCGTTCACGGCTCGGACGCTTTCAACAGGCAAGCAGATCAACATTCGCCCCAAGTAGGGTTTTTTCAATCCAAATTCTTTCAAGGTTTTGTCATTCAGGCCTACATGAACGTGCGTGACCTGCCAAGTTTTCGTATCAATCTCTGCTCCTTGAAGTTCACCGATCGTGACTCCATCCGACGTGTCAACTTGCTTCCAGTTCAGCCTTCCGATCTCTACCAATTGATCACGCTCAGCACGGAACACGATGTTGCCTCCGAAAATATAAATTTTGAGATTGGTGCGCGTGAAGAAATCTTGACCTTGATATTAGGGACAAAAAAAAGAAAAGATTTGTGAATTGGGAAGATGTTAGCTAATGAGCTTAATATCTTCTCGGTGGTCTACGCTTAGAATAACATTCTCGGCAGTAAACTGGTCTGCTTCCGTCTGGCTTGAATGGAACTTCACATTCCTTTCCGCAGTCGGCGCAGGTTGCCTTGTACATTTCTTTCTTATACGTCAAATATTTCAACTCCTATGCTATTTAGCGCAAAAAATCTCTTTTTTGCACACGTTCTTATCTATCAAGGCTTTTTTAAACCTATCCTTTCAAGGGGTAAGTTTGCAACGTCTTTTTCCATGAAATAACAAACCTTCAGATTCAAAATTACGAACAAAATAATGAGAGAATGAGCTAACTCATCTCTTCAATCGTCGTCTTGGTCAAGGCTTTAATGTTCTCGAACTCTGGCAGTTCACCGTAACCCACGAGGGTTATGGCCGTGCCTTCGCCTCCCATCCTGGCCGTTCGGCCGATCCTGTGGAAATAAACTAGGGCATCCAAAGGAACATCATAGTTTATTATGTGAGTAACTCCTTGAATGTCCAACCCCCTTGCGGCCACGTCTGTCGCCACCAGCAACCTAAGCTTTCCCTTCCTGAAAGAGTCCATTACAAAGTCCCTCTGTGCCTGAGTAAAACCAGCATGCAACGCTTTTGCATCGTATCCCATTCGTTTCAACCCGTCTGCCAGATTATCTACGTCCATTCGCGTTTTACAGAATATTATGGCCCGACCGATATGATTCTCGCCTAAGATGTTGCAGAGTGCCTCAAACTTGCCGTGAGGATTCACCACCATATAATACTGATCCATCTGCGTTAGGGCTATCTCGTCTTTGCTCACGAGAATCTTCTCAGGATTCCTCATGTACCTGTTGCAGATGTTCATCACAGTTTTGTCAATCGTAGCCGAAAAGAGACCAGTCTGCCTGTCTCTCGGAGTCATAGAAAGTATGTATTCAATGTCCTCTATGAATCCCATATCAAGCATCCTGTCAGCTTCGTCAAGAATAACGATTTTCACCGACGCCAAATTCAACACGCGCCTCTCAAGCAGGTCAATCATACGTCCTGGTGTTCCCACGACAACATGAACTCCTTCCTGCAAAGCGTGTATCTGTTTTCCAATGTTTTCTCCACCGTAAACGGGCAGAACCCTCAATCCTGCATACTTGCCCAACCGGGCAATGTGGTCAGCAACTTGAACGGCGAGCTCACGAGTCGGCGCCAAAACAAGGCCCTGAACCTTCCTATCTCCAGAGTCAATGCGTTCAAGCATCGGAATCCCGAACGCGGCAGTCTTACCCGTGCCAGTCTGCGCCTGCCCGATAACATCCTTTCCTTCAAGCAAAGGAGGTATCGCCTGAGCCTGAATCGGAAAAAGATTCCCAAACCCAAGCTCCTCAATTGCCCTAATAACCTGCGCGCTTAATGGCAGGTCCTTAAAGCTTTCTATTTGCATCTATCCATTTCTCCTGCCACAGAATCCTTCATGCATATGCCAAAAGCTTTCAAAAGCTTCGTTGATTACATGAGTTAATGTGACAAGACCATCAAACAACGATTCACGTATAAAAACGTTTAGTCCATATTCGAAACAAAACATCAGAGTACGAGATCAATCTAAACGACTAGGAAGGGGAAACGACACGCTGGAAACGTTACGAGTAGGCGCCCGTGGGATATACCTGGAAAAAGAAGCTTATGACCACTTCGTTTCTCTAGAGTCACGTATTCTCAGGATGCGTGCACTTACATGGGCCGAACCGAAATGTCTCCCGCAAGAATACGCCTCTTTGACCCGTCGCTAAACGTCAAAATCAAATGACCATTGCTGTCCACATCTGAAGCTTGCCCAGCACATTTTTCGTCTAGACCAATCACATCTACTTGCCTTCCTAGAAAGGAGGCTAGACTCTTCCACTCTTCCAAAATCAGACCAAACCCTCCGCTCATGAACAGATCATAACAGCTTTCCAGTTTCTCAAGCACCATCTTGAATAAACATTCTAAACTTATTTTTCCTTCAAGCTCCGTTTGGAGTGTCGTCGCATTGCTCCACAAAGCTTTAGGCAAGGTTCTCACCTCGAAATTTGCGTTGATCCCTACGCTGAGGACAACATAGTTAATCCTTCGTCTTGTCGTTTTCATCGTTGCCAATATTCCACAAACTTTTTTTCCATTTGCTAAAACATCGTTAGGCCATTTTGTCGTAACGGACAAGTTGTATAATTCGCGCAGGCTCTTTGCAACGGCCAATCCAGCCACGAACACGAGTTTGCCCCCATCAGACGGCTCAACTCTTGGTCTCAGAATCGTCGAAAACCAAAGACCGCCAACAGGCGAGATCCACTCCCTGCCGAGTCTTCCATGACCACACGTCTGAGTCTCGGCAACAACAACGGTTCCCTCTGCCGCCCCTGCCGCCGCCAATTCTTTAGCCAGATCACTGGTCGAAGCTGTCATGTGGCTGAAAACGATGTTTTGTCCAACCCATCTGGTCTGCAATTCCTCCTGAAGTTTGCTCGGGTTCATTTCCACACCCCCTCAAGGACGGCCCCAGTAGCCTAGAGAGGCATTCGGGATCATGTTTGCATGTCTTGCGAGCGTTGAGAGTTACCGCATTACGAGTTCTAACAGCACGCCCTTGGTACTCTTCGGATGTACAAACGCAATCTTCTTTCCTTCAGCCCCATCCTTAGGCTTCTCATCGATCAACGTTACGCCCTTTCCCTTAAGCTCTGCTAGATTAGCTTCTATATCATCTACTTCTACGGCGAAATGATGAATGCCCTCGCCGTGACTTTCTATGAACTTGGCTATCGTGCTTTCTTCCCCTAGCGGTTCTAAGAGCTCAATCTGTGTTTCGCCCCCCAGAGACACAAGGGCCACCCTAACTTTTCTCTCAGCCAGAACGTGAATGCCCTCAAGCTTGAAACCCAAGACATCCCTGTAAACATGAATTGCATCATCAAGGTTTTTCACAGCTATACCTACGTGATCCATTTGGACAAACACTACATCTTCTCCTCCACGAGAATATTTAGTGGCATTGCAAGATTGTTATAAAAAAGTTTCGAAGCTTTCGCGCGCACCTTAAAGCAACGGTAAAGTTCAAAAATACTTCTCGTAATGATAGCCAACTCATCCTTCACTTGCGCCAGTTAGGCTTATGAAGTTGTTCAGAATTCGGCTTCCGTATTCGGTGTCATTTACTTCAGGATGAAACTGGACGCCATATAACGGCTTTTCCGCGTGTTTCATGGCTTGAATCTTGCAGTTCTCAGACATTGCAAGAATTGCAAAGTTCGGTACTTCTTTCACTTCGTCATTATGCGATTCCCAAACCATAAACTCCTTCGGTAACCCTCTGAACAAGTCGTCCTCTACGACAACTTTCAGTCTTGACAGGCCATATTCTGGAATCTCAGATGGACCTGCCTTTCCACCATAATGAATAGCCATCAGTTGCATGCCAACGCATTCACCAAGAATAGGACCGTCGAATCTGTCGAAGTATTCTATGCAGTTGCCAAGCCTTGGTGACTCCCAAGCCACTCGGGGTGCTCCCCCGCTCAATATTAACGCGTCAGCGTCGATCTGGTCAACAGGCGTTATGTTTGCAATAATCTTCGATTCATGTCCGAGATCTCTCACCACTCGCCAGATTCTATGAGTCCATTGGCCGCCATTGTCAATCACATAAACCTTCTTTTGTCTACTCATATTCGATCGTTCCAGGCGGCTTATTTGTTATATCGAACACGACTCGGCTTACACTGTCCTTGAGAGTGTTCGTGATTCGAATTGAGATCGCCTCTAATACTTCATGTGGGATCTTCGAGTAAGAGGCACTCATACCATCTAAGCTTTCAACGGACCGAACCACAACTACGCGTCCGTAAGCTCTCACGTCACCGTGAACACCGACGGCTTTACAGGGGAGTAGAACAGCGAAATACTGCCAAGGAAGACTCATCTTTCTGTTTACCGCTGCCTTTTCGAGTTCCTCTTCAACGATGGCGCATGCTTCCCGAACTATCATTGTATTCTCCGGGGTAGCTTCGCCAATTATTCTTACTGCTAAACCCGGACCAGGAAACGGTTGCCGCTCATAAAGCTCCGCTCGCAAACCCAACGCCCGTCCGACCATTCGAACTTCGTCCTTGTAAAGATCACGAAGCGGCTCGACGATTGTAATGTCGATTTTTTCGGGCAAGCCTCCCACGTTATGATGAGATTTGATTCTATCCCTCAGCCCGCCCCCGCTCTCAATCCAGTCTGGCGCGATAGTTCCCTGTACAAACCATTTTGCATTCTCTTTCCGCGCGACTTCCTCAAAAATTCTAATGAACAGCTCACCAATTATCTTGCGTTTCTGTTCAGGATCAACTACTCCTACGAGTTTCTGGTAGAATCGTTCCTCGGCCTTGATGACAAGAACGTTCAATCCGAGTTTCTTGAGCATTTTTTCATTGTTCATTATTTCATTCTTTCTCATGTAACCTGTGTCGACCAGAACGCACACGAGATTTTCACCTAAAGCTTTATTTGTCAGCAATGCGGCCGTCGTCGAGTCGACGCCGCCGGAAACCCCGATTATGGCTTTGCCTCGTATCTTTTCTCTAAGGGTGCTGATGGATTCACCGATAAACCCCTGGGCGTCGAACATAAGTTTTCACAACCTAGTGAGGCAATTTGAAATATAAAAATCTTGTAAAATCACCTAGAAAATTACGCTTTCTTCATGGCAAGAGACATAATTATCGTGTTTGAGGTTGGAAAAACTATAAAACATGGTCAAAGCCTAAGGTAGTCTTCAAAACAGGTGAAATTATGGAAAAGCGTTCTCACGACTTGGTCATAATTGGGTCTGGTCTTGCAGGGTTAAGGGCCGCCGTTGCTGCGGCTGAAATCAGCAACAAACTTGACATAGCAGTACTTTCCAAACATCATCCTCTGCGGTCACATTCTGTGTGCGCTCAGGGTGGAACAGGCGCGGTGATGAATGAGAAAGACTCGTTTGAATCGCATGCCTACGATACAGTTAAAGGCGCGGACTTTCTTGCAGATCAGGATGTCGTCGAATTCTTCGTTCAACGGGCACCCAGAGAGATAGTTCTCACTGAGCATTGGGGATGCCCATGGAGCAGGACGGCGCAGGGTAAAATAGACCAGCGCCCGTTTGGTGGACACAGTTTCGCGAGAGCATGTTTCGCCGCTGACATGACAGGTTTCCATGAAATGCACGCGATCTACGGTAAAGCTGTCACGTACGGCAACGTGAAATTCTACGACGAATGGTTTGCAACGTCGATCATAACTGAAGACAATGCTGCAGTGGGATTAGCGGGAATAGATATGAGGAGCGGAGAAATGCAGGCTATCCGTGCGAAGTCAATCATAATCGCGACGGGAGGCCACGAGCGCATCTATGATTTCACGACTTTTTCGCATTCAACAACCGGTGACGGGATGGCTATGGCCTACAGGGCCGGAGCACCGTTGGAAGACATGGAATTCGTCCAGTTCCACCCTACTGGCTTGGTGCCTTCAGGCGTGCTCATCACTGAAGGAGCCAGGGGTGAAGGAGGATACCTGATTAACGCCAAAGGCGAACGTTTCCTGAAGAAATATGCGCCTGAGAAGATGGAGCTGGCTCCGAGGGATGTTGTCTCCAGAGCAGAACAAACTGAGATTAACGAAGGCCGAGGCTTGGCCGGACCTTACGGGCCATATATCGCTCTGGATCTTAGACACTTAGGTGAAGCAAAGATAAATGAGAGACTCCCTCTCATTCGGGATGTTGCTATAAAACTTGGCGGCGTAGATCCAGTTAAAGAAGTTATACCAATCAGGCCAGCTGCTCATTACTCAATGGGAGGTATCAAGGCTAATATCAAGGCTGAAACTCCGATCGCGGGATTATACGCAGCAGGCGAATGCTCATGCATCAGCATTCATGGTGCAAATAGGCTCGGTACGAACTCGACAGCAGATTGTTTGGTCTTCGGTGCAGTTGCCGGTGAGGAAGCTGCGAAACATGCGTTGACAACGAGTCTGCGGGAGATTTCAGAAGAGAAGCTATCAGCCGAGGAGAAGAGGATATCTGGGCTGGTTAGAAAAGAAGGTACTGAAAGAGTTTCTGTCTTGAGAGAAGAAATGAGACGCGTGATGGGCGAGAAGGTTTGGATATATAGAAGAGGGGATCAGCTTGAAATTGCGCTCAAGGAAATCAGAGCTCTTAAGGCAAGGTTCGAGAACGTGAAACTCGAGGATAAAGGTCGGCCTTTCAACACTGGACTGTTCAACTTATTGCAGCTAGACTTCATGCTGGAAGTCGCTGAGGTTACAGTTGCTAGTGCGCTCCCAAGAACGGAATCGAGAGGGGCACATTCAAGGGTTGACTTTCCGAAGCGCGACGATCAGAACTGGCTAAAACACACGTTAGCTTACTTTACTAAGGACGGTCCAATGCTGGAATACACGCCAGTGACTATTGCAAAGTGGCCTCCTGTGGCCAGAACCTATTAGGAGGATGGATGCTGTGAGCACGAAAGTTGAGAAAATAGTCGAGTTCAAAATAAACAGGTACGACCCCGAAAGCAGAAAGAGCCATGTTTCCACGTATAAGGTTCCGATCCGTAAAGGAACGACTGTCCTCGATTCCCTTTTGTACATTAAAGACAATCTTGACGAGACCCTGACGTTCAGACACTCGTGCAGAATGGGAATCTGCGGAAGCTGCGCCGTCAACATAAATGGTCAACCCATGCTGGCCTGCTATACTCAGGTTCTGAATCTCAATACTGACTCACTTACTATCGAACCCATCGCGAACCTTCCCGTAATAAAAGACCTAGTCGTAGATATCCAACCGTTCTTTGAACAATACAAGAAAACTACGAATATCCTGATGAAACCCGAACTGGAATTCAAGAAGACTGATGAATTCGTTCAGTCACCATCTGAACTTAAAAAGTTCTGGGACCTGACACTCTGCATAAAATGTTCGATCTGTTACTCCGCCTGCCCAGCTGCGATCGACGAAAAATTTCTTGGCCCAGAGAGCTTGACTGCTAATTACAGGTTCGTCGCAGATTCAAGAGATCACGGATGCCCAGGGCGCCTGAAACCGATGGCTGACAACATTTGGCTGTGCACGCAGTGCAATTCTTGCACGCTGTTCTGTCCGAAGCTCGTCGGCTGTGCGAACGCTATCGTTGATGACCACAGCTTGCTTGTCGAGGCGGGAGCCCTCCCTAAAACTGTCATTGACGTTTTAGAAAGAGTCTATAAATACCATAACCCTATGGGAACCCATCAAAGCAAACGCATGGAATGGGCTAAGGATCTGAACGTTAAAGTTTATCCTGCCGTGACGAAGGCTGATGTGCTGTTCTTCGTCTGTTGTTCAGACGTCTATGATCTGAGAAACCAGGAGGTCGCAAGGGCTATGGTGCAAATGTTCAATAAGCTGGGCACCGACTTCGCCACACTCGGAACCGAGGAATGGTGCTGCGGAGATCATATGTTGCGCCTCGGCGAAAAAGGCCTTTTTGAAGAACTTGCGAAGCACAATATTGAAATGTTCAAGAAATTTAATTCGAACAAAATCGTTACGCTTTCG
>Ga0187778_10002138_pt1 | contig 13563 bp, 7 predicted proteins | sample 1015_Q2_SP5_20_M_FD_132418 | JGI IMG/M metagenome (GOLD analysis project Ga0187778, IMG submission 132418) | Tropical peat soil microbial communities from peatlands in Department of Meta, Colombia - 1015_Q2_SP5_20_MG | ecosystem: Environmental > Terrestrial > Soil > Wetlands > Peat | place... | reverse complement strand
GGCACATGCTGCCGGTACAACTGGCCAGGAAGAAGAAATTCGAGGTGAGAAGCGCCGCCAACACCCGCACCCAGCGGGAACTGGAGCCTTTCACTACGGCGGCGGGCATGCGGACTCCGAGCTAGAGAACAAGTGGCTCACAAAATAAATAGGCTGGCTCTAGGGCGAGAACTGACACGTCACGGATTCTGTCGTTGGCAATAGTAACCCTAGTTCGCACTTGCAAGAGACGACCACGACTTACTCGCCGACTTTGACACACTGCCGATGCAGCACCGCCAGCGTCGCCGACGCCGTGGGGCAACGGATCGGGAGTTGTGCAGGCACTCCCCTAACAGCACCGCCTAGGCTCCTCGCGCAGCACCGCCCTTTAGGCTTGGAGTCATCAGGAAGTTGTTCTTGCTGCGCAGATTGATGCCGAGCTCCAGCTCAGGGGTCTTGGCATCGTTATATTGAAAGCGCAGCCGTTTGGCGATCATCATCAGATGCATCTGCATTTCGGTGCGCGCAAGTTGCTCACCGATGCAGTTCCTTGGGCCGACCGAGAAAGGCAGCATCGCCAAGGGGTGACGGCCCACGGAGTTCTCCGGTGTGAATCTGTCGGGGTTGAATCTGTCGGGTTCCACCCAGAGATCGGGGTGCCGCTGAATGAAGTAGATGGGAATATAGATCTCCGTGCGCGCCGGCACGAAGAAATCGTCGAGCCAGTCATCGTTGAGGGCTCTGCGAGTCAGTAGCCAACCGGCCGGGTACAGGCGCATTGCTTCCTCGAGGATGCGGCGCGTGTAGACAAAATGGTCCAACTCCTCGAGCGTCCCCTTCTGTTGATACGGAAGGCGCTCCAGCTCGGCCGTCAGTCTTTGCTCGACGTCGGGATGCTGCGAGAGGAGGTACCAGGTCCAATTGATCGTGCTCGCCGTGGTCTCGTGTCCGGCGACCACAAGTGTCATGACTTCATTGACAATCTGAGTATCGGGCATTGGGAGCCCTGTCTCGCGCGCGCGAGCCGCCATCAACATGCCTAGGAAATCTGTGCCTAGCGCACCTCGCTCGCGCCGCCGCTGCATAATATCCCTGACGACGCTTGTCAAGGAACGGAACTTCTCGATGAACTCAAGATCTCGAGCGGGGTCGACGGACAGAACTTCGAAGGCGGATGCGCCGGCGTCCACATCGTTCCCGAAAATGGATGCCAACACGAATTGCATCACCATGTGGCTGACGTCGCTGGTGACGTCCACAACCTGACCGCGTTGCGCAGCGCGTTCCCAATCGGTCAGCAACGTTTGGTTCGTCCTCGCGATGAGGCCGGTCAGACCGGCGATAACCTCCTGACGGAACGCTGGCTGGATCATCCGCCGCTGGCTCTTCCAGAACTTCCCTTCGGAAACCATAATTCCCTTCCCGAGCAGGAAGGCGATGCGCTTGATTGCCTGTCCTTTGACGTAGTTGCTCCAATTCTTCAGCAGGACGCGCTCTACGTATTTCGGATGCCTGACAACATACGTGTCCCTTCCGTGGATGGACGCCTTGAAAATGTCACCAAATTGCTCGAAATTCTCAGCCATCCAATGCAACGGGTTCGCCTTAGGGTCATATGGATCGCGAGGCCCAGGCGGGATACGTCTCTGCCTCTGAGCGTTCATAACATTCTCTCCGGGCGGCTCAGGATTACCGCCTTACTCTGTGCCTCGATCAGTCAGCACGACTTTAGCGTTTCTCACTAAGTACCGAGTTTTATAAATAAGACGACGTAAATTTGGCATATATCCCTCCACAGCGGCACTCTTGCGGGCCAGGGAGGGTGATTCATGCCGAGAAAATGCCCATATGGCATCGACCTGTCCGCCGCCGAGCGCGTGAGACTCGAAGCCATCCTCGCCCTCTTGGTCTTGTGTGGGTAGTAAGAGAATGCCTTGAGGAACCTCCCTCAGGCAACCCAGTCCCGCAAACGTCCGGATTTCACCGGTTGAATGGACTGGTAACGGGAAGGTCATCGGACCGCTTGGGGTCGAGGCTGTGTGATAACCGATGCCGCTCCTTCATGCAAAGTTCCTTTTCCTAGTCCAGGCCCTTGCCTGCTCAAGTGGCCGGATCAGCGAGCACATTCGGAAACAACAGTCAGAATTGGAGATTTCGACAAAAAATGATCATGGCACACGCCGTTGGCAGCCAAGTCCGAAGTCCATTACGATTGGCCCCGGCGGCAGTACCAACGCGCAGATTCCATCGACGCTCAGAGCGCGGCGGCGCGCAGCCGCGCGGGATTGCTGACGATATCCTCGATGCGGGAGTTCGGTGCGTCCACGAGCGCTTCAGGGACCGAAGTGTCCAGCCGCCCGAGGACCGCGTCCGTGGCGCATGCACGGTCGAGCTGTATGCGCAGCTCCTGTGCTGCCTCGCCAGCCATGGCAAAACACGCTTTACCAAGCTTGCGGTTGAGCGGGTTCAAGAGCGCGGCCTGCACGAGGCTCGCGCTGTCGTCCGTGCCGGCGGACAGGTCGACATCGATGACCACGTCCTTACCCGAAGACCCCACCGGCGTGGCATTGAGAATGCGCGCCTCGGCATTCGCCTCCCTGAGCACCGAGGCGGTTGCCGAGGACGGCAGACCGAGGAAGCGCAGCCGCGCCCGGGTCGTCCCGGAGTCGAAGTACTGCAGAAAGAAGTCGCGCGAGAATTCCCCGCCGATGAGATTCCCCACGTCCTTAAGTGCTAATTCCTCGCTCGCCCAGCTCCTCTTCTCCGGGACCTTGGTGTTGAGGTAGACCTCTTCGCCAGTCTTCTCGTCGACCACGCGGATCGTCCACGAGGTGAGGACGACTTTCTCGATGGTAAGCCCTGATGCCGGCAATCGCGCCGCGAGGTGCTTGAACTTCACTTCGCCAGTCAGCAGGAAGTCTGGCGGCGGTGTCGCATGCGGCGCATCCACCGCAGTGAAGCCGAACGCGCGAATGCGCTCCATGAGGACGTTCTCCGCGACCGCCGAGCGCTGGGGCTCGACGCCGGGTTCGTCGCGCTGCACGCGCACGAATACGGCGAGGGTGGGATTGCCGTTATTGCGGATGAAGGCGACGCGGTCCTCACGCGAGATCTCGTTCAGGGACTTCTGCACGTCGTGCACGTTGACGGTGGCGCGCATCGTGCCGAGCAGGAGCCCGTAGCGACTGAGCGTCGGCGGTGTCTGCTCCAGCACCGAGGTGATGTATTGATCGCTGCGCGAGAACAGCTTGTCGCGTAGCAGCGCATAGTTCTGATCGATGGAGCTCGGCTCGATATAGAGCGCGGCCGCCTTGGCGATCAATTGCCGACGGGCATCGCCCCACAGTTGATGCTCGATCCGCGCCTGCTGTTTGCCGAAGCGCGGGTCTTGTGGATCCGCCAGGCCCAGCGCGCTGATGACGGCTGTGCCGAACTTGGCCGGCGCGGTGACCGAGTCGGGCGGTGCGGCGGCTCGAGCCAACGCCGTGCTCTCTCCGCCCGGGCCTGCGGGTGCAGCGCCGGCTGGTGTGACGGCTGCGGCGGGCGGCGCCGCCGCCGAGGCGTCGGCGTGCTCTGCAGGGGTCCGGGACTTCATGTACCACACACCCGCCGCGGCGGCGCCGGCCAGTACGCAGGCTCCGGCGATGAGGGCCGCGCGCGGCGCCGCGCGCGAGGGCGCTTTGTGCAGCAGTGTGGCCTGCTGCGACGGGGCAGCGGCGACCTGCGCGCCGGGGTCCGTGCCCGCCGCACCGCCGAGGTTAAGCAGCAGCGCCTGTTTGAACTCCGCGGCGCTCTGAAAGCGCTCCGCGGGACGCTTGGCGAGCGCACGCGCGAGGAGCGCATCGGCGCTCTTTGGCACGTGCACATTCAGGATGGAGGGCGGGGAAGGCTGGTCGTTCAGCGCCTTGTGCATCACCTTAGTCAACGAGCCCGAGAACGGCACCTCGCCCGTCAACAGCTTGTAGAGCACAACGCCGGCCGAGTACAGATCCGAGCGCGCGTCGACCGTCTGTCCGAGGAGCTGCTCCGGGGACATGTATGTCGGTGAGCCCATGATCATGCCGGTCTGGGTGAGGGTGGAAGCCTCGATGCGCGCGATCCCGAAATCGGCGACTTTGATCGAGCCGTCCGCCAGCAGCATGATGTTGCTCGGCTTGATGTCGCGGTGCACGACGCCCGCCTTGTGGGAATACTCGAGCGCATCGAGCAGCTGCCCCATGATCCGCACCACAGTGGGCACCTTGAAGCGCTCGCCGGCATGCAAATAGCTCTCGAGCTCGCGACCATCGACGAACTCCATCGCGATGAAAGCGATGCGCGCCGCGCCCTTGCCGCCAGAAAGCGGCTCCTCGCCGAAGTCGTAGACGGCGACGATGTTGGGATGCGTGAGACGCCCGGCCGCCTGCGCTTCGCGTTGCAGCCGCGTGAGGTAGGTTTCAGACTGCGAACTGCTCGACAGCTCGGTGACGAGTGTCTTCAGCGCCACGCGGCGCTGGATGACGGGATCGAAGGCCTCGTAGACCACGCCCATGGCACCGCGGCCCACCTCGCGGCGAATCTCGTACTTGCCGAGCTTCTGAGGCAGCGGTGAGGGTTGTTCGGGCCGTAGCGTTGTCAGTTCGTCGGGCATGCGGGGAGTCCGGCGCGCCGCGCGGGCACGCCCTTACTTGTTCTTGTAGTCGATGTCCCAGACGTCCCGCTGCACGAGACGCTGCACCATGGTATCGAGCCCCACCCCGCCCGCGGCTCCCGAGGAGACCCCGGCAACGGAGGTAGCGTTGGCTCCGACTTCCATCTTCAGCTCGTTGTAGCCGGTGGCCACCTGCTCGGTGGTGGCCGCGTCGATGATCTTGTAGCGCATGCCGATGATCCAGACGCTCGCGCCACCCGAGGCATCGACCGAGCCTGCGACCGTGCCAGCGGCACTCGAGGCACGATTGCTGTTGCCGAAAATACTGATCAGGTTTGAAACGACTGTCCCGTTGAAGCCGCTCTTCTGCGCCGCGACCTGCTCGGCCTTGAGAATGTCGAAGCGCACGATCCATTTGGTGCTCTTGAGCTTGCCCTTGGACATGATCTTCTGCGCTTCGTCCGCATCGCCGGCGTTGTAGGCGAGCTGGATCTCGTTCATCAACGGACCCAGGTCGTCGCGCTCGAGTACCTGGAAGTTGGCCTTGGTCAGCTCGAGCTCCGCATAGTCAGCGATGTTGTTGGAGCTGATCTTCTGGATGAAGGTGGCGTTGTTGCTCTTGATCTCCCCCGGGATGACCACGAGCTTCGGACCGGGCTTGGAAGCGTTCGTGTACTCGACACCTTTGTCCATCGCTTTGTCGGCGGCGGCGTTCGCGCGCTGCGACACCCCGCTGCCGGCAGTGGGCGAGGGATTCGACTCATCACCCCAGCTCGGCGGCTGCTGCGCCCATAGTGTTTGAGAGAACCCGACCGCCAGCAGCAGCGGCGCAAACTTCGCGAACTTGTGAGGGTTCATCTTCTGGGTGTTCATGCGGTCGCCTCAGCGTCGAGCTACTTCACTGGATGCTCCGGAACACCTGCCTTACGACAGAAATCATTGTATAGCTGCGCTACGAGCTGGTCAGCCTGCTGCTGCATCAGAACGGCGGCCGTATGCGGCACGTCGTGCCCGGAATAGGCATCCGCGCGCGTGTCGACGCGCGAGATCTCGTGGCCTGATGCGCTCGTGAGCACCAGCTCCACGTCGACGGCAACCTCGCTCACCCCGACCACGGGGTTCACGCCGGCGTTCGTTGTTATGTCGCCACGGAGTATGTACTCGGCGGCCAGGCGCCTGGATGCGGACAATGCGGCATCCGGATCGTTGTTGAAGTACGCATCGAGCTCGGCCTGCGCGATCGCGCCCTTGATCTGCTCCGGCGTGTAGGTGCGCAGCCCCAGGGCCTGCAGCCGGGCATCGATGATGCCGAGCAGCTGTACGTAGCGATCCTGTCGAGTCAGCCACTGTCCACCCGATCGTTCGCCGACCAGCTGCAGAATCTTGTGATCCTTCAGCCGTTCTTGACAGGGGACCGAAACGAGCTGCTGAATTGCGAGTGCCCGCTGCGCATCAGCCTCCTGCTGCTTCTTCTGTTCCTCCTGCGCCGCCCCGGAGAAGGTGAACGGGTCCGACGCGGCGCCGCAGAGCCCCGCGCCGAGCAGCAGCCCGGCGATGGCAATTGCCATCCGTAGGTCCCTGGCCCCCGTTGTCGATTGGCGCATAAGCTCCGTGACAGCCAGAGTCGTTTCCGCGGTGGCCCTCGGCTGGAGACCGATTGTAGCGGTTGCGATTTTACGGCGTAGCGTGCTGCATTGCAGCCCAGGCGAGCCACAGCGATCTCATGGCAAACCCCCGTACGAATAAATTGCGATCCGGGAGGGAGCCGTTCATGCTATTTACGGTGGGTCGTCTCCTCTGCCGAGTTCGAGTCATAGCTACGGCAACTGCACGGAATCTCACCCTCCGCTAATACGCTGCAGCTCGCTCTGGTCGGACCCAGATCTCAACGTTGGCAGCACGCAGCGCTGCGCCCTAGCGTCTTTCATGGCTTCGTAAAAGGCATCCCGGGACGGTCAGTCACGGCGGGACCACCCCCTCACAGGTCGCCGGAAGTCTTCTCAGCGCCTCTTAGCCGGTAGCTTAGCGTAAACACTCAGGGATGTTGAGTCAGGCAGTTCCGCGACACTCGACAGCAGCAACAACTTAGTCGTCACGAACAACACTGCAACCGGGGAACAACTGAGCGGGACAGTCACACTGCACAGCGATAGTAGTGATGGGAAAGGAACTCGGACCCAAGCCTCTCCGACGCAATGTTCACTCATGAACCTCGGACAGGGAAACTCCAGCCAACCGTGTCACCGGAGCAGTACGCCTACCGTCCGGAGCGGAACGCTCACGATGCAATCCGGCAGGTTCACAGCCTGCTGAAAACGGGGCATACGCAGGTCGTTGACGTGGATCTCGCCGCGTACCTCGACTCGATCCCGCACGCCGAGCTGCTGAAATCGGTGGCGCGTCGGATCGTCGATCGGCAAGTGCTGCATCTGATCAAGATGTGGCTCGAAGTGGCGGTCGAGGAGACCGACGAGCGGGGTCGAAAGAAGCGTACGACCCGGTGTCGTGACGAGAAGCGCGGTGTTCCACAGGGGTCGCCACTCTCACCACTGCTTGCGAACCTGTACATGCGACGGTTCGTGTTGGGGTGGCGGCGGAAGGGTTTTGAAGCGCGCTTCAAGGCGCGCATCGTCACCTACGCTGACGATCTGGTCATCTGCTGCAAAGGCTCGGCGGCGCAAGCCCTCGAGGCAATGCGATCCCTGATGGCGCAGATCAAGCTGACCGTGAACGAGGAGAAGACCCGAGTGTGTTGCGTGCCGGATGAGACGTTCGACTTCCTGGGCTATACCTTCGGGCGGTACTACTCACCGAGGACGGGGTATGTCTATTTGGGCTCCCGCCCCTCGAAGAAGAGTCTCCGTCGGGTCATCGAGCGGTTGCGTGCAGAGACGGCTCTGCGCACCGGCCTGCTCGACACGGCCCTGATCGTGCAGCGGATCAACCGGCTATTGCGGGGTTGGGCGGAGTACTTCTGCCTGGGCCCGGTAAGCAACAGCTATCGGGCGATCGATCGCTACACGCTCCGTCGGCTTCGCCGCTGGTTGTGCAACAAGCACAAGGTAGGGAGCCACGGGTACACGCGCTTTCCCGACGGGTACTTCTATACCCAGCTGGGGCTTGTGCGCCTGGGGCCGCTCACCCACACCCGTCCGTGGGCGAACGCATGAGCTCTTGTCCGCGAGCCGGATGCGGGAGATCCGCCAGTCCGGTTCGATGAGCGGGGACTGGAAACGGGAGCCAATCAAGGGCTTACCGCGCCAGTCCTCGACTCCACTTCGGTAGCGGGACCCAGTTCGAGATTTGTCTGTTCAGAGTTTCGCGCGGCAAGAAGTGCTAGCAGGGGCGCGCTTTCGCCAGGCCGAGGCCACGGGCAGCGGACGCACCGATTCGACCATAAGGCCCCCGCACCGGAAGTCCCTATCGCAGCCGCGCAGCCGAGCCTCGCTTGAGACGTGCGGAACATCACTTTGAATCGAAAGCCTTAGCACTTCTAGTGACAGTGGACAGCACCCGATAGGCCGGCAGCGGCCCCGGCCGCAGTCTTGCAAGTAACGTCACACTTGCGCAGACCCTCCGATTCTCTGCGCTGCGCTGGACAGCTGCCTCAAGTCGACGCAGGTCCTTCGACGTCGCCGATGCAGCTGACGCTCCCCGCGCAGCCGCCGCCGAAACTCACCACCGCCCAAGCCGCTGCCGCCGCCCCCGTGTAGTACAGACCTACGGGGTCGACCCCAGTTCAATCAAGCGCTTGGCTTCGCGGGCGCGACGAACATGAGGGCGAATGCCGCCGGGGCCAGCAACAGATAGCATGCCGCGCCGATCCAGAGCGTGACGTTGAGCGAGTAGGCGATGCTGACGGCGACCGCGAGGCTCGCGGCCAGCACGCCTGCGGCACCGTTAACCGCCCAGAACCAGGGCGTCGGACGACGATCCCTGGCATTGACAAGCTGCATGCCGGTAGGAAACCCGAAACCCATCAGCACTCCCGAGGGTACGATAGCCGCCAGGCACACCAGCGCTCTCGTGAGGAGCCCCCCGGAGGCGAACGACGACATCAGCGTTGGGAACCAGGCTGGCAACAAAAGGATGTACAGAGCCAGAGCAGTCGCCCAGGCGCCAAATCGCACGTTGTTTGAAAGTGGCAGGCGAGCGGACAGCAGACTTCCGAGGCCCGTACAGACGATGATCCCGAACAGCCCGATTGCGAGACCGTAGACCGGATAGCCGAGATAAACAGAAATGCGCTGGATCAAACCGATCTCGACGAACATGAAGCCTAGGCCGATGAGCAGGAAGTACAGCGTGCCGGCCGCGGCGAGCCAGCCGGGGACCTCGCGGACCGATGGAATCGCCGGAACGACCACAGTCGCCAACACGAGCGCAACGGACAGCAGCATGATGAGCGCGAGCGTTAAGGTCGCCACGAGATTTCCTGCAACCACGCCGCCCGTTCCTCGCCATGTTTGCAGTGCGCGCGACCAGGAATCCGGGTCGGTCATACGCATTTGCTCGAAAAAGAACGGTCGATCGTCCGTGGCCGGTGTCAGGTCGATGTGTTGAGTGCCGGACAGCCGTTCGAATGCGTCGGTGCTGCGTGCGGCGAAGATCTGCGCAAGGGTGGACGTCGCTGGCGGCGCTCCGGGGCGAGCGAGCACGGGGAAACCGAGGTCGGCGCAGGTGCGCAACAGCGAGCTCACGTCGTCGGCAGCAAGCGGACTGCGTGACAGGATCAGAGTCGCAAGTCGCGGAGCCGACGCGAGAAAGATATGCGCTGACGGGTCCTCGATTCCAAACCGACGCAAGGTCGTCGCCGCGAGGCTCAGGAGCCGGCCAGTCTCGTCAATATGACGCGGATCATACCAGCGCGACACGGTCAAAATCCCATTCTTATTGAGGTGATCGAGAAACGTCTGCCAGCCCTCGACCGTGTACAGCCCATTCTCGGATAAGGAAAAGGCTCCGGCGCCCGTAGCTGCCCAGGTATCGACCATGCTCATTTCGATGAGGTCGAAACGCTCGTCGCTGCGTGCGAACCAGCTGCGCGCCTCGTCCACGAACAGCCGTACGCGGGGCAGATCCACGAGATTGTTGAAGCTGCGGAAGTCGTGGCGCAGAAAACTGACGAAGAACGGATTGAGCTCGACGCCCGTGACATCCCGAAAACCGAACAGATAGGCCGACAGGATATCCCGCCCACCACCGACGCCGATGACGGCCGCCCGCCCGGTATGCCTGATGCTGTAGGCGAGGTTGGTGACGTCATACTTCAGGAAATCGATCCTGCTAAGGTCGCCGTCGAAACGATACATTGCAGTGGCGGCCTGTCCGTCGATGTTCATCGGGCGCTGCTCGGTCTTGATGTCTGGCATTTTGCTGGAGGGGCCCCACATATCCGGACGCCTGAACTCGACCGTGCCGGCTCTGATGCGCGAGAAGGAGTTCCACTTGATTCGCCCAGCTCGCGAGTCGCGGGTGCCGCGGGCGACGTCTTCGATCATATGGTCTTCGATCATATGCTTGGCGATCGACACGGTCAGGCCATTCGGCTGAATAGCGGCGTTAACAGCGGCCAGCGCTGTAAACCCGACGAACAGCCACGCCGGACGGCCCAGCACTGGGTGCCGTGCCGCGGCAGATGCCGTCGCTGACGCGCTCTGCAGCGTGCGGGCGCGCGCAAAGCATACAGCGGCGAGCGCGCCCACTGCGCCGACCGCGATAACGGCCGAGATCGCGTCCATGAGGTTTAGCAGCATGAGCACACCCAGGCAGCCGCTCGCCGCCCCGGCGAGATCAACACCGTACACGAGCGGCACCGGCCATGGGCTGCGCGTCAGTGCCAGTGATACCGCCATGCCGGCAAACACGTATGGTGGTACCAGCACCAGAATGAGTTTCAGCCACAGCAGCGCTGTCATGACGATGTTTGGGGTAACGGTAACGACCGTCGATATCTGGAGCAGAATCGATAAGACCACGCTCACAGCGAACGCTGAGCAGATCCACACCAGATTCTCCAAGAGATGCTCGCTCATGAACCGCGACTGCCGGAAGTACACGTACAGCGATCCAGCGGTCATTCCAAACATCGCCATGCTGATAGCGAGAAACGCTAGGTGGTACCAGGTAATTACCGACAGAATTCGTGTTTCTATTATCTGCAGCATCAAGCCGCACATGCAGATCAGGAACAGACCGGCGAAAAAGAATGTTTTGGCTCGGCCATCGGCGTTCTTCATGGTTGCTATCCGCGTGCGTCGACATGGAGCATCACACGCTGCAAACCTGAAGAGCCCGAAGGGCTCCAGCCCGACCGCGCGCTGCACGACCCCGAGGTCGCAGTTCTCGCCCAGGCTCTCGAACATCTGCAGCAGCCGCGGTACGTCATAGCAGAGCTCCGCGGCAGCATATGGTCCCGCAAAGCGCTATTTGCAGTTGAAAATGGTAGATGGGTTCGTAGCGGGGGCACGCTACGCTTATATCCGCAGGAGGAGGGCGCTGCGGCGGGCAGCCTAAAGTGGTAGCGGGGGGCGGGCTCCCGGCGAAACCGGTTTGGACCGCGCAGGTGAGGGTGGCGGCGTAAAAACCCTGCCAATACCGCGGTTTTTGGCATTGACCAACCCCCGCGCGCCCGCAGCCGGGTGTTTTTCTCACAGTGCCACCCCGGCGCAAAGCCCGCTCTCTCAGCGCGCCGTTTGGTCCGCGGGGCGGCGCCGAATGCTCACCCGTTCGTCGGCATCGGGGGAGACGAATTCGATGTCCAGCTCCAACTGGCGCATCGCAGCGTTGAGCGCATCAACGTCGCCTTCGAGCTGGACGTCGAACAGCGGTCGCACCGCACCGTCCGGTGTGGCGAACGGCGGCCGATAAATCGGCCCGTCCACTTCTACAATCCGCACCGCCGGGTCCACCAGCGCCCGCATCACTCGGGTCCAGAACTCCTCAGGAGGCTCCAGCGCGCTACTCAACCCCACCTCATTCCCGCCCATCAGTATCCGAAACGTTTCAATGTTCGCCGGGCTCTGGCCTAAGTTTTGAAGCTCGACGATCCAATGCACTCCCACCCCACCGCGGAGAATTCTGGATCGATTGTAGATCACGAGCAGCGGCCGCATCTGGCGTCGCTGCAGCGCCAGACTGTCCGCGCCGACTTGCTTCGCGACCTGCGCCGTCTTCCAAGTCGCTAACGCTGCTGCCGCTGCCGCCAGGGCTGGAGCAATCGCGGCGAACCAATCGAGAGCGTCGTGCGCACAACATGAGCTGCTCATACTTCACCCTGCCCTCTAAACCGGCGGTGCCATGCGGGAATTGTGCCACTTGTGACGGCGCGCTGAACTTACCCGCACCGCCCCCGCCGCACCGTCTCCCCGATCAGCCGCCACACATCCAGCGGCTCCCACGTCCTCCGCGCAGTCATGACCGATAAAAATCCCTGGGAAATCCGTTAGGGGGCGGAAGGGCGCGCACCACGGTCCCGGCACGGTGGCGCAATTAAGCGGGCTCTGGCTCAGCCTCATCGTCGGCTCATTCTGCCGGCGCATATTGAGTTCCCATTGCATCTCTCTCTCTCTCTCGGCTCTTCGACGCACTTCGCCGAGTCCCAAAGGCGCTGCCCCGAGCCCGAAAGGCGCTGCTCAAGCATGTGGGCCATCGCCCGCTCACACGCCGCCTTGTCTGGGAAAGTCATATGCGCGTAAGCGGCAATCGCATGTGGGGGCCAGGCGTACAGGCGAAACTCAGTCTTGCTGGTCTCCCCAAGGAATCGAACCGTGAAGCCGTTGATACTCGATGTATCTACCGCGGCCGGCGGCTCGGCCCGGTGGTGCCGCTCTAGGGTGTTCTCCCGTAACCCCCCGGGTTGTCCGTGAACGCCGAGCTCGGGTTTTCGCGAGGGACGTAGACGCAAAGTCCGAAGACCACCACAACGGCGGCGACCACCACCGCCAGACAGAGCAAAAACGCACGCATCATGGCGCTGATCACCGCGACCGCGAGCCCGGTCGGCCAGGACTGTGTCGGCTCCGGTCAGGGCGGGGCATCCAGACAATTCGGCGAGCAGCCCCTGGATGGGGTCGCGAGCTGCTTCTGCCGTGATGTGCAGGAGGGACAAGAGAAGGAAGAATGCTTCAGACGTGCATTTTCAGTGCTACAGGAAGAGGTTGCTCGTCGAGTCCCGGCAGCGCCGCCGGCCGCGGTAGATGGACTCGATTGCACGCACCTGCCGCCGCCGCCGAGGTTCAGTTGCCTGACGAGCCACCCTCCCGGCCCCGAGGCGGACGCCGACTGCGCGTGCAGCCTGGCGTGGCCCCAGGAATTCGATCGATGCCGGGAGTGCGTGCTGCATCACCGAGGGCGCTAAAGAGGCGCGCGGGCCAGGTGCTCGGCGGCGAACGCATCACGCTACGCCCGGATGCGTCGAGGCAGTTCTTGATCGCCGAGCATGGACTCAGCGCCGTCGCGTTGGTGCCGTCGGCGCTGAGTGCGTGCCCTTCCTGATTCATAGGTTCCATTTTATTCCGGAGACATAGGACCCATGTCTCCGGTATAAAATGATGGGATGGTCGCTCCCTCTCCTAAACGGCATCGATGTGCCAAAGTGGATGTGGATGCATTCACTTCTCGGAAATGGGAGCGACCACGACGAAGATTACGGCGATTTTTGACCTGAGCAACAAGCCCCCGTTGTCGCGTTGAATCACTCTAGCGGACGAACGCCTGAAGGGGACCTGATGCCTTGATTCCCGTGAGGGCCTTTGCGCCGCTATCAACGTCAAGGACTACCAATTCTCGGTCCTGAACGATGAGGATCCGTTTGCCGTCGAGCCAGTCCACTAGCTCCCCAGGTAGGCCGACAACGACCTTTTTCGGTTCGGCGACGGCCAACACCTCGACCCGTGGCAGTTCGCTGAGCGCTTTCTTTATCCGCTGCAGCTCCTCGGGGTCTTCCTTGC
>Ga0187778_10002137_pt1 | contig 13566 bp, 15 predicted proteins | sample 1015_Q2_SP5_20_M_FD_132418 | JGI IMG/M metagenome (GOLD analysis project Ga0187778, IMG submission 132418) | Tropical peat soil microbial communities from peatlands in Department of Meta, Colombia - 1015_Q2_SP5_20_MG | ecosystem: Environmental > Terrestrial > Soil > Wetlands > Peat | place... | reverse complement strand
GCGGTGCCTTTGGTTGCGCGGCACAAAAAAAGGAAAGGCTACCGGGTGTGGCAACCTTTCCCGGACAGCGCGCAGCCTTGTGGCATAAGCCGCGGCCACCATCCGAATAAGGACAACACCGGTCTGCGCCAACTTAGTTCGGCTTGCCCACAGCCGGGAAATACCGTTTTACGGCTGATGGCATTTGAGGCATAATTTAACTGTTCGCAGCTCCTGCTCAGCAGGCCCTGCGAGTTGAAAGGGTCGTGCCAGTGGCAGCGCGACCCTTTCATTTGCTGACAAAACGAGCGCTATTGCCCGCCCGCTGATCTTCCCGAAATTTGGCAGTCAGAGTGTGAGCTGCTTCACGCAAGAAACCGGGTCTGGCGGTTACGCCATTTGTGCGGGAAGCCGATCCCTTAACCAGGGTGTCCCCAATTTCGGTAGACCGTAGGGGGCCGCTGAATCACCACGGCGGCCCCTCCTATTTTCCGGGGCGGGCAGGAGCGCGTGCCCGTTTACAAAATCGGCCAAAATTTGTTCGCCGCAGCGCACTCGCAACCCGTCACACCGGCGCAACAGACTCGGTTCATCGCTATTTCGTGCGCCAACGTCGCTCCACCAATGTGATGTTGTGTCGCAAAAGTTTAGCAGCCCGGCCACTACACTTTCACCAAAGCGTCTCGTCCTTGCCACGATGGATCTTTACGTCGCGGCCAAATCGACAAAGCAGAAAGGAGGCCAACAATGCAGCTTCATCTCTACCGGACGAAGTACGCCGCCCTCCGCTCCCTGGCTGCGCCTACGCGCTGCCCTCAATGCGGCGACGTCATGGTCGCTCCAGTATCATCAGAATTTGTCGAGGGCGGCGAAATCCGCCACCATTGGGAATGCGATGCTTGTGGCGAGTTCTCCAGCACGTCCATTCTGCCAATCCAACACTAAAGATTAGCGCGCCCCGACTGCTGGAATAGGTGATAGAATACGGTGTTTGCAGCAATGGGTGCACAGAAGCACCTCCTAGGAGGAGCCCAAATGAAGACGTCAATTCTGCGGTCTAGCCTGACCGTTCTCGCCTGCACGGCAGTACTTGCGTTCGCCACACCGTCGATCGCGGCCTCAGTCAATCTGAAGGCCGACCTGAAAGGCGCGAGCGAAGTCCCGCCCACCGACAGCAAGGGCAGCGGCTCGGTCACCGCGACTTACGATACTGCCAGCAAGAAGTTGTCCTGGAAGGGCACGGTAACCGGCCTCAGCGGCCCGGCGACTGCGGCCCATTTCCACGCCGGCGAAGCCGGCAAGAACGGCGGCGTGATCGTTCCAATCGCCGGCGCCGACAAAGGCGCGTTTGAAGGTTCGGCGACGCTCACTGACGAGCAGGCTGCCGACCTGATGGCCGGCAAGTGGTACGTCAACGTGCACACGGCGGCCAACAAAGCCGGCGAAGTCCGCGGCCAGGTGACCAAGTAGCATTCCGCATCCGACACGGCCCGCCGGCGCTCCGCCGGCGGGTTTCTTTTTCGCCGGGAAGCGCTTTGCCTCGCCCGGCGCCCCGTTTTATGGTCCCGGCTGGTCTTGTGCAGTGAGGTGACCCGATGGCGCGCACGAACGGCGGTTCCGCCCCATTTCTGATTTCTGGTGGCGGCATCGGCGGCCTCATCACTGCATATGCGCTAGCTCACCGTGGCTTTCCGGTCCGGGTTTTCGAGCAATCACCCGAATTCCGCGAAGTCGGCGCCGGCATCCAGCTCGGGCCAAATATTTTCCGTGTTTTGGAGAAAATCGGGCTCAAGGACGCGGTCCTCGCCGACGCTCATCGTCCGCCGGCGCAGGAAATGCGCGATGCGCTCACAGGCAAGCTGATCACGCACATCCCGCTTGGAGATGCGTTCTTAAAGCGGTTCGGACAGCCTTACGGTGTTACGCATCGCGCCGATATCCACGGCGCTTTCCTCAAGGCGTGTCAGAACAGCAACCTCATCACGCTGGAAAATAACCGGCGCGTCGACGCGTTCAAGGACCACGGCGGTCATGTCAGCGTGACGCTTAACAACGGCGAAGCCGTCGAAGGCCGCGCGCTGATCGGCTGCGATGGCATGTGGTCGAAAATCCGCGAGGAGATTGTCGGCGACGGCAAACCGCGAGTGTCCGGCCACATTGCTTATCGAGCCGTGCTCAAGCATGAGGACGTTCCGAAAGATCTCTGGCGTCCGGACGTCGTGCTGTGGGCCGGACCACGCACTCATTTCGTGCATTATCCGCTACGCCGCGGCGAACTTTACAATCTGGTCGCAGTCTTCCACTCCGATCGCTACGAAGAGGGCTGGAACGCAGAAGGCGGCAAGGATGTCATGTGGCAGCACTTCAAGGGCGAGCGGCCGGAAGTCACGCGCATGCTCGAGCGCATCGAAACCTGGCGCATGTGGGTCTTGTGCGATCGCGAACCGGTGAAGAACTGGTCGTCCGGCCGCATCACGCTCTTGGGCGACGCCGCACATCCGATGCTGCAATATCTCGCACAAGGCGCCTGCATGGCGACTGAAGATGCGGTGGTGCTCGCCCACAAGATTGCAGCTTCGCCGGACGATCCCGCCAAAGCCTTCAAGGCCTACGAGCAGGAACGCTATCTTCGCACGGGCCGCACGCAGATCATGGCCCGCGTCTATGGCGAATTTTATCACGCGCGCGGTGTTGCCGCCGAGCTGCGCGAACTGGCGCTCTCACCCCGCACGCCGGAAGAAAGCTACGACGGGATTGCCTGGCTCTATAGCGGCCCGTAATCCAGCCGGCTTGCGGCGTTCGCCTACTTGCGCGGAATGCCCGCCTTGTCGATGACGTCGTTCCATTTTTTGATGTCGGAAGTCAGTCGCGACATTAACTCGGCCGGCGCGCTTGCTTGCGCCACGACGCCGACCTGTGCGTATTGCTCCTCTACGTCCGGCATGGCGAGCACCTCGCGGATCGCCTTGTTCAAGGTGTTGATCACATCCTTTGGCGTGCCCTTCGGCGCACCGACGCCGTTCCAGGAGATGACTTCGTAGCCTTTGACGCCAGACTGATCGGCGGTCGGAACCCCGGGCAGCAATGGGGATGCCTTCGGGCTCGAGGTAGCCAAAATTCGCAATTTGCCGTCGGCGACCTGCCCCCGCACTGCCGGCGGGAAATCAACCATCATCTGCACGTCGTTGCGCAGCAGCGCCACCACTATGTCCGGCGAATTCTTGTAGGGCACGATCTGTACGTTGAGATTGGCCGCCGATTTGAACAGCTCACCGCCCAGGTTTTGCGTACCGCCAACCGCGATGGTTCCGATGTTGAGCTTGCCGGGATTGGCGCGCGCGGCCGTTAGGAAATCGCCGAGCGTCTTGTACTCAGACTGGGCGTTGACGACAAAAACAAGATCGAAGGTGCCGACCATCGACACCATCTCAAAGTCCTTCACCGGATCGAATGGAAGACTTTTGAACGCGGCCACGCTGATCGAAGTACCATTCGTGACATAAGCCAGCGTGTAGCCATCAGGCGGCGCAGTGGTCACGGCGCGCGCCGCCTGAATGCCGCCGGGCCCAGGCATGTTTTCGACCACCACGCGCTGGTTGAGTTTCTGGCTCAGTTTGTCCGCGAGAATGCGCGCCGTAACGTCGGCAACGCCGCCAGCGCCGAAAGGCAGCACCAGCTTGATCGGCTTTTCCGGCCACGCGGCGTGTGCTTGCGGCGCCAACGTCATGGCAAACGCACCCAGCATCAATGCCGCTGCGCGGCGCGTGATCCTATTCAGAAGCCCCCTGCTCATTGTGGCGTCTCCTCCACTGCTCTTTATTTTGTTCTTGTTCAGCCAAACCCGTACAGGTGCGCTGGATTGTCCACTAAGAGGCGCTTCTGCGCCAGCGGATCGGACGCAAATTGCGGGACAAGATCCACCAGATCGGCCTCGTCGGCCTCGTGCGTGGCGTTCGGATGCGGAAAATCCGTTCCCCACAGCATGCGCGTCGGCGCTGCAGCCACCAGAGCGTGCGCAATCGGGACCGCGGCGGTGTAAGGCGGCATGGAAATACGCTCGGATCCGCAGACTTTAATCCAACAATTTTCCAGGCGCGAAAGCTCGATCAATGCCTTAAGTGGAGGCTGATCCACACCCGCGGCAGCAGGCACGCGACCCATATGATCGACAACGAAAGGAAGCGGTAGCTTCCGCATCATGTCCGAGAGCGGGATGATGTCAGGCGCATCGACATGCAGCACGACATGCCATCCCCGTTCCTTGATGCGGTCGATGACGCGGTGAAAACGCCCACGTCCGGCGCGCCGCCGAGATGTTTGACGAAATTGAAGCGCACCCCACGCACGCCGCCACGGTCGAGGGTGTCAAAATCTTTTTCGGTAAAACTGTCATCGACAATCGCAACGCCGCGGTACCGGCTGGGATTCGACGCGATGCAATCGAGCATTGCCGCGTTATCGATGCCGTGGCAGCTAGCCTGCACGATGACCGCACGCTCGATGCCCAGATGCGCATGTAGCGCCGCCAGCATTTCCTTGGGTGCGTCGGCCGGCGTGTAACGCCGGTTCGGGGCATAGCGAAATTGCGCCGCCGGGCCGAAGACGTGACAGTGGGCGTCGCAACTGCCGGGTGGAAGCTTGAAGCGCGGTTTGCGCCGCCTCGCCAGAAAATCGGGTCGAACATTCATAGGCTGCCTTTAGCCAAGGGCGCGCGCGGAGACAATCCCGCGTCTACAGCGCCGGCAGGTCGCCCTGCGCCCACTGCGCCATAGTATGATCACGGAAATCGGCGAATCGCCCGCCAGCGATCGCCTCGCGCATTCCACTCATCAACGTCTGGTAGTAGGCGAGATTGATCGTTGAGAGCAGTACTGCCCCAAGCATTTCGCTGGCTTTGGTGAGGTGGTGCAGGTAGGCGCGCGAATACGTACGCGCAGCGGGGTGAGAGTTCTCGGCATCAAGCGGACGCGGATCATTGGCGTGACGCGCGTTGGCAAGATTGATTGCACCGTATCGGGTGAAGGCCATGCCGTGGCGTCCGTTGCGCGTCGGCAGCACGCAGTCGAACATATCGATGCCGCGTGCGACTGCCTCGATGAGATCGTGCGGTGTGCCGACACCCATCAAATAGCGTGGGCGTTGTGGCTTGAGTAGCGGCGTTGTTTCGGCGACGATCTTGAGCATAACCTCTTGCGGTTCACCGACCGCAAGGCCGCCAATGGCGTAGCCGTGGAAGTCCATATCCGTGAGTGCGCGGGCGCTTTCGGCGCGCAGAGTCAGATCGTCACCGCCCTGCACGATACCGAAAAGTGCCGTGCCATTTCTATTTTTTTCGAATGCGCGCTTGCTGCGCTCTGCCCAGCGCAGCGAGAGTTGCATCGCTCGGGCAATCTCGTCGCGCGTTGCCGGCAGTTTGAGGCATTCGTCGAGCTGCATGGCAATGTCGGCGCCAAGCAGCATCTGGATTTCTATGGCGCGTTCGGGCGTGAGTTCGACCATGGCGCCGTCGAGATGGGATCGGAATGTCACCGCGTGCTCGTCGACCTTGCGTAGCTCGGACAGCGACATGACCTGGAAGCCGCCGGAGTCGGTGAGGATCGACAACGGCCAGTTCATAAATGTATGCAGACCACCAAGGGCGGCGATGCGTTCCGCACCGGGGCGCAGCATCAGATGATAGGTATTGCCGAGCACGATGTCGGCGCCGGTCGCGCGGACGTCATCGGGCGAAAGCCCCTTCACCGTGCCTTGCGTGCCGACAGGCATGAAGGCGGGCGTTTGCACGCGTCCATGCGGGGTGACGATTTCGCCGCGGCGTGCAGCGCCGTCGGTTGCAGTCACACGGAAGGAAAAGAGTTCGTTCATCGCAAGGGCGCGGCCGGAAATAGCAAACACGCATCGCCATAGGAATAGAACCGATAGCCCGACGCGATAGCGTGCGCATAGGCTTGCTTCATGGCGTCGAGCCCGCTGAACGCAGCCACCAGCATGAACAAGGTCGACCGCGGCAGGTGAAAATTCGTCAACATCAGGTGGACCGCTTTGAAGCGGTAGCCAGGCGTAATGAAAATCGCGGTTTCGCCGCGAAACGCGGACAGCCGTCCATCTTTGCCCGCCGCGCTCTCCAAAAGCCGCAGCGCCGTCGAACCGACGGCTACAATGCGTCCGCCCTTGGCGCGGACGGCATTTAGCGCGTCAGCCACCTCGGCCGGCACAGTGCCGAATTCGGAATGCACCGTGTGACCCGCGGTGTCGTCGGCCTTCACCGGCAGGAAGGTGCCGGCCCCGACGTGCAGGGTGACCCGCTGGTGGCCTATTCCGCGCTCCTTGAGGCGCTCCAGCAGGCCTTCGGTGAAATGCAGGCCGGCCGTCGGCGCCGCTACCGAGCCTTCCTCGCGGGCGAACAGGGTTTGATAATCGATCCGATCCCGTTCATCGGGGGCGCGGCGAGACGCAATGTAGGGCGGCAATGGCATGTCGCCGCGTTCAGCTATCGCTTGATCGAGAATCGGACCATGGAAGGAAAATGAAAGGGTTACCTCCCCTCCCTCATCTTTCTGCGAAACTTGAGTATCTAATTCGTTAAGAAAACAGACCCGGCCCTCGCTTCCGAACCGCAGCGTATCGCCGACTTCGACCTTCTTGGCGCCCAGAATGAATGCCCGCCACCGTGAGCCGTCCAGCCGCTTGTGAAGCGTGGCTTCGATTTCCGGCTCGTTGGCCCCTCGTCCAATACGCCGACCCCGGAGGCGGGCCGCTATGACCTTGCTGTCATTGACCACCAGGCAGTCGCCTGGCCGCAGCAGGTCCGGCAGATCGGTAATTTTGCGGTCGTCGAGTGCCGGCGCCTGTCCTGGCCTCACCACCAGAAGCCGCGCGGCATCGCGGGGGCTCACCGGCCGCAGCGCAATGCGATCCGCCGGCAACTCGAAGTCGAAGAGGTCGGTTTTCATGCCGTCCCTGTGTCATGGGCCGGCCCGTACCGGCCTTCCACGTCTGCAAGTTTCAGCGTCGCCTATAAGACGTGGATGCCCGGCACAAGGCCGGGCATGACGTAGAAATTGGGCCCAGCTCAAGCCCCCATCGTCGCCTTGACGATCTTGTCGGGGTTCGAAACCGGCTCGCCGCGCTTGATCTTGTCGACGTTTTCCATGCCTTCGATCACTTTGCCCCAGACCGTGTACTGGTTGTCGAGGAAGCGGGCGTCGTCGAAACAGATGAAAAACTGGCTATCGCCGGAATCCGGGTTTGAAGCGCGCGCCATCGATACCGTGCCGCGCACATGCGGCTCTTTGTTGAACTCGGCTTTGAGCTTCTTGCCAGACCCTCCCGTGCCCGTACCGTGTGGACAACCGGTCTGCGCCATGAAGCCGTCGATTACCCGGTGAAATACGATCCCGTCGTAGAAGCCATCCTTCACCAGTTCCTTGATGCGCGCGACATGCCCGGGCGCGAGTTCGGAACGCATCTCGATCACCACATTTCCCTTGGTGGTTTCGAGAGTCAGCGTGTCTTCCGGCTTGGCCATTTTACTCTCCTTACTCTACGCGTCACCGCAATGAACTAGCGCTCAATGGTGGCTTTCTTGATGTAATCGAGGCGGGGAAAATCCTTCGCCAGGTACGCGTTGCCTTCGCTCTGCATGCGGCTCTGGTCGGGGCCGCGGCCGCGCGGCGCGCCCTCGCCGTATTCGGCGTTAATTGCGTCGACCACATTCATGCCGGACACCACGCGGCCGAACGGCGCAAAGCCCGATTGATCGAGTTGGGAATTGTCCGCGAAATTGATGAACACCTGGCTGGTGCGCGTGTTGGGACCGGCCATCGCGAACGTAATCATGCCGCGCTTGTTGCTTTGGGTGACCGGATCGTCGGCTATCTGTGCGCCGCGCCAACGCGCCATGGTCCCTGGGTCGCCATTGATGCCGAACTGCACCATGAAGCCGGAGATCACACGGAAGAAGCGGACGTTGTCATAGAAGCCGTTCTTGACGAGATTGTAAAACCGGTCGGCACCTTTGGGCGCCCAGGCGCGCGTAACCTCAATGACAAACACGCCCTTCGTGGTGTCGAAGCGCGCCTTGTAAGTCGCCGGCGCTTGCTCGCGCAGCCCGCCCGGATTTTCGAGCGGCGATTGCGCCAAAGCCGGTGTGGCAAAAACTGCCAGGCCAAACGCAAGCATCAAGATCGATCGGCGACTGTTCATTTCATTCCCCGTTTTGGCTCGCCGCTGGCTCAGCGCGCGAATTTCTTTTTCAATCGTGCCACGACGGGCGCCGGCACGAAGGCCGAGACATCACCGCCCATGCTGGCGATCTGGCGCACCAATGTGGCGGTGATCGGGCGCACCATGGGCGAGGCCGGTAGAAACACGGTGAGCACGTCAGGCGCCATGGCCGTGTTCATGCCTGCCATCTGCATTTCATAGTCGAGGTCTGTCCCGTCGCGTAGCCCACGGATCAGCATGGATGCGCCGGCCTTGCGTGCGGCTTCCACCACGAGATCCGCAAAAGTCACGCAGGACAATTCGCATTTGGCTTCGCGCGCAATTGGCCCGCAGGTTTCCTGCAACATGGCCAGCCGATCGTCCGCTGAAAACAGCGGCGCCTTGCCGGGATGCACCCCAATGGCAATCACCAGCCGGTCGGCGAGCCGTACGGCATGACGAACCACGTCGAGATGGCCATTGGTGACCGGGTCGAACGAGCCAGCATAAAGGGCAGTTCTCGGCATGGGCCGGGGTCTAACCCGCCTCCAGCAGCCCCGCAAGACCGGCTCGTTGAGGCTTTGAACCTTTTTCCCGGCTGCGTCCGAAGGAATGAAGCCGTGGAATCCGTCTTTCTGTGACCCCGGTCACAGCAACAGATAGGCGCCTTAGTCTAAGGTCACTCTCGCCGAGAGCTAAATGCTCCGGCGTGTATGGCCTAAACAGGGGGCTGTCATGCTGAAGACAATCGCTGCAATCGTTGCTGCTGCCGTCATCGCCGGCGCGATAACGATTATTTCGGCACCCATCGCCGACGTCGTTGCCAATCCCCTGCCGCAGCCCGCCGTCGACGCCATGACGGCGTGCAAACAACAGCCCTGGCCCTATCTCAATTGCGTCGGCACAGAATTTGGCAACCCGCACGTCCGCCTGATTTCGCCCGAACGCCGGGCACATTAGCGCCTTACCCGTCCCCCCAGTTCGGCGCTAGGCTCTCCTCGGGATCATCCCCCCGAGGAGAGCCGCTATGCGTCGTGTCGTTCTGGCTGCCGCCGCGCTGTTGTGGGCGGCGGCCGCGTTCGCCCAAAACGAGGCAAAGGATTATCCGAGCCGGCCGATCCGCATCATCGTGCCGACCCCGGCGGGCGGGCCGGTCGATGTGATGGCACGGTTGCTTGCCGCCGCCTTACCCTCAGTGCTGGGGCAAAACGTATTCATTGAGAACAAGCCTGGCGCCGGCAACACCATCGGATCACGGCAAGCCGCAGCGGCCGACCCCGACGGCTACACGCTGATGGTTTCGGCCGCAAGCGGGCTGATCATGAGCCCGATGATCGTGAAAAGTGCCGGCTACGATGCGTCGAGTTTTGCTCCGATCGCGCTCGTTGCCGAAACGCCGCAGGTGCTGGTCGTCAACCCGCAGTTGCCCTTCAAAACCGTTGCCGAGCTAGTCGCCTACGCCAAGGCCAATCCCGGCAAGCTCAACTATTCGACCGGCGGCGTCGGAACGCTGCCGCATCTCAATGCCGAGTTGTTCAAGTCGGTGAGCGGAACAAACATCTTGCACGTGCCGTACAAAGGCGGCGGCCCATCACTCACGGCGGTTGTCGCCGGCGAAGTGCAGATGACTTTCGACACCGTGAGTACGTCGCTGCAATTGATTGAGGACGGTAAGCTGCGTGCGCTTGCCATCGTCGGGCCGAAACGCTCACCGGAATTGCCGGATGTCCCGGCGATGCCGGAGATCGGATTTCCATCGGTAAGCAGCGGGGCCTGGACGGCGCTGTTGGCACCGAAAGACACGCCGCCGGCAATTCTTGCCAAGCTCAACGCCGTAACCAATGCAGCGCTAAAAGGCGATGCGATGAAAAATGCGCTCGCCAAACTTGGTGCGCAGCCGCGTGGCGGCACGCCGCAGGAGCTCACTGAGCACATCCAGCGCGAACAGACGAAATGGAAGCCGATCGTGGCGGCCCTCAACCTGCAGGTGGACTGATCGAATACCTTTTTCCAATTTCGCAGGCTGCCTTTTCGCGTTGTTTGTGCTCATTGTCCCGACTTCGGCACAAACACCGCCCGGCACATCCGAGCTGCAGGCCTATCGCGGCCTGCACGCGGCAGCGGCGAAAGGTGACGTCGCCGAAATTGAAAAGCTCGTGAAGTCCGGCGCGCCGATTGATGCCCGCGACGGTCGTGGCCGGACACCCCTGCATGTGGCGGCTTTCATGCAAAAGCCGGAGGCCGCGCGCACCCTGATGCGACTTGGCGCAGACGCCAATGCGCTCGAGACGCAAAAATACGACATCGTCACCATCGCCGCCGTCGCCGACGACATGCCTGTGCTTAAGGTAGCGCTCGACGACGGGTGCAGGTCTGGCAACATCACCAGCCCCTATGACGGCACCGCGTTGATCGCCGCCGCACACCTCGGCCACGACGAGGTCGTACGAACACTTATCGCGGCCAAGGCGCCGCTTGATCATGTTAACAATCTCGGCTGGACCGCGGTGATCGAATCAATCGTGCTCGGCAACGGCGGCAAAGCCCACGTCGCAACGCTCAAGGCGCTGGTCGATGCCGGCGCCAACGTCAATCTTGCTGACCGGTCGGGCAACACTCCGCTCGCGCTCGTGAAAAAGCACGGCTTTAAAGAGATGGTCGCAATTCTAGAAAAGGCCGGCGCTCGATAGAGATCAGCCCTGTTACACGCCGAAAATCTTGGAATAGCGCGCCTTGATCTCTTCGCTCTGTGCCTCGACCGCCGCCGGATCGCTCTTCATCGTCTTGATTGCTGAGAGTGGCGGACGTCCGGGCCTGTCCTTCACCTGCGCGTGGTACGAGCGATGCGCGAAGTCGATGAAAATCTGCTGTCCCTCGACGCTGAATAGGAATTGCTGGAACAGCCGCGCTGCGTTTGGGTGTGGTGAACTGCGGAAGATGCCGGTCTCGACAATGATTTGCGGTGTACCCTCGGTCGCATAGACCGCTTCGACCGGCCGACCCGCATCCTTGTATAGAGTCAGGCTGTAGTCGTTGCCGTCCGCCTGAATGGCCCGTTCGCCGAGCGCAATCTTGCGCGGCGGCTCAGCCGCCGATTGCAACTGCATAACGTTTTGTTGTGCGAGTTTTTCGAAATATGACCAGCCGAGATCGCGCGATATCTGAAACGTCGCGGTGAGGATCGCTCCGCTGTAGCCCGGATGACCTTTGGCAATCTTTCCCTTCCATTTTGGATCGAGCAGGTCGGCGTAACTTTTCGGAGCGTCTTCCGGTTTCACCAGTTCGGTATTGTAACCGATCACGGAAAACCACGAGCACGCCGTCGCGCTGGTGCCGTCAGGATTGACGTGCTCGCGCGGCAGGTTTTTCACCATTTCCTCGGTCACGTAAGGCGCGATCCAATCCTTGCGTTTCCAGTAAATGAAATGCGCAGGATCGGTGCTGCACACCAGATCGACGGCGCTGATATTGCTGTCCTTCTCCTGCCCGATCCGTTGGAAGATCCGTTCGGCACCAGAGCGTTCGACGCGCGCGGCAATGCCCGGGTACCGCGCCTCGAAAGTCCGCGCGAGTTTCTCTGAAATGTTGAGCTCGAGCGCGCTGTAAAATGCGATCTTGCCTTCTTTGCGCGCTGCCTCGATCAAGGCCGGAGTTGCAGCCTCCGCCGGTGGCGCGGCGGCCTTGACCGGCTCGGCGAAAAGAGTGCTTGCCGCTGCGGCCGCAGAAGTTTTCAAAACGTCGCGTCTCGACCACTTCGACCGCATGGCGACACCCCATTAGCCAGGACAGGCATCGTACCGTGCTAAACGGGCCGGCTTAAAGGGGGTTGCGCGGAGTTCCGAGTTCTTCAGCGCGTTAGTAACAGGGACAAGCCGGTCATGGCGAAACCCTACTCGTCGTCGCCTTCTTCTTCGCTGAGGCGTTCGACCGAGACCACGCGCTCGTCCTCGGCGGTGTTGAGCACGATCACGCCCTGTGTCGAGCGCCCGGCGATACGAATTCCGGAGACCGGTGTGCGGATCAGCTTGCCCGCGTCGGTGACGAGCATCACCTGATCCGCTTCTTCCACCGGGAACGAGCCGACGATCTTGCCGGTCTTCTTGGTGAGTGTCATCGCGACAATGCCTTTACCGCCGCGCCCGGTGGTGCGGTACTCGTATGACGATGATCGCTTGCCATAGCCGCGTTCCGACACGGTGAGCACGAACTGTTCCGCGGCGGACAATTCGACGTAGCGCTTTTCGCCGAGTTCGATCGCGCCGATTGCCTCCTCGGCATCGGTGCCCGCCTCCTCCTCGCCGATGCCGCGCCGCACAGCGCTGGCGCGCTTGTGATAGGCGGCACGCTCTTCCGCCGTCACCTCGACATGGCCCAGAATCGACAGCGAAATGACGTGATCTTTCTCCGCAAGCGTGATGCCTCGCACGCCGCGCGACGTACGGCCCTGGAAAACCCGCACCTCCGGCACAGCAAAGCGGATGCATTGCCCGCCATTGGCGGTCAGCAGCACGTCGTCCTTCTCGGTGCAAATCTGCACGTCGACGATTGCCTCGTCCTTTTCGAGCTTCATCGCAATAATGCCGGACGGACGCACCTCGACGAAATCCGACAGTTTGTTGCGGCGGACGGTGCCGCTGGTGGTGGCAAACATCACGTCGAGTTCGGCCCAGGAGGCTTCATCCTCGGGCAGCGGCATAATGGTCGTGATGGTCTCGGTCTGCTGGAGCGGTAGGATATTGATCAACGCCTTGCCGCGCGCCTGTGGCGCTGCGATCGGCAACCGCCAGACCTTTTCTTTATAAACTTTGCCGAGTGAGGAGAAATACAGAACCGGCGCGTGCGTCGAGGCGACGAACAGCCGCGAGACGAAATCCTCCTCGCGCACCTGCATGCCCCCGCGGCCCTTGCCGCCGCGCCGTTGCGCGCGATAGGTCGAGAGCGGCACGCGCTTGATATAGCCCTGGTGCGAGACCGTTACGACCATATCCTCGCGCGTGATCAGATCCTCTTCATCGACCTCGCCGGTTGCTTCCGCGATTACCGTACGTCGCGGGGTGGCGAACTCCTTCTTCACCGCCGCCAGCTCGTCCTTGATGATCTTCTGGATGCGCGCGCGCGAGCGCAGGATATCGAGATAATCGGCGATTTCGATCTTTAGCTTGTCGAGCTCCTGCTTAATTTCGTCGCGGCCGAGTGCGGTCAGCCTTTGCAGGCGCAGATCGAGAATTGCCTTCGCCTGTTCGGCCGACAGTTTTGTAGTGTTTTTGGGCGACACTTTGTGACGCGGATCGTCGATCAGGGTCACCATCACCGCCACATCCTTGGCTGGCCAGTCCCGCTTCATCAGAGCCTCGCGCGCTTCCTCGGGATTCTTCGCGGCGC
>Ga0187778_10002136_pt1 | contig 13567 bp, 15 predicted proteins | sample 1015_Q2_SP5_20_M_FD_132418 | JGI IMG/M metagenome (GOLD analysis project Ga0187778, IMG submission 132418) | Tropical peat soil microbial communities from peatlands in Department of Meta, Colombia - 1015_Q2_SP5_20_MG | ecosystem: Environmental > Terrestrial > Soil > Wetlands > Peat | place... | reverse complement strand
AGGCGCCGTCGTGTTCGCCAAGGAAGCGATTGCGTTGACCGTGGCACCTGATAGGTGGAGAGCCTGGTATCGACAAAGGTTGCGATGGGCTGCCGGTCAAATACAAGTCGTGCGTCGTCACAGAAACATTCTCTTCAGGCGATTGTTCGGGATGCCGGGGCTGATTGGAGTTCCAGAGATGATTCTGTCCGACGTGGTAGTTCTCTACGCCCGCTTCATTTGGCTTGCAATCGTTATAATGTGGAATTGGCATGAGATTCCTAAGATTCTGGCACTTGTCGCAAGTTTCTACGCGATCTTGGAACTATTATCAGCATATATAGCCGGCGTAACTACGTCACTTAAACGGGACATCAAGTATATTCTTCTATTACCGTTAATTGTCATTGTATACAGGCCGCTGAATGATTGCGTGAGATTGTATGCGTACTCTGGAGAACTCCTCCAGAAGCTAAAGCATGAATGGTAATTTTTCCCTCGAACTGTTCTGTTCACAGTTTCGACTCGATTTTTAGGATCCACAGTGCGGACAGATGAAATATCGGGAGAAGCCGTGAGCATAGTCGCTTGATATCTTCTTGCAGCGATTACACATGAAGTAATAGTGCCGGGTTGGTTTCGGAACGCTCCTGATGAACGCAAATTGAGGAAACCCGAGCCGAACCAGAACCTTCTGAATGCTATTCGGTGGCCTCTCATAATGACGGTCACTAACCTCAATCGAATACCATTGCCGGTCTTGGCACTTCAGACACTCCACCTCGTTCACGTCCACTCTCAAGAACTGCCTGCAGCCACAAATCCGACAAGAAATTCGTTCTGCCAACCGTACACTTCGCTTTCGCGCTGTAAGTGCTCCTTCCAAACCCACATCAAGAATTTCAATGACGTCAACTGGTGGCAAGTTCCCAGGCTTACGCCTAATTTCAAGGTTAGGAGAGTGACGTACCTCCGCGAACTCCCAACAAACTAGGAAGTCGATAATTCGCATCAGCTTTCCCGCTTCGGCACCTGTGCTTTCCATAAGATTCCCGAGCGCTCGCCACCGACGCTCAGATAGTTTCGACCAGACCACCTCCAGCAACCGACGTCTAAGAAATTGGTCTTGCAATCACAGTCACCCCGAGCCTTGCTTTATTCAAGTGCTTAGATCCCTGTTCGGGTGGTGTGTTCGGGTATATTCCGTTTACCTATATACAGCACTTTCCAGGTAAAAAATTAAGTACAAACTCTAACGTCTATACGCTGGGTGGTGATTCAATGTCTAAGAAGAGGCTTCTGCTCGTAGCCATAATAATATTCGTCGGACTAACACTATGCGTCGTATCAGTAAGAGCTGGGGATTCAGGCGGCGGCGGGGCGCACACGATAATCCGAGCCCTATTCTAAATGCGCTGAATAGTTGGTAAAAAAGAATAAAGCGGTGTAGCGGCAATTCGCCTAGTGGTAGCGCTGACTTTGGAAAAATCGTACGTTCAATTCCCAAACTACTTCAAAGGGATTTATGAGACGGAGAAACAACTCGACCCAGTGAACATCAAGATTCTGACCGCAATGTGGAAGCACGGCCCCAGGAACCTGCTCGAAATCGCAAGAAGGACTGGAATACCGTTCACATCAGTGTATCATAGAGTAGCAAGACTTGAAGAGAAGACTGGAAGAGTTGCTTACCTGATGCCGGAAGCATCACGCTTAGGCCTAATCCGACTGGTTGTACTCGTAGCAGCAACTCCTGGATGCGAAGAGAAGGTGACATTTGCACTTCAACTACCAAACGTTTGGCGTTTCATCAACCGTTGTGAAGGGCCATATTCAACCATCTCTGCCCATACGGTCCCCCCCAAATATGTCAAACGATTCAACAGATATCTGCACATGTTATTAGAGAAGGATATGATTACTAAATTCAAGGTCATATATACCGGAGACTCCATGCCCAACTTCCCCAATTTCCGATACTACAATCCGAAATCTAAAAGATGGTTCTTCGACTGGACGACATGGTTAAACGCATTAAAGAAGACGAAACCTGAACGGGGGATCAAAGATCCAGAAAGCTACCAGATTCTCAACGACAAGAAAGATCTTCTTATAATAAAAGAACTCGAAAAAAATGCTCGGAAACCCCTAGCAGGCCTTGCGCCGATGCTGAAAATGTCAGTGGCCGCCGTAAAGTACCGTTACGATAAACTCGCCAACTCGGGTGCACTACAACACTACGCCTTCGACGTTCACGCGTATCCGGTTGAGATAGCCACTTACCATGAAAACATGTTTGAATTTGCGAACGGCAAGAAGATGGATCGGTTCTATTCTCTCCTACGAGAGCTCCCCTTCGTTCTGAGCGTCGCAAAAGTACTCCATCAGAATGCACTACTTGTTCGAACGTACATCCCCGAAACTCAACTCATGAACATGTTCACGTTCTTCTCAGAACTAACGAATACAGGGTTCTTGACCTCCTACTCGAGCCTACGATTGAATTTCGCAGGGAGGAGGACACAGACAATTTCATACGAACTCTACGACGAGAAGTCCGGGTGGATGATGGACCTCGAAAAATGTGTGGATTTCATCAAACGGTCGAAGCCTCCGGTAGTGATGGCAAGAGACAAGCGCGCTTCACTGAGTTAGCAGCCCATCTGAAGTCCACGCTTATCCGACGATCGTAAGGTCGACTGTCTGACCACATGTACGTGGTCTGCGGTCACAATTGGAAGCCATGCCAGTTTAAGCCGACGTGTCACTGACCGTTTGATTCATAACCATCATTTCAAGATTATCGGAGATGTTGCCAACCGCGTAGGTTGAGCACGTCGGATGGAGCTACTCTCTTTGAGCTTTAGGAAGAAACTCTGGAATATAGTGCTTAGCGGCTACCCAGGTTCTGGGAAGACTATTCTAGCTAGGCGTCTCGTGTCTGAGAATCCGAGTTTCGTAAGACTGAGCGTTGACGACGTTCGTTCAATGTTTTACGGGACAACTCAACCTACTGGAGATGAGGAGTTCATTTACACGTGCCTGGCTTCATTGCGTGACTTAGCCCTTAGAAAGGGTCGTAATGTTGTATTGGACTGCACGGCCCCTCGAAATTCGACACGTGAATTCTTGCTGAAGACTGAAGTTGAAGGAGTCGTACGCCTGCTTGTGATCGTGCTTGTGAGTAAAATGGAACTGGATAGGCGTAATCGTGAAAGGAATTTGCTGGGGGCAAGCGAAGCGTATGATCAAGCGTGGGAGGCGCCCCATGCCAGGATGCCGGTCATGAAGTTCAGGAACGAGAATCAAATCAGCTTTGATACGAGCTACTATCTCTTGGTTGAACTGCTCAAGAGCAACGTTAGCCCATATCGGAAAAGATTCAGGGAACACATGTTCCCCGGAATGTGAGCACGTCATACATGTCATAGTTATACTACGTTTCAGTCAAGTCGCACTGCCGGCCGTTTGAGATACGCATCGTCACGTAGGTAGATGTACTCGTCGATTATGACACAATCCTTGCCCGTCTGTTACATATAGCGACATGTGCAGGCTGGATACTGAATTACCAAGTATCAGTCAAGTGGACTACTGTAGAATAGAATTGTCTGAGATCAAACAGTCGGAGATTCAGGAATGCGCCTGCGATTGCCCATGCGTCGAGGACTTGAGACTACCCTGAGGGTGATATCTGCAACAAATCGCCTGCTGAAGAACGAGTTGTCCGGAAACTACGCTGGGCTGAGCAGAACTCTGCAACGCATTTCTTCAACTAGTAAGAAAACATGACGTTAATGCGAAATCTCGGACCGCTTAAAGAGATGTTGCGGAGGGCCGCGAAGAATATCGGTTAGTCATGTAGTGTTCTTTACAAGCTGCTTGAGGAGATCAACGGATTTTCCCGGAGAGATTACGATCTTAGACTTGGTGTAAATTGTGTCATCCCAACCGGCCTTTTCAATGAATCCGTATCTTGCTAGGAAGGTCACGACTTCAGCCACAAGGGACCCGTCGACACCTGAGAGACTGATCAAGTCCTTTGTCGAGTAATACTTCCCCTCAGCCATCATTGACCATATTGTGTCAGGCCAAGAATTATCCATTTGAATCTGTAGCAGTCTTGATGTCTACTCGGGTAAGTCTCGTGTAACTGCCGGCTGCAATTGTCCGTGACTCAGGGCGTCATATGAGCACACTGCAACATAGATGCACATATCGCGTCAGGGTTCATTGGGCATAAGGGGGCATAGTTGGTGTTCTATAGGTGCAACAGTGATATCGAACTTTCAGCGAATCATCGTATAGTCAAGTGCCTGTGGGTTCCGCTGCAGGAGTCGCCATTTCTGTATCATCTTGCGATAATTCAAGCCGGTCTTTGAATGAACGTTTCTCATCCATCTGAAGCTGGAAAATTCGTAACCATCCGCGATTGGCTGTCCGCTCGGCTCGTTGGATGCTAGGCAAATGGTTACGTCGGCTCGAGTTGGAAATCTCACTGGGAAGACACCTACGAGGAATAGGTTGCCTGCTCTGAGGCCGTATTCGCGTAAAATGCGGTCGGCGGCCTTGCGCAAGTTTTCGCCTCGACTCATCCTTCCACCAGGAGTCGCCCAAACATTGCTGTAAGGGGAGATTTTGCGCCAGCCTAGAAGGATCTCTTTTTTCGAATTTGATAGGAGGATATCTACGCAAGGTATGGGAAGTGATTGCTTGACCTGACGCCAAACGCGTTCTGGTATCCATTCGCCCCGAAACTTTGAACGTCTCATTTGTGAAAGCCGGACTGAATGGCGTAGTCGAGCTGATAATGGTGTTTATACGGAGTTTCGTACTAAATGTACCTTTAGACCGTTCTGATCGTCGACTTACAGAACTCGCAAGTGAAATATCGAGAGTAGCCGTGCAAATAGTCTGTTGAAACCTTCTTGCACTTCATACACCTGAACCAGAAGAATTGAGTTGCTTTTGGTATGTACCTAACAAATGCGGGTTGAGGGAACCCCAGTCGAATCAATAGACGCTTGAGAATATCGGGTGAGTCAAATCGTGGGGAGCTTTCTTCCATTTCACGCATGTCGAGAACGCTCCACTGCTTCGTATGGCAATCCGAGCACTCTAAGAGGTTCTGCTCAACGTGGCCTAACCGAGGACCGCCACATGTGCTGCATGCCACGCGTAGCGCCAACCAGATGTGACTAGGTGTTTGAGTCACCTGGGTTTGAGGGGTAATCGTCATTCTATTGCTCGTGTTAAGGGACAGTGGGAGGTTGAGGTAAGCCCAGTGTTACCGCTCAATCAAGACAACGGCGACAAGCTCTAGCGGCACTTCAAAATCTGCGCTCACTCAAACTATCTTCGTAACGGCACAAGGTGCAAAATATGCAGTTCCAGCGTAAACGGCAGTTAGAGTGTTAGCGCCGCCTAGCGGAGGTATGCTTAATGTCAAGGAGCACATGCCCTGACTATTCGTAATGCAACCCACTGCTCGGTCCCAGCTGGAGGAGATGTCGAGTGATTGCCCATCGATAACTCCGCTAAGCCCATTGCCATAGGCAACCAGCGTAGCGTCCACAACGAGAACCGGTACATTATAAGTACTCTGAGCTTGGAAAGTGAATGTAACGTTCAGAATTATCGTTGTAGGAACCCGCACGATTGAAGTGACTGTCATGGTCTGGGCGGGGATGCGTGTTGTTGCATGCAGCGGGACCAGACTCGTAAGACATACTATTAGGATTACGATCGCTGAAAACGCATGGACGCTCTTCACGGTTTCATCACCGGATTACTACTTCCGGGACTATCTCTGACTAAGACTAATTACTGCTGGCTTATTGAGGTGACGTATATTCTGATACCGTTACAGGAATCCTGCGGTGAAGGCTCCCAAGTCAAGTACAGACCGTACACGATCACCTGCCCTGTCGGGTAGGCCTCGGGAAGATTGTACAGAACGTATGTGTTCTGGTCATTGCCGAACACATATCTGCATCCGGCCTGATTCGGGGCTAAATAGCCTGATACGGGACCCACCGGTGGGCCAAGGAGCGCATAAGCGGCAGTGTACTCGAGTGTAATCATGCTCTGTGTCGAACTCGTAAATGATTCTGTTACGGTTATGGTGGTCGTAGCGAAGATTGTCGCAGTTGAGTACGAGTACTGTTCCAAGGTACTCGTGGGAACGATGTGTCTTGTCGGCAGCATGGCGAGACCCGCGGCAAGCGCCAGGAGACATACAGTGGTTAGTCCTAGAACTTCATGTCGGTTCATCCGTCGAGCCCACAGTGTTCAAACTTACTCAGACTATGATGCCAGAATTAAGCGTACTCAAGTAGCGCTATTGTAAGTTGTGTTCGCGTGAGTGTCAAAAGACGACTTAGAAAAATTGGACTCGTGAGGTTGCCCTGGTCAAGAACCCATATAGAATGAACAAAATGTGGGATCATCCACGGATGAATGTGATGATGGCGAAATCCCCGGTGAAATACTTCGGAGGATTCGCGGTAACTGTGATCCTCTCTTGGTTGATGCTTGCCATTTTTCCGTTCTACCCTGCGCAGCTATCCATCATTCTTGCCCTGACGCTCGGGATTATTGGTATCAAGTCGTTCCGAATCGGACTGCTGTTAGGTCTGCTACTTACTATGATCGCGGCCATGTACCAAGGTGAGTTTTTAGGGTTATCTTTCTTCATTGTAATGGTGCTAGCGGCCAGCCTGGAGGGTCGGGCTCTGGCGTCGTTGATTGTGTCATGGGTTCTTGCTCTTTTGACCCCTTTACCATCGCTTGCGATCATCCCGACGATAGCTAGCGGACTCTACTCGCGGCAAGGAGATGCGTTACGGTTGGGTATTATATCCGGTGTAACGATCTTCCTCCTAGGATGGATGCGCAACATCAGCCACGCCGGATTGATTCTAGTATCCTCAACGAGCAACTACGTAGCCAAGAATGTTCCCTCACCATGGTATTTCACACTATTCGCTCCGAATCTGGATACGCTCAGTTTGGATAGCATAACGAATTATTACGGACCGCTATTCACCAACCTTAACGATTACCGCATTTACTTGATAATGATTGCATGGAGTTTGACCGGCTACATAACTGCGCTCTTCGTTTCAGCAGGGAAGAAGAATCCCCGATACTTTGCCTCAACCACAATCGGAGTTTTACCTGCTATCTTCGTAGGTCTGATCTTCATAGACAGTCCACTACTGCAAGTAGTGACAGTATTGATAACAGCTGCAGTCCTCCCTTTTGTTTTCCTGCCCTTCCAATCGAAAATTACGCGAAGACCAGAGGGACAAGTTAAGGCAGCCATGGTAGTTACGACCAGACCAACAAACGGGCATCAACTCGCAGTCATGATGTTCACCGACGTGGCAGGCTACTCGGTCTTGGCGAAGGAAAATGCGGCTTCAGCTCTTAAGTTGCTTGACGCTCAAAAGGAGATCGCTCGTCCCATTGTTGAGGCGTATAAGGGGCGAGAGGTCAAAACATCAGGTGACACAAGAGTAATTGAATTCACAAACGCGCTCGACGCGTTGAACTGTGCGGTTGAAATGCAAAGAGCGCTGCAAAAACGAAGTGACGGAATGAAGATTCGTATCGGCCTTCATCTGGGCGACGTGATTCATAACGGAAATGAAGTCCTTGGGGAAGCTGTGAACATTGCCTCCCGAATTCAAATCCTCGCAGAGCCAGGCGGAATATGTATCTCGCGCCAAGTATATGACCATGTGTGGAATGAGGTTGATTATGCGTTTATGGCCCTTGCTCCTAATGAATTGAAAAACATTCAATATCCCGCTGAGATTTACCGTGTTTCGTTCAAAATGACTGATGACACCAAGAGCCGTACCGATGTTCCCCGTTAGTGCGCTGATATTCTAGGTATCCTGCCTAATGTTCTAACTGGTCTGAAGAAGAGAAAGGCTACTCCTGCTGTCGAGATGACCGCCCCAATAACAAGCGTCGATATAATTCCGAACTGCGTTCCTAGAATCCCTCCGACGAAATAACCGATAGGAATGGCTCCTCGAATTATCACACGAACTGTCGCGTTCATTCGTCCCTGTATTTCGTCCGGGGTTATTGCTTGTCTAAGACTGACTTGGTTGATGTTGTAGATCGGAATCCAGACGTTTGAGAGCATCAAGAATATTGCAACTAGCGGTACCGCTGCACCGTACACGGCGAGAGGCACCAATGCTAACCATGCCCCTTGGACGATTATTGAAACGGCTAATGCTAGACCTAACCCAAGAATATCTGCCACTCTTGAAGCAATTAGCGCACCAAGGAGAAATCCTACTGCGGCTACGCTGAAGATGATGCCCACGTTACTAATGGAGAGATTTAGTTGGTCGTACATGAAGAGATAGACAACTGCGAAATAGACTCCGGAACCGAAATTGAGTATAGCAGTGCAGGCAGTTATGCTGCGCAGGACGTGGTTGTTGAAAACAATTCTAGCCCCTTCTTTCAATTCTCTTGCGAAGTTATGTTCGATGGAATGAAAAGGTGCTTCAGGGGTGCTTATGGAGAAGAGCAGAAGCGCGGAGCAGAAGAAGCCGCATGCTTCTGCTGCAAAAGCTTTGGCCGCTCCAATAGCTCCCCCTCCCAGTAGCTCAATCAGATACCCCGCGAGAGAGGGCCCCACCAATTGGGCTCCTGACTGAGTTGTCTGAAGCTTGGAGTTGCCTTCAATTAGATTCTCTCGTTCGATGAGTGAAGGCAGATATGATTGGTTAGCGACATCGAAGAATACAGTGAAAATGCCCAGTAGAAATGCGACAACATACAGTTGATCAAGGCTTAGGATGTGGAAAGCGAGACCTATTGGAACCCATGCCAGAGTGAACATACGTCCGAAATTCGCGGTTATCATAATGGGTCGACGGCGCCATCTATCAGCCCAGACTCCGACAAACATTCCAAGGACGGGTACAGGGAGCATTTGAAGACCAAGCAGAATTCCCATCTCCATAGGGCCCACATTGAAGAGAAACTTTGCCAACGCGGGCATTGCTAGGTTAGTGAACTCGCCACCAACCGCTTCGATCGTCTGGCTGCTCCAGAGGCGCATGAAGGCCTTATGGTGCCAAAGGCGCCCGGAGGAGATTAGCCTCAAATCTCAGACGACCGCCTTTCCATGGGGCAACCTCATCACACAACAGTTAGATTGTTAATACGCTTGAGTCATCTGGTTAAATGAGTTCGCAACGGGGTTCGAAGTATTTACCGTCGCAGCACAAGAACTGTCGACATTACCAGAAACTGAGGTAACCATGCGGTAAGTGTGGGCTGAAATCGAACAAATCAGACTTCGAAGCTAAGACCGACAGAAGATTCTGCTATGTCCAGATGTTTAACGGTCGCTTTCAAGCGGTTTCAAAATACGCTTCGCCGTCGTCAACTCCAACCTAAAGAGGGGCACAATTCCCATGATGAGCAGCGAGGCAAGCATGACCCATCCGAAGATTTGTACTGTGAGGTCAGCTGAAGTGAGCACGATCGAATTCAAGTAGGCAAGGATGAGGCATGATGCGCCAGCCCCCGCAAAACCCATAAGCAGAACGACGAACACTGGTTCCATCTTCAAAGATTGTCAACCGGTTCAATAGTTACTATCGCTTTATGATCCTTGCTCAATTATGGTTTGTTGTCATTACTTTGCGGGGAAGGTAACGATCGCGTTATCATTTTGATTGAGGTCAACGAAGAATGATTGCTGCTGATTGCACTTGCGACATATTACCAGATTCGAACCTGCAATCTTCAGATCGTCTGCCCCACATTTCATACAAGCCACCCGCACGGCCAACCATTGACGTTCACGGATAGGCACTTCGGATGACATAGAATTTCCCCATCGTTCTTACAGAACACTACGATCTGCGCAGCGTTTAGCCCGTGTGTCACTGTCAGGGTTTGAAGATGGTTACAATGTTCTGATGTCATGGTTAAGCTACATGAAAGTCGTGTCACCCGTGACATTAGTCAAGCCGTCAGTTGCTGAAGTAAGCGGTGAGGTTTACGCAGAGAAGCCTCAATATAGCGAACATCGGGATCACCTTGAACTGACACTAGAACGGATGACACGGAAATCTATGTACGTTCTCCGTCTCCTGTGCGAAGGCGGAAACCGATCTTCAATGATGACGTCCCACGTCAGTCAGATGGAGTTAGCAAGAAAACTTCACGTAACAAGGCAAGCTCTGAGTGTCCATCTGAAACGATTATCTGAATCCAGCCTCGTCCAGGTCGGAAGAGGGTTCGTGAATGTGACTGAGGACGGGCTACGCGCAGCAGGTTACCATCGTAATCCTGCAATTTTGATCGTGCGATTCGCACCACAAAAACAATTGGAAGCCATTGAGAAGATGCGGAAGATACCCTCTGTGGAAGCTTTCCGCGTAGCCGTAGATGCTGATTTCGCGATATTCACTGAACAAGAAGATTTGGATCGAACACTTGGCCAACTCTACACCATCGAAGGAATCGCGGACGTAAAGACACTGATCGCGACTGAGGTACTCAAGCGCCTAAACTATTAGTCAACATCTACAATACTACGCGTGACTCGCGAGGCCCTCTGGCCTATTTTGAGTTAAATCTTAATCTCCGGTGTGACCGCTGTTGCCTTGTCCCATCTGCAATCGTCCCGTACTGTGAAGCTACGTTACCCTTGCGTTTATCAAGTCTTCTATTTGCTATCAACGTCGATTTCTCATTAATGTTAAGGGCTATTTTGGCAGGCGCAAGTATGCTAACCTTAACGTAATGCTGACACTAACCTAGACATCTTATTTACAAGATTTGCCATTATTCTAGGTAAGAAACATAAGAGGAATAGAACATGTGCGACCACTGTGATGTTCTCACTCGCGTCCTTACTCAGTTATGTGGAGCCAAAGTAGCGCAAGTAATTATGAAACGAGCTATAGCTGAACTTCATGGCCATGAAGTCCCCGTTCGAAGCGATATGAGAACAGTCGTTATCGCGAGTACCGTGCAGTAGTTTTCCGACCGAGGGGTTGGCTGCCTGTTTGACTCAAAATGGAGGTGGCTGACCTGAAGGCCGAGACCGTTAGAGTCGCTGACTCGTATCGTGGGATTAGAGAAATCTCAAAACAGCTCGATCCAACCAATATCAAGATTCTCACGACCATGGCGAAGCTCGGCCCCCGAAATCTGTTGGATGTAGCGAGACATTGTGGAATACCGTTCACCACGGTGTACCACCGCATCGCCCGGATTGAATCCAGATCGAAGCAGGTTGCAATTGTAATTCCTAACGTTTCCAGGATCGGCATTGTTAGGCTAGTTGTTCTGGCGAGTGCGACTGCAGGCAAAGAGCAAGAGGTCACTGAAGCGCTGAAGCTTCCTAATCTCTGGAGGGCGATTGAACGGTGTGAAGGAGCTTTCACCCACCACAGTGTCCAGATAGTTCCTCGAGCGCTTCTCAAACAGTTCAAGGAGTTTGTGGCAAAGATGGGTGAGATGAACTTGGTTAAGAATTATCGGATCATGCCTACGGGTGATTCTGTCTCGAACTTTCCTGATTACTCGAGTTACAACACTAGAACCGCTGAATGGAGTTTCGACTGGAATGAGTGGATGAACGAACTCACTGACGGGGCACCGTCGAAGCGAAGCATTTCTGACCCTGAAGCTCCAGATGTTCAGGTCGATAAACTTGACCTGCAGATTATAGAGGAGCTTGAAAAGAATGCTCGAGTAAACTTCACGGATATTGCACGAGCCGTAAACATCTCCGCCCAGGCAGTGAAATGTCGCTATGACTCTAAACTAGCGCCTTCTGGATTAGTTAGCGGGATCCATTTTGACGTTCTTCCATACCCGGTTGAGACAGCAGCATGGCATGACGTAATGCTTCAATTTACAAGCGCTGAGACAATGAACAAGTTCTTCACTCTTGTTGAAAAGCTGTTCTTTGTTGACGTAGTTTCGAAGGTTTTACGACAGAATTCATTATTCATTCGAACACGGACGGTACACTGTCAAGTCGCACGAATGTTCGACTTCTTCTCACAAATGGCTAGGGATGGCCTCATAGAATCGTACTCAGCTGTAAGGCTGCATATGGGAAGTAGAGAGATGCAAACGATCTCCTCAGAACTTTTTGATGACAACACGAAAGAATGGGGATGGAATATGGAAGATTACATTGCGCGACTCCGAGTGCTGCGAAACGAAATTCAGTCACAGCGTGCATGACAACGGTCGCGCATTCACCAGTTCATAAATTTGCATCTAGATCGAAGTGGGCCATTGCCTGTGCGACGATTGCACTGGACACATTGACGGATATGACATGCTCGTGAGCAACTGAACAGATCTAGAGGGAGAGAGATTTCCTGTCTTAGTAAAGATCTCTGCTTGTGCAAAGGTTCTCACGAAACCGTATTTCGCGAGAAATTTCATTGAATCAACGATCACCATGCTCGGTTGATTAGCCAGATTAGCCAAGTCCTTGACCGAATAATACTTGCCGATTTGCATCATTGACCAAATATCTTCAATCCAATTCTGATTCATACTTCATCATATTTCACTTATTGTACGTCAACGGAGTAAGTGTCGTGTTACTATTCCCGGGAATGTCGCAGGACAGCGCGCAATACAGAATATTCCAATAAGTCTTCTAGGATAATGTTCCAACTTGCCCCGTGGCGAAATTCTAGTCCGGATACTTGACTAGAATTGCTGATGCTGCGGGTACAATCATCCGTTTGCCTTCCGATTCAACAATTGCCGCGTCGAACGACTCATAATCGGCGAAGACACCCACGATAGGTCGATCATTTATGATCACTCTAACGGATCTTCCGATCGAGAAGTCGCGTTTGCGAAGAAGTTCAGGCAACTGATTAGAATCTGACTCTGCAAGCGACAGGAGCTCTTCTAGTTCCAGAAGAACATTGCAAATTAGCTTTGCAGTATCGACTGGTCCACGGTTAAGATCCTTTAGCGTCGTGGCATCGGCATCCACGTGCTGCAACTCGCAGGATTCGAAGTTGGCGTTAATCCCCAAGCCTAGCAGGACATACTCCTGGGAGTTCCCTTGTTGACGGCCTTCCGCAATTAACCCTGCGACCTTGGATCCCTCAACCACGACATCATTGGGCCATCGGACTCTGCCGTCTATCTGAAGATAATCGTGTATACTCGTTGCGACTGCGAGCGCCCCGATGAGCGGAATCGATTCGATTGGCACTGGTGGGAGTAACCGTAGAATGAGAGTCATCCATACTCCGCCTCGGGGAGAGATCCAATGCCGGCCGTGTCTGCCCTGTCCTCTAGTTTGAGTCGTTGAAATAATCAAGGACCCGTGGGGGGCGTTCTGGGAGGCCAAGTTCCGTGCGACGTCATTTGTAGATGTACATTCATCTAACCAAATGATGTTTCTCCCAAGCTGCTTTGTCTCTAGTCTTCTCAATATAGATTCGAACGTATATTCAGATGTTGAGTCAGCTTTCCGCATCCTAGCTAGACACAGAATCCTAGCATGCGCACTCAAATTTATGTCTCGCACGAAGACGTGGATGTATCGATT
>Ga0187778_10002133_pt1 | contig 13570 bp, 12 predicted proteins | sample 1015_Q2_SP5_20_M_FD_132418 | JGI IMG/M metagenome (GOLD analysis project Ga0187778, IMG submission 132418) | Tropical peat soil microbial communities from peatlands in Department of Meta, Colombia - 1015_Q2_SP5_20_MG | ecosystem: Environmental > Terrestrial > Soil > Wetlands > Peat | place... | reverse complement strand
TTCCCCATTCGCTCCCGTGAAGCTCAGGATTTCGGCTGCGGGCTCGGACGCCCGCAAAACGCCTCAAGCTTGTTCGGAATGACAATGAAACTGCACGGTCCCAGAATTCGCGGGACATTGCGCTGGCCAGACTCCCGGGTGTAGCATTCGCGCGGCGTCCTCGCGTGGGAACGCGGTGACGCCCGATCAAGTGCCGATAGCAAAACTGAAAGAGGAGGCAGCAATGGGAAAGCTCTGGGGCGTTTTGTTGGCGGTGTGTCTTTTGTCGTGTGCCGGACTGGCACAAATGAAGTCAACCGTTCAGTGGAAGTGCGACAAACCTTCCGATCAGCACAGTATCAACGTCGGAGATAAACCCGGCCATGCCTACGCCGTGGACCAGATCAACTGCACGCCGGTCAGCGGCGACATCAACGGCGCCAAGAGAAAGTCCGGTATGGGAACCGAGTTCTTTGAATTCCGCGGCGATAAGTTCACTGGACACGGCGAATTCATCGAAACCATGGAAAACGGCGACAAGAATTTCTACACCTACCAGATGAAAGGCACCTTGAAAGATGGCGCTTTGCAGTCGGGAACCGATACCTGGTCCATGCGTGAAGGCGGGGGCGCACTGAAGGGGGCAAAGGCCACCGGTACCTGCAAGGGCGGGAGCAATCCAGACGGGACGGCGAACTGGGAGTGTTCCGGGGATTACACCATGGCCACGAAGTAGCTGGGGCGTATCACGCGGCAAATGAAGATTTCAAGAAACGGACCGCTGTTAGTGGCGGTGATGGTTGCGGTGTCGGCGATTGGGGCAGAGCTGCCGATTGATGTTGCGCACAGCAGCATCAGAATCCACGTCGGGAAAGCGGGACTGTTCTCGGCTGCCGGTCATGAACATTGGGTGGCCGCGCCCATTGCCGATGGCAGGCTGCAAGAGGCTCCTGCAGCGAGCATTTCGTTTCGGGTGGAGGCGGGCAAGCTGCAGGTCGAAGAAGACAAGAGTTTGTCTCCCGACAAACAAGCCGAAGTGCAACGCACGATGCAAACCGAGGTGCTCGAAAGCGAGAAATACCCTGAAATTAGCTTTCAGTCGAAGTCTGTGCAACAAACCGGCACGGATACATGGCAAGTGCAGGGGGATTTGACTCTGCACGGCCAAACTCACCCGATTACGACGGCGGTGCACAAGCAACTGAATGCGTATGTCGGACGTTGCGAGCTGAAGCAAACCGATTTCGGAATTCGTCCCGTGCGGGTAGGCGGCGGCGTGGTCAAAGTAAAAGACCAGCTGGACATCGAATTCTCGATTGTGCCCGGGCATTGAGGGGACTTGCCTATAGTGGGTCAGGTTACCGTCCAAGGATGCGCGCCAAGCGTGCGGTTGCGTGCCTCGCAAAGGACGCGAGGCAATCGCACGGCGCGCCCGGATCCCTCGCTGCGCAAAGGAGCCTTGCTCGGGATGACAATGGCAACTGACCCGTTAGTGATTTGTCCGGTCTCATCCTTAATCACCCGCAGAGGGGTAGTTCTGTCTACAATGAGGGCGGGAGGAGTCGTGTATGAGCAGCTTTGGCAGCGGTCCGAGAGTGATTCACGCTAATTCGACGCCGTTTTTTCGTCTGATTGGAATCGCGGTGGTGGCATTTATCGCGATCATTTTCCTGTTCGCCTCCGTGACGCGGGTGGAATCGGGCCACGTCGGCGTACTTACTTTGTTTGGGCGCGTAACCGGGGAGGTGCTGCCGGAGGGGATGCACCTGATCAGCCCGTTCAAGACCAACAATGAGATGTCGATCCGCACGCAGGAGATCAAGGAGTCTGCGAGCGTGCCCTCGAGCGAAGGGTTGGTAATGAATCTTGACACTTCGCTGATCTACCATCTTGATCCGGGGAAGGCGGCGGACGTGTATCAGAAGATCGGACCGGCGTACGAGACGGTGCTGATCGAGCCCAACTTGCGGGCGGCGATCCGCGAGGCCACGGCCTCCCATACCGCCAATGCCCTGTACACCGGAGAACGGGAAATGGTGGCCAAGCAAATCTACGATCAACTTGGCGGTGTACTGGGGAGCCGGGGATTCTCCATCGAAAGCATTCTGCTGCGCGATATTCAGCTTCCAACGACGCTGAAGGCGTCGATCGAGGCCAAGCAGCAGGCGGAGCAGGACGCGCTAGCGATGAACTTCAAATTGCAGAAGGAGACGCAGGAGGCGCAGCGCAAGCGGATCGAGGCGCAAGGCATACGGGACTTTCAGCAGATTGTCGCCCAGGGAATCAGCCCGCAACTTCTGGAGTGGAAGGGCATCGAGGCGACCGAGAACCTGTCAAAGAGCCCAAACTCCAAAGTCGTCGTGATCGGAAACAACAAGAACGGCTTGCCGCTGATCCTCGGGCAATAGGGCGGGACGGAGCAAGTAAACAATGCGTCTGGCGTGCTCTTGTTCTGAGTTGCTAGGATGAGTCGTGTCCTCGCTGCTGGAAGTTCGCTCCTTATCAATCCAAGTTCCGGTCCGGAATACGCATGCCGCCGCAGTGGGCGGGAAAGCCAAGACAAGCGAAGTAAGAGCTTCCGCGTATGCAGTTTCGGACCTGAGCTTTACCATCGCTCCCCGCGAAGTCCTCGGGCTGGTTGGGGAATCCGGCTCGGGAAAATCTTTGACATCGCTGGCGATCATGCGGCTGCTGCCGCCGGGTTTGCAAGCCAGCGGAGAAATCATATTTCAGAACCACAGTGGCGCTCAGAACCTGCTTGATATTCCAGACGGGGAGATGCGAAGCCTGCGCGGCTCAAAGGTTGCGATGATTTTTCAGGAACCGATGAGCGCGTTGAATCCGGTCATGCGGGTGGGCGAACAAATTGCTGAGGCAGTTGCGGTCCATGAGCGGATGAGCAAGAAAGATGCACGCGACCGGGCAGTTGCGGCGATGGAGGATGTGGCAATTCCTGACGCGGCGCGGCGCTCCCGCGATTATCCGCATCAGCTCTCGGGCGGAATGCGACAGCGGGTGATGATTGCGATGGCGGTTGTAAACCGTCCCCAGTTACTGATTGCGGACGAGCCGACGACGGCGCTGGATGTCACGATTCAGGCGCAGATTCTTGGGCTGCTGGCAGAACTGCGCGACAAGTACGCGCTGGCCATGCTCTTCATCTCTCATGATCTGGCTGTGGTATCGCAGGTTGCCGATCGGGTTGCGGTAACGTATGCGGGCAACCTGGTGGAATTGGGATCGAAGAGAGACATCTTCACTTCGCCGGCACATCCATATACACAGGGATTGCTGAATGCGGTCCCGACTCTGAAAACCGATCGCACCCGGCCGCTGCGTACCATGGAGGGGACGGTTCCATCTCTCCAGGCGGCCCTGCCAGGGTGCCCGTTTGAGCCACGGTGCGGTTTCAGGATCCCACAATGCGCGGTGCTACCGCTGCTGGTTGAGGTCGGGCTGGGACACTGGGCGAGATGTCCAGTCGTAAACTCGGAAGCTTATTCAACCTCGAGTGGCCCCACGAATCGCGCCTGAAAGGCGTCTCAGGTCTATAATCACGAATTCACTGGGTGCACGGTGCGAATTCTGGTTCTTAGCGACATCCACAGCAACCTCGAAGCGCTTGAAGCGTGCGTTGCGGCAGCACCCGCGCACGATATGGTTGTGAATTTAGGCGACGTGGTCGGATATTGCGCAAGTCCCAATGAAGTGGTGGAGATTTCGCAGCGCCTGGGAAAGGTTTTTGTGCGGGGCAACCATGACAAGGCAGTGTGCGGGCTGATTGAGCTGAGCGACTTCAATCCGGTCGCCGCGTTTGCCGTGGAGTGGACGCGGCAGCAGTTAACGCCGGAAAACCTTGCATGGCTGCGGGGCCTTCCGCAAGGGCCGATCCAAGTGGAAGGAGTTTCTGACACGCAGTTCGTTCATGGATCGCCGATCGACGAAGACGAATATCTAGTAACCGTTCGTGACGCCATTGAACCGATGATGGAAACCCCGGTGGGGCTGACGTTCTTCGGACACACTCATCTGCAGGGAAGCTTTGTAGCGAATGCCGCGCATTTTGATGCCTTTCGCCCCGCGTATAAGACGGTGGGGCAGCCTGAAACTTGTGAAATCCCGCTAAAGAACGGGACCCGGTTCCTGATAAACCCGGGATCGGTCGGACAGCCCCGAGATGGCGACTGGCGGGCGGGATTTGCGGTATTCGATACTGATGCCAGAACCGTAACTTTCTACCGAATTCCCTATGATCTCAAGGCGGCGCAAGACCGGATTTTTGCCGCCGAGCTGCCAACCCGCCTGGCCACGCGGCTTGCTGCCGGAAGATAAAGGCAGTACTTATTCCAGAAACATGCAATCGCCATAGGAATAGAAGCGGTAACGTTGTTCTACGGCATGTTCGTAGGCCTGGAGCACTTGCCGCGTTTCTCCGAAGGCGCAGACCAGCATCAGGAGGGTGGACTGCGGCAGATGGAAATTGGTCAGGAGAGCTCCGACCACGCGGAATTGATAGCCGGGATAGATGAAGATGCCAGCTTCCCGGGTTCCGGGCAGCAGGCGGCCGGAGGCGGCAGAGTCCTCCAGAGTTCGGACGGTCGTGGTTCCGATGGCGACCACGCGCCGGCGCATCTCAAGCGCGCGATTGATTTTGGCAGCGGCCTCTTCTGATATGGAATACCATTCGCGATGCATGCGGTGGTCCTCTACCCGCTCCACTCGCACCGGCTGAAACGTTCCCAAGCCAACGTGGAGAGTGACCTCGAGGGTTTCGATGCCACGTTTTTGGAGGCGGTCGAAAATCGCGGGAGTGAAGTGCAGGCCAGCGGTGGGCGCGGCCACTGATCCACGCTCGCGGGCGTAGATGGTCTGATAACGATCGCGGTCGGCAAGGCGGTCGGGGCGGTCGATATAAGGGGGCAGGGGCACGTGCCCTAGCTGCTCCAACAGACGAAAGAAATCGGGCACGGGTTGAAATCTGATGCGCCGCTCACCAAAAGTGCCTCTGCCGACGACTTCGGCCTGCAACTGGCTTTGATCGCCGAAGAAAAGCTGTTCCCCGATGCCGATCTTTCGTCCGGGGTGAACCAGGCACTCCCACTCGTTCGGGTCGCCGCAAAGCTGGCGAGTCAGCAGGACCTCGACGAGGCCTTTTAGAAAATTGCGAGCGGCCGGATTGTGTTCACCCAGTGGCTGCGCCCTGGCCCCACTGCGGCGACCGTAGAGGCGGGCAGAAAAGACGCGAGTGTTGTTGAAAACCAGGAGGTCATCGGGGCGCAGCAAGTCCGGGAAGTCAGTAAAACACCGATCGCGAATGGTTCCGGAGCTACGCTGAAAGTGCAGCAGGCGCGAGGCTGCACGGTCGGGCAGAGGCTCCTGCGCAATCAGTTGCTTTGGCAGGTGGTAATTAAACTGGGATACGAGCACTTTGAGTTCATTATAGAATTCGCAATCGTGCGGAAGGCCAGTTAGCCAAGGGTAGGGGGTCAGTTTGCCATGCAGGGTGACGATGCCAAACCGACCCCCTACTAACTGAACAATCCGATTGTCTTGCGTCGACGCGTGATTTACCATACGCCGACAGTCTCCTCACCCGTGTTTGAACGCCATGTCTACCCAATACCGTACACGCCGTGAGATTGTCTCCTTTGGCAAGATGCTGCACAGCCGCGGCTACGTGGCGGCGACCGACGGCAATTTATCGGTGAGGTTGAACGAACGACATATTCTGGCCACGCCGACGGCCATGAGTAAGGGGGCTTTGCGTGCTTCGGACCTAGTCACCGTTGACATGGAGGGGAACCGGGTCAGCGGAAGCCGGCATGTTTCGAGCGAGATTGCCATGCATTTGCTGATTTACAAACAGCGTCCGGAGATCGGCGGAATCGTGCATGCGCATCCGCCGACGGCAACCGGTTTTGCCGCCGCGGGGCTGGCTCTGGATCAGCCGCTGGTTTGTGAGGTGGTCATCGGGCTGGGTTCTATTCCGCTGGCGAAATATGGGACACCGGGTACAACGGAACTGTGTGACTCGTTGAAACCTTTGATTTCACAGTATGACGCGATTCTGATGGCGAACCACGGCGTAGTGAGCTACGGGGAAACGCTTAACGAAGCCTACATGAAGATGGAGACTGTGGAACATTTTGCGCAGATCGCGCTGGTCGCGCACTTGCTGGGGCGAACGAAGCCTTTGGGCGACGAGGCGCTGGAAAAATTGCTGCTGGCCCGGAGTAAATACGAAGGCGTGCACTCTGCGGCGCCGCTTCCTCTGGCGCGCTCATACAGTTCTGGAAACGGCGACAGTCGAAACACCGGCGATCGAGCTCCTCAGAAAAGAAAGATCCCGCGGGATGCAGAAAAAACCAGAAGTTAGTGAGCGCCGGATGCGCTGCTGGAGCTTTGGCCCGCAGTAAACGTGGTCCAAGGGCCAGCCTTCATATCGCGAAGAACTGGTTTCTGCCAATTGAATTCGGGATGCTGCTCGAGAAAGTCCCTGGCGATGAAATCGGCTCCGCAGGGATGGCCGGCGCGGGCAACCAAGCTCATCTTCCCGGCCATGGTGCTGTCGGTGGCCTTGCCTTGCACCGCCCCGCCGGGCTCGTAGGCTTCCCACCCCCACTGCTTTGTACCCCTTGCTGACGCGTCGACGTGGCCGCAGAGAGAGCGTTCGTCGGCCTGCTCTTTCTTCTCGTAGCTGTCGAAGTGATCGGCTAAAAACCTCTCGGCCATATTTACATCAATATTTCCCTTGTTCTGTTGCATTAACTCCTCCCAGCGCAGGCGACGCGCGTTGGGCGAAGAAGAACGGTCATTCTTATCAAAGGACGGAGTCTCCTCCGCCAAGACTTTGGAATCCTGGGCAAAGTTGGAGCTGATGAAATAGCCGTCTTTGGTGCGCCAGAGGGGAGTGTTTTTCAAGGCGAGTTCAAGGTAGGCGATTTCGCCGGTTTTGCGGTCTCCGATCAACCAGTCATTGGCATAGCCGCCGTTGTTGCCTTCCTTGATGATGCGGACGTAGTCGTCAATGGAATTGGCATACTGCAGAGCTTTGCGAGAGCGCATGAACTCGGGTTGGCCATTGGGGTCCCAGCCCTCGAACTGAGTGATGGTAGTTTCGGCGATCATGATGCCGGCGGAGTTGACGCCGAAGTCGTCGTCGCTGGTGATGACGCCGGGGAACCCGTCCATGAGAATTCGGTTGCCATGAACGGGCTTGATGTCGAACATTATCACCCAGCGCGCGCCGGCAATGTAGCTGGTCCAGTTGTTATGAGCGATGACAATTTTGTGATCCCTGGTCATGCTGCCGGTGGCGATGAAGGCGCTGCAATTTCCTTCTGCGACAAGTCTCGGAGGGTTTTGCGCATGCTCACGTTTGTTCAGCCATGGGACGTAATAGTCGGGGATTTCTTCGAAAGCGTTCAGGGCGACCAGATCGTAGACGTCGAGGCCCACTCCGTGCGCTTTGAGGCCATCCGATATGCCCTGCAATTCCTGCTGATATTCGGCATCAATGTGGGGCCAAAGCATGTCGCGGGCGGCGGTGCGGAAGAATTGCCAGTCACGTTTGGTGCGATAGGTATCTTTGAACTGAATGGCGTGGAACGCATCCTGAATTTCGGAGGCGAGGAGGTAGCCGTGCTGAAAGCCGATGTCAGAGGGAGAACCCTCGAGATGAACATAGGTCCAACCACCCTGCTGAAAGCGGTAAGCCTTTTGCAGCCGCGGATCGGAGCCGGCTTGCTGACGAGCAGAACCGGCATACAGAGAGGCGACCAGAATTAACTGCGAAACCAGGATGGCAGTTTTCCTAAGCATGAGGGCCCACTTTCAGGCAAATGCAAAGAACACGCGGCATTGTACAACGCTATGGGACGGGGTTTTGAGTGTAATCGCCTGTTCGCATCAACTGCCGATTCATTGCAACTTCGCGTACTCAGCTTTGGCGTCCTTCAGGATGGGGATGTCGGGGTCGGCGTCCTTCCAGAGGGCGAGGAAGTCCTGATAGGCAGTGCGGGCCTTTGTCGTGTCACCGCTGAGGGCATACGCGCGGGCCAGGCCTAAGTGCGCCAGCGCGCCGAGGGGATCGTTCTGAACCACGCCGGGGTGATCGAGAATTTTCCGGAACTCAGCGGCGGCACTCCCTTGCCCTAGCTTCAGGTAAGCCACGCCTCGAATGTAGGCGGGATAAGCGGGAAAGAGGACGCTGAGCTCGTAGGGCGCAGCCGCAGCGAGCGCCTCGACAGCCTTGACAGCATTGCCGCTTTCGAGAGCAGCAGCTCCATGGATCATCGGCAGATATTCCGACAGCACGAGCGTATCTTCGGGGAAGCGTTTGGCCAAATCATCCCCCAGTCGCGTAGCTTGGGCAGAGTCGCCCGCCAGTGCCAGAGCAATGGCGGAATAGCCCTGCACGTCTCTGCCATTTGAGAGCGCCAGAGCCGCCTGCGCCTGCTGTTTGGCGAAGGCGGCGTTACCCGACATAGCTTCGTGAATGGCGGCGTCGGCCTGATAGCCGGCGGCGGTCTCTTTTTCATCGGCACGGCTTGCAGAGTCAACCGCGCGGCGCAGCAGTTCCCTCTTCTTGGCAAATTGCCCCGCGTAACCGGCGGTTTGGGATTCGCCGGCCAGCATGGCGTCTTCGAAACCAGGCTTGCCCATGACAGCTGCCGCCTCACGCTCCATCCCAGCCGCGTCGTGCTGCAAAAAGTCAACCGTGTAGAGGAAGAAATGAATGGCGGGAGGATCCAGATGGCGGGCTTGCGCCTCCTGCGCGGTGGCTTTGGCTTCATCCAACCGGTTAGCGTTCAGGTACCCGTCGACCAGATTCCCGTAAGAATTAGCGACCCCTGGATTGAGTTTGAGAGACTCCTGGTTCGCCACCAGTTGCTTCTCATAGTCACCCAGTTGCTGGTAGATGACGCCGAGGTTTCCGATGGGAACATAATCGCGCGGATAGGTCTGCGCCCATAGCTCGTAAGTTTTGCGGGCGGCTTCCAGATTACCGACGCTCAAGTGCTCATAATGCGAGGCGATATAGAACTTCTCGCGCTCGCTGACGCGCTCGCGCAGTTCATACGCCTTGCGGGTATTCTCGATAGCGCGCTCTCTCTGGCCCAGGTCGTTGTAGCAGGTTCCCAGGCGCGCGTAGGCCATGGCGAAGTTAGGGTCAAGGCTGATGGCGTGCTGGAAAAGTGGAACAGCCGCCGTGTAGTCGCCCTTTCCTATCATCGCCTGGACGCCCAGGGTATAGGCTTGCAGGGCCTCAAGCGAGGGCGTGGTCACGCTCTCCGCCGGCGCGTCGTACTTCTGCACGGAGGCCAGCGATTCGCCCAGCTTTTCGCGAAGCTTGGAGGCCGCCTCGCCCAGCGCCTTCAGAACCTCCTCTTTGCTGTTGGCTGTGGCTTGCTCGTTGGCCAGAAGGTCGCCACTGTGACAGTTCACCGCCTTCAGGCCGACAACGTATTCGCTGCCCAGGCTGGAAATCGAGCCTTCGATGGTGGCGGAACTGGCGGTACGCTGGCAGACTTCTCGTGCCAACTCGCTGGTAAGGCGCGAGTCTTTCGGCTGGGCCATGAGGGCGAGCGTCTTCGCCACCTGCTGATCGGAGAGCAGATTGAGAAATGGCGACTGCTCCAACTGTGAGGAAAGCCCCTGGCGCAGCGTGCCGTCGAAGACGGAATCGCTGGTGGTGTTGGTGAAGTCGGAGAGAACGACGGTGTCTCTGTCGGTGAGCGGCTTGGCGCGATTCGAACGGAAGTAGAGGCCGCCGGCAATCAATGCGACCAATACGACGGCCGAGGGAAGCACGATCTTCCAGAGGTTTCGCTTTTTGGCTACTGGAGCTTCGGCCACCTTCATCGCGCTGGACGATGACGGGGTGCCCGAACTGCTGGACACCGATGCCGGAGTTGGCGCCGCAACCGCCGCATGGGTTTCACTTTCCTGTACGGCAGCGACACTTCCCGAACTCGCCGCTCGCACGCGCCCCGTCTCCGTGTCCCGCTTCAGCCGCTGCAAATCAGTCCGCATGTCGGCTGCGTTTTGATAACGGAGGTTGCGATCCTTTTCCAGAGCCTTGCTGATGATGTCTTCCAGCTTGGGCGGAATGTCGCGATTGAAGCGAATCGCGGGTGGCGGATCAGAGTGCAATATGGCGTCGAAGATGAGGCCAGAAGTTTCGCCGTGAAATGGCAAAGCTCCTGTCGCCATCTCATACAGCACTGCGCCGAAAGAAAACAAATCAGTGCGGGCATCCAATTCCTTGCCCTTGACTTGCTCGGGCGACATATACGCCACCGTGCCGAGCGTCGAGCCGGGGCTGGTCAGGTGCTCTTCGTCAACCGAGCCGGTCTGCGTGCCTACCGCTGCGATCTGGCTCGAAGAACTGGCTGTGACCACGACCTTCGCCAGTCCGAAATCCAGAATCTTGGCGTGACCGCGCTTGGTCACGAAGATATTGGCAGGCTTGATGTCCCGATGCACAATTCCTTCTGCGTGTGCGGCGTCTAACGCATCCGCAATTTCGATGGAGAGGGAGAGCATCACGTCTGTGTCCATCGGACGATTGCCGATGCGATGCTTCAGCGTCAGCCCATCCAAAAACTCCATAACGATGAATGGATGATCGCCTTGTTTTCCAATTTCATGGATAGTGCAAATATTGGGGTGATTCAGGGCGGATGCGGCCTGCGCCTCCCGCTGAAAACGGCTCAACGCTTGAGGATCCCTGGCTACGTCATCGGGGAGGAACTTGAGAGCAACAAAGCGATGCAGGTTTACGTCTTCGGCTTTATAGACCACACCCATCCCACCACCGCCTAGTTTTTCGACAATGCGGTAGTGCGAGATGGTCTGGCCGATCATGGCGCGACGCCATGTTAAGCGGGAGGCCAGGGCAAGTCAATGAGAGCTGACCGGTTCGCTACATTCAAGAAACTTGCGATGTGCCAGGCTTCGAGCCGCAATTTCTCGTGACTCTGACATTCAACGGGTATGAGCCAGCACGTCCCGAGCGACTTTCGCTGCGGACCTACGCCGATTGCAACGGGAACTGTACTTCCAGCAGTTGCTCCAGGTGGAGTTCCCGCTTGGGCCCGGCGAGACGGTAGCCTCGGATTTGCATCCAGCGTTGAATCGCGTTGTAGGCAGGGGAATCGTCATCCACGGCGGTGTAGGCGCAGGCCAGCGTGGCTGGGGCGAGATGCTTGACGTCATAGAAGCTTCTGGCGGCAACGCGTTCTTTGAGCGACACGAACATCTCTCCGACAATGCCTCCGGTTGCTTCGCAGCCGTGCCAGAGTACGCCGCGCAGGTTGCCGATTGCGTGCGTGGGCAAAGAGTCGATGAGTTGCTGTTCGAGTTGCCATCGCTCCTCGTAGTCGCGCATGCGCGAGCACACCGACGCAATCAGCAGTGCGGGCCGCCGCTTCACCGTCACAGGAACGGGGTGTTCGGTGGCCTCGAGTTCCTTCAGGGCGGCGTTGATCCACAGCAATGAATTGTTGGCCGTGTGGATTGAATCCTCCACGCTCTGCTTGAGGTCCTGCAGCATCTGGCGGCGGTCCTGCTTCGATTCTGCCTTCCTGATCAGGTTGCGCACTTCAGCCAGCGACAGCCCGATATCTTTCAGTGCGATGACAGAAGCCAGTTCCTGCAGTTGTTGCGGAAGATAGTACCGGTAGCGGGTGCGGGGATTGACACTTGCAGGACGCAAGAGCCCGACTTCGTCATAGAAGCGGAGCGTTTTGGCCGAAACTCCGCTTAGATCCGCAAACTCGCCAATGCGATATTGACCAGCCATAGCAAACCCCACCGGTAGCTACTGAAAAGACGACGATAACACCGGGAAGGATTCCACATTTCTGAGTTATTGGCTTGAAGCTTACGGTTTACTGGAATGTTTTACTGAAGCGGTAAGAAAGATGGCGCTGAAGCGGTTGCAGCCGTCCAGCGCCTAGCCAAATAAAGGAGACACGCCAATGTCAGCCTTCAAGGCTGGCTTCATTGTACTTGTATTGTCTTTGTGCGCGCATGCGGCAGCAGCAGTAAACATATGGGCAACGGACAAGGCTTGTCCCGTAATCAAGCCGGCCGCAGTTGAGATTGCGCGAGTGCCATTCCCTGCGGGATGGACTGTGCTCGTCGCGTGCAATGAAGTGCAGTGGGTCAGGCTGCAGAGGAAGGCAGATGCGCAAGGCACTCAGTATGCCTTCACCAACGTGAAGGGCAGGATTACGGTAGTCCGCGGAGCGATCTTTTTGAGGGGTGTGGAAGGGCGGACTGCGCATCGGGTATTGCTGCATGAGATTGGGCATATTCGCTGCGACTGCGATGACGAGACGAAAGCGGAGAGCTGGGCAGCAGCCAACGAACGGGCGCAAAGATAGGCGCTACTCTTGAGAGCAATTACCTTTCGGAGTAGAATGCCCGCTGCATTCGGCCTGCTCCGCACTTGTCCTTGCCAGAGCAACTTGCACCTGGTCATCGGGAAAGATGTCATGGCCAACTCAAAGCCGTTTGTAGCGATAATCGTCGCCGTTCCGTTCTTAGGGACATTACTGGCGATTGCTTTGCTTTGGCAGCGGGCCATCTACTGGCCTGACGTTGCCCTGATGTTATGCATGTACACCCTTACCGGACTGGGCCTAACCGTGGGCTATCACCGGATGTTAACCCATCGCAGCTTTCGCGCTCACCCCGCCGTCAGGTTCTCTCTGCTAGCCCTGGGTTCGATGGCGCTGATTGCGCCACCCGTGGAGTTCGCTGCTACTCATCTAAAGCATCATGCCCACTCCGATCGCGATGGCGATCCGCACAGCCCACTGGAGGGCCTGTTTCACTCCCATTTGGGCTGGTTATGGAAGGACCGGTTCGCGGAGCCGCAGGTATACTGTCGTCCTCTGCTCGCCGACGGAATCGTCGTATTTGTGAACCGCACGTTTCCGCTCTGGGTATTGCTCTCACTTACAATTCCCTTCCTGCTGCGCGGTTGGACTGGATTCCTCTGGGGCGGACTAGTGCGGATTTTCCTTGGGCAACACGTGATTTTCAGTGTGAACTCCATCTGCCACGTTTTCGGCCGGCGCGACTTTGATACCAACGACACCAGTCACAACCATTGGCTGATTGGTCTTCTCGCCATGGGCGAAGGATGGCACAACAATCATCACGCGTTTCCGCGTTCGGCATTTCACGGACTGGGGCGCTGGCAACTCGACCTGTCCGGCACGGTGATCCAGGTTCTCGAGCGGCTCGGCCTGGTTTACGACGTGCATCGAGTCCCCGCCGCGCAGCTCTTGCGCTATTCGCTGCACGCCCCCGACCCCCTTTCCAGCTCGTTGCACCCAGTGAGGGACAACACCGCACGACCAACAGGGTTGCCGTGCCTTCTGGGCAATAAAGAAGTACGAAAGGAGATTTCATGTCTGCACCAGCCATAAAAGTCGCAGATGGGGCGGTGCAAACTACCCTATCGCTGCTGGAAGAGCTCTTCCGAGGCATTACGGTGCCCGAGATCGCTGTACGCCTGTGGGATGGAACAGTTTTCCGCTCCGGATCCCCGGGATTCACGCGCTGCACGCTGGTG
>Ga0187778_10002132_pt1 | contig 13572 bp, 8 predicted proteins | sample 1015_Q2_SP5_20_M_FD_132418 | JGI IMG/M metagenome (GOLD analysis project Ga0187778, IMG submission 132418) | Tropical peat soil microbial communities from peatlands in Department of Meta, Colombia - 1015_Q2_SP5_20_MG | ecosystem: Environmental > Terrestrial > Soil > Wetlands > Peat | place... | reverse complement strand
GTCGCTCCATAAAGGTTGACAGGGTTCACCGCTTTGTCGGTGCTCAAGAACAAAATGCGCCGCACGCCGGCGTTAAGGGCGGCATCGATGACGTTGCGGCCACCCATAACGTTGGTTTGAATCGCCTCGAAGGGGTTGTACTCGCAGGCCGGAACCTGTTTCATTGCCGCAGCGTGAACTACAACGGTAACGCCGGCGAAAGCTCGTTCCAGGCGTTGCTGATCGCGGACATCGCCAATGAAATATCGCAAGCTGGCATGATCGAAACCCGCAGTCTGCATTTCGTGCTGCTTGAGTTCGTCGCGACTGAAAACGATCAGCTTGTGAGGATGGTATTCGCGCAGCATCAGTTCCACAAATTTGCGCCCGAAGGATCCGGTTCCTCCGGTGACCAGAACAACCTGCTCCGCCCAATTCATCAGTGTCGTCTCCGCTGTTGCGAAGTCGTAACCTGAACACACCTTCGGCCCGTGAACTACATGACAGACAGGCCAATTTCAGCGTCAGTATAAGCGGACTAAGTCTGGGGAAAATCTGCAGGAACCCGCATTAACACTAGGGAACCAGCGAGATTACGCCGTAGACGTTGGCGAGTTTGCGATACTGGAAGTACTCATGTTTCGAATTGATGGAGAGTGGTTACCGACCTTACGCCTGCGTCCACTGGCAACAAACCTTGAGGAGCGCTGATGGCATCAGGACCGCTGATGCCGCTCCACGGCCAAATCCTCCGCGAATCGCAACCCACCTTAACTGCTGAACACTATCCCGGTGGTGCGACGGGAATGTACCCGACATTTGCAGTGCAGGAGTCCGCGGTGCGCGAGTATATGCGGATTTTGCTGAAGCGGAAGTGGTTAGTTGTCTGCAGTGTCCTGCTTGTGGTGGCAGTCGTGGGGATCTCTACGTTACGAAGCACGCCAATCTATGACGCGGCCGGCAGCATTGCTATCAACAAGACGGAACCGGTGTCGCTCAACTTGAAAGAGGAAAGTGGGGGCGGAGGCGACTACTACGATCCCACGGATCTTGATACGGAAGTACGCATTCTGAAAAGCGATTTGCTGGCATTGCAGGTGATTCGCCAGCTCGGGCTCGACAAGCTTCCTTCCATGGGCGGAAAACCCGTGGCAGACAATGCCCTGCAACTCACGACCGACCTGCTCCAGCCAGACTCTCCGAGAACCTCTGCATTACTTGCGGCTTTCAAAGGTAGCTTGCAGGTTTCGCTGATTCCGAATACGAGAATCATCGAAATTCATTACCGGAGCCCGGACCGAAATCTGGCAGCCCGGGTAGTGAACGCGTTGGCCAGCACATACGTCGAGCAAAATTTCAAAACTCGCTTTGAATCCACCATGCAAGCGTCTGAGTGGCTCTCCAAGCAACTCGTTGACCTGCAGATGAAAGTCGAGACTTCGCAGGAGAAACTGGTCAAATACCAGAAAGAACATGAAATTCTTGGTATCGACGAAAAACAGAACATCACGACCGCCAAGCTGGACGAGCTCAATCGTGAGTTTACGGAGGCACAATCGCTTCGGATGGACAAGGAATCCATCTACCGCCTCGTTCAAGGTGGAGATGCGGATTCGATCACAGCGGCCGCTCAAGTGCAGAATGCAGCAAAGGGATCCGCAGCTAGTTCGTCACTTCTGGAGAAGCTGCGGGAGCAGGAAGCCGATCTCAAAATTCAAATGGCTGTCCTCAATGTGCAGTTCGGTCCGGCTTACCCGAAGCTCGCCCAGATCCGCAGCCAACTCCAGGAAGTCCAGGCTCAGATGCTGATCGAAACGAAAAAGATAACGGGCCGCCTGAGAGGGGATTATCAAGCCGCTTTGCAACGCGAGAACATGCTTCGCGCTGCCCTCGAACAGCAAAAGCAGGAGGCCAATAAGCTCAACGAGAGTGCCATCGAATATAGCCTTTTAAAGCGTGATGTCGACACAAACCGCACACTTTATGAAGGCCTGCTCGAAAAGCTGAAGCAGGCTGGAGTGACCGCTGGCTTGCGGTCCAACAATTTTCGTATTGTCGACACGGCACGCGTACCGACCGCGCCATCGGAGCCGAACCTGCCGCGAAATCTGGCCTTCGCTCTCGCGCTTGGGCTGACGACCGGCGTCGGTCTGGCATTTTTCCTTGAGGGGATGGACAACACGGTCCGTACGCCCGAGCAAGCACAGACGATCTCAGCCTTGCCGTCGCTGGGGATGATTCCGTTGGGTTCGCGGGCGACCACGGAACTGGCTTCGCGGCGGCGGCTTTCGCTGGCGGTCTCGAAGGAAGCCGTCGAGCTTGTCACCCAGTCCCGGCCAAGATCCCAGATGGCAGAGGCGTACAGATCTCTGAGAACCTCACTGCTTTTGACGTCCGTCGGTGCGCCGCCAAGGGTAATTCTGGTAACGAGCGCGCTTCCGCAGGAAGGCAAAACTACCACCAGCATCAATCTTGCGATCGTGCTCGCCCAAAAAGGAACGCGCGTCTTGCTGATAGATGCGGACCTGCGGCGTCCCAGCATTCACAAAACGCTCGGGATGGGGCCAAGAAGCGGGTTGAGCAACCTGCTGACGGGAAACATTGGAGCCGAGCAGGCGATTATCCGGTCAGCGATTTTGCCGAATCTATTTCTGCTGCCGGCGGGCGCCCAGCCTCCAAATCCTGCGGAACTCCTGGCTTCGAGCGACATGAAGGATGTTCTTACCCGGCTCCGCGAAGAATACGATCACATCGTGATCGACACGCCTCCAACTCTCTCGGTGACCGACGCTGTGGTGATATCAACGGCAGCCGATCGGGTCGTGCTAGTGATTCGATCCGGCCAGACCACGAAGCAGGCGTTGCGGCGGGCGCGTGATCTTTTGTTACAGGTCAACGCGAAAGTTTGTGGGGTTTTGATGAACGCAGTCGACCTCAACTCGCCAGATTATTACTACTACTATGAATACCAGAGCAAGTATGGCAGCCGATATTACGAAGATGAGGATGAACAGAACGCTGGCGCTGAAGTGAGATCCGGTGGGGCCTAGCCTTCGCGAATAGCAAGACCATGGAAATTGCGCTGCATAATCCAGGCCGGAAGGTGGCACTTATTGGGACGTGCCTGTTTCTTTGTACTGCTTATCTCAGCTTCTGTACGCGGGGGTTCCTAGCCGAATATTTTTCCAACCAGCCTGATTTGCTCAGCCTGGAGAGAGCGGTTGCCCTCCAGCCGACGAATGCAAGTTATTGGCACGTCCTGGGCCGCTATCACCTTTTTGTTGATCAGGAACCCAGCGCGGCCATTCCAATGCTTCGTGCAGCCGTCAAGCTGAATCCACATGACGCTGATTACTGGCTCGATCTTTCGACTGCTTATCAGGTGCTTGGCGAAAAACAATCGCAGATGAGCGCCATTCAGAGAGCCGTTGCGGCAAACCCAAGAAGTCCAGACATCGCCTGGCAGGCAGCCAATCTCTACTGGGCGGAAGGTGACGGGGCTAAGGCTCTGGGCCAGTTCAGGATCGTCGCTGAGAACGATCCTTACCTGGTGGGCGCGGTACTCGAACGCTGCTGGCGAATTCAGCCGGATGCCAGTTTGCTTCTAGCCAATGTGCTGCCCCGAAGAGCTGACATCTACTCCGTGTTTCTCGAACTCTTGATCTCAAAGAACCAGGCTGCAGCTGCCGCGACGATTTGGACACAGTTGGCGGAATTACAGGCTCCGGTCAGCAGGCGGTATGTTTTCGAATACGTGCATTACCTGATCGATCAAAAGGAAGTCGGTCAAGCCCGGCGCGTGTGGAGGGATGCTGCAGATTTGGCCGATCTCTCTGGATATCAGCCATCAGGCGACAATTTCGTTGTAAACAATGATTTCAGTATGCCGGTTCTCAATGGCGGGTTTGATTGGCTGTACCAAAAAATGCCCGGTGTTACGCTCGCCATCGACCCCGTAGAGGCGCACTCCGGACCGCAATCGCTATTGATTGATCTTGACAGCAGCGGAATGGAAGATGCTGGTATTCGGCAACTCATTCCGGTCGAAGCAAACACCACCTACGATTTTTCGGCATATTTCAAATCCGAGAATATCGAGGGTGCAGGTGGACCGCGTTTCCTGCTGCAGGATGCGTTCAGCGGGACAACGTATTTCACCAGCGACGATCTCAAAGACGCGGACTTCTGGAAGGAAACGATCGGTAGTTTTACCACTGCGGCCGACGCAAAGCTGGTGGTGTTACGAGTGGGTCGTGTCCCTGCAAATAATGCTATCCGCGGCAAACTGTGGATTGGCGGCTTGCGGGTCGCTAAACATCGGTCTGCGGCAGGTGTATCGTGAGTTCTGCGACTGTTGTTGCTCCGTCTCGCGAGATCGATGTCACGCCAAAAGCCCAGCCACAACGCCTGGAATCATTTGCCTTCTTCGCTGTGTTTGCCTTGCTTCTCTTTGGGCCGCTGGCGTTCGGTGCAGTTGAATATTGGGCAGTTTTTACTTTGCAAGCCGGTTCGATACTTCTGTTCTTGCTCTGGGCTGTCCAGCAGGTATTAAGGGAAGAACTGCGCCTGACCGGAAGCGGCGTATTTTTACCGATGTTGGGATTTCTTGCGCTGGTTTGTTTTCAGTTGGTAATCGGTCAAACTGCCTATCGCACCGCAACCGCTTCGACCCTGCTTGTCTATAGCTGCTATGGCCTGCTCTGCTTTCTGGTAGTGCAATGTCTGCAACGGAGATGGCATGCGAAAGCACTGCTCGCTGGCTTCTCCTTATATGGTTTCGTCGTTGCAAGCTTCGCGTTGATACAGGGCATCACTTCGAACGGCAAGCTTTACTGGATCAGAACTCCGAAGTTTGGTGGATGGATTTATGGCCCTTATGTAAACCATAACCACTATGCCGGGCTGATGGAGTTGCTGATGCCATTCGCTATTGCGCTTTTCCTCTCGCCTCGCGTCCAAGGACAATACAAAGTTACGGCGGCCATTGCCGGAGCGTTAATGGCGAGCACGATATTTATTTGCGGATCACGCGGTGGCATGGTCGCGTTCGCCGTGCAGATAGCGGTACTGATCGCGGTCATTATCAGCCGGCGTAGCGGCACCAGAACGGCTCTCACCGTGGGCACATTTCTAGTTCTCGCTGGTGCTTTGTTGGCCTGGGTCGGCAGTAAAGAACTGGTTCAACGGATGACCGGTATTCCGGCCGAAATGCGAACGGAGCTGACGGGAGGAACGCGGCTGAGCATTGATCGGGACTGCTTCAGAATGTTCTTACAAAAACCTCTTACCGGATGGGGTCTGGGAGTCTTCCCGGAAGTTTATCCGCAGTTTCGGAGTTTCTACACTAACTTGGCGATTGATAAAGCTCATAACGATTATCTGCAGTTGCTCGTGGAAACGGGAACCGGTGGTTTTCTTGTCATGACCTGGTTTCTGGTCGCCGTCTTTCGGGCCGGATGCAGGAAGTTGAAACACTGGCCAGCAGATACTGAGGCCGATTTGGCCCTGGCGAGTCTTTTGGCAATTACGGGAATGCTGGTGCATAGCCTGGTTGATTTCAACCTGCAGATTCCCGCGAATACGGCGCTGTTCTTCGCAATGTGCGCGATCGTAGCGATGGGTCCGCGGTCTGGCCGCCATCGCTCACGTTACACGCGGCATCATTTTGCTTAGCTATCGAGACCTTATGGCTGGGATGCGCTGGCCGGTTGCTGCGGGTGGGGCCAAAGCAACCAGATCAATGTGCCGACTCCGGCCGCTCCTCCGATATATTTCAGGTAGGGGTTATTCAAGATGTCGCCGCTCGCCGGTGGGTAAGCGCCGCCTCTCCTGGTCCGCTTGCAATGCCCCGAAGCATCACTCGTAATCTGCATTCCGTCGGACAAGTTGGCAGTTTCTTTCCCGCAGTTGATGTTCAGATTGCCTTTGCGGTCAAGTATATCCACTACCCCATTAACATCAGTTACTTCGTACTCCGTCCATACATTGGAGGCGGGCGTTACCGTCGCCAATCCCGCCGAAGTGGCCAAGGCTGTTGAACTAGCAATGCTAATGTTTCCTTGTTCCAGCGAGATAGTGCCGCCAGCAAACTTCACCAGCGTGTCGGGCTGAATAATTACACTGGACCCGGATGCTGTGATGGTTGCTACAGATTCTCTTGTGGTCTGCACCAAATCTCCAGAGAGAATTGCCGAGGAGTTCGGCAGCGGATTGCCGTTAAGCCAGACCGTTCCCTTGCAATAGACCATGGCACCCGACTCATCGCCTGCCATCAGCGAAGCGGGAACGAGGAGAAGCATTATCCAGCAAATAAAGCTTCGCAGTTTAGAGACACACATCCACTTTAACCTGAGGCCGAGCCTAGCGGCCGGGGACTGGTGCGTCAATTGCCTTTGGAGATGCCAGAAGGCTCTTATGGATGACTCAAAGGCGGCAAGGACGGAGAATAGCGTTACATTTTTCTAGCGCCAGCGATCGACGAGTTCCCACCAGACCAGCCGAATCCATTCATCGAAATTGATTTTTGCCCATTGACGATGCCGCCACCATTTCGCTCCAAACTCGCGATCGTCAAATGCGGCGGCAACACTCAGGTTGTATTGCGGCCAGACTCGCTGGAATACGCTCAGCGCGCGGCGCGTATGGTAATCGGAGGTGACCAGCAGCACGCGGTGCGCTCCGAACCGCTCCAGACACCTAGAGACGTCTTGCGCTTCTCCCTTCGTGGAGCGGGCATGAATAGGACACAGACTGGCAGCCGCGGCTCGCGGCTGTGCTTGGATGTACTTTTGCGCGAGTTCCGGCACCTTCCACTGATAGACTGTCGCGGCGGCGGGGACATCGAGGACAAGATGTGGAGCAAAATCTTGACCGAGCAATTCGAAACCGCGGGCTGGACGACGGTCTGTCTCGCCTGCGAGCACCACGATCACATCTGAACGGCGGGGATCGTCCAGGATCAGGAAGGACCCGGAAGTAAGCACCATGGTGACAATCAGGATTGCTGCCATGAATAACAACAGTACCGGCCCCACGTACAACCTGCGCCATAGATGCATGCGTAAATGATCCTGGTTGATGATTGATGCTATCTGACCAAAGTCAATAAGGCGATATTCAGATCGTTGCCGGATTGCGTGCTCCGCAGCTCGTGGCTAGAATTGCTAACAGGGTTCCAGCATTTTGCAGTACTTGATTGACTTCTTTCGACCATTTCGTGATTAAACGTCGATGCCGTCAGAGGCATCTGCTTCGCAGCCTCGCGGCGATCTTGTTCCTCGTTCCAGTATCCTGGGGACAATGCCAGTTCAATAGCGTTTCGCCTGAATCAGAAGCTCGGAGGACGCAGAATACCGCCGCCGAGCAACCCGTATTTTTCGATGAGCCGAAATTCACGGTCGCAGGCGTAACCGATGCCTCGAATCCGGCGGGACATGGTTCAACCGCATGGCGCACCAGCGACACTCTCGCGAAGGAAACAGTTTCGCTGGGGATGAGTAAAGCTTCAGGCTCAGGCTCCCGGAGTGTCAGGTCAGAACAATCCTTGCGTGAGGCAGCACATGATCCGGCGAACTTCGAGGCAAATCGTCTTGTGGGAAAATTGCTGCTGGACGACGGAAAACCTGGTGAGGCCGTCCCCTACCTACAAAAGGCATCCGAGCTCAAACCCGCCGATTATGAAAGTAGTTACGAATTGGCCCTGGCGTACGCAGAGTCGGGCGATTACCAGCATTCGCAAGGAGTCGCTAAGCGACTGTTAGCTCGCGAAGACACCGCCGATCTACACCATTTGCTTGGCGACGACGAGGAGAGACTGGGAGATCCTCTCGCGGCTGTTCAGGATTATCAACGGGCTGCGGAACTCGATCCCGACGAACGGAACCTCTTCGACTGGGGTGCAGAATTATTGCTTCATCACGCACCCGAGCCGGCAAGCGAGGTTTTCGCAAAAGGGAATCACCAGTTTCCGAGTTCCGCTCGAATGCTGATCGGGCTTGGCGTGGCTTGGTACGCGCGCGGCTCCAACGACCGCGCAGGCGCGTGCCTATGTCAGGCTTCCGACCTGAATCCAGACGACCCAAATCCTTACCGGTTCCTGGGTAGACTGCAAGATGCAGAGATCACGCCGTCAGAGCAGATCCTGGAACGATTCAAGCGTTTTGTCACTCTTCAGCCCGAAAATGCGATGGCCCACTACTACTACGCGGTTGCTCTTTGGAAGAGGCGCGAGGCCGGCGACGACGCCAATGTCGTAGGGACAGTGCAATCGTTACTGCAGAAAGCCGTTCATCTCGATCCAAAGCTCGGAGCCGGTTATTTGCAGCTGGGCGTCGTATACTCCGAAACAAACCAGCTTGGTAAGGCCATTTCTTCCTATCAAAGAGCGGTTGAAATCGATCCGAATCTCGAAGCCGCACATTACCGCTTAGCGCAGGCGTATCGCCGAGCCGGGGAGAAGGAGAAGGCCGAGAACGAGCTTCGAACCTACCAGCAGATTTCGAAGCAGAAATCAGAGCAAGCCGATCGTCAGCGGAGCGAGCTGCAACAGTTTGTCTACACGTTGCGTGACAAACAACCCGCCGCGCAACGATAATGGAGAAAACTCACCGCATTCCCCGGATATCGTCCCGCTTCTAGAACGTCAGCTTCAGCGCAAACTGGATCGACCGCGCATCATTTACTGTCTGGTTGATGGTTTGACTAATCACGCCGAAGCTGCTGGGCGTATTGATGTCCTGCTCTCCTGTGCCCGCGATGCCCGGCAAGAAGAAGTGCGGGTGGTTAAACAGGTTGAAGAACTCCGCCCGGAATTGCAGACTCGTTGCCTCGTGTAACACGAAATCTTTGATGAGCGAGAAATCGGTGTTCACATAACGAGGTCCGTAAACGGGAGCACGGGCGGCCGCGCCCAATTCTCCTGCCGGAGCCTTGGCGAAGGCGCAAGGATTAAACCAATTCTGAATGGTATGAACCTTGGCTGGGCAATTTGTCTGGCCACCTTCCGGGCCTGGCTTGTTCGGATCACCAACTTCGTTTGGACGCTGGATGACCAGTCCGTTGTACATGAAAAAGATGCCGGACTCATCGGCGCTGTCGACAACAAATAGCGGGAATCCGGACTCGGCGCGCTCGATGACGTTGATCTGCCAGTTCCCCAGGATGGCATTGGCGACTCCGTTCCAGTTGCTCCCATAAGCCTTACCCTTGCCGAAGGGGAGATCGTAGAGGACGCTGGCGGTGAAGACATCGTTCAGGTTAAGTTGCGACAGGCCCCAGTCCAATTTCTTCGTTCCAGGAAGCGGCCAATAGAGCGCGCCAGGATTAGAGCCCAGCCCGTCAGGCATGCCGGAATCAAAAGTGCGGGACCAGGTGTAGCCGAGCAGAGCATAAATGCCGTGCCGTGCGCTCTTGGTCTCTCCCTTGATCTGCAGGGAGTCGTAGCGCGCTGAGCCTACGCTGTTATTGCTATTAACCGCCTGGAACGGGAATCCGTAGGGGAACGCCGGGAATCCGCACCCGAGAGTGTAGCCGGGCACGGGATTGCTGCCACCGGGACATGCGTTGGGGGATGTCAGATTCTCGTTCACCTGGCTCACTAAAATGTGCGTGCTGCGGGAACCAGCGTAGCCCGCCGTAAGAACAATCTGCCCTGGCACCTGGTGCTCAAGATTGAGGTTGTACTGCTGGATCATGCCTTGCACGAAATTTCGGTTCATCGACTGCTTGGTTCCGGTGTAATCGGTGGGAGTTACGGGTCCGTTGTAAACCGCGCCGCCGGTAACTGGCGTGGTAGAAGGCGTGCCAGCGGGAAGGAGGAACCCATTCGACAATCCGCAACCCGGAGTACCCAAGGGGGTACATATACCCAATGGGAATGGATCTACTTCGGCATAATAGGGAGGATTCTGCCACAGGCCCTGTCCACCCTGGTTCCACGCCGAGTCATGGAAGATGGCATATCCGGCGCGAATGGCGGTTTTGTCGCTGCCCATCGGTTTCCAAGCCAAGCCAATTCGAGGTTCGAGAGCGGTTTTCTGAAACTGGATGCCCACACGCCCATCAGTGGTCACGCAAGCAGTGCACCCGGCCAGCGCAGGGCTGCCCTTCGGGACATACCACTGAAGCGTCTTAATGTCGAAGTTCGCCTGGCGATTCCCCACTTCAGTTTCGGGGCTTGCAAGAGCCCAGGCAACTCCAAGATTGACGGTCAGATTGCTGGTGACGCGCCAATCATCCTGAATAAAGGGTCGGAACAGTTTCCAGCGGCGACCGACGGTGCCTCCCAAGAATGTCTGATCATGAGCCGAAAACGACCCCATGCTTCCAAGGAGGAGATCACTCATATTGTCGCCAGAGGTGGAGAACGCGCCAACTTCCGTAATGAAACCGTCCTGGAAGGCGTTGTTTCTTATGTTCATTTCCTCGGCGCGGAAGGTGGCGCCAAACCTGACATTGTGTTTGCCGCGAATCAGGTCGAGGGTATCGGAAACGGAATAGACGTTGGTTCCACCCTGGTAGGGTGCATAGCCGCGATCTCCCAGCGACATGTAATTGGTCATCTGGAAAGAGGTGAGACCGCAACTGATACAGTCCTTGTTCGACTGGTTCAGACTTGGGGGGTAACCCGTCAAGCTATCGCATTGGCTTCCCAAATCAGCGCCGGGAATGCCGATGATGGCGGCTTCGCAGGTGCCTGTACCGAACGAGAGAATGTGATTGAAGATGCGGCTGAAACCGAAGGTGGCTTGATTGATGGTGCGGTCGGAGAAGAGGTGCGTCTCCGAAATGACAGCATTGCGCCCGTGATTGTCGATGTGCTGGTTGCTGCCGAAGGCATTGACTTCGGCCCATGTGGGAGAGCCGCCAGGAACAAAGTTAGTGGCCTGATCGTAGCTGAAGCGGGCAAAAACAGAGTCCTTGCTGGAAAAATTGTGGTCGAGACGGATATCACCCGTTCCTTCGTTGAGTCTCCTGACCGGTTGATTCACATAGTTGTAACCTGAAGCTGGGTTGTTCGCGTTAGGAGTGGGATAAAGGGCAATTAATTTTGCACCGAGCCGGTTGATCACGGCAGCTGGAAGTATGTTGCAGGCAGAGCCTGTGGGCTGGCTGCCATCCGGGTTGACCGTTTCCGGTGTTTTGGTTCCGGGGACGCACTGGAAAGGTTGGCCTGAGTAGGGGTTGGTAAGGTTTGGAAAGGAAGTCGATCCACGGGGGTTCCCAAAGGGGTCCAGACTGAAGTCGCCAGTTAGCATGGCAGGGGTGGGAACCAGGCCGGTGAAAGGCACACCCAGACGCTGCATCTTGGCCTGATAATCGATAAAGAAAAATGTCTTGTCTTTCTGGATGGGTCCGCCCAACGACCCACCAAACTGGTTCAGATTAAATTTGTTTCTTTTTGGAGCGAAGTAGTTTCGCGCGTCCAGGACGGTATTGCGGAAATATTCGAACAGACTCCCGTGATACTGGTTTGTGCCTGATTTTGTAGTAACCAGAACTGTCGGACCTGCACGTTCGCCGTACTCGGCGGAATAGTTATAAGTCAGGACCTTAAACTCCTGCACAGCGTCAACGTTTGGGAAAATGGCAATTCCGCCCTCGTCCAACTGATTGTTATCGTTGCCGTCGAGCATCCAATCGGTGCTCTGTGCGCGCGACCCACCAACCGAAAGAGAAAAAGAACCGCGTGTAGAGGCTTCGCTGCTGGCGGCACCATTGAAGAAACTGTTTGGATTGGTCTCGGCGGTCGTTCCCGGCGTGAGGGTTGCCAACTGAACAAAGTTGCGCCCATTCAACGGGAGCTCAGAAACTTCCTCCGCCGTGATCACCTGTCCGAGAGTAGGCGCGGTCGTTTCCACGGCTACTTGTGTTGCGCTCACCTCAACGTTTTCGGTGACCGAAGCCGGAGCCAAAGTAAAATCCAGTTCACGATGCTCGTCGATCTGTAGGCGCAGGTCTTTCTGTTCGGCAGGTTGGAAGCCGGAGGATTCTGCTCGTATCGTGTAGTTCCCCACCGGCAGGAGTGGGATCAGGTAATGGCCGGTATCGTCTGTTTTGGCTTCCCGCGTCAGTCCCGTCGCTTGCGATACGACTCTCACGGTTGCGCCGGACATCACGGATCCAGTCTTGTCCGTCACTGTGCCGGAGAAACTTCCAGTGGCCTGGCCAAAAAGCGGTATACAGACGAAAATTGCGACCGAACAGAAAACGGCCTTAAGGAGCATCTTCTTGCTCAGCATGGAGTTCCTCTTTTTAGCTTCGGTGGAGTGACGAGCCGGTCTCACGTTTTTAGATTGGGTAATATGAATGGATTACCATCACAAATGTCAAGAGTTTTCGTGTCGCGGATAGGAAGCTCAAATTGAATTTCTTGCGAGATTGGTACGAGCGCGTGCAAGGGAGATCACGGTTTGCGCGCGGTCCACTCTGCCTCGAAGCGCACGCGATCGTAGAAGGATTTCTGGGTTCCTATGCCGGTTGTTGAAAGTCCCGCATACAGATTGGCGTGGCTAACGGCGTCGTATTCCGATATGCCCTCGGCGAGAAATACAGCAAAGCTGCCGATGAAAGCGTCGCCTGCACCGGTACTATCCACAGTCTTGACTGAGAATCCGGGCACGTGCTCAGTTGCGTCACGACCCGCGAGCAGACAGCCGTTCGCTCCGAGTGTGATGATCGCTCGCCGAATCCCGCCAGCCAAAAACTTCTGGGCACACTTCTTCGCATCGTCGAGATTGCGAACCGGCATTCCTGTGATTGTCTCGGCCTCGCTCTCATTGGGGACGAAGTAATCAAGCTCTGCGAGGAACGACATGTCGATTGGCTGCCCGGGTGCGGGGTTCACGATGCAGCGAATTCCGTGCTTTCGTGCAAATGAGACAGTGTAGTAAACGGTTTCAAGCGGAATTTCAAATTGCAGCACAATGCAGTCAACCGTTTTCAAAGTTTCCGCAGCTGCATCGACATCGGCAGGCTTGAGTGCGTCGTTGGCTCCTTTCACCACCAGAATCCGGTTCTGCCCGTGGGGATCGACAAAGATGGGCGCCACACCACTTGAAAGCCCGTCGACCTGCTTCACGTGGGTGGTATCGATTCCCAGTTTCTTGAAATTCTCAATCGTGGCCGGACCAAAAAGATCGCTGCCCACTCTTGCAACCATAAACACCTCGGCGCCGCAAAGGCGGGCAGCAACGGCCTGATTCGCCCCTTTGCCACCGAACCCGAGATCGAATTTCCGGGCAAAGATGGTTTCTCCAGGTTTGGGGAATTGATCTGTGAAGGTAACGAGATCGATGTTCGCGCTGCCAACTACCGCGATGCGAGGGCGTTTGGGCATGTTCTGCGGCGTAGAGAAATTCGAGAAGAAGGATGCGAGTTTAGTGACTCGATAGGAACGGTGTCAACAAGGAGTTAAGCAGATGATGGGGTCACTCACCGTACGGCACCCAGATATTCTTCACCTGAGTGGCGTGTTCGAGAAACCAGCGGCCCTCGGCCTGTTTCGGATTGAACCAGTCGATCATCCGGCCTTCGTTCGTCCAGACCTGTTTCAGATTGCCGATGGAGTGAGCCTTGGCTGCAGCTGCGTTGGCT
>Ga0187778_10002129_pt1 | contig 13580 bp, 7 predicted proteins | sample 1015_Q2_SP5_20_M_FD_132418 | JGI IMG/M metagenome (GOLD analysis project Ga0187778, IMG submission 132418) | Tropical peat soil microbial communities from peatlands in Department of Meta, Colombia - 1015_Q2_SP5_20_MG | ecosystem: Environmental > Terrestrial > Soil > Wetlands > Peat | place... | reverse complement strand
TACCTCTTTCTTATCTTTCTGATCGTCGCCTAGCTCAAAACTTGGCTCACGAGCCTTCGTTGACTTTTCTAATCTGTCACGGGCGCTGCGGAACACCGTTTGGAAGTGTGTTCTGACACCGTGCACAATGGCCGCTAGCCCTTGGGAGTGTGGCTGCTTCTTCGAAATTGCTTCGAGCGCAGCTCTATATTTGGCAATCCACTCCTCTTGCTCCTTGAACTCCGACCCCTCCATCGCCCTCTCCCCGCGTTGCTTGCAGTTTTATATCTCATTGCCTAATGCGGGGCAATGGACCTGAAAGGATTAGTCAGTAGGATTAGAGATAGGAAAACAGGACCCCGCAACCTCAAAAAAGACCATCCATGGCGCACGGTTTGCGCTCGTGCCGGCACCCCTAACGCCATGGAAGGTCGGCATCTACCCTGTACTAGCGTAACTTTCGCCAACCGTGAAACTGGCGATAATCGCAGTATGGCCGACCTTGTGGAAATCCTTGCGCCGCAGTTTAGAGGAACGGGGGGAAGCTGTGCTATTGAAGCCTGCAAATCGAGGAAAGCGTCGATGGCAACGCTCCTCCTTGAACGCACCGGTTCGGATTCTGACCGACACACTCACCATTGATGGCTTCGGCATTAAGCTGAGTGAAGGCGGCATGTGTTTGTTCGCCGCGGCCAACCTTCCGATTGGGGAAACGGTCGGAGTCGAGTTCAAAGCCCCCAATTCCGAAAGCCTGGTTCGAACCTTGGGAACGATCCGCAGTCGGGCTGTGTATCTCTATGGTCTAGAATTCGTTCCCTCGGGATTGCCGCATCACCCAGGTCCGACGAAATCGATGGCTTAGCCCGACGCCCTAGACTCGCCTCTTGGGGACTAACCCTGCTGAACCAAACTCCCAGCTGATCCACGGCCCTGCCGAGAACTGGCGACCGCTGACTTGCGACTAGAAGTGAAATCCAATCTGAGCCGTGATCGAACGCGGCGTCACGTAGTGCGTGCCGCTGAAGGTGGAGAGAAAGTTGTACAGCACATAGTTGTTTGCCAGATTGATGACCGTGACACGAGCGCTCCATATGAATCGCTCGCCGTGGAACAGGTTATCGTCGCCGACCGCGAGGTCAAACAGATTGCGTTCTTGGATACGAGCGGGGTTGTTGTCGTCGTTCTGTGTATTCGGCGCCGGCACTTTGATGAGCGTGGATCCGAACTGCGCGGCGGGGCAAACACCGGTAACGCCGTTGTAGCTTAAAGGCGTACCGACCCGATTCGCCGTGCTGGGTGGCGTAGCGTGCACACCGTTGCAAGTGAACCCGGCTTCAAACTCCTGATCGGCGGACAGGGGCACAAAGCCGACGTTGGAGGCTACGAGCGACAACGTCGGCACGCCGTCGGCGCCGGTGAACGAGCCTGGGCAGTTGTTATAGGAATTGACTCCGTAGCACGGAGTCGCCCCGGCGACCAGACCGCTGTCGTAGCGCCAATTAAACCCAAGCCATATGGGCCATCGTTGGGACGGCTGATACTGCAGGTGAGTTGTCTGGTTGAAGCGTTCGTCGTGGTCGATCCGGAACGGGCCCACGGCAGAGGACGTGGCACCAGCCCCGCCGAGTTGCGGAGTGAAAAAGCGTGCCGAGACGCTGGACATCACAACGTAGGCGCTGAACCCGTGGATGTTCGTGATATTCGCACGTGCGGCGAACCCCGGAATCTTCGAGTTGTGCCACTCGATCGGGAACGTGATCGGAGTATTGCCGAGAACGCTGAAGTCGTAGCCGTTGTGCGTATATTTCCAGATGTACTCGCCATCGACGACGACATGCTTCCCGAAAGCCTGCTGGAGTGCGGCATGGAACTCGTTGCGAAAGGCAGGCGATATCGGTGTGAGTGAACTGGAAGCGCAGGAGAGAAGGCCGGTTCCGGGAATATCATTTTGTGGTCCCAGGACGGGGTTACTGCAACCGATGCTCGAAAGCACCAGGTTTTCATTGAATGGAGTTTCGAGAGTCCGCGCGTAGGAAACGCGGAGGACCGTATTACTCGGCTTAATGTGATAGGCGATGCCCAGCCGAGGCTCAGCTTGCCGGGCTATGGTAAGACCGTTATACAGATCACCGCGGATGCCCAGGTTCAGATTCCAGCTCCCTTTGGTGATGTTGTCCTCCAGGTACAGGCTAAGTGCTTTCACGTCCGTATGACCGTCGAAGGTGAATAGACTGCCGCCGCGCGTTAGGTCATAGGGCAGCAAGACCGAGCTGAACAAGGGATAGAGGGCCTGGCTCAGAAAGTTATTGGGCGGGAAGCCTGGGGCGTTCGGATTCGCTTCCACATTCGGCTGATCTCCTGCTGCGGCACACTGGCTGGGATCGGTGAAACCTTGCGCAGGAGCGTAAGCATAGGAGGAATTGGTTAAGGGATTCTGATTGCGAGTGAGGCAGGGTGCGTTGAGAGTAGGATCAACGATCCCTAAGTGGTCGGTCTCGTTAAGAAACGTTTGCTGGTAGCTGATGCCTGCCTTGATGGTGTTGATTCCCCTGACGTAGGAAATCGTCGAGCGCAGCCCTGTATTGGTCAATGTGCGATCTTGGGAGACGGTTTCCCTCTGCAGGCTGAAAGGCCCGAGATCTTCGAATGGATCGCCGCTGGGATAGTAGTTGTAGGCATCGCGTCGAACCCAGGCGCCCAGTGTAAATACGGCGTTCGGACTGATCACATGGTTCCAGGTCGGTGCCAGGCTAAAAGTCCCAATTTGCGACCGTTGATCGGTGGGCCCGACGACTTCATGGTTGGGACCAATGCCGCCGGTGTTGACCACAAGACCTTCCCAGGGGGAAGCGTATTCAGCATCGAAGGAGTTCGGGGTTTGAAACCAGGAACGTGAATAATTCAGGTTGAAGTGAACAGAATTGGCATCATTGAACTGGTAGTCCACACGATCGAAGACATTTTCTTGGTTGCCCTTGTCGTGGATGACAACGAATTCCGGCGGATCGAGAAACCGACCGGTGTTCGATCCGTTAACGGCAATGAAATTCCCCCACTTCTGGCCGCCGTAGGCGAGATTAAAACCGCCGTTCACCGATCCAAAACTGCCATATTCGGCGAATACGCTGCCATGCGGTGTGGTGACACCTTGGCCTGAGCGCGTCGTTACGTCAATTACCAGGCTGGTCTTGCCGCCATATTCGGCGGGCGGAGCTCCTTCGATCACTTCCATGGACTGGACCGCGTCTACGGGGAGCTGGTTGGAAAACACCTTGCTTTGTTGGTCCGTAATTGGCTGGCCATCCACCGAAAATGAGTTTTGAGCGTGATCGCCGAGTCCATGAAACAATCCGTTGGAATCGGCGGCCACCCCGGGCGAAGCCAACGTGACCACGGAGCTGAGCGAAGACGACGCACTCTCCAGCGGAATTCGACTGATCAACTGGCGGTCAATATCCGTGTGTGTTGTGGGCTCGCTCTCGACCAGATCTTCCGGCGCTTCCACCGTAACGCTGGTCGACGTCCCTGCCACTTGCAGGCTGACTTTGACGTTGAGTGGAACGGTGGACCGAACTTCGACGTCCTGCGCATAGGGGGCAAAGTTAGGCGCCATCACGGTCATGTGGTAAGGATTAAACGGCACATTCGGGAGAGTGAAATCTCCGGACAAATCGCTGGTGGCGGTCAGTTCGTACCCGCTGACCGGGTTGTGAATCGTCACCGTCGCGTCGGGGACGACCGCGCCCGACGGGTCGTTCACAACCCCCTTAATGGTGCCTGAATTCCCGGTCTGCGCCCCCACTGCCGAGGACAGAGCAAGTGCGCACAGACACACAGATATGACCGGTACCCTTTGCATTTCTCTTATCACCCTAATCTCCTTGTACGATGAGCGCCGCAATAACTATTGCACCAGCGCTGAGATACGGAATAGAGACCTCCTCCGCCTGCCACCTATGGCGGCGCAAGGAGCCTCGCGCACGAACTTAACGACTCGCAGGGAAAACCTTGCTCAGGCGGAGGGAGGAGCTCGAGGCGAAGTTTGATCGGCGACCGGTCCCAATTCATGGGCGAGCGCCACGGCCGGTGTCGGCTGGCCAATTCCGTCAGCAACGACGACGTGAATGGCGACTTGCGCTGGGATGATCGGGGTGTGGAGGAAATGACAGACCGCGCAATTTTCCGGAGACTCCAGGTTCTGGTGATGATGCCAGAGCTCAGAAGATGATAGGAAGAGCAAAACCGCTAGGCCAAGACAAGCGATCAGCCGTCGGCAATATAGAAAACTTGACCTGCACCAAAAACTCAATCTCTTCCCCTGAAAACGACCCGTCTCAAGATTGGTCTCAGGCCAACAGACGGACCGCTTGGTTGCAAGAACCTCAATAGGATCATAGTACTATCCGCATTCTCACAGACACAAGGCCAATCATTAGGATGGCAAGAACTGAACGTCCGTGTCCATCCGGGGGCTGGGAGCGTAGGTTTCCCTTCGGACGGGATCTCTGGAAACGAGCAGGTGGGCCGCGCCGTAACCCAGGTCTCCAACAGCGCACGGGCTTGCCCTCGCGTGTCCGGCTCTAAGGGGTGAGCGGGAACCGCCGACCTTGTAGGGGACGAGCCCGGAAGGACTAGAACACCAGAATCTCGCCTGCCGTCTGGCAGAGAGAATGCCTCAGGCTGTTACCGCCGAACTGGTGCGGCGCAATCGCCCAAGGAGCACGACTCTCAATTCGTGAGTACGTTGGACCTGGCCCTTCGCGCTCGCGGTGCAGCGCATCGGCCGGTGGACGGCCCGTAGTTGCATGACGGTTGCCAGGCTTCAGCGTGGGGGATGATGGCGAAGTTGTAACCTAGGATGTATTTCTCGTACTGCATTCTTCTCGACGCAGGATTCGCATCCGAAGAGATCCGCCGCCGGGACGCTTTCGGAGCCGACTCTTGCAATATCTCGGTTGCGTTCTTGACGGTGCTGCGGCCTACGGCTGGCCCGAGCGCCAGAGCTTGATCATGCCATCTTCGCTACCGGAAGCCAGCCAGTGGCCGCGGGGGTCGAAGGCCACCGTATAGATGTGCTGGCTGTAACCCGTCAGGGTGCGCACCTCCTGGCCTGTCTGTACATTCCAGATTTTGATGGTCTTATCCCAGCTGCCGGAAGCCAGCCAGCGGCTGTCGGGGCTAAAGGCAATACTGGTCACGTCGCTTCCATGACCAGTCAGCGTATAGATCTCATGACCGGTAGCGACGTCCCAAAGCTTTACCGTCTTGTCGGCACTGGCCGAGGCGAGGTAGCGGCCATTCGCACTGAAAACCGCGGCGTAAACATCTTTCTGGTGGCCGCGCAAGGTGCGAATTTCTTTTCCAGTGGCTACTTCCCAAATTTTGATCGTCTTGTCGTCACCCCCCGAGGCGAGCCAACGCCCATTCGGACTGAAAGCGACATAGATCACCGACCTGTGGTCTGCGGTCAGGTCACGAATCGTCTGCCCGGTCCCGACCTCCCACAGTCGAATGGTTTTGTCGTCCACGCCTGAAGCCAGCGACCGGCCATCAGGGCTGAATGCTATGGAATAAACCCAGCTGCTGCCTGTCCCCCCCGCAGGCTTCTTGGGTGAAAACGTACGTACCTCCCGTCCCGTGCCGACGTCCCAAAGGGTGACGAGATGGCTGGAATCTTCTGCTGCCAGCCAATGTCCATCGCGACTGAGGGCCAGGGCTTGGACTTCTTTGATCTTGCTGGCGATGGTGGTCGCGTCTTGGCCGGTTGACACGTTCCAGAGCTTGACGGTCTGGTCGGAGCTGCCCGACGCGAGTCGCTGACCATCGGGGCTGAACGCAAGCCCGGTAACCCAGCCGGAGTGAGCCTTGAAGGCACGGTAAGGCACGAGCTCGGCAACCGATAGGCTGGCAACGTCGGGAATTGTTGTGCTCAAGTCAACGCCCGCATCTTTCACGGGCTCAGGCAGAGGCGGCTGCTCCAAGGGTTCAAGCTTCGCCTCGATTCTCGACGTCTGTCCCGCGAGCATATCGATACCCTTTTCATAATCTTGATGACCACTCACCGCGATACGCAAACGATGTCGTCCGGGAGAAAGAGTCGAAACCTCAGCTTTACCGTTGGAACCGGTTGAGGCCATTAGCTGGTCATCCACAAAGATCTGCGCTCCGGCTGGTGCACCCTCAATGACAAGCGCCGGTGGAGTGGTAACCGGTGCGCCCGTAGCTTTCGCTCCTGGTGGCTCGAATGCCGCTGCAGCCGAATTGGTGCCGGGCTGAACGGCCGCGGGCAAAGAGGGCGCGGCGGGGTTCGGAACACTGGAGGCCACCTGAGAGGCAGCGGCTGAGGATCCTTTCCTCGGTTGGTGATATAGCTCGAACCAGAGCAAGAGTAAAACCAAGACAAGGGCCGCTCCACTAACGGCGGTCCAGGTGCGCGCTGTTGCGCGTCGCGCTTTGGGTGGCTTGGGTTGCTCTCGCTGAAAAAGGGGAACCAGCACTTGGGCTATGCGTTGCAAGGCGGCAACCTGCTGCGGGCTGAAGGCAGAGGCTCGAGAAGAGAGTACCTCCACTACCCCCAGAACAGAACTTTGCCCCTGCACCGGCACCACCACAACCGAGCGCAACCGCAAGGGCACTCCTGCCAGCCTTAGCCGGAGATCTTCTCCGGTGGTGTCTTCACAGATCACAATCTGTCCGCTCTCAATGCATTTTCTGGTGAGGCTGGGTTCAGCTTGAAGCCTGGACCCGACGTCGGGAGCTTCTCCCGCACTGGCTCGACACACGACTCCCCACGCATCAAGAATCGCGATCAAGGCACCTTCAGCGTCGGTCAGCGAACGCACCCGCTCAATCACGCCCTTCAAGAGACCGGAAAGCGGCCGATCCCGATTCGTGTTGATCTCCCACTCGATGTCGCTTGTGTCGACTTCCTCGCTGCTCTGATCCTGGGTAAAGTCGGGAACCGTAGCGCTGCGGAATGAAGGTTGGGCACTTTCTGTGGGCATGGAAAGCTCCGTGTGAAAGGCGCGGGGCAGAACCCGGCATGTGTAGGTAGGAGTATAAACCAGGGCGACCGTTCAGGCGATCTTGGCGCAAGATCGGCAAGATCGTCCGGATGGGCTTCGGGGAGGCATATCAATGGTCCGACCAACAGACCGCAATGCGTTTCACCTGGTGTAATCTGCCTCCCAAGCTTCGGTGCAACATGGATTTATCGGCGTTTTATCTGGGGGAAACTCAGCCGTTTGGCAGGTTCAATTAATGATCCTTCGGCTGCCCCGATTCGTGCCTTAGGTGCTGGTAGTTGAGGATTGCATTGAATACCAGGGCGTACGTGCCGATGGTCTCACCACGATAGATGGGGTTGTTGCCAAACAGCAGCACGTTCCCCTGGCCTAGGTGCGCGTTCACCACTACGGCGTGCTCAGCGATCGATGAAGCCTTGTCGAGTAGGCCGTCGAGCAGAAGGGTCTTGGCGTCGGAGAAACGCAAGATGACATCTGGCCTGCTCTGAACCGGAATCACTTGGGGGTTGTTGCGAGTTTGTTCCTCATTCAGCTGCTTGGCCTCCCACGGTTGCTGCCGAACAAGCGGCTCGGGTTGCGCTATTGGTCTGCCCTGGGGTTCGTCACTGTCGTCCACACTGCCGCGGCCAGTAGGCCGCTGCTCGTAGGGGTCCTTAAAGGGGTCTAGAGGTTCCGTCAGCATGCGCCACCCCGTGCGGCCGAGCGTATTGCTCACATTGAAGGCCATGCCATTGGCGCTGATGACCGGGACGCCAGGTCCGTAGCCGAAGGCCACTGGATTGTCGGGCTCCACAAAGATGGTGTTGAGGACGCTACCGACGACGCGAACATCGCCACGGGGAGCGACGCTGACACCCGGCGCGAGGCCCATTTCGATGGCGAACTGAGCCGTATCTTCACAGGTGATGAGCAGCCCGCCTTGCTCAACGAACTTCTGCAAATGAGCCAGGCCGTCATAACCCAGGCCGGGTCGTATGTCCGGGGTACTGTCGATGGCGCCGAGGTTCGGAGTTAGGTCGGATTTTTGCCAGGGCATCGGATTGTTCCACCTGGGAATGCCGTTGAGAATTTCGAGAGTGGAACCACGGCCTACGGGGGCGAACACGATAACGTCGTAGTTCGTGCGCAGGTCCTCTTGCTTGGCTACCGTCTGTGTGCTGATGTAAGAGAAGGGTACACCGATGGTATCAAAGGCCTGGCGCCACCATCCCTCCTCCTGCGTGCCAAGCCAGCTGTGCATAAACGCGATGCGCGGAGCCGTGACCGAGTGCACCGGCACGGAAGGCGCTGCCCCGATTCGCCAAGCATCGAGCGACAGTTCGTGCAGAATTGTGGCCGTGTGGTCATCGGAAGCGGCGGTGATGAGCAGCGATCCGGCCGGGAAATGCTTGCCGTCGGCATCAAACGACTTTTCCGCAACCTCTATGCCGGCACCTTTGAGCTTATAGATCAGAGACAGCAGCGAAATCTGGCCGTTGTTGGTAACCGCCAGCACCGCGCCAGAGCCGGAGACTTTCCCCGCCAGGTTCGCCGGATCGCCGAGAGGTGTCATCTTGGACTTGAGGATCGAGGGATCGAGGACTCGCACAACTTTCACATTGAAGAGATGAGGAAACGACCACGCGGTGTCGTCGTAGGGATGTTTCTGCGGGTCGCTAGGGGCCCAGAACTGCCGGTCGAGCAGCGCATCGGCGACGCGGGAATAAGGTTGATCCATGCGAACCACGATGGTCCCGGCAGGGAAGATTTCCTGCTTCGGCTTGTCTCCTCGCTTTTCAGCCGGGACGAGGGAAGTGGCGGCCTCCGATAGCTGCTGTATCTCGACATGCTGGCGCTGCAAGGCCCTGAATAACTCGACCCGGCGATTGGTGTCGGCGGGGTCGGCGGGAATCACATACGCGGCTGGTCCCTCATGCGATGGCTTCTCCACAGACCGCTTGCTCTTGATGTAGTAATTCTCGAGAAAATGCCGGCTGTTATGCGAAAAGTAAGAGAGGGTCGAGAGCAGGGCACTTTCTTCATAATTGTTGTTATCGCGCTGCGACCACATCACGACTGGCAGGGGTGGATTCTGGCGATACCAGGTGCGCGAGTATTCATCAGGTTGGAGGATGCGCTTCTCGGTATCGGCGCCACCATTGCCGAAGGTTTCGTATAGTCGGCTGATGCCATTGTGCAAGGCGGCCAGGAACATCAGATAGCCCGGACTCCAAGTGTCGAAGTCGCCGTGGGTGAAGACGCCCGGCATACCGAATCTCTGCATCTGGTCAACATTGTTTGCACCCAGCTCCGCCCACTCGTCGGCGAGAATGGGGTCCACCCACGCATTGTAGGGTCCGTCGCCCGCCGTGTTGTCGTAAAGAAAGGGCACCGACTCATGTAGGTCGTGCAACACCTGCGCATGCCAGCCGAGATAGGTGTCGAGCACGTTCCGAGTTAGAGCCAGGGTCATCGCCATGGCGTCCCGGTTGTTGTCGTGAGCGACGTAGTGTCCCCAGTACAGTAGGCGAGGCCAATCCTGGCCGGGATGGGCTTTGTGCCAGCGATAGATATCGACCATGCGGTCGCGACCGTCAACTTCGACAACGGGAGTAATGAGCACGATCATGTGCGAGCGGATGTACTTGATATAGGGCGCGTCGTCCACCGCCAGACGATAGGCGAGTTCCATCAGGGCCGTGGGCGCGCCGGTCTCGGGCGAATGGATGGTGCCGGTGATGTAGTAGACGGGCCAGGACTGGTCGAGTATCTGCCGGGCTTTAGCGTCATCGAGGTCGATGGTTCGCGGGTCGGAGAGCTGGGCTAAACGGGTATCATTCGCTTTCGCCCCGGAGAGGAGTCCGGCGTCGGCGATGGCGGCGGCGATCATCTCGCGTCCCTCCTCGGAGCGGCCGATGGTGAAGACCTTCACCCGCGGAGTGCTCGCCGCCAAGAGACGAAAATATTTGTACACGTCTTCGGCGTAGGGAAGTATGTCGGGCGCACCCGAGATGTCGCCGAGCAACTTGGCGGGTGTGGGCACGGTTTGCGAGGCCGGGAGGTAGTCGACCAAGGGAGAGAGGAAGGAGGGATCCGTGGTGTATTTGTGAATTTGGTCCGTGTACTGCTTATCAATCGGCTGGTTGGGATCTCGCGCCAGCTCTGAGTTCAATTCTTGGGAAACCAGAGATGGGACCAAGAACAAGAAGGAGAAGGCAATGAGCAGAGCCGGGTTGGAAGCAGTCATTTGGGTAATTTTGGATGTCCTTTCGCGGGCATAAGTGTCACACAAAATGGCTGGTCGGGAAAAGAGGCGGTCCATCGCAATGGGCAACAGGAACGATTGTATCGACCTCAGGGCGCCTGCTTGCAGTAACCAGGATCAACGCGCAGCACCCGTCTATGGTGGAATAGGTTGAAAGCTCTTGGTGTTTCTGCTGCTGAAACACAGACGCCATCTGTCATCTATGATTAGACGGCGCGGATTCCCTAGCACAACCCGCCAAAGCCCTATCGGTTCTGGAAGTTGGTACCTGACTGCCGAAATTGTTCTGGGTTGGGGTGTTGACGTGAATGTCCATCTGATCGACGGCACCTATGAGTTGTTCCGGCACTATTATGCGTTGCCCTCGGCGCGCGATGAGAATGGTCGGGAAGTTGCTGCCGTTCGCGGCGTGCTCGCGTCGGTGCTCGGTATGATCAAAGAAGGCGCGACCCACATAGGGATAGCAACCGATCACATCATCGAGTCCTTTCGCAACGACTTGTGGCCGGGCTATAAAACCGGCGCTGGCATCGAGCCCGATTTGTTGGCGCAATTCCCGATGCTCGAGGAAGTCCTTCGAGCAGCGGGCATCGTCGTCTGGCCCATGGTGGAATTCGAGGCAGACGACGCCTTAGCCGCCGCGGCGGTTGCGGCCGCTCTCGATGAGCTTGTCGAGCAGGTGGTCATCTGTACGCCGGACAAGGATCTCGCTCAATGTGTGCGTGGTTCACGCATCGTTCAATTGAACCGACGCACGCGCACGATTATTGATGAAGCAGGGGTGGTGCAGAAATACGGCGTTGTACCAGAGTCGATCCCAGACTATCTTGCGTTGGTCGGCGATGCGGCCGATGGCTATCCCGGGCTAGCGGGGTGGGGGGCCAAATCCTCGGCGGCCGTCCTTCGAAAGTTCCTTCATCTCGAGTCGATTCCTAAGGATTGTCGCGAATGGCGCGTGAACGCCACCAACGCGAGTGCTCTGGCGGACACTCTTTGCCGGGAGTGGGATCATGCCGTGCTCTTTCGCAGACTCGCCACACTCAGAACGGACTTCACCCTCTTCAAGGACGTGAACGAACTGAGATGGAACGGTCCAACACCCGGCTTTGACGAACTGGCGTCGAGGCTGGATCGAGCACGGACCGAAAGTCGGCGGCGAGCAGGGCCACGATCTAAGAACTCGGGGATGGTCAGATCTACGGTCGAGCCTTAGCCAACCAAGCATCATCGTCCGTTCTCTTTGTGGCGCGGCACTAGCGACTTCTGGATCCAGGCGGTTATGTTTTCCTGGACCCTAATGCGCGGGCGCTGGCTGAGGAGCCGGTTGCGGAGCGGTGCTGGGATTCGAGAAATTCACCTTGGGCACCTCGCGGGAACCTTCCGAGGCTGCGAAGTAGGCCTCATTGGGTTTGAATCCCGCCCAGCCGGCATACAAGTTATGAGGAAACTGTTGGATGTACGTGTTGTAGTCCTGCAGCGTGTCGTTATAGCGCTTGCGTTCGACGGCGATGCGGTTCTCCGTGCCCGCCAGTTCGTCCTGCAGCCGGAGGAAGTTCTCATTGGATTTGAGTTGTGGATAGTTCTCCACGACCAAGAGAAGGCGTCCCAGCGCTCCGTCCAACTGCCCGTTGGCGGCGATCTTTTCCTGGGGGGTTCCTGCCGATAGTAGTGCCGAACGCGCCTTGGCGATGTCGCCAAACACGGTCTGTTCCTGCTGCGCATAGCCCTTCACGGTTTCCACCAGGTTGGGAATCAGGTCGGCTCGACGCTGGAGCACGATATCCACCTGGGACCATGCGGCTTTCACAGCTTCATTCTTGGTGACCAGCGTATTGCGGACGCCCACGTACTGGCCAGATACGATCAGCAGCAAAACGACAATGACCACGACTACTGCCATTACACCTTTCACCATACCCTCCTTCAAAGCCTGAATCCGACAGCGTCACCTAGGGCCCGGTGCATCTGAGTCCAGCGCCATATCAACCGCGGCAGCCACCCTCTCGACCGTAGAGAGGTAGCGCGCCGCGAGATCGTAGACGTCGGTGTTCTTCCGGTCCGCCTCGTGTTCCCGCGCATGCAACACCGCCAGCATGGCGGACGGATCAAAGCCCGCGCGCTGCGACAAAGCCCGCACCGCTTCCGATCGTGCGGCCTGGGTGGTATCCCCGAGCGCAATCAGGGCGTGGCGAAACAACGTGCTGAAGGATGGCGCCGAACGCATCAGCAATTCCCACAACCGGGATTCGCTGTCTGCGGCTAAGAGCAGATGCCTCCGCAGCAGGATCAACTTTTCCCGTAGTTCATATTCCACTTGAACGCGGTGTAAATCCATCGAAATGCGCAAACCGTTGAGCACATCCTCGCCCAAGAGAACGCGGTGATGTCGCTGCATGTCCAACAATTCGATCGTGAAAACGTCGGCCGACCGCTCGAGTTCGTGTCGGGTCATGCAGAGCGGCGGAGGTTGTTTCTGCCGGTCCCACCACTTCGCTACTGGCGTCAAAAGGCGCAAGGCTCGAAGCGAGGTGTCCCGCAGAATGCAAAGCAAGTTCACGTTCGAGAGTCCCGCATGAAAATCACCTGAAACAGCAGACCCGAACAAGGTCACATTCTCCAGGTTCGGCCCATCTGCCGCACGCGCACGCCTGACGAACTCGTCAATCTTATCGCTGGGTATCATCGCTTCCTCGCATGCTACCAGCCGCTACTGGCCCCGCCTCCTCCGGAACTGCCTCCGCCAAAGCCACCGAAGCCGCCGCCCCCGCCAAAGCCTCCTCCTCCAAAACCGCCGCCACCGCCGTAGTAGCCGCCACCGCGGCCGCCCAAACTTTGCGAAAGGAGGAGCCAGAACAGAATTCTTCGTAGCGGCGTAAGCAGGATAATTAAAACAACCACCACAATGCCAAGGATTCCTAAGAGCGAGATCCCCTGTTCGGGCTGACGCGCGGTCCGGGTTGGAGCGCGAGGCTGCGGGGTTGCGAGTTCGACCCCGGCATCGCTCGCAATGACCTGGGCAACGCGGCTGGTGACTAGCAGCAACGCTTCGCTATAAGCGCCACTCTGCATTAGCGGTATAGCCTCGCGCTGGAAGCTTCCTACTTTCCCGTCGGGTAGGATCGGCTCGAGTCCGTATCCGACCTCAATGCGCGAGCGGCGATCCTGTATGGCGTACAGGATGAGAACTCCGCGATCCGTGCCTTTGTAGCCGATACCCCACTTCTTGAAAAGATCGACCGCATAGCTCTCGATGTCAGTGCCATCGAGGGAGTTGATGGTGACTACTGCAATCTGTGCGCGAGCCTTTTGGTCGATCTGCCGGCAGGTTTCCT
>Ga0187778_10002128_pt1 | contig 13584 bp, 13 predicted proteins | sample 1015_Q2_SP5_20_M_FD_132418 | JGI IMG/M metagenome (GOLD analysis project Ga0187778, IMG submission 132418) | Tropical peat soil microbial communities from peatlands in Department of Meta, Colombia - 1015_Q2_SP5_20_MG | ecosystem: Environmental > Terrestrial > Soil > Wetlands > Peat | place... | reverse complement strand
GGTATGAACGTAGAGGAAAAGACAGCCAAATTCAAATCCGAATATAAGGGCAAGACCTTCTATTTCTGCGCCCAATCATGTAAAACCACGTTCGAGAAGAACCCTGCTAAATTTGCCGGCGGACGCTAACGTACGCTGATTCAACAGCCAGCTATATGCCTTGAGCGGTGGCAAGTATAATATGTTCGAGAAAAAGGTCTTCAGGGAGAGCGCCCACAAACTCCACTTTCTCATTCGCTATTACTTTTGGAACTCCTACCACCCCGTATTTGATAGCCAGATCTGGAAACTCACCTGAATCAATGACATCTGCCCTTATCAGATCATTTTCAATGGCAAACTTGTGGGCTGTTGTGGCTGCCACAGGGCAATGCGGGCAGGTTAGAGTAACAAAGACTTGAATGTGAACAGGTGTCTTCACCTCTTTGAGAAGCTCTCTTGTCTTGTCTGAAATGTCGGTTCTTCCCTTTGAAACGTTAATCAATGCCTCCGTTAATGTTTGAAATTCGTAGCCAAATGGAAAGCCGTAGTATCTCACTCGATAATCTCTTTCGCCGATGATAGCTAGAGCAGGAACTTTGGCTATACCATACTCTCTAGCTTTGTCAGCGTTCGCGACAAAATCATAGATTTCAAGCTTGATCTTCTCATTCAGTTCTGCAACTTCCTGAACCAGCTGTCTTGTTTCCGAGCAGTATTTGCATTCAAGTTCTTGTGTGAACATTACTATACTCACTGGCTTCTCCAGTTTTGCCGCAAGCTCAATTTTCAAATGTTCCTTATGGTCAGCAGGTATCAAGCTCATCCAACCAACTCCTCTTGACTCAGTTAAGCCTACCCCTGTTTCCAGAGTCATCCCAGTACAAATGCTTTTCACTCTTTCCATGACATTTTCAAGCGATCATGAGTTTTGTGAAATTCCGACGAGTTTCCTGAAAAAGCAAAGTGAGATTACTCTGAAAACCTCTCAAGGGCATTAATTCTCTCATAAAAAGAAAAGTCCATAACATAGGGCCGCATTATATGCTGAACGTGAAGACGATGACAAAACTCCGTGCAGATGCATTATTGGTGAAGGATTTCAAAATAGTAGTGGATGACGGCAGATCCCATAGCGTTTGCCTTGACCAGCCGTTTGACGAAGGGTCAGACATGGGACCGACAGCCCTTGAACTTTGCGTGATGAGCTTCGCGGGCTGTTATGCAACAATCTTTGCGCTGACAATGAAAAAGATGAGGATTCCATTGAATGAACTAAGTATCATGCTTGAAGCGGTCAAATCTGAGAAAGAAGGAACCATAACGGAAGCAAAGATGAACATTACAGTAAAAGCACGGGCAACAGTGGACAGAGTCAGAAGAGCACACCAACTGACGGTCAAGACTTGTCCCGTAGGACTACTCTACGAAAAGGCAGGCGTCAAGATAGAATATAACTTACAGACCCAGCAACAGTAGATCCAATCATTTTCTTATTTTTTCGATCCTAGGCCTTTATCCAAGAATAATCTGCATCATCCTCCAAAAATAAAAGAAGCCTTGCCCCAGAACGGTTTCGAACCTCAAAGAACGGGACCTTAAAAATAAGTTCACCCTCTTTTGGACGAACGAACGCCAAAATGTTATGGGAGAAAGGAGAGGATATCCATAACAGAAACTACTGTGATTGGCCCCCGTTCATTATCCAGAGGATGAAACAAAGGTCCCATAGCTCTCTATTTTTTGATTACTCCTGTACCCCCACCACCGCTTCCCGGATCGTTTGGACGAACCACATTGTTTTGAATGACGTACGAACCAGGACTGAGATCAACGTGGACATGTTGACCAACGTTAACCGTTAGAAATGCTGCGATGACCGGAGAAGCAATCACAAAGCAACAAAGTGTCAAAAGAACAACGAACAGCATTCGCACTCTCATACCTCCCCCTCCTACGGTTTGACTAAATGGCCAACTTTCTTATAAATTTATTGGTCAAAGTGGCATGAAGAACACAAAAACGCTTTTATTCTCGTGTCATTTAGTACGCTGATACACACGACTTTGACAAACAAGATGGGAGTCTGTACTTGAGCTACACAAACCTAGTTCCTCCTATGAAGGAGTACGCACAGAAGTTCAGGCTGCTCGATCAAGTGGACTTCAAGATCATAAAAGCCATGCGTGAGCACGGCTTCTCAAACTTGAGCAAACTTGCTGGTTCCACTGGGATTCCGAAACAGACTTTGAGTTATCACTCTAGAAAGCTTGACAAACAGGACATTGTTCGATTTAGGGCCCTTGTTGATGAACCCAAACTAGGCTTGAAGAGCTTCATCGTCATAGCTTCTACCACGATAGGAAAAGAAGATAGCTCAAGCAGAGCCATGACCTGCTTTCCTCTCTGGAGATACCTTGCAATCGTAGATGGATGGAAACGTGGGAACTACGTGCGCTATGTTATTCCTCCAGACAAGGAAAGGGATCTAAACACGTTTATGAATGATATCAAACAAAGGAACATTATCCAAGAGTTTCAAATCCTCCCAACCACCACCCCCAACTACCCACTTTTGAACTTGGACTTCTATGGTAGGAAAGAAGGATTTCCGCTCTTTAATTGGGATAGATGGGTCGAAGATTTCGATGCTTTCCCAGAGGAGGATCTCGTTGAGCCAGCCAGCTATGAAAAGGCCAAACTAGATCTGTACGATCTAATAATCTTAAGATGCCTAGAAATCAACGCTAAGACAAACCAGAGAAAAATCGCTAAAGAGATAGCAAGAATTCTAAAAGAAAAAGAAAATGCGAGATTGATCTCTTTGGTTTCGAGGCGAACAAGAGACATAGTGGAACACAAGGGCTTGATCAGAGGATACCGTGCGTACCTCTTCCCAAACTCCATCCCTTCAACAATGCTTCTAATGTACGCACTGACGTTTGCAAACGGCGCCAGTCTAAGAAAATTTCTGGCAGGATTGAACCATCTGCCCTATAACACGGGTTACGAGAAGATCCTGAAACGAGATGAGGTAATCGTGAGGTTTATAGTGCCTGCATTCGAAACTCCGAATGTGTGGAAATCGACGATGGAGCTGGCTGAAAGAGGCCACCTCAAGGAAGCACATCTGCTCCTCGGAGACTTGGAGCACAAGACGTGGGACAACGTGGAAATTTATCAGATGTTCAAAGGCGAAACATGGAATTTCAGCTACGGAATAGCCGCAGATGCGTTAGAGAAGATCGTCTTGCAAAAATGATTTGCCAAATCCGTCCTGGAACGTTCTCTTGTAACGAGGAATTGGAACATTCCAGCTCTCTTGCTTGTCCGGCTCAGAAGCCGTTGTTCATGGGAATGGGCAAGTCGTCGTTGGGCAACCTCCAGCGTATTCTGATTCGGCCGTGACAAATTTCCCCGTTTCTGACTTCACTTCTCCTATGTACAGGACCTGCTCAGGTTTGCTTCCGTATCTGAAAACCGTGACCCCTTTGCATTTGAGTTCCCATGCCAACTGATACACTTTTCTAACTTCGTCGACTGATGCTTCTCGAGGAAGATTAACGGTTTTTGAAACAGCGTTGTCGGTGTACTTCTGAAAGGCGGCTTGCATTCTGACGTGCCACTCCGGTTCGATGTCAAGTGCAGTGACGAAAAGGGTCTTAACATCGTCTGGAACCCCGCTAATATCCTGTAGCGAGCCTGTCGAGGCGATTTTTTCTAGAAGCTCGGCACTGTAGAAGCCTCTTTCTTTGGCGACAGTTTCAAAAAGCTGATTAGTTTCAAAAAGTCTTGCTCCACTCAACACGTTCCTTATGAAAGATATTGCAAACATCGGCTCAATTCCTGAAGAACAACCCGCGATTATGCTTATGCTTCCCGTTGGAGCTATCGTAGTGACGGTGGAATTTCTCATGGTGCTGTACTCGTCTTTCCAGATGCTCCCATGAAAGTTGGGGAAGTTTCCCCTTTCGCTGCCAAGTTCAACAGACTCCTTATGAGACTGTGTCTCCAGAAACTTCATCAATTCTTCGCCTATGGTTAGAGCTCTTTCCGAATCGTAGGGGATACCCAATTTTATCAGCATATCGGCGAAACCCATTACCCCTAAACCTATTTTTCTGTTAGCCCTCGTCAATACCTGAGTCTCTTTCAATGGATACCTGTTAGCGTCTATTACGTCATCAAGAAAACGAACACTTTGCCGCACAGTCTTCTCAAGCTTTTCCCAGTTTATCTTTCGATCTTCGACCATCTTTGAAACATTAATTGATCCTAGATTGCAGGATTCGTATGGAAGCAGGGGCTGTTCGCCACATGGATTGGTTGCCTCTATTTTTCCAACTTGCGGAGTGGGATTGTGCCTGTTGATCTCGTCAATGAAAACCACTCCAGGGTCTCCACTTTGCCATGCGGACTTTGCCATCAGATTCCAAACATTCTTAGCTGGACGTTTGCCCACTGTTTCTTTGCTCCGAGGGTTAACTAGGCAATATTGCCCGTCCTCTTCAACCGCCTTCATGAACTCATCTGACGCGGCCACTGAGATGTTAAAGTTTGAGAGAAACCCCGTCTGCTGCTTTGAGGTGATAAATTCAATAATGTCAGGGTGGTCACACCTCAAGATCGCCATCATAGCGCCGCGTCTCTTTCCGCCAGCCTTTATGATTTCAGTTGAGACGTCGAAAACACGCATAAAACTTACAGGGCCTGAGGCCACGCCCTTGGTCGACTTAACTATGTCTCCTTTCGGTCTCAACCTTGAAAAATCGAAGCCCACTCCTCCACCTGTCTGTTCGATCAAAGCCATGTTCTTGACAGTCGTGAATATGCTTTCCAGAGAATCCCCAACAGGCAGGACGAAGCACGCAGAGAGTTGCCCAAGTCTGGTCCCTGCGTTGAATAGTGTCGGAGAATTGGGAACAAACTCGAGCCTGGACATCATTCCGTAAAAGATCTTTTCAGTTTCCTTTCGATCGCCGCCATACTTGCGTTCAACTTTGGCTATCGCCTTTGCGATCCTCATGAACATCTGAGCAGGCGTTTCCACAATCTTCTCGTTCAAGTCCTTGAGAAGATACCTCTTTCTCAAGACTTCCATGGCGTTGACCGTTAGTTTAGGTTCAATGCCGAGCTTTTCTCGGAGACTCCGTATCTCATCTTTCTTCTTTCTGTAAGCCTCATATTCATAGGCAACCTTCTCATAGCCTTCTCTTCTCAAAACGGTTATAACGAAATCCTGGGCATCTTCAACAGAAGGGATTTTGTCCACGAATTTCTCTTCAAGCAGCCTGACTATGTCATTCGTAAGATTTCCAGCCTTCTGCCCATCTGCGAGTTCAACAGCGATTAAGGCTTTATGAATTGCATCCTTGATTCTGCTAGGGTCAAAATCGACGATTCTTCCATCTCTCTTTCTGATCTTAGTAATGGACATAAAGGCTCAAGACCAAATTTGAGCTCGCAGTGATATTAAAGTTTTGAAAAAGAGGCATCATCGAATTGTTTCATGTTTTTTTGATAAACTGATCTTTCGTAGCTCCACACAGAGGGCACGTCCAATCTTCCGGCAGACTCTCAAAAGGCGTTCCAGGCTTTATGTCATGTTCTGGGTCGCCGACGTCTGGATCGTACACGTAGCCGCACACGGTGCATTCCCATTTGTCCAACAGAGTACACCTACTCTTCACTGTTCTTGAATGCGAAATCTTGTGAGCCGCGTCTATTTAAACGCTCTCTCAAAAAACAAAAATGCGCAACCGAATTGTCCAGTTTTGGCGTTTTCCTCATTTCCTATTCAAAATGTTATCGATCATTTCTAACAAAACATGCGGGCAGTCAACTCAGTACATACAATTGTGCAAATTGCAGACATGAGATAAATGGTCTTCTGCTCATTTCGTTTTCTTTATCTTTTTCTCTTTGTATCGTTTGGCGCATTGCTCGCAGCAGAATAGATACTGCTTCCCATCAACGACTGCACTATAAGCCGCAAGTTTGCACGTTTCTAATGGAATCTCAGATTTGCAGAATTCGCATCGGACAAATTCAGGCTTCACTTTTTCACCTCTTTCTGTTTCTTATTATAATCTTCAATTGCAGCGTGCAACGCGTCTGCGGCGAGATTGGAGCAGTGCATCTTGATGGGCGGTAAGCCGCCTAGAGATTCGGCTACGCTTGCGCGCGTGATTTTCATCGCCTCTTCCAACGTTTCTCCCTTAGCGATCTCGGTCACCATGCTGCTGGTCGCGACTGCTGCGCCGCAGCCGAAAGTCTTGAATTTTATGTCTTCAATGCGATTATCCTTCACTTTGATGTAAATTGTCATCATATCCCCGCATACGGGGTTTCCAACTGTTCCTATGCCGTCTGCATCAGGGATTTCGCCCATATTTCGTGGGTTTTTGAAGTGATCCATAACTTTCTCCGTGTACATTACTCATTCAGCTCCTTCGGTGTCAAAGGTGACATTTTCCTTAACCTTTTGACGATTCCTGGCATCAAGCCTACTACGTAGTCAACTTCCTCTTCAGTATTTCCCTTGCCCAAAGAGAACATGAGTGAGCCGTGGGCTTCTTCATGTTTGAGACCCATCGCCAGAAGCACATGGGATGGTTCCAGCGTTTTCGCCGTGCAAGCTGACCCTGACGAGGCAGATACTCCCATCATATCTAGACTGAGCAGCATCGATTCGCCTTCAATGAAGTTGTACCGCACGGAGACGTTGTTTGGCACTCGTTTGGTTGGATGTCCATTCAGGAACGAGCGGGGGATTGGATCCAGCAGACCTTTGATCATTCTGTCCCTCAGCCTTACGAGCCGTGCGCTTTCAATTTGCATTTCTTTGCTCGCTATTTCAGCTGCTTTTCCAAACCCGACGATACCCGGCAGGTTTTCTGTTCCTGATCTAATGCCTCGTTCTTGTCCACCACCGTGAAGTAGTGGTTCAAGGCGTATCCCTTCTTTGATGTAGAGCGCCCCTACTCCTTTCGGTCCGTATATGTCATTTGAGGAAAGCGTGAGTAAGTCGATGCCGTCGTTTTTTACGTCTATTGGAATCTGTCCATTTGCTACTGTTGCATCAACATGTAAGTAAGCGTCCTTGTCGTGCACTACCTCGCTGACCTCTTTTATGGGTTCAATCGTTCCTATTTCACCGTTTGCGAGGACTATCGAGACCAAAGTAGTCTTTTCGGTGACCTCTTTCTCCAATGCTTCGATGCTGATGATGCCACAGCAGTCCACGGGCACGAAAACGGCTTCAAACCCCCTGGTAGTCAAGAATTTGCATGTGTTGACGACTGACATGTGCTCCACACTTGACGTTACTATGCGGGTTCCACGGTCCCTGTAGCGGTAGGCGACGCCTTTGATTGCAAGGTTATTGCTCTCGGTTGCGCCTGAAGTGAAAATGACGGATTCTTTCTTTTCCGCGCCGATTAACTGTGCAACTTTCGCCCTTGCAGCTTCAAGCGCCTTCAGGGCTTCCTGGCCGAAAGAGTGAAGCGACGATGGGTTGCCAAAACGTGATTGCATGAAAGGTTGAGCCTCTTCGATGACTCGGGGGTCAACGGGCTTCCCAGCTGAATAGTCCATGTACACACGTTTTTGTATGGGCAATGTTTTTCACTTTCAGAAATCTGCTATCATTTTACTTTTCTAATCAATATGCGAACCTTGTTCCCGTCTCTGCTTACGTTCACCAGCTCCTGCTCCAAGTTTTTAATGAGACTCTTTATGTCTTCTTCTGCAGCTGGGTCGTCGGCCAAGACCTCTAGGACTTCGCCCTTTTTCATCTCGTCCAACTCTAATCTTGTCTTGAAGACAGGTTCCGGACAGTACAAGCCGAGACAATCCAATTTCCTGTTAGGCTTTGCTGACATGATCGCGCCTCATAAGAGAGTGCGAAAGAGAGGGGATAAAAAGGTTTTCTGTTATTATGCGTTTGTAAGCTAGTTTTTAGGACGAAAAAAGGGTGGCGTTGTATTTGGCTTTCCACATGTTTTTTAAGTCTTTATTTTTATCGCCTGAGTTGGACATTGTGTCTCGCAAGCTAAGCATTGGATGCAGTCTTTCTCCCTCACTGGGTCGGACTTCTTTTCAGAAGTCGGGTGCCCTGGGGCACTGCCCCATTCAAACACGCTCACGGGGCAAACGTCGATGCAGATGCCATCTCCAGTGCAGGCTTCCCAGTCGACCGCCACGTTTGTTCCATGAATGCCCTGTTTCTTTGGAGGTTCAACCGGTCCCCATACGTCGTGTCCATTGTGTTGACCAGCCACTTTTCGATTCTTTTGGAAGTCAGGATCTATTGGCAAAGCAGTCTCACCTGGGCATTAACTAGTGTAAGGAGTTATTAGACTTTCTGCAAGCGCAAATCCAAGGCGTAAGACTGAGCAGGATACTTGAGTTCATGGCAATCTGGCAAGAAATAGAAAAATAGGAACGACTCTGGTATGGGTTTTTACTGTGGTTAGAGGGGCTCAGGATCGCAGAGATTTGTAGAGCTTGCTGCCGCGCGTCCACATTGCCTGCAGATCCATTTTGGGTCTCTTACGAGTTTCTTGTATTCGTCCAGTGTCATACCGGTTTCTACTTTCACGCATAGATGCTTCGCATGATCCAAGTGTGGTTTCTCAAAGAGTGGAATATCCTTCACCTCCTAAGTCGTTGACATACACGTCTTTCGTCGCCTATGCTTAACATCATTCATATCAGTCACTTAAATAACCTTATTTTTGCAACTGATGAAAAGAATCATTTCTGGAAATGGCCTAATCCTTATTTCAGGTTGCAATAATAATATCTGAGGCTGAGAGGGTTTCATGGAAGAATTCAATGTTCTCGTGGTCGGCTCAGGTTCAGGAATGATTGTGGCGGCACAGGCCGTAGCAAACGGTATGAAAACGGCTTTGGTTGACCCAGGTCCGATAGGCGGCACGTGCATAAACCGTGGATGCGTGCCTTCGAAAATGTTGACGTACTCAGCGGATATCGTGGAGACGATCCGTGAAGCGGAAAAACTGGGGATAGATGCATCTGTGAAATCGATTGATTTCCAGCGCATTTTGAGGAGCATGCGCGAAACTGTCACGGAGGACGTGGAGCAACAAACTAGGGCTGTGAAGTCTGAACACGATATCAAATGGTTCAAGGGGTTGGGTGAGTTTGTCTCGGACTACACGCTTAAAATTGACGAGTCAACCATCAAAGCAGAACGAATATTCATAGTTTCCGGTGCAAGACCGGATATTCCACAGATTAAAGGAATCCACGACGTGGATTACTTGACGAGTGACACTGTATTGAAGCTGGAGACACTGCCCCGCAGCATGATCATCGTAGGGGGAGGCTATATTGCAGCTGAGTATGGTCATTTCTTCTCGAGCATGGGAACTGAGGTCACGATAATTCAAAGGAACTCAAGGCTCCTGCCCGGCGAGGAACCCGAGGTATCTGACCTCATCAAAAAAGAGTTGGGCAGAAGAATGGCAATATTCACAAACTATGAAGCCGTTGAAGCCGTCCAAAAAAGCGATGCCAAGATTATTATTGCCCGAAGCGGCCAGGATGGAAGCCTGAAAGAGTTTTCAGCGGAATTCGTTCTCGTGGCCACTGGACGAGTTCCAAACTCCGATGTTCTGAAACCTCAGAAAACCGGAGTTCAACTTGACAATAGAGGCTACGTGAGAGTCAACCAGTATCTGGAAACGCACAAGAGGAACATTTGGGCTTTCGGCGATGCTGTCGGCAAACAAATGTTCAAACATGTTGCCAATTATGAAGCACAAATTGCGTGGCACAACGCAACGAATGATCACAAAGTGACTGCAGATCACTCCGCCGCGCCTCACGCCATTTTCACCCATCCGCAAATTGCCTCAGTGGGTCTAAAAGAAAGCGAAGCAAAAAGGCAGGGACACAAAATCTACGTGGGCACGACCTACTACAAAGACACGGCGCTAGGAGCTGCGATGGGGAAACCTGAAGGATTCGCAAAAGTCATCCTGGAAGCCAAGACAGGAAAAATTCTAGGCGGCCACATAATAGGTCCTCATGCGTCAGTGCTTATACAGGAAATCGTGAACGCAATGACCGTTGGGGACAAAACATTCACTCCGATCCTGAGAGGAATGCACATCCACCCAGCCATGTCAGAGATCGTCCAGAACGCGTTCGTCAACCTGCGAAAAGCCTAGGACAAACTTTTATTGCCCGAACCTCGCATTCCACACTAGCTAACAACAAATAAAGAATGTGAGTGAAGAAGATGAAAATAGAAAAAGTGCCTGGAAAAAACCAAAAAAACAAGGTTTTCCTCTACGTGTTGAGCACATGTGCATGGTGCAAGATGACAAAACAGTTTTTGAAAGACAACGAGATCGAGTTCGAATACGTTGAAGTTGATCAAAGCAGCGACGAGGATCTGGAGAAAATCAGGGAGGACATTCTCAGCAAGGGAGGAAGCCTAAGTTATCCCGTTGTAATAGTGAACAACAAGACCCTGATAAATGGCTTCCGTAAGGACAAGATCAAGGAGACCCTTGGAATTTGACTACGCTGGACAAGGTGAGGCAGAGGGCAGAATCTGATGCCAGGACCTACGGTTACCACTTGAACCCTGACCCTAAATTTTTGCAGGACCTCTTGGAGGGACTCAGAAAGAACGAAGAACGATTTGGTTATCCCGCCTGTCCATGCAGATTCGCATCCGGAAACCTTGAATTAGACAGGGACGTTATCTGTCCATGCGACTACCGAGATCCAGACGTTGCAGAATTCGGAGCCTGCTACTGCGCCTTATACGTTAGAAGAGACGTGTTTGAAGGAAAAACCCCTGTGCAACCTGTCCCGGAACGGCGACCATTAGAAAAGCAGACAAGAACATACGCGACCACTCCTACGACTGGCGCCGAAAGGAAAACAGAACTTGGCACCACCGCTACTAAAGAGACTTCCAGAATAAAGAAGAAACTCTGGTATTGCAAACAGTGTGGCTATGTGGTATTTCGCGAAGATCCGCCGTACGTCTGCCCGATCTGCAAAGCGAAGAGAGAAATGTTCGCCGAGATAATCATAGACGTGGAAGAAAAATAGGAGTTCGCCGTCGTCGACTTTTTCATCTTGCGACTTTTATCTCTATCAGCTTCCAGTCCTTTTTTATCCCTCTCAGCGAAGTGACTGCTCCGACGATTGTTCCGTTCAGGATCTTTGAGACAAACTCGTTTAACTCTATTTCTTCTCCATCGACTAGAAGTTTGACGCCCAATCAAATCACGTGTGCGATTATTGCGCGAGTGAGCGTAAAAGCTTTTTGCGAAACATCGACTAGTGTTGGACCAGCGAACAGGTGATAAGAGATGCTGAAAAAACATGTGACGTCCGACATAGACGACAAGACCCGGGTGACCAAGATAATCGCGTTACTTGAAAAAGAACATCCGGATGCTAAGATAGCCCTTGTTTACAGCAACCCATTGGAGCTTCTGGTTGCAACCATCCTCTCGGCTCAATGCACGGACGAGAGAGTGAACATCGTGACGAAGTCTCTTTTCAAGAAGTACAAGCGTGCAGAAGATTACGCAGAGGCGGACTTGGAGGAGCTTGAAAACGAAATAAGATCCACGGGATTCTACCACAACAAGGCCAAGAACATAAAGGCTGCCGGCGAGATGCTCGTTGAGAAATTCGATTCTCAGATTCCGAAAACCATGGATGAAATCCTTGAACTACCTGGGGTTGCTCGAAAGACAGCTAACATTGTCCTGTCCAACGTCTATGGCATAGTTGAGGGAATAGCAGTGGACACGCATGTTCGAAGGCTTGCGCAGAGACTCGGACTCACGGAGAATGATGACCCTGTTAAGATAGAGCAGGATCTGATGAACATGGTGTCCAAGGATAAATGGATGAGGTTAACTGACCTGCTAATATTTCACGGCAGAAGAATCTGTACCGCGAAGAAACCCAAATGTGAAGAATGCGTGCTGAACAAACTGTGTCCTTCCGCTTTTACTTTCAATTAGGCCACCACTGGAAACCATTTTAAGCTCAGCAGGCAAGAGTGAAAACATGCAAAATGTAGTTACTGTTCTGGGTTTTGCAGGAAGCCTGAAGAAAGATTCGTACAACAAGTCGATTCTAAACGCTGCCCTTGAGCTGACACCCGAAAAAATGAAACTTGAAATCTTCGACCTCGAAGGTATTCCACCTTTTAATCAGGATTTGGAAACGCATCCACCGGTAAGAGTCAAAGAGTTTAAGGCGAAGATCAGAGCGGCAGATGCTATTCTAATCGTCACTCCAGAATATAACTACTCGATTCCGGGCGTTCTCAAGAATGCGATTGACTGGGCTTCAAGACCATACAAGGACAATGTTTTTTATGACAAACCAGTTGGTATAATGAGTGCTTCCACGGGCATGCTTGGAGGCGCAAGAGCGTAATATCACCTTCGACAAACGTTCGTCTTTCTCAATACACATCCCATAAACAAACCTGAACTCATGATGGCCCATGCGAATGAAAAAATCAATAAAAACGGCAGAGTAACGGATGAAACAACAAAGAAGCAGATCAAAGAATTACTTGAAGCATTAATCACTTGGTCCATCAGATTGCAGAAATAGACATTGAATGACATTGAATGAACTGATGCACAAATCAAAAGTTGTAACCGACGCCAAAGCTGTCATCTAGTGCGCGACCATTGCTGCAGGGCTTTCCTGCACATGGTTAGACAGGCGTTTTGGATCTGGCTTTTCAGAGTCCACAATGGTTATTAATCTTCGCATGATTTCAAATCGCCAGCGGTGGCTGACCTGCTTGGGGTTTGAAATTCAGGAATTGCCCGACATAATAAGAGTTATCGTGTTGTTGAACCTCAGCAAGGGAGAGGCTTCGGATAAATCTGTGCTTAAGAAGCAGATTGACAAAGTTTGCACAGATTATGTTTGTGTTGAAATGAGTGACGTTGATAAGACGTTGGACGGCATGGTTTCTGATGGGTTGATTCGCTCTGATAATGGTTCTGTGAGGCTCACTGAACAGGGAATCAAGCTTGGCAGAGAATGGCAGAGTCTTCTCTTGAAGAAGGAACCGATTCTTGAAGTTGTTGCTGGTCTGGTTGACGGTTCAATCACTGGTCTCGTGGTCATAATCTCGGCTTTTGTGGCAAAGTTGTCAATCACGGCCGCGGCGTTTGCAGGGTTTCTGACCCTTGTGGCGGTGGCGATAACGAATTTCTCCAGCTTTCTCCTCGGCGGAATCACCGAAGACTTGGCGGATATGCTCACTCTTCAAACGTTGATGAATTATAGTCTAAGCGGAATCGCTGACGGCAAGGAACGAGACAAGTCGTTGATGTTGGTTGAGCATTTGTTCACTGTGCTGCATAAGGAGATAAGCAGGTCAAACGTCACCGCTGCTATTATCTGTGGATCAACTACTTTCGCGGCAGGCATCATTCCAATGTTGACTTATCTGCTGTTGCCTAAACCTTTCGACGTCGTCTTATCTCTGGCCATAATCGCAACAGTCGTGGGCGTATTCTTGGTGCGATACAGGTCAAGAAGAACCAACGTTCATTGGAAGGTAACGCTGAT
>Ga0187778_10002124_pt1 | contig 13608 bp, 9 predicted proteins | sample 1015_Q2_SP5_20_M_FD_132418 | JGI IMG/M metagenome (GOLD analysis project Ga0187778, IMG submission 132418) | Tropical peat soil microbial communities from peatlands in Department of Meta, Colombia - 1015_Q2_SP5_20_MG | ecosystem: Environmental > Terrestrial > Soil > Wetlands > Peat | place... | reverse complement strand
TCCGATGGAACATGCCATCAACATCGTCTTCAGCCTGTTGCTGCTGTCTACGGTCATTGGCCTGTGGATTTATTTCCGCTAGGAGCCGCGCCGGGAGAGACCATCATGAACAGCGGCTCCATTCGAATCTTGAAGCCCAACGTGAGCCGGGACGAAGCTCTTCACGCGTTTTCTACCGCCGGGTTTTCAGCGCTTTACTGGCGGCTGCGGAGCGGCACTCTGCGGCGAATCGCGGACGTCTACGTGCAGTACTTTCTTTTCGAAGTAAAGTACGGAAAGGCGCGGCGTCTCTTTGCGATAGACGCGTCCGACGGATCGCTCGACCTCTTTGAATTTCCGCGCGAGCCAATAGGGCAAGAAGTGCTGACCCAGGAAGTAAGCAACCGGATTTCGGCTGCGCTCAGTGAAGCAAGCGCGGCGGAACTGCTTCGTGAGAAAGTTTTACGCCTCATTTTCCAGCAAGGATTCTTCAGGCTCCGGGACGCCCGGCTCGTGATCACTCGCGTGCCTTGCGAACTCTATCTGCCCTATTGGCTCGCTTTCTATGAACGTCGAGGTGCAGTTCGCTGCCGCGCGATGGACGCAGTCCGTCGCCGAATCGAAGGTGCAAAGGCGTCTGCGTTTTTTGAACAATGGCTTGCTGCTTGATATCCCACCACAGATGTGGCCCGTTTCGGAAGCGCACAGAACTTTCTTTCAGCTATGGTACGTTCTTAGATCTCGGGAGAAACTGAGATGACGGGACGTGTTTGGCGCGCAGGAACTCTCCTGCTGGCATTGATGTTGTATTGCGGCAGTGTCTGCGCTCAAGGCTGGCACCACATCGGCAACGTCGAGCGCGTCGAACCATTCCACGACGGGCTTCAGGATGGCGTGGAGCTGACCGCAGGCGCTGCAAAAGTCCGAATTACCCGCGTCTATAACGAAGTCTGGCGCGTACGCGTTGCGCCGAGCGGGAATTTCCCGAAAGATTTCTCTTGGGCGGTGGCCGAAACGGTGTTGGACTACAAGAAAATCCCCGTCCAAATCCGTGACGAACCGAATGAAGTGAAACTGTTGATTGCCGGAAACGTCCGCGCGACAATCACTAAGTCTCCCTTGCTAATTCGCTTCTTCGACGCTTCCGGAAACGTCGTGCTTGCCGACGAGCCCAGTTTGCCGATGGCCTGGAACAGCTCGCGCATCCGTGTCTGGAAAAAAATGCCGCCGGACGAACATTACTACGGCCTCGGCGACAAAGCCGGGCCCATGGACCGCCGCAATCGTGCTTTCACGAACTGGAACGCCGACGCGTACGCCTGGCAGGAATCCACCGACCCGCTCTACAAAAGCATTCCGTTCTTCATCGGGGTGCGAAACGGCGCCGCTTACGGCCTCTTTTTTGACAACACCTATCGCAGTTCGTTCGATTTCGGCAAGGAATCACCAGACTACTTTTCGTTTGGAGCAGAAGGCGGTGAACTCAACTACTATTTCCTCGCTGGCCCCGATCCCAAAAAAGTCGTGGGAGAATACACGGCCCTAACCGGGCGCTCGCCGCTGCCTCCGCTTTGGTCCCTCGGTTACCAGCAGTCGCGTTACAGCTACTACCCGGAATCTCGCACCCGCGAGATCGTGCAGACCCTTCGCCAAAAGAGAATCCCGACTGACGCCATCTATCTCGATATCGACTACGAACAGGACTACGCTCCCTTCACTATCAATCGGGAGTATTTCCCCAAGTTTGAAAAAATGATCGCCGATTTTCGCGCGCAAGGCATTCACACCATCCTCATCACCGACCTCCACATTAAGAAAGACCCGGACCATGGTTACGCTCCCTACGATTCCGGCACGAAGAACGACGCCTTTGTGAAAAATCCCGATGGCTCGGTTTATGTCGGCACGGTCTGGCCCGGCGAGAGCGTTTTCCCGGATTTCACGTTGAGCCGTGTCCGCGATTGGTGGGGCGGGCTTTATAAGGACTTTGTTTCCATGGGGGTCGCGGGATTTTGGAACGACATGAACGAACCCGCCATCTTCCTGCGCGCCGACAAGACTATGCCGCTCGACACGGTCCATCGCCTGGACGATGGCTTAACGCTCGACCATCGCGCTGTCCACAATATTTTCGGTATGGAAAATGTCCGCGCAACCTACGAAGGCGTGCTGAAGCTACAACCCGGCGAGCGTCCGTTTGTGCTCACGCGCGCCGCGTTTTCCGGCGCGCAACGCTATGCCGCCACCTGGACCGGCGACAACAGCAGCACCTGGAACCATCTGAAAATGAGCACTCCTATGCTCCTGAGTATGGGCATCTCCGGCTTTCCTCTCATCGGCGACGACATCGGCGGATTCGCCGGTTCCCCAACGCCTGATCTCCTGACCCGCTGGTTCGAGGTCGGCGCCCTGAATCCGATCTACCGCGATCACACGGAAAAAGGCACCGGGGATCAAGAACCCTGGGTTCACGGCCCGGAGCACGAAGCGATTCGCCGCAAATATATCGAGCTTCGTTACCGCCTCATGCCTTATCTCTACACCGGAATTGAAGAAGCCTCGCGGACTGGAATTCCCTTAATGCGCCCTGTTTTTTTCGAATATCCGCAAACAGCGGATTTCTACAACGACGATCGCGATTTTCTGGTTGGCCGCGACCTCTTTGTTGCTCCGGTCACGTCTGAGATGCTAGATGTGGAAAAGATTCTGCTACCGCCCGGCGAGTGGTACGACTTTTGGACTGGCACGAAACAAAACACCAAAGAAAAATTCGACCTGCATCCCCGCCTCGACGAAATGCCGGTTTACGTTCGCGCTGGTGCGATTCTGCCGATGCAGCCCCTTGTTCAGAATACCGAGGAGACTCCAAACGGGCCTCTCCAGTTGCGCGTTTATCCCGGCGAAGACTGCGCAGGTTCGCTTTACCAGGATGACGGCCACAGTTTCGCTTACCAAAAGGGCGAGATTCTCCGCGTCACTTACTCCTGCTCGGTATCAGTGGGTGCGCTTACGATTTCGAGCCACATCGACAAGAATGCCTACAGGCCCTGGTGGAACGCCACAGCATTGACGATCTACGGTTCGGCAGCCGCCCCCAAAGAAGTTCGCGTCGATGATCGCGTGATCCAGGGTTGGAGCTTTGACGCTCAGTCTCACACCGTTACGTTGACCGTCCCCGACGCACTAAAGAACTGGACCGTCCATCTCAACTTCTAGACAGCTCACCTCTCAATTCACCAGATAAATCGAAAGCGACTGGGCTGGCATGGATATTCGAAGCTCCTTCTCCGCCAGCTCTGCGTCCGCTTCGCCAAACAGCCGTGAGATTTCTTCCACTTTCTGAATCGGCGTTCCATCCAGCGGAATCTTCAGATCCTTTCGCTGCGCCGCATTGTTAAACGCGACGACAATCCGCTCTTCTTCTGACTCACGCAGAAAAACATACGAACTCTCGCCGGATGCCAGATGCCACTGCTTTCCATCGCGGAGCGCTTCATGTTCGCGGCGAATCCGCAACAGCCCCTGAACGCACGCAAAAATGTCCCGTTGCTCCCGCGTGCGTCCGGCCTCAGTGAACGCGTCATTTGTATCGCCGATCCACCCGCCCGGAAAATCCCGCCGATTGTCCGGATCGCCTCCTCCCTGCATTCCAATTTCGTCGCCGTAGTAGATCTCCGGAATCCCTCGCAAAGTCAACGTCAGTCCGAATGCCAGCTTCAACTTCGCTGCAGAGCTGCCTTCCGCGCTCGAGAAACGGGGCACATCATGATTCGCAAAAAATGGCACCAACATTTCAGGGTGCACATACAACGTGTCGTGCCTCAGCACATCTGCGATGCGTCCCACTGGCGCGTTCTTCAGCAATATGTCACGAAGAGTGAAAAACATGGGAAAGTCAAAAACCGTCGAAAGCCCGCTGTCGATGCCGTCGTACCGCCGCACGCCCCCAACGAAGAAAGAGGTCACGCTCGGGTCCGGATGAAATACTTCGCCGATTGTCGTTAGGTTGGGATAGATCCGCCGCAATCCCGCGTGCCAATACGCCCAGAACTTCCGCCCAACGTACGGAAACGTGTCCACGCGGTAGCCATCTAGTCCGGAAACTTCCGCCCACCAGATGCTGTTTTGCAAGAGATATTCCTCGACCACCGGGTTCTCCGTATTCATGTCCGGCAGAATTCCCGCAAACCACCCTTCAGCGAGATTGCGCTTCATCCAATCAGGTGCATGCGGATCGATTAACGATTCGAACGGATCATTCTGCGCCGCTTCGCCGCTAGGCCTGCCATAGAATGTTGCGTTCAGCGGTGAATGGGCATCGAGATGATGTTGCAGCGTGCCGTGAAACCAATCCGGCAGCGGAGGATTCGTGACCCACGGGTGATGAGGGCCAATGTGATTTGGCACCACATCAAAAAAGATCTTCATTCCCATTTTGTGCGCTGCTGCCACTAAATCCTGGTAATCCTTCAGCGAACCCAGGTGCGGATCGACCGCGTATAAATCGACGGCGCCGTACCCGTGATAGTCTTGCGCCGCACCGTTTTTCACGATGGGTGTAAGCCACAACGTGCTCACGCCCAAATCTTTCAAGTACGGCAAATGATTCTGGATTCCCCGTAAATCGCCGCCATGATAAGCCCGCGGATTTGCCCGATCGTGCGACCCTGGCGCTTCGGCGGGTTCATCATTCGTTCGATCGCCATTGGCGAAGCGGTCCGGCATGATCAGGTAGATGATGTCATCCGGGGACAGTCCTTGAAATTTCCCCAGCTTCGGGGCGCGCGCTGCCAACGGCAACTCGAACGAAGTCGTCCCTTTCGGCGTGGTAATTCGGCAGACGGCTGTCCCGGATCGTGTGTCGGCCGCGATCTTCAGCCATACGAAGAGATAGTTTCCGCCGGCCGTAGCTTGCGTGTGCGACACGCTCAGCGTTGGCAGATTGCAAGCAACATGGGTGGCCTCCAAATCGTGGCCCGAAACCAGCACCATCAACTCTGGCGTGAGCCCTATCCACCAATTTGGCGGATCCACCTTGGTTACTGTGGGTGCGGCCTCGGTGGCGTTGTGCTGAGGTGCGCCACTGCGAGCGGGGCTCGCCCAAATCAAACAGGAGACAAATGCTAGAAGGAGGGTTCGGACAATAAAGGACTTGAAACAGGATTTGCTGTGGGGTGTTTCATGATTTTTCACGACAAGAGCATAGGCAAAAAGCGCGCCTTCCACCAGTCCCAATTCCCTGGGCTTGCGGAGCCATTTTCGCAGACCAACTACTCAGCAAATACTAGTTCCCCAAATACTTCCGGCACGTGAAAATTCGGCACCTCAGTTCCTGTTGACTGCCATGCTGAATAAAACCTGGGCTCTGATGCGCCCTCGACGCGATAAAAGTTCACTCTCCATGTCTTGGCAGAATCGAACTTTTTCACCAAACACCTCATCGGGATCGCGAGTTCTGCTACCCACTCCTTGGCACCTTCATGAAGAACGACCCGCCGCGTCATCCCACTCTTCAAGTCGTGCTTCTCTCCTGGAGCGATGTCCAAGTCAATCCACTGCCCGTTTGGACTGACCTCGAATTCTTTGTACCGCCGAAGATTCGAGGGATCGGGCTGCAAAAACACTTCTGCGACATCGCGATCCCAAAGCTGGTCGCGCCTCCCGCTGGGTTCGGCGTCCGGGAAAACTGTAATTGTGCGGTATTTCGCCCGGAATCTCACAAATAAAATCTGCGAAGTCCACAACAATCGCACTTCCGTTTCTCTTTCCGGATCCGCGTTTTTCCCCTGCCAATCTGCATCGAAACGCAACAGCTTCGCTTTGTCCCAAGACGAAGGCGTTGGAAACCCTTCCGCGTCGCACGGTTCGGTCAGCTTCACCGCTGCGGCCCTCGAACCTTTGAACTGATTTTCTTCAAAACTCACCAATAGTCTCCCTTTGGTTACAACTCTCGTTGTGTTTCACAGCATACCCTTTGCAAGCCGATGCACAAGGTGGAAAGGCTCGGGCAATTCTCTTCAGGCAATCTTTCCTTGCTCCCCACCAACCCGTCCCAAATCGTGACGACTCTTTGCGCACCATCATTCGCGCATCTCCTGGCCCCCTCTCTTTGCCGTGCTAGCATGAAATTTCACTCTCTCGCGGTCGATCCTCACGTGTCAGAAAGAAATTCGGAGATCAGGAGCGTCAATCAATGGTTGAACCTGTGAATACTGAGGAATTCTTAGCGCATTCCGCCAAACGGTCCCCGGATCAGTTCCAATACGTAAAGCTCCGCTTCGACGGCTCCGTCGCCCGAATGACCCTCAACCGTCCCGACCACAATCTTTTGAACGAAGCCATGCTCCGGGAAATGGCCGACGGCATTTCCGATGCCGGGGGGCGCGATGACATCAAACTCATTGTCCTCGATTCCGCTTGCAAAGTTTTCTGTGGCGGCATCGACATCGGCGAATACACTTCCGAGCGCGTGTTCCAGATGCTCGACGCGTTTCATTCCGCCTTCGCGGGCATGCTGGAGGTCAGCAAGCCCGTCATTTGCGTCGTTAATGGGCCCGCGATCGGCGGCGGCGCAGAACTCGCGGCCTTCGGCGATTTGGTGATTGCTTCTCCGAAAGCCCGCTTTGCGCAACCTGAAATCAGCATCGGAGTATTTCCTCCGCTTGCTTCCACGATCCTCCCGTTTCTCGTCGGCCCGAAAATCGCGCTCGAGCTTGTCCTCACCGGCGAGCCCGTGAGCGCGGAGCGGGCCCTCGAACTTGGCATGGTCAATCGTCTTGTCCCCGAAGCCCAACTCGAGCAAACCGTCAACGATCTTGCCAATCGCATCAGCAGCCATTCGGGTGCCGTGCTCACCATGGCCAAAAAAGCGATTCTCGGCGGCATGGGTCTGTCTCTTCGGGATGGTCTCAAGCACTCCATGAATATCTTCCTAAACGAATTGTATCGTCTGGAAGATTCTCAGGAAGGGCTTCGTGCCTTAGTCGAAAAGCGCAAGCCCAATTGGAAAAACCGCTGAGCTTTAGCTCGATTTTCGACTCGCGCATTGACACTCATTTCTGCCCAGCTTACACTGGCCTTCCAATTTGTAGGCGAAGGATGCGGGGAAGGCCGTGTGAATCGGCCGCGGTCCCGCCACTGTGATCGGCTCGCTCAGCCGTAAGCCAGGCCACCCTCCTTTGCCGCAGAGGCTCATGCTCTTCGCGAGAAAGAGCGCGGGCGAAGCCCCAAGCGCCTCGCGGGGCTTTTTCATTTTCACCGGAGAATTCTCGCGGCCGTTGAGGGAGACCCTTGAAGGAACTCATGTCCCTGCGTCTTCGCTCGGTAGCTTCCACTGCTGTCGTCGCATTCTTTTGCGCTGCCGCGCCTCTGTGCGCACAGAGTGCTCCCCCAGATTCCGGGGCTGCTCCTGCCTTTCGCGAAGTCGTGGACGAAACGGGCCGCGCCGTTCGTATACCTCAGCCTGTAAAGCGCATCGTCTCTCTCGCGCCCAGCATGACGGAAACCGTTTACGCTCTCGGCGTACAGGATCGCTTAGTGGGAGACACCGACTTTTGTGATTACCCGCCTGATGCCCAAACAAAAACAAAAGTCGGCGGTGGTATCAATCCGAGTTTAGAAAAAATCGCCTCGCTCCATCCCGACCTTGTGCTGGTGACGAAAGCCTTCAACCTGCCAGAAACAGTTCACTCCTTGGAAGGGTTAGGCATTTCTTCGTACGCCACCGATCCCCACACGGTGAACGACATCATCACTTCCACAAAAAGAGTTGCTGACTTGCTTGGTGTTCCCGACGCCGGAACCACGGTCGGTGACGATATGCAACGCCGTCTCAACCAGCTTCAACATCAACTTGGCGCGCTACCTCCACGCCAGGTCCTTTTTGTCGTTTGGACACAACCTCTTATTTCCGTCGGCAGGAGCACCTTCATTGCCGATGCCTTGTTGCATGCGGGTGCCGTTTCCATTGTGGATTCCTCGCAGGATTGGCCGCACGTGAGCCTTGAGGAAGTTGCCCGTCTCCAGCCGGAGTATCTCGTTTTCGCGGATTCGCATTCGGAGACTGTTTCCGCTCAGGTTGACACCCTCGCCACGCTTCCGGCCTGGCGTATTCTAAACGCTGTGGCCAATCGCCGGTTCGCAGTCATCAGCGATGCTGTGAACCGTCCCGCGCCGCGCATCGTCTCCGCCATTGAGGATCTTGCCCGGCAACTTCACCCCGAAGCCTTTGCTGACAAGCCCTCGGACGCCAAGGACAAAGAAAAACAAACTTCGCCGGGACCCGCAAAGTCTTCCCGGAATTTTGCTCATGATATGCCAAGTCAACCGCTCGAAACCCACGCGCTTGCCGGAGGCTGTACATGCGCCCTCTAACCCTCCGCCGCCTCCTACTGCAATGCCTGCTCCTGACAGTGATCTTGTTTCTCGTAGTTGTCGGTGCTCTTAAATTTGGCGCGGTGCCTGTTTCGCTGTACGCCCTGGCGCGCGACCTCCTCCGTGTGATTCTCGGTCAAAGCAGCCAAATTTCCAGCGATTATGGCCTCATCATAGAAAATATCCGCCTCCCTCGCATCATACTTGGCATCATCGTCGGGGCTTCTCTCTCGGTCGCGGGCACCAGCTTTCAAGCGCTGCTCCGCAATCCACTCGCCGACCCGTACGTTCTTGGCGTTTCCAGCGGCGCGGCTCTTGGCGCCATTCTTGGCCTCATCGCCGAGCCCCATTTGGCCCTGCCCCCTGCTTTTGCGGCCTTGCTGACCCCCTTGTGCGCGTTCCTCGGCGCAACCGCCACGATTGCTGCCGTGTATTTTCTGGGCCGGCGCGAAGGTCAAATCGACAGCACCACCCTTCTTCTTGGCGGCGTCATCACCGCGTCTTTCCTTTCCGCGCTCATCATGTTCTTGATGACCATCGTCACCAGCAGCAACACGCGCGGCATGGCTTTCTGGCTGATGGGCAACCTTTCGACCTCCTTTCAAAAGAGTGTCTACTGGTTCCTCGCTGCTGGTTTCGCCGTCGCTTCTGGAATCATCTACACGACCGCCAATGATTTGAACTTGCTCCTGGCCGGCGAAAAAGAAGCGATGCACCTCGGAGTCGATGTCCGGCGCGTGCAGCTAGTGGTTTACATCGCCGCCTCGTTTCTGACGGGCCTGGCGGTTTCCGTCAGCGGTGCCGTCGGCTATGTTGGCCTCATCGTGCCGCACATCATGCGTTTCATCTTCGGCTCCGACCATCGCACGCTGCTTCCTACCGCCGCGCTGGGTGGCGCAATCGCTGTCGTCATCGCAGACACCGTTGCCCGCACCGTTGTGGCACCAAACGAAATTGCCGTTGGCGCCGTCACCGCCATCGTCGGCGCTCCGCTTTTCATCTATCTCCTGCGCCGGAGGCTCACATGAGCAGCCCAGCTCTCGCGCGCAATCCTTCCGAAGCCTCGCGCCTGGGCAACGAGCCCCGCCTTGGCGTCGAGCAAGTCAGCTACGCCTATTCCGCCAATCCTGCGCAGGCTCCGCTCTTCACGCTCGAAGCCACCAGCTTCCAGGCTCGCCCCGGCGAAATCGTTGCCGTTCTCGGTCCAAACGCCAGCGGCAAATCCACGCTTCTCCAAATCATCGCCGGCGCTCTGCCGCCGCTCTCCGGCCGCGTCTTGCTGAATGGATTTGTGGTGCACTCACTCAGCCCGCGCACGCGCGCCCAGCGCATCGCCATGGTGCAACAGGAAAGCCGCCTGCTCTTTCCCGCCCGTGCCTGGGAGTTCGTTCTTCAAGGCCGCCACGCGCACGGCCGCTCTCTTCGTTTTGAATCCTCCGACGATGTCCTCATCGCCAAGAATGCCCTCACGCAAGTCGGCGCCGCCGAACTCAGCGATCGCTGGATGGATCAAATTTCCGGTGGCGAAAAGCAGCGCGTCATTCTCGCCCGGGCCCTATCCCAGCAGCCCCTTCTTCTGCTTCTCGACGAACCGACGTTGCATCTCGACATTGCCGCCCAGGTCGGCCTTCTCGATGCCCTCCGCCGCCTCGCTGCGGAGAATCGCTACACCGTCGTCATCGTGACTCACGAATTGAATCTCGCCGCCGAGTACGCCGATCAGGTCGTCCTGATGCAACGTGGCCGCTGCCTGCGCGTTGGTCCGCCGGCCAGCATCTATCAGCGCGAATTGCTCGAACAGGTTTTCCAGACGCCGCTCTCGGTCGAATTCTCCTCGAACGGGCGCCCTCGCGTCACGGTTTTGTCTGGAAATCAACCGTAGGAGTTGTCTCGTCCACCTCAACCCTGCGGCGCTTTTCCGCAGACCCTATTCACCGCGGACTTCGTGCTCGGGAAGACGGTTGCTGTTCTCGGCTCAGTCGAGTCAGCAGGAACAAAGCCGTCGCCGCCGCGCGACTGTAAGGCGGAAGCCGCTCACCTTGTGAGTGAGCTTAGAAAAGTTCGTAAACCACTGCGGCAAAACGCTCGCCTCGTTCGAATCGGGCGTCGCTGCGGGAAGGCTGCGAACCGTAATCACCGCCAAGCCAGGAGACCGGCGAAGTCCGCAGCCTGCGCGCTCTTCATTCGCGCACAGGACGACCTTCAAGCTCCCGCGCGTGAGGGAGCGGAGGACCCCATGAAAACCAATCTTCTTCGATCTGCTTTTCTCTCTCTGGCAGCTCTCGCAGTTGGCATTTCTTTGCAAGCCCAAGACAATTCTTATGAAGCTCGCGTTTCCGGCAAACTAACTGATTCCTCCGGCTCCGGCGTCGGTGGCGTTCGAATCACCACACAACTGGAAACCAGCCCCGGCGCACGCATCTGGGCCGCCAGGTCCGACGAAGACGGCAGCTATCTGCTTGTCCTTCCTCCCGGCCACTACCACATCCATTTTGAGCATGCGGCTTTCGTTCCTCGCGATATTTCTCTCGACCTCGTAGCCTCCGAAAATCGCACCCTCGACCTCCGCTTCGAAATCGAGCGGCTATCCGAAAACGTCGTCGTCACCGCCAACACTCAGCCTCTCGAGATCGACCACACTCCCGCTCCCGCCGATCTCATCGGTCACCGGGAAATCGAAGAGCGCCAAGCCGTCTCTCTTCCCGACCTTCTCGCGACGCAAATTGGCGTTAGCCTCGCGCGTACCGGCACCATCGGCGGCCTCGCCTCCATCTTCATTGACGGCGGCAACTCCAATTTCACCAAAGTCCTCATCGACGGCACACCTGTCAACGAGCCTGGCGGTGTAATCAACTTCTCGAACCTCACTCTCGACAACGTCGACAAGGTCGAACTTGTCCATGGCGCCGAAAGCGCCCTGTACGGCACTGACGCCATGTCCGGAGTGATTCAGATCGTCAGTCACCGGGGCGAAACCCGCATTCCCGAAGTCAATCTCTTCGCCGAGGGCGGCAACTTCTCTTCCGCGCGCGGCGGCGGACAAGTCAGCGGCCTTCTCGGCGCTTTCGACTACTCCGCTTCAGGCTCCTACTTTGAAACTGCCGGCCAAGGTGTGGACGACGAGTTTTTGAATCGCAGCTTCGCCGGCAATTTCGGCTATCGCTTTTCCGATTCGAATCAGCTTCGCCTCACGGTGCGCAGCAACTCGAGCTTCGCCGGCACTCCCGGCCAGACTCTTTTCTCCTCGATTCCTTTTGCCGTTGATCCCACTGCTTACGACAACCTGAAACAGCTCTCCAGTAACCTCACTTGGTCCTTCCGCACCGGCTCCCACTGGACTCATCAACTCTCCGGCATGGAATCGCGCATCCTCGACACCAACGCCTTTCCAGATTTCAGCCTATTCGCTACCGATCAATTCAATCGCTCCGGCTTCCTCGAGCAATCCACCTATTCCTTTAGCCAGGGTGCCGCAACTGCCGGCTATCAATACGAAGTCGAAAACGCCTATCCCAACAGCCTCGGCGGCGTTCACGCTCGCCGCAACAATCAAGCCGGTTTCCTTGATGCGCGCTGGCAGCCCCTCTCGCGCCTCACGCTCAGCGCCGGCGCCCGCGCCGAAGAAAACACCAACTTCGGCACTCGCGTTGTCCCGCGCGTTGGAGCCGTCTACGCGCTCCGCTATTCGCAAAGTTTTTGGGGAGACACTCAGGCCAGAATTTCTTACGGCCAGGGCATCGAAGAGCCCACCGTCTTCGAATCCTTCAGCACTGATCCTTGTAATCCCGGGAATCCGGGTTTGCGCCCCGAGCGCAGCCGCACTTTCAACGTTGGCCTCGACCAATTCTTCAGCGCCGCTCGCTATCACGTTTCCGCCGGCTTCTTCACCAGCGATTTTCGCGACCTCATCAACCAGGAGCAGGGCGCGCCAAGCTCCTCCTGCTTCACCGGCTTCGTGATGAACCTCTTCAACAGCGACCTCTCCCGCGCTCGCGGCGTGAATTGGTCCGGTGAAGCCCATATCAATCACTGGCTCTCGCTCAAAGCCAGCTATTCCTTCGACGACTCCCGCGTTCTCAAGACCGTCCCAACCGTTCCTCCCGTCGAACAGCCCGGAAATCATCTCCTTCGCAGGCCTGTCAACTCCGGCAATCTCTGGTTCAACGCCAACTATCGCCGCCTCAATTTCAACATCGCAGGCTACTTCTCTGGCCGCCGCACTGACAGCGACTTCCTTGGTCTCGGCCTCACGCGCAATCCCAGCTACGCCCGTTTCGACGTGGCCACCAGCTACAATTTCACCCGCGGCTTTTCCTTCTACGGCCGCGTCGCCAACCTCTTCGACAAGCAGTATCAGGAAGCTCTCGGCTACCCGGCTCTTGGCCGCGACTTCCGCCTCGGCCTCAACTACCGCTTCTCCGGAAGAAACTGATGATCGCCCAGCGGAAATTCCATCATAAGGGTGCGGGTCTCACAGGAGACCCTCATCTCTCCCTGAATTGGCCTCTCCTCTTGTTCTCTGTGTCCTCTGTGATCTCTGTGTTAGAGATCCCTCGCTCTCCACCCGGGCCCCAACCATCAACGTCCACTTCCCTCTGTTATAATCTTTGCCTCGCTATGCCGAAAGCCGCTCCAGACACCGGCGCGTTACCGCGCGAGATTATCGAGAAGTACGAGCCGGTCATCGGCCTCGAGGTCCACGTCCAGCTCCTCACCAAAACTAAAATCTTTTGCGGCTGCTCCACGCGCTTTGGCGATCCTCCGAACACCAACGTCTGCCCCGTTTGCCTTGGCCTTCCCGGCACGCTTCCTGTCCTCAACAAGCGCGCCGTCGAAATGGCCATGCGCGCAGCCCTCGCCATCAATTGCACCATTCAAGAGCGCTCCCGCTTCGCCCGCAAAAATTATTTTTACCCCGACCTCCCCAAGGGCTACCAAATCTCCCAATACGAGCTTCCCCTTGCCGAAGGCGGCTGGCTCGATATCGACGTCGCGGGCACTCGCAAGCGCATCGGCATCACCCGCCTCCATCTCGAAGAAGACGCCGCCAAAAATCTTCACGAAGGCTTCTCGCAATCCGCCACCAAGGCTTACATCGACTACAACCGTTGCGGCACTCCGCTCGTCGAAATCGTTTCCGAGCCGGACATCCGTTCCTCCGAAGAGGCTTACGCCTACCTCACTTCGCTTCGCCAAATCATGCTGTACACCGGCGTCAGTGACGTCAACATGGAGGAAGGCTCGCTGCGCTGCGAC
>Ga0187778_10002123_pt1 | contig 13613 bp, 12 predicted proteins | sample 1015_Q2_SP5_20_M_FD_132418 | JGI IMG/M metagenome (GOLD analysis project Ga0187778, IMG submission 132418) | Tropical peat soil microbial communities from peatlands in Department of Meta, Colombia - 1015_Q2_SP5_20_MG | ecosystem: Environmental > Terrestrial > Soil > Wetlands > Peat | place... | reverse complement strand
TTCGCCCGAAGAGGACATGGAAGTCGCCGAGTATTACATTCACAAGGGAGATCCAGACGCCGCGATCCCTCGTCTCGAAGAGGCGATCAGCGAGAAGCCGAATCTGGCGAAGCCCCGACTGTTGCTCGCGGAGATGTATGAAAAACGAGGAGACGTTCCGGACGCTCTGAAATATTACCGCGACTATCTCAAGATCTTTCCGAGCGCTCCCGACGCCAAAAAAATTCAGAAGAAGATCGACAAGCTCGCGAGCCAGTAAGCATCGATCGTGCGTCGAGGCCCTGCGCGCGAAGGCGGCTGGCGCGCGCTAAACGTCACTTATCCTGCAGAACCCAATCGGAAGTCGTTTCTAAAAATTGGAATCCATATCGCTGCCATGGTGAGCCCGGAGACTCTTTGCGGACGGCCTGAGCTCGTCCCGCGAACCGTTCCTGTCCTCCGGCCGTCAATAGGACTTCCACGACCGCCCCTTTCGCAAGAGTAGCAGCGCAGTTGGCGAGGAAGCCGCCCGCGCTGAGATTTTCAGTCGTTGTCAATTGCTCGAAGCTCTTGCCATCCGCGCCGACGCCCCGTAGCCTCAGCAAGACCCGCATCTGCACGCGCTTGTGCTTGCGTCTCTCCGGGAGTTTCGTTTGCATTTCCGCCGCAAGCGTCGACTTCAAAGCGGCAAAGTCGATTGGCTTTTGGAAGAACCCTTTCGCACCGAGGCTCGCGCAGTGCTCTTTGTATTTCGTGCCCGACTCGCCCGTCACGACAAAAATCGGAATTCGAGACGTGTAACTCAAAGTGTGCAGGGTCTGACACAGTTCAAAGCCTGAAAATCCTGGCATCATCAGGTCCATCAAGATGGCATCGGGCTTCTGCTCGAGCGTCAGCGCGACGGCTTGCTCCGGATCACCCGTATCGACGATCTCATAGGTGTCTGCCAGCCTCATTCGCAACATTCTGCGTATGGTCTCGTCGTCATCGACGACTAAGACCTTGGGCATTTTGCGAGCGGCTGCCTCGGCGGCATTGGGACTTCCCAGATTGCTTGTCAATGTGCTCATTTCGACTCCGTAACGACGGGGCGATCGAGAACCCCGCGGATTTTTCGAGCTAGAACCTCGCGCGTAAATGGTTTCGCGAGGAAATCGCTGCCTGGATACAGGGGACCCTGTGCGCCGGGCACTTGGCCGGCATACCCGGACATGAAGATCGTTCTGAGCTCCGGCCGCCGGCGACTCAGTTCCTCCGCCAGCGCCCTCCCTCCCATGCCGGGCATCACGATATCGGTCAACAGCAGGTCGATTGCGCCGTTGTACTTCTTTGCAGTCTCCAGAGCGTCCAGCCCATCGCTCGCTTCGACTACCGTGTATCCGCTCAGTTGCAGAGTTTGGCGCGTTAGCGTTCGGAGAGATTCTTCGTCTTCCACCAAAAGAATCGTTTCTTTTCCAGCGGCGGCTTTCCGGTCGGAGTCCAAGGAAGGAATGCGGGTCTCAACTTCCTCATCGACGCGAGGCAGGTATATCTTGAAGGTTGCTCCTGCGCCCAGTGCACTCTCGATGTCGATGTAGCCTCCGCTCTGCTTGACGACGCCGTACACTGTTGCCAGTCCGAGGCCTGTTCCTTTCCCCTTTTCCTTTGTTGTAAAGAACGGCTCGAAAGCACGAGCCTTTGTGTCCGCATCCATCCCGATTCCCGTATCGGACACGGTCAGGCGAATGTAGGGTCCGGGCTGGACGGGGTATGGGTAGCGGCGCACGAAAGACTCGTCCATCGTGAAGTTCTCGGTTGAAATCGTGAGCTTTCCTCCCTGAGGCATCGCGTCTCGGGCGTTCACGGCCAGATTTAAAATCACCTGTTCGAATTGCCCTTGATCCGCCTTCACTCGTGCCAGGTTCGGACTGAGCGAAGTCCGCAGCTCGATGTCTTCACCGATCAGCCGCCGCAATAGTTTCTCCATATCGGAAACGGCGCCGTTCAAGTCGATCACCTTCGGGTCGAGAACCTGCTGGCGGCTGAATGCGAGAAGCTGGCGCGTCAGCGAAGCGGCTCGCTTTCCCGCCTTCAGGATTTCATCCACGCTTCCGCGAAGCGAGTCTTGCGGAGGTAGCTGCTCTTGCAGGAACTCGGCATATCCGATGATCACGCCCAGGAGATTATTGAAATCGTGCGCCACGCCGCCTGAAAGCCTGCCCACGGCCTCCATTTTCTGCGCCTGGCGGAATTGTTCTTCCAGTTGCCTCCGCGCCGTGACATCGCGGTTCACGACGACGAGTTTCTCGACCGCTCCATCGGGCCCGCGCACCACGTTTGCGCCAGACTCAAGAATTCTCCAGCTTCCATCTTTGTGGCGCATTCGGTACTGAACCGAGCGGCCTACGCCCCGCTCCCTGGCCTCTCGCGCGGCTTCTTCCACCAAGGGGCGATCGTCGGGATGGATCTGATCGAGAGAGGAGGTACTCTGAAGTTCCTCGACGGTGTAACCGAGAATCCGTTCGTAGGAAGGGCTGTTGTAGATGCGTTTGCCGTTTACGTCTACGACCGCGATCATGTCGCCCGCGTTCTCGCTGATCAATCGGAAAAGCTCTTCTCTTTTAACCAACTCCTTGCGAATGCGATAGATTTGCAGTTGCTGATAGATCGTGTAAACGTCGAAAAGCAGAACCAGGCCGACCAGTCCCCGAACTGCCAGGTTCAGGTGCAAGCTATCGAATTCGCTTATGTCCTGGTGAACCATCGGAAAGATGAACGAAACGATTCCGGCAGTAAGAAGAAGAGTGACGGATATTGCGAAGCTCCAGAGAACCCATTCTCGGCACTCGATCCTCCGCATGAGGGTGTGAGGGCTAGGTTGAGTGCTAGGAGACGTTTTAGATAGCGCTCGAAACCAAAATGGCATCGCACCTACCGGCGCCGTGAGCGGGCGTCCTTCTTTGCCGAAGTCAAGGGCAGCTGCCCGCCTGTCCCCCGTGGAGACCGGCAAGGCTCGCATCACTTCAATCGGCACATCGGATGTACGAGTACAGAAGAAAATGCGGTCTAACTAGCGGCGGGGAACGGGGAAGTGTGCCAGGAAGCGCATGGCGCGGCGGTATTGGCCAAACAGTTTTTCCTCTTCCCGAAAGTGGTGGGAATGGGAAGTGCGGCGGCAGCGCTCAAATCGCATGGGGTGCTTTACGTGAAGCATCTCATGATAAAGCACATACGCAACCACATATTCGGGTACGCGGGGATGGTCGAGCTGCCGGTTCAAGACGATTTGGTTCAGTGCCGGATCGAAACACCCGAGCTGCGAGCGCCATACCCGTTGGCTCCAACCAAGACGTGGTCGGGGAAGCGACCCGGCGAAATATCTTCGATTCAGTTCGTCGAAAAGCGGTGCGAGATCATGGTGCTGACCGGCAGGGCGGTGCTGGGTTCGTCGCGCGCGGCGCCTGCGGAGGACCAACAGTCGCTGTCGAATCGACCGCGAGTACGAAAAGCGCCTATACGTATCGAGGAGATCGGCGGGTGGACGGCGTCGGTAAAGCCGTCCTAGCAAGATGGCCGCGGCGGCTTCCAGCACGCTTCGTGGAGCGCGCGTCAACACGTCGGAAATTCGGACATGCGCGGTATCTTTCCGCAGACGGATCGTGTGGGTAAGATCGACGTAGGGATGATATTCGACTACGAATCGCGGCGGGCGACCTTGGCATCCCAGCCGCGTATAGATGCGCTGGAAAAGTTGCTCTCCGCTGGGAACAGCCCTGCGGTCCCCGCTCGGTTGCTTCAAGGCTTCCTCCGCACCGGAGCCGGCAGCATTTCCTTCTCTGCATCGGCGACGTCGGATAGCGCGTCCTTCGTGCCCTCAATCGCGTCTTCGAGCGTGTCGCGGTAGGTCTCAAGATCCTTGCCGTCCTTGTCGTATTTCTGAAGCTGAACGAGGAACGCATTGTATTTAGTTCGCATCAGCTTGAGAGCCGCTCGAATGTCCGCCTGTTTTTCGCGCGCCATGTCGATCTGATCGGCGCCGTCGTCCACGCAGCCCACGTACCCGTTCAGCAAACCATTCAGTATTTCGGTCCGTCGGCGTTCCGGCGTGGTGCGGTTTAGCTCGTAGTCGAACTTCCTGAGGCGGTCCTCCGCAAATGAAACGTACAGCGTGATCCGTTCAGCCGGAGTGCCGGCGTCGCGGATCTTGTCGGCTTCTTCGTCGCTTAGATAGTCTCGCGGCTCGAATTGGGGCAGCGGCACATGTGCATCTGATCGAAGAGCTGAAAACGACGCCAGCGCCAAGATCAAAGTTGCGATCGCTCGAGACGAAATTAAGTTCATCGTTCCTTTAGCTGGGCCGGTTGCGGCTGCTCTGGGGACTTCCCAGGGAACAGCTGATCAATTAGATGCCGGTTCGTTTCGTCGAGGTCCTTTCGAACTTCCAGAAACGGCGCCTGCTCGTCACTTGTCATCGCAGGGAGCAGCGTATCGACGCGCCGGAGCGCTTCCTGTACAGAGAACTGCAACTGCTTGAACCCGGCCGGATGCTTTTCCGCATTTAGTTTTGCGCCTTCGAGTCCCTTAACGCAATTGCGAACATCGTCGCGATACCTTCGCAGAACCGATGCAGCCTCCGTCAGATTATTAGCCTCGGCGTCCTTACGAATTTCCGCGAACTCCGCATCGCCCAGAGCCGGCATCAGCTTGGCTTTTTGTACTGGATTTGCCTCGTGTTCGAATCGAGTGCGCAAATCCGGAGCTTGGCTCTGGGGCAGGGAAGGCGTTGCGAGCGCCGCAGAGAGCAGGGCAGCACACCAGGTTGCGACGAAGGCATGCAAGGGCTACCTCTTCTTTTCCTGCAGTTCGCGGGTGAGGGCTCGCACGCGCGAGGTCGATACAAAATACATATCGCTGTTCTGGTCCTTGTTCAACTGGAGAAACTTCTGGTACGCATCCAGTGCCTCTGGAATCCGCCCCAGCTTGTCGTAGCAGGTCGCGCGGAGGTACAGGCTCCCCAACGGAAGTTCTTCGCGCTTTGCAAGCTCGTCAAGACCCGCCGAAGCTGCTGCGTAGTTTTGATTGAGGTACTGCGCCTCGATCACTTGCGTCAGCAAATCGTTGGCCTTCGGACTGATCTTATATGCGGCGATAAACCAGTGCAGGGCATTCGGATAATCCTTCTTCGCCATATAAACGCGCCCCAGCCGCGCCGGAAGGTCCGGGTCATTAGGCGTTATCGCGATGGCCTTTTGGAGGACCGGTATCGCGTCGTCGTAGCGTTTCTCCTCCCAGTAGATTTGTGACCGCAGTTTCAGAGCCGGCGCGCCCTCCGGTCCCGCCGCTGAAGCCCGATCGAGTTCAGCCAGTGCGTCGTCGTCCTTCCCGAGATCTACCAGCGCGGAGGCTCGCTCGATTCGCAGCGCGTTGTCATTCGGAGCGAGCGCCAGATACGCGGCAAATTCCGCCACCGCAGGATCGAGTTTTTTCTGTGCCACGAGGCTCTTTGCCAGTCCCAGATGCGCTTGGCGCAGCAGATCGCGGTCGGGAACGACCGTAAGTGTCGTCCGATACACCGATTCAGCCTCCGCGTATCGATCCGCGTTCAACAGTGCGTTCCCCAGGGAAATCCCGATTTCGGCATCCTTGGCGTCGAGCTTTTGCGCGGCCTGGAACTGCTCAATTGCCGGCGCGAGCTTCCCGCTGTTTTCCAGCGCCATGCCGAGCAGCCACTTTACTTGTGCGTCTTGCGGTTGGAGTTCTGCCGCATGCTGGAGCGGATCGATCGCCGCTGCTGGATCCTTCGGAATCAGCGTCATGCCCAGATTTCGGTACGCCGGCACCATCTTGGGATCGCCAGGATCGAGACCAATTGCCTTTTCATACTCCGCTCTGGCGTCGTCCGCGCGCTTTAGAGCCGTGTAGACGTAACCCAGATTGAAGTGAGCCATCGCATCATCGGGTTTCTTCGCGAGATATTCCTCGTAATACTGCGCGGCAGTTGCATAATCTTGTTTGTCTACGGCTTCCTGCGCCGACGCCAAAAGTCGATTCAGTTCTTCCGCTGCGGCATCCGACGGCACTTGCCTCTTGGAAGTGGTTTTGCTGCTTTGCGCGTACGTGTGGTGGCCGCCGGCAAACGACGCGAGAAATGCGCAACAGGCCAGCGATTTCGTGATGAAATTCATCGCGCCCCCACTCGCAAACACTATCCGCGAGGCGGTCCGCCCAACTGTGAGGCCTCGGCCTGCGTAGGCGTCTTTGCGTGATGGTTGTGATAGGTGCCACTATCCGGGCTTAGGACGCGAGCCAGAAATTTCCCGGTGTGCGACTGCGGGTTTCGCGCCACCTGTTCCGGAGTGCCCGCAGCGATTACTCGTCCGCCAGCGTCTCCGCCCTCCGGTCCTAAATCGACGATCCAGTCGGCGGACTTTATTACGTCCATGTTGTGTTCGATGATCAGCACCGAAGCGCCACCTTCGATCAGTTTTCGAAACGCCGTCAACAATTTTTGAATGTCGTCGAAATGAAGCCCTGTTGTCGGTTCATCGAAAATGTAAAGAATCCCAGCGTTGTCCTGTCGAGTAAGATGCGCGGCCAGTTTCAGACGTTGCGCCTCGCCACCCGAGAGCGTGGTCCCGGACTGACCCACTCGCAGATACCCAAGTCCGACTTCATCCAGCACGCGCAAGCGCGAAGTCACCTTGGGATGCGCCGCGAAAAATGCCAGCGCCTCGCGCACAGTGAGCTGGAGCGTTTCATGGATGTTCTTGTCTCGATATCGCACGTCGAGGACGCTGCTCTTGTACCGCGTGCCCCGGCACTCCTCGCACACCAGCTCAACATCCGCCAAAAACCGCATCTCGACAGTTACCGTGCCGTCACCTTGGCACGCCTCGCAGCGTCCGCCCGGAATATTGAAGGAAAAGTGCCCGGCCGTCAGATTGCGTTTCTTCGCGTCCGGTGTCGAGGCGTAGACTTCGCGGATCGCGTCGAATGCTTTCATGTACGTCGCCGGATTCGAGCGCGGCGTGCGGCCGATCGGCGACTGGTCGACCATTTCGACCGCTTGAATTGAGGCATCGCCTTCGATCCGATCGCAGCACTCGCGCCAATTCCCGCCGACGCGTTTGGCTTCGAGCGCTTTGTGAATTACGTCGTAGACGAGCGTCGATTTGCCCGAGCCCGAAACGCCCGTCACGGCCACGAGCATCCCGAGCGGAATCGTGACGTCGATGGCCTTCAGGTTGTGGCTTCGCGCGCCGAAGATCTTTAGGAACTTTCCGTGCGGCCTGCGACGCCGCGAAGGGACCGCGATTCGCAACTCGCCCCGCAGGTAACGGCCGGTTAGCGACTGCGGATCTTCGAGTAGCTCCTCGCGCGTCCCGGCAAACATCAGTACGCCGCCGTGTTCGCCCGCGCCGGGGCCCAGGTCGAGAACGCGATCCGCCGCCAGAATCGTATCCGGATCGTGTTCGACGACGAGAAGCGTGTTGCCCAGATCTCGCAGGCCCTTGAGGATGTCGATGAGCCGGTTCGTGTCCCGCGGATGCAGCCCTATCGACGGCTCGTCGAGCACGTAAAGCGCTCCAACCAGATGCGAGCCAAGCGAAGTAGCAAGCTGGATCCGCTGCGCCTCGCCGCCGGAAAGAGTCGAAGTCAGTCTGTCCAGCGTGAGATAGTCGAGCCCTGTTTCGTCGAGGAAACGCAGCCGCTGCTGAATTTCCTCCAAGACCTTATCGGCAATCTGCGTTTCGGCAGGGCTCAATTCCATCCCGTCGAAAAACGGACGCGCCTCTTTCACCGTCATCTGACAAACTTCCGTGATCGACTTTCCAGCGATCCTCACGGCGCGCGCTTCGGCGCGCAGGCGCGTTCCACGGCAGTCCGGGCAGGTCGCGTACCCGCGATAACGGCTCAGGAAGACTCGTACGTGCAGTTTGTATTTCTTGCGTTCGAGCCAGGCGAAAAAGCCCTTCACGCCCGGGAAATCTTCGCTGCGGTCTCCGTCGAGAATCGCGTTTCGCTGCGCTGCGGTCAGGTCGCGATATGGCACGTCGAGCGGGATGCCCTTGGCGCGGGCGTGCCGCTTCATCTCAATTGCCAGTTGCCGATATCGTGGCTTCGTCCAGGGCTCAATCGCTCCGTCGCCGAGCGATTTCCCTTTGTCAGGCACCACGCGATCGAGATCGAAATCGATCGTGTTTCCAAATCCTTGGCAGCGCGGGCACGCACCATACGGGTTGTTGAACGAAAAAAGCCGCGGTTCAGGCTCCTGGTAAGTCGCGCCGCACTTCTTGCATTCGAAACGCTCGTTGAACACGAGCCTTTCCGCCGCGGCCCCTTGCGCGCCTTCGGAAACAAACTCCAGAATCGCTTCACCGCGGCCCTCGCGGTAGCAAATTTCGATCGAATCCATCAGCCGCCAGCGAATTTCCGGAGAAAGCGCGAGCCGGTCCACTAGCACGTAAACCGGCTTGCCGAAATCCACGTCGAGCAATTCCTCGGGAGTTGCAAATTCGAAGACGCGCCCGGCCTGATACAGTCTGTTGAATCCTCGTTTTCTCAAGCTGATCAGGGTCTGTTTAATCGCGTCTGGACTGGGCCGGCCGGCCTTTCGCGTACGCGTGCCCGTCGCTTCCTGTCCCGGTGCCGTCTCGCCCCCGAGCGCCAACTGATACAACACGTAGAATCGCCCGCCTTCGGGCAGTGCCAGCACTCGGGCCGCGATTTCGTCGAGCGTGTCCTTGCGGACTTCGTCGCCGCACTTCAGGCAGAACGTGTGGCCCACGCGCGCGTAGAGCAATCGGAGGTAGTCGAAGATTTCCGTTGCAGTTGCGACGGTCGATCGCGGATTGCGCGTCGAGTTTTTCTGACGAATCGAAATTGCCGGCGCGATGCCGGTAATCTCATCCACGTCTGGCTTCTCGATTCGCTCGAGAAACTGGCGGGCATATGCGGAGAGCGACTCGATGTAGCGCCGCTGCCCTTCGGCGTAGAGTGTGTCGAACGCGAGGCTCGACTTGCCGGACCCGGATACGCCGGTTACGACCGTAATCGCGTTGTGCGGAATCGTCACGTCGATATTTTTGAGGTTATGAACCCGCGCTCCCCGGACCCGAATTTCCTCGGCGCTTTCGGCTGCTACAGGTTGGGATCCTGCCCTGGCGGGGATCACGTTGTCAGGGACGACGCTCTCAGTGGGTTTCGTTGCCATTGGCGTAAACAAAAAATTATACGCCTAGGCGTCAACATGGGTAAACAGGCCGGGCCAGCACTGAGTATCGCGAATTTTCGCGCCACGAGGCAACGCAGGGTCAGCTAAGGGTGAGACGATGTCGCGCGTTCAGGTTGGCTGACGCGCGCGTTTGCGTTAAAGCCGAAGGATCAAGCTCGCAGCTTAGCCCGGGGGCAGGGAAGCATGCTCGTCGGATGCGGATGAGGTCGGTGCGTAGTATCCCGTCCGTGTGCGCACGGAAAGCTTGCCGCGCCCATTGGGCGGAATCACCTTGAGCTGCACCGTTCGGAACGTCCCGTCTTTCGCTGAATTGGTCGGATAGTAGCCGATCGTGTACTGATTCCGAATTTCGCGGGCCACTTGCTCGCAGATCGGCTTCACCTCGCTCAGGCTGTCGGGGAAGTACGCCTGTCCGCCGGTCGCCTCGGCAAGTTCGGTCAAAATCTTTCTCGAGTGCCGCACCATCCGCTTCTCGTGCTGGCGATCGTCATCGCTGAATACACCGATCGTATAGATCGTCGCGTTCGATTGCTCGGCGGCCTTGATCGTGTCTTCGAAGGTCTTCTGGCTCGCATCGTCGTCTCCGTCCGTCACCAGCAGGATGACGCGCTTGTCCTTGTGTCCCTTCTTGATGTGCGCGAGCGAGCCTATCACGGCGTCGTAGAGCGCCGTGCTGCCGCGCGTATCGATTCGCGACAGTGCGTCGTCCAGATTCTTCTGATCGCTCGTGAAGTCGCCTTCGGTGTCGAGGTAATACTCGTCATTGAAGTTGACGACGAACGCCTCGTCCTGCGGATTGCTCGTGCGGACGAATGTCATCGCCGCGGCGTTCACCTGTTCGCGCTTCTCGCGCATGCTGCCGCTATTGTCGATGACCAGCCCCATCGTCACCGGCACGTCTTCTCGTGAAAAGAACGAGATCCGCTGTTCGATGTTCTGCTCGAACACACGGAAGTTTCCTTCCTTGAGATCCGGTACGAACGCACCTCGGTCATCGGCGACCGTCACGTGGAGGACTACAAGGTCCACGTCGCTCTTGATCTTCCCTGGCTTCTGTTGTGCGCCCGGGGGAGGCGGCGGACCGGCTGGGACTTGAAGATTGGGAGGAGCTTCCTGCGCGCTCGCGGACACGCCCGCGAATGCAGCGAGCAGAGTGATTATGCAGAGCGCAATGGCGGGCGCCGCGCTAATGCCCCGGCGCGAAGTAGCCGGTTTTCGCAGAAACAGTGAGTGGTGGCAGTCCCTTGGGCGGGCGGAGCTTGACTTTGATCTTGCGCCACTTCCCGTCGTGTGCTCGATTACTTGGCCTGTATCCCAGTACATATTGATTGCGTAACTCCATACTGATTTTTGACGCGACGTCCGGCAGTTGATTCAAGTTCTGCACTGCGAACGCTCGGCCGCCCGTCATTGCCGTCAGATCCGCCAGCAGGCCGGGACCCTGGCGCTCTTCCGGCGTCGGACCACCGTCGGGCTCGAAGAGCCCGATCGCGTAAATCTGGACGTCCGCCTCCCGTACGAACTTGCGGACTTCCGTCTCGCTGTACCTACTATGATTATCTCCCCCATCGGATATGATGAGCAAAGCTTTCTTGGTGTTGTGTGCTCCACGCATCTGGCTCAGACCGAGGTACACGCCGTCGTACAGTGCCGTGAGTCCGTGGGCGCCGGTGTACATCAGCCGGTTCTGAAGGTCATCCACGCTGCCCGTGAACGCGCTCACGAGTTGCGCGCGATCGTTGAAATCCACGAGGAAAAACTCGTCTTGCGGATTCGCAGTCCGGAAAAACTGCACGGCCGCCTGCTTCGATTTGTCGATCTTGTCCGCCATACTGCCGCTCATATCGAAGATCACTCCGATCGAGACGGGCACGTCTTCGCTTGAAAAGCGCAGGATTTCCTGTTCCATGCCATCTTCGAATATGCGGAAATTCTCTTGCTCGAGCCCAGTAACAAGTCGCCCCATCGGATCCGTCACCGATGCACCCACCAGAGTCAGATCAGTCTCGGTGCGAATCGGCTGGCCCTTGCGCAGTATGACGGAGTCGCCGGACGGTGGAGGCGAGGCGGGACCGGCAGGAGCTTCCTGAGCGGCGATTGAGTTGGGAACTACGACTGCGGAAGCTATGGCGAGCGCGGTGCAGGCAATCAGTGAAACCCTGCGGAGGCGTGGTTGGTTCGTGCCGGGCCTCACAGATGTCCCCCGAGTACCTTACAACCGCATACTATCACCATACTTCGTCAAATCAAGTGGCGCTCGGGTTTCATCCCTCAATGCGCACACGTCACCGTTTGACGTCGTGCTAGTATGGCGCCGTCGGCGTTTCGACTTTCTAAGATCACCGTGGCGAATTCTGAATCCGTCAAAGTCTTAGCTGTGATTCCGGCACGGCACGCTTCGTCGCGCTTTCCGGGAAAGCCGCTTGCCCCGATTGCAGGTAAACCGATGATCCAGCGCGTGGTCGAACGAGTGCGCGAGGCCAGACTTGTGTCGCGCGTCGTGGTCGCGACCGACGATTCTCGCATCGAGAGCGCCGTGGCAGGCTTCGGCGGGGAAGCGATCCTGACCCGCCGCGATCATTCGACCGGCACGGATCGCGTAGCCGAGGTCGCCGTGCACATTCCTGCGGATATTTATGTCAACGTGCAGGGAGATGAACCCTTGATCGATCCAGGGACGATTGACGCGCTTGCGTCAACGATATTGGAAGACGAATCCGTTCAGATTGCCGGGCCGTGCACCGCCATCCTGCACGCGAACGACATCATGGACCCCAATGTCACCAAAGTCGTCCGCGATTTCGACAACAACGCTTTGTATTTCTCCCGCGCGCCGATCCCTTGGGTGCGCGATCGCAACGAATCGGTGGTGGCCCGGCATTGGAAGCACATCGGCCTCTACGCCTTTCGCCGGGACGCGTTGTTGGAATTCCCGACGCTGCCTCCCGGGGAGCTGGAACGGCTCGAACAACTCGAACAGCTTCGCTGGCTCGAAAATGGCTATCGCATCCGAATCGTCGAATCCGAATACGACGCCATTAGCGTGGACGTTCCCTCCGATATCGACCGCGTCGAAAAGCTTCTCAGCGAGAGCGGCGACGCGTGACGCGTGTCCTCCGCTTTTCTCATTGGATTGCCTTGCTTGTTTTCGTTTGTCTGTTCACTCCGGGAGTTCTCGCACAGGCCAACAGTGCCGTCGCCCCATCTTCGAACGCACAGCGCCCACTTTTCGAATTTCACAGCGGGTTTTGGATCAATCTCCACCATTTCCTTTACGAAGAGGCTGCCGCGCAGGATGAGAGCCCCCGGCCAGCCCGCCACGAGCCTCTGTCCGGGGAAGATCGCTCTATTGGCGCCGATCTGAGCCCCGACGAACAGCAGATATGGTCGTCGGCGATCGCCGACTACAAGGGTCACTTCCTCCATCGCGATCTTTTGACGAACGACGCGATGCGTCTTATCAAGAATCGCTTGGAGGATTCGGAGAATGCATCAAAGCTCGTTCGGCTGCGCGCCGATCCTGGCTTGGCGACTGTCTTAAATCGAGCCGCGCCCGTTTATCGTGCGCATTGGTGGCCGGCCCACGATCGAGCCAACCGCGCGTGGATCAATGCTCTCTCGCCGCTTATCGACCAGCACGGCAAAGAGCTATCTGAGAAGCTTTCGGCCGCTTTCGGCGCGCCATGGCCGGATCGGCCCGTTCGCGTTGACGTGGTGGCGTATGCCAATTGGGCCGGCGCTTACACGAGTCTTCTCCCTTCGCGGATCACGATCTCAAGTGTCGACGCTCGCAATCAGCAAACCGCGGCCCTTGAAGTTGTTTTTCACGAGGCCTCGCACACACTGATCGAGCGTGTTGGTGACTCGCTTATTCGAGAGTTTGCCGCGCGAAAGAAACCCGCGCCCCGTGATCTCTGGCACGCACTTCTCTTTTTCACCGTCGGGTTTTACGTCCAACAGATTTATCCGAACTATGTGCCGTACGCAGACACTAATCATCTTTGGGAAAGCGGTTTCCCTCCGAAGTTTCGCGAAATCTTGGTGGCGGATTGGCAGCCGCACCTGGAAGGTCGAAAATCTGTCGCGCAGGCGATTTCAAATTTAGTGGCTGACTGGAGCCCGCCGTCGAAAAAAGGCGGGTAAGAAAAGCCGCTCAACTCTAGGTGCCCGGATGCTTGGCGGCTGCCGCCGCGAAGACTATGCTGTAAACGCTATGGATCGCCTCTAGTGCAAACGGAAGTGAACTTGGACTTCCATCCGAATGGGCACTGGCTGCCCGTCCAAAACTGTTGGGTCGTACTTCCACTGAATGACGGCCTTCAGCGCCTCGGGGATGAGAAGACCCGGTCCTGAGACCGCCCGAGCTTCGATCACATCGCCGTGCTCATCGATAACCGCGTCGATAATCACGACTCCCTCG
>Ga0187778_10002122_pt1 | contig 13614 bp, 14 predicted proteins | sample 1015_Q2_SP5_20_M_FD_132418 | JGI IMG/M metagenome (GOLD analysis project Ga0187778, IMG submission 132418) | Tropical peat soil microbial communities from peatlands in Department of Meta, Colombia - 1015_Q2_SP5_20_MG | ecosystem: Environmental > Terrestrial > Soil > Wetlands > Peat | place... | reverse complement strand
TGAATTTGTGATCGTGGAAGGACTGCTCGGCTTCCACACTAAAGTCATGCGGCAGTTTTACGACGTCAAAGTTTTTCTGGATCCGCCCGAAGACCTCCGGCGCACATGGAAGATCAAACGCGATACCGCGAAGCGTGGATATAAACCAGAGCAGGTCCTGGCGGAGATGGATCGGCGCGAAGCTGATTCACGCGACTACATCCGCCCGCAGCGCGAGTTCGCCGACATCGTTGTGCGTTTTTATCCCGACGGTGACGGCACAGATCAGGCCGACAGCCACTTGAACGTGCAGTTAGTTTTGCGTCCCACGATTCCCCACCCTGACCTGAGCTATCTCTGTCATCGGGACGAAATCCGTCGCCCCGGAGTTCGACTTGAACTCGGGCGGGACAACGGCCGCCCTGTCGACTTCCTCGAAATCGATGGCAACGTCGGTCGTGAGCATGCGGCAGAGTTGGAGGACACAATCTGGAAGCATCTGCCCGATCTGCGTCCCCTGCGCGCCGATCAGTTCGGTGACTATATCTACGGCACGGAAGTCCGGCACAGCGATCCGCTGGCGCTCTCACAATTGCTCATCACGTATCACCTGCTGCGTGCGTACAGCAAAGATGCTCCCATGCCATTTGCTCGGCCGATTGCCGCGCTAAACCGGCTGCAATTCCTGCCGGATGCGACGCAGGTGGAAGTGGTCACAGGCAAGTGAACAAAGGAGCATAGCAATGAAGCCGAGGTCGAATCTAAGTACCGTCTTCGTCGGCGGTTTGCTGGGTACGCCCGCCATGACCGCGCTGATGTACGTGCTCGCCCCTGTATTCGGCGTGAACACCGACATCGTCGCCATGCTAGGAGAAATCCTGGGTGGCTGGAGGATGGGTATGCTGGTTCACATCCTCAACGGAACTGTCATCTTCCCTGCGGCTTTCGTGTTCTTGCTTTACCGTTTTTTGCCGGGTTCACCGATCACCAAGGGAATAACGTTTGGAGTTTTGCTGTGGTTGACTTCGCAGCTGCTCGTGATGCCGGTGATGGGGGCGGGTTTCTTCAGCCTCCATATTGGTGGAGTAAAAGCCGCAGCCGCATCGCTCCTCGGACACCTGATCTACGGAGGCTTCATCGGCTTATTCGCCAGCCTCGCACACGAACAGTTCTTAGACAAACCCATCGTGGTCAGCCCGCTGGGCCCCAGCCAAGGCTCAGTGGAGCCCAAACCCAGCAAACTCTGAGAGGAGGAAGCATGCCAGAAACGATGCCGGGCCAGTTTAGTCTGCTTTTTCACTTGAAGGAGGAAGACCGCCAGGCGGCCATCGCCCAGGTTTACTTGTGCCTCTCAAGCCCAGGCACTGGCCAGGACTCCGAACCTAGAATTCTTCTCAGCCGCCAATGCGCGTCGGTGCAAGAGTTGAGACGCGAGATTGATCGTTTGCAGAAGGAACTCGAATATCTTTGGCACGCTGGCAGAAGGAGCTTTTCGGATTTTGAGCAACTCAAGAAATCTCAGCTTGCCCAGGTAGCCAGCTAACTTTGCGGGGCAGGACGCATCGAATTGCGCCCTGCCCGCTTTTTCTTTCAGTTGATCGTCACCGCAACAACACTGGAATGACTGATCGCACCTGATGTGCCCGTGACCATCAGGTTGACTTGCGACGCGGGCGTCACCGGTTTGTTGTTTGAGCCTCCGCCGCATCCGAGCGCGAAAACGGAGATCAGGAGCAGCAAACCCACAAAGCTCGTCCACAGAACGCTCTTTCGTGTCAGCAACTTTCTTCTGCGAGTCGTTATAAAGGTTCCGAATACTCCCAGACCAGGCAGGAGCATCGCCATTGAAGACACCACGTAGCCGCTAACCGGTGGCGTGGAAGTGGCAGCGATCGTCAAAGTAGATGCCGTCGCGCTTGATCCAGGAGAGATCGTCGAAGGATTGAAAGCGCAACTCAATCCCGCGGGCGCGGAGCAAGAAAGCGAAATCTGACCGTTGAATCCTCCTACCGCGCTGGCGCTGATCATGAGAGTCGCCGAACCGCCCGGAGTGAGAGTCGTGCTTTGCGACGAGAGGCTCAGAGAAAAATCTGGGCTGCCGACCGCGGCCGCAGGCACCAGTCTCGCGAACACACTCGTTGTGCTGCCTCCAGTCGGAAAGTTAGGCTGGTTGCCGCCACCAGCGGTGACGTAAAGCGTACCCGCATCGCCTGACAGGCCGCCACCGCCAAATGTCATGTCCCACAATCCGGGATTCACTAACACCTTGCCGGAACTGTCAGTGAGTTGGCCGAGAAATTTTCCGGTCGTGTCAAATGCGTTGATGGTGCCGTCACCAAAATTGCCCACCAAAATCGCGTTCGGAAAGGCTCCAAAGCCAGCTGGAGTCCCAACCACACCCCAGGGCGCATTGAGTTTGCCGCCGGCTGCAAAAGTACTCACGAAATTCCCGTCAGCATCGAAAATATCCACCTGCCCCACACCCGCGCCGGGCTGAGCGTCATGTCTGGGACCATCCTGCATGGCATAGGCGACGTAAACTTGATTGCCGATAACATGAATGCCATGCGGAGCCAAACCTGCGGGAAGTTTAGGATCGGTAAACGAACCGCTTAGGGAAGTGGGATTGAAGTCGCGGTCAAACACATCCACTTTCCCGCTGTTGAAGTTCGCCGCCAATAAAACCGTGCCGTTGAGCAATGCGAGCCCCTTGTAAACCGCGCCGCTCGCTGAGTTATCAAAGGCCACGCTTGCGGTATTGCTGGCGCCAGTCCAGTTCGCGATGATGCCATCCTCGGTGTCGTAGATGAATTGTCCGCCACCGAAATAGATGCCGTTGCCGTTAGCCACACTCCCGGTCGGACAGCCAGGACTGCAATTCCCGTTGGGATTGTGCGAAGCCCCAGGTATGGTCACCACCAGTGCCATATCCTTGTTGCCTTGCGAGTCGTAAAGCGTAGCAGTGCCGTTGTTATTGTCCGCAATCCAGAAATCTTGCCCCTGAAGGAACGAAATTCCCCAGGGATTTAACAGTTGCGAGTCAGTTGTCTTCCCCACGCCCGCAACGTTGGATACTAAATTCGTCTGCTGATAACCTTGGCCCAGCATCGAGGCCGGATCCACAATTACCGTGAGCAGACTCAGGAACAAACCGAATGCAAGTTTTTTCATGTTTTCCTTTTCCCATCCTTCTTCGTGAAAAGCGCCAGAGCTGCTCAAAACCCAGCTCGCAACGTCTGAGGAGTTGGATTGAAGAATGGGGCGTTTTGATATGTGGCAGTTGTAATTTGATTGTCAACTTATTGTTGTGTTTTCGAGGGAAATTGCCGCGGAGTCTCGGCGTATGTTCAGGCAGTCGGAAAGCCAGTGATCAAGAATCGAATGTCGGCAGCCGTGGAGTTCACCACCCCGTAGCCCAGGATTTGCAAAGCGCCAAAATTTTCCCGCGCAATGTCAGCCGAGATTCCGCAAAAGTCGGACCGAGCGAAACGTTGCCGTAATCATCAGCCGCCCGTTAGAATTGAAGTCATAGTCGTTCTTATGTAGGCCCGTAGCTCAGTTTGGTTAGAGCGCTTCCTTGACACGGAAGAGGTCGATGGTTCGAATCCATTCGGGCCTACCATCATTCTCAATCACTTAGCACCCTCTGCGAAATTTCGGCGCAGTTTTCTACCTGCGATTTCCTACCTGTGTTCTCGCTTTCCGAGTAGAACCGTGCGGAGCTTGAACGCAAGCTAGACGACTTCAGTCAAATTCTGTGGGAGTGAATGAATTGAACACAGCCAGTGCGACTCGAGCGACCTGTTCCAGCGGTTTCCTCTCTGACTTGAGCCTTGCCATTGCTCGCATGCCTTGAATAGTGGCTACAAAGAAGCGTGCCAGAGCAGCCGGATCGTCCTCAGGCGACAGTTCTCCCTGCTTTTGGCCTCTCTCTAGCGCTTGGACAAAGATCGCTTCCACCCTAGTTTGGTTATCACGGAGGAAGTCTCTTACGACTGCGTCCTTAGGGTCACGCTGCAGGTTTGCGCTCAACAACAAGCAGCCTCGTTCATGTTGCTCGCGTGTTTCAGCTGCCATGCCGTATAGAAGTTTTGCGAAACCGTCTTTGACGGACCGAATCTCATTCAACATCCTTTGCATCTCGTTGTTGGTTTGGTCCCGGTAATATGCTATGGCCTTCAGGTACAAGGAGCGCTTATCGCCAAACGTGTCATAGAGGCTCTGCCTAGCGATGCCCATCTCCTTCATGAGCGCTTCGAGGGAAGTATTTTCGTACCCCAATCGCCAGAAAAGAGTCATCGCTTTAGCTAAAGCGCGCTCGGGATCGAATTCCTTCTGCCGGGCCATATCTAGACTCTCCAGTCTACAACTACTCCCGATTGACAGAGCCTTATTCTGGACTGTATAGTCTGGAATCACTTAACAAGTGGGCTGTTTAACCGCCGCGCCCTTAAAAATCGCTGTACGTGGAGGGAGATCAATGAAGGTAAATCTGAAACTACAACTTGGAGCATGTCTCTGCTTTCTCTTGGTAGCGACGGTTGCAGTTATGAGCCAAGCCAAGGCCGGTCCCGAAACGATCGAATCTCGATTCGGCGAAGTCGATGGGATCAAGATTCATTACCTCACAGCCGGACGCGGTCCTGCCGTGATCCTTCTTCATGGCTACACCCAAACATCCCGGATGTGGAGGCCCTTGATTCCGAAGCTAACTAATAAGTTCACTGTGGTCGCTCCCGACCTACCCGGAATTGGTGATTCCGACATTCCCAAAGCTGGTCTCGATATGAAGACCGCAGCCATTCGTATCCATACGCTCGTCAAGTCACTCGGCATCAACAAAGCGAGAGTCGTTGGGCACGACATCGGCCTCATGGTGGCATACGCGTACGCCGCGCAGTTCCCAAGCGAGGTGGAAAAGCTCGTGGTGATGGACGCGTTTCTTCCCGGCGTGCCGGGATGGGAGTTGGCCTACGACAGTCCGAATTTCTGGCACTTTCGATTCCACGGTCCCACACCCGAAGCTCTGGTCCAAGGCAGGGAAAAGATTTACTTCGCCTATTTCTGGAACGACTTGGCCGCAGACGGAACTCACTCGCTTTCAGAAGCAGACCGTGCGGCGTACGTGACAGCGTATTCCCGTCCGGGACGGATGCGAGCCGGGTGGGCATACTTCGCTTCTTGGCCCGACACGGCAAAAGACTTCGCTCAAATGGCTCAGACTCAGTTGACCATGCCCGTCTTATCCATCGCAGGCGAAAAGGCCAGCGCCGCGATCCTTGGGCCGCAGATGAAGCTCGTGGCAACCGATGTCAAGGTGATCGAGTTGAAAGGCAGCGGTCATTGGTTGATGGAAGAGCGACCACAGGAGACCATGGACGCCCTCGTCGAGTTTCTCTGACATTTGCAAGTCGTTACTCGTGTGAAGTTTTCTTTTGCAAACTGATACGGGGGGCATTTATGAAGAAGTTGTTTGCACTCACCATTCTGGTCGCCACTTGCAGTGCGACCGCACCGTCTATTCCAGAACTTCGCATGACTCCAACGGAGATCACGAGTGGAGACAAGGGTGATAGCCAGATCGGGAGTTCGAAACTCGCCGGAGTGCATACGAAGATTTTGGCCGGAAACCCCGCCGCTGCGGGTTTCTATTCCATTTTGTTATTCGTCCCTCCACACACGACAATTCGAGCGCATTCGCATCGTGACGACCGAATGGCGACCGTTGTTTCCGGAACTTGGCATTTTGGATATGGAACGCTTCTTGACGAGAAGGGTCTGAAGACACTCCCTGTAGGCAGCGTCTATTCAGAACCCGGCGGCGTCAATCATTTTGCGCGCACAGCTGAAGATCCCGTCGTAGTCCATATCTCTGGGTTCGGCCCCACTGATACGCGCTATTTCAACCCTGCGGACGATCCGGAGAACTCGAAGAAAGCACAGTAGCAGCAAATCCTGCAAGACGAGAGAAACAGCACCTTGCGCGAAATTTCCGCACAGTTTTCTACCTGTGCTTTCCTACCTGTGTTCTCCCCGTCCTAATCACAACCCGCGAAGTGCGGCGGGGAAGGGCCTTCCTGTCAATGGCTGCTCAGGGCTGGCGTTTCCATCAAAAGCTCGAAGGAATCGTGGACCAAAGTATCGGGTGGAGTCTTGAACTCCATGTTGGTGAACGAATCGTCCATGCCGAACATCGCGTGGCCGTGCATCAACGCCCAAGTAACCGCTGTCAGAGTCTCTTCGTTCTGGACGCCCTTCTTTGCGGCCGCTTCGTGAACCGTCTCCGCCAGCATTTGATAGGCGCGGTCGGCTGGGACCCGTAAAGCGGAATCCTCTCTCCGGTGTATCGCCGAATCAAACATCACCTGAAAGTGGGAAGGCCTCTCGACTGCGAATCGAACATAAGCCATCCCCATTGCTACTAGCCGTTTTCGAGGATCGTCGGGGCTGGTGTGAGCCGCCGCCTCGATGCGCTCGCACAGTTCGACGAAGCCTTGGGCGGCGAGCTTGGCAGGATAGAGCGAAATGGTTTCCGCCGGAAACTGAAACGGCAGGTTTCGGCAAAGGCATCATAAACAGGTTGCGAGGACAGGCACCCGCTAAATAAACGGTATATCGACGCCAAACAGAGAAGACGAGTGCCAGAACTGCAGTTCAAAGGCAAAGAGTTGGTCTACAACCATCATTGACGGTCCCGTATCGGCCCTTAGATATGGATGCCAGTAAGTCTATCGGCAAACCAAAAGATTAAAACTTGAATACCACTCCCCCGCAGTAACGGAAGTTGTTTTGGTTGTTGGTGCTTGTCAATGGGTTCGTGTACCTGGATAACATGTAATCAATTTCGCCTGGCCTGAGGGCAACATGCTTTGAAATATCAATGTCAAGTCCACCGCCGATTGCCATTGTGAATGGGTGCTGCGTCGGAGTTCTGGAGATGGTCCCCCCGGCCGCAATGATGGAGCTTGTTAGGTTGACGTACCCATTGGTGTTCGATCCTCCGAAGAGTATTTCTCCGAACGGCTTCACCTTCGGGATCGGAATCCGGATAACCGGACCGAATAAGTATGTGAACATGTTGCCCTGGGATGTGTAGGAACCCGCTGGAATTATCCCGCCATTAGGCAACGTTACCGTCGAAGAAAAAGTTTTAGTGAAAGTGGTGCTCCCATAACCCATGAATTCGCCCTTGATTCCAAAAACGTGAAGGAAATAAAGAGTGGCGCCGCCACCACCTCCGTTAAAGCTGCGACTGTTAAGTCCAAATATGGTTGGGTTAAATCGGAGATAAGAATATTCGCCATACACTTCAAACCTATCTTGCGCAACTGCACTCACAGCCGATAAGAGAACGATAACGAACACAACTCTGCCTAGATTCATGCGGTTACCTGCTTTCTAATATGTTTTCAGATTTCTTTGTATCTCCTGCCGAATCAGATACCCACTGTCACTGTTAACAGCATGCCCCCCGCTGCACCACCACCTCTTCCGCGTCTCCCAGCAAGTCAAGCTATGCGTTATTACCGCCCTGATTTGGCTCGACAAGCCCGGTCGGGCGGCACCGACCCGCAGCGGTTTGCAAACGGGCCGGTGCGACTGCACCCGGCTGACGGGTTCCACCCGGTCGCTATGCCGCCAGGCGTTCGGCAACTCTCTCCTCCACGATCCTCCGGATCAGTCGCCGTGTTCTTTCTACAAAAGCAAGTTTGTCCGCGAGACAGCTTTCCAGCAGTACACCAACTCCGTGGTGCCCAGCTAGATCTGCCGCTGCGACCAGGGCCACATATTCACCAATTCGGAAGTGGGTCAGATGAATCAGCTTCGCGAGTATGAAAAGGTGCCTGGCGGCGGGGTTTTGGATCTCATTCAGCTCTTTGCGGAAATCCTCCACGAAGACTTCCTGAAGGCGTCCACTCAACTTAACCGGCTGCTCGCCGATGAGTTTGAAGCATTGGTCGAGCGTGGCTAAGACCTTTTCGGAGATGAAGGCCCGCGCCTCCAAAGCCTCCTTGACTTCGGGGTCTTGAGCCATCTGACCAATTTCCTGGTAGATCTTACCTGCCCTTTCCGCGCTCTGGCGCACGTCGCTAAGGACCATCACAAACGTATCTTTCGGGCTTCTGACTGGCATGTCTTCTCCTTTTCGTTGAGATTGAGATTGAATTTCTAGACTCGAGGGGACGAAAGAAAGAGTCTGTTTGGAATCTACGCAGGATGGACTCATGCAACAACTAGCAAAACTATCAGTGCCGTACCGCGAAATTCGGCATTCTATACAACACCATCAAGAACATAAAAGCCTAGCGACAACGCTCCCGAAACCTCCTACTCAAGATCCTTGTAGCGGAGGTCTTGGGTAGAAGAACTTGCACATAAGTTGTAGTGCCTAAACCATCATTCTTACCAGTAGTCAGTGCTTGGAGTCCGACCTAGGATTTAGGGACCGCAGAAGGTTTCAATGAAGACGCTCTGGACGCTATTTACAGCCCTTGTACTTATCGGCGTGATCCCTTCACTCGGCGCCAATCCACCCCTTAGCGGGAAGATTATCTCTGAGAGTTTGGGCGTTCGGAGTTAATCAGGGGACCAGAGAGGATGTTGAGTTTACCACCACGACTATGGTGATTCTCCATCATGACTCTCTGCGGGTGAGCGTTACTGTCGGCAAAGGGAAACGATGATTTGTTCGGTGAGCAAGCAGGTTCTGTCATCATTCATGTCTTGCGTTCTGGTTTGCACCAGCACCACGATTAATGCGGATGCACAGCAATTGTCAGCGCCTTCGCCGTCCTATTCTGGACAAGGGGCGCCGCTCGCGGCACAAGAACTGCAAGGATTGGTTGCACCCATCGCCCTTTATCCAGATGCCTTGGTCGCTCAGATTCTGAGCGCTGCTACGTACACTGACCAGGTTGCAATTGCGGATGATTGGCTTCAGCAGAACAAGAACCTAACCGGAAACGCGCTGCTGCAGGAGGTCGACAAACAATCCTGGGATCCGAGTGTGAAGGCTCTCACGCAGTTTCCCTCGGTGCTCGACAACATGGCGAAGAATCTCAGTTGGACTTCTTCGCTAGGAGAGGCCTATCACAACCAGGCCCCCGCGGTGATGTCTGCTGTACAAACGCTGCGCGCGCAAGCCAAGGCAGCCGGGAATCTGAATTCAGGCTCGCAAATAACGGTTGTGCAGCAGTCGCCACAGACCATTGTCATCCAACCTACCAACCCTGAGGTAGTGTACGTGCCGCAATACAACCCTACAGTCGTCTACGGGACGACCTACGTCACGCCGGGTTACAGCACAGCCGACGTGACCACGGGAGTGCTCGCCTTCGGAGCTGGAGTTGCAGTTGGAGCGATGATGAGCGGCGGTTGTTGTGGTTGGGGATGGAGCAGTTGGAATTGCAACTGGTACGGCGGGGCGGCGTACTACGGCGCTCATCCGTATTACGGAAACGCTGCTTGGCACGGCGGCTATTACGGTGGCGGATATTCTGCGTACGGACCGTATGGCTCTGCACATTATGGCGCGGGCTATAACCCATCGACGGGAACTTACGCCCGCGGCGGCACAGTCTCCAACGCGTACGGCAGCACAAGTGCCGGTCAAGCATACAACCCGAGAACGAGGGCATACGGCGCCACGGCGCAGGGTTCCAACGCCTCCGGCAGTTGGGGAGCCTCGACAGTCTCGAAAAACGGAAACACCGCCTACAGTCAGCACCAGACAACAGCGCAGGGAACGACGGGGTCGATACAAACTACGAGCGGCAGCAAAGCCTATGGCGCGTCCAGTCAATATGGCAGCGCAGCCGTGGGTGAAACCGCAAGTGGCAACAAGTATGCGGCCGCGAACGGCAATGCTTACAAGAACACAGGCAGTGGCTGGCAGAAGAACAGTGGCTCAGGATGGAGCAATGTCAACAAGCCTAGTGGCTCAAGCTACGGAGGCAGTTCGGAAGCAGCACGCGGCTGGGGTCAACACGAGGGTGGCGGCAGTTCTTCAGCATTCGGCGGATCGGGCAGCGGTGGTTGGGGATCGCGGGCGGAGAGTTCACGCGGTTGGGAAAGCCGTGGCGGAGGCGGTGGTTGGGGCGGGGGCGGTCGTGGTGGAGGTGGATCTCGCCGGTGATCGGATGTTGATAGTGAAAACGCTGAAATGAGGCGCATCAATATGAGAATTAACAAATGTAGAAATTTGTAGAAATTTGGCCAGAGGTGGATGACCAATGTCCGTCAAAACACGATGTAAGATTAGCGTTTCAGTCTCGATACTTCTGGCCTTGATCATCCCCCCCAGTGCATGCAATAAGCCCGAGAAAGCCGCGGCTGCAGGCAATACCCAAACAACATTTGCTTCTCCTGAGGAAGCGGGCAAAGCGCTAATCGACGCAGCCAAATCTGGCGACCAGAACGTTGTGCTTGCCATTTTTGGACCGGACTCGAAAGACGTTATCTACACCGGCAACGCCACTCAGGACAAGGAAATTGTCCAAGTTTTTATATCCGCTTACCAAGTGATGAACCGCTGGCGCAAGCTGGACGACAGCACCGAAATTCTATTAATCGGTGTCGACAACTTTGCCTTTCCGATCCCTCTGAAGAAGAACAACGCGGGCCGATGGTACTTCGATACAGCAGCCGGAAAAGATGAAATCCTCGCCCGTCGTATAGGTCGCAATGAACTGGCTGCAATTCAGGTCTGCGGCGCGTTAGCCGACGCTCAGAAGGAGTACTTCTCGCAACGCCATGATGGCGTACGCAAGAAGCAATATGCCCTGAAATTCATTAGTGACGAGGGAAAGCAGAACGGACTCTATTGGCAGTCCCCGGAGGGAACATCGAGGAGTCCTCTCGGACCATTGGTGGCATTCGCGACGAGTGAAGGATACGACGTGCAGCGGAATTCGCACGCGCCGTTCCATGGTTATTACTTTCGTATGCTGCACAAGCAAGGCGCTCACGCACAAGGTGGTGCCAAAGACTACTTTGTCGATGGCAAGATGGTTAACGGATTTGCTTTCGTCGCTTATCCCGCCGAATACGGCAAGTCCGGCATTGTGACGTTCATCGTCAATCAGAACGGCATGATCTACCAGAAGGATTTGGCAAAGAACACCGTCGAAGCGGCAAGCGCGATGGACGAGTTTGATCCCGACGACACTTGGAGTTCGGTGGAATGAGGAATCGAGAAAAGACCCATTTTTTCGATGGTTGGTGTTGATGCGAAGAGGATAACGTGGGCACAACAAGTAAAGCGCTAAAGCAGAAAGCCTACCACGAGTTTAAGGAATTCATCGTCATTGTGCTTTACCTTTGGCTGGTTTTTGGACTGTTGCTTCTGTACAAATCCGTGATTCTGGACGAGGAGCACATCAGTTACCTAGCCAACGGTATCGCGCTCGTAAATGCACTGGTATTGGGGAAGTTCGTACTTATTGCCCGAGCCCTCCACCTAGGCGATACAGCCGAGAATGCGCCGCTCATCTACCCGACTCTTTTGAAGTCTGCCTTGTTTTCCATCTTGCTGGCCGGTTGCAAAATTCTGGAGGAGGCCCTCGTCGGTTTCTATCATGGGAAGTCCTTCTCCGAGAGTATTGCTGACCTCGGCGGAGGCACCTTGAAGGGAATTCTGACTCTGAGCCTGATCCTGTTCGTGTTGCTTATTCCTTTCTTCGGATTCGGCGAGCTGCAAAGAGTTCTTGGCGAGGGTAAATTGGCGCAGCTGTTTTTCCGCCCACGTCACGTTTCGGAACCCGCCCAACCATGGATGGTGTGATTCCCCCAAAGAAATAGAAGGGGAAAGGTAAGCAAGAACTGAAAGTTGATTCCCTACCATTGGAACGAAAAGGAGAAAAAGCAATGCGAAAACTGAATAGGAGCCTTTTATTAAGGATCGGCATGACATTAGGAGTAGCATTCGTGGCGTGCATTATTGCAATCGGTCAGGATGTGCACCACAACTCCATGCCAGGGGTCGATTTTTCCAAGTATCACACTTACAAGTGGGTCGACATTGCGGGTGGCTCACACCCGAACCAAATCGCCGATGCCGAAATCAAGCAGTCGGTTGATTCGCAATTGGCTGCCAAAGGCATGACCAAGACCGCCAGCGACAAGGCTGATCTTTATGTCGGCTACCAGGTCGCTGTCGATCAGGAAAAACAATGGAACGCCTGGGGCACCGGTAGAGGCTTCGGAGGAGGTATGGGATCAGCCACCCAGTCCAACATCAACGTCGGGAGTCTTGTTCTCGATATGTATGACCCGACCACCAAGCAGCTAGTGTGGACGGGAACTGCGACCAAAACGATTAATCCGAGTTCGAATCAGGAAAAGAACCAGAAGAACTTGAATAAGGCCATGGAAAAGCTATTGAAGTACTATCCACCCAAATAGAAATAAAAAGTCCATAAAGGAAACTCGGTTGGATGGTCCCGTGTTTAACGAACCGAAATCAGAGATGACCAACGGGCTGGTGCACGACAAGGCACTGATGGGACCGGAGATGTCCAAATTTCCGCCCTAAAAAGGGGTGCACTGAAGAAGTTATTTTCGCGTCGTTACGAGCGGCCACGAGACTGGTTTTTGAATTAAAGGAGAGTTTAGAGTGAATCCAAATCTTAGCACTATCGGTGTGATAAGACGTCGCACCAGCACCCGTCACTATGACCGAAAGCGCATTACATTCATCCCTGCGGTTGTGCTTGGAACCATCCTTTCTTTGGCCGCACAGTTGGGTGGAGGCTCAGGGGGAGAATTGCAGCAAAAGTTGGCAGCGGTCAAGCAGTCGATTGCGGAAAATCAGCAGAAGCTGCACCAGTATCAGTGGACGGAGACAACACAGCTTACGCTCAAGGGTGAAGCGAAGCCGCCCAAGACGTCCCTGTGTCAATACGGGCCGGATGGCACGGTACAGAAGACACCACAGGGCGCCCCTCCGCCGCCACCAAGCGGTGGGCGAATGAAGCAGAAGATCATTGAGAAAAAGAAGGAAGAAATGCAGGACTACATGGGACAGGTGAAGATGCTACTCGCCAAGTACGTTCCACCCGACCCCCAGAAAATGGAGCAAGCCTTCCGCGCCGGCAACGCTTCATTGAGTCCGAATCCGGGAGCGCAGACGGTAGGGCTTGTGTTCAAGAACTTCGCCCAGTCTGGCGATCAGATGACGCTCTCTTTCGACACGGCGACAAGAAAAGTCAGCTCGCTGAACGTCAATACTTATATGGACGATCCGAAGGACGTTGTAACGTTGGCGGTTCAAATGGCCAGCCTACCGGACGGCGCGAACTACGTTCAGCAGACGGTCCTTAATGCGACGGCCAAGAAGCTTCAGGTCACGACGACCAATTCCAACTATCAGAAGCTCTGAGCGGGTACTAACGCTGAACGACAGAACATCCGATGGGACCTGGTTCGATCTTAGAGCAAATTCCTCGACAGTCACGGCACAGCGAAATCAGAGGGATCGATCTTTCCCCGTACGTTCTTACAGTTCTCCAAATATCAAGAAACGTGGGTCAATAGACAGTGACTATCTCTGGAGCATGGCCAATAACCGCCGCACCAGCCTTGGGGGGAGAGGATAAGCTCTTATGAAACTAGCTACTGAAGGCATTCTTCTGCTGG